>MTKW01002403.1_pt1 | contig 30788 bp, 32 predicted proteins | sample 1042761 | NCBI WGS metagenome assembly MTKW01 (sample SAMN06205366, study PRJNA360243) | anaerobic digester metagenome | biome: Wastewater treatment plant; feature: Anaerobic digester sludge; material: sludge; isolation source: anaerobic digester fed with sludge from wastewater treatment plant ...
AATTTATGGTTTACTGAGGAGCAGACCCCCAATATCAATCTAAGTTGTCGGGTTAAAGATGTTTTATGGGATAAACAGTCGGCATTTCAGAAGATTACGGTGATCAACACAATCTCTTTCGGACGGATGCTCATCCTGGACGGATATATCCAGACAAGTGAAAAAGACGGATACATTTACCACGAGATGATCGTCCACGTGCCCATGGTTACCCACCCTTCACCACGGAAAGTTTTAATTATCGGCGGCGGTGATGGCGGTGCCGTCCGGGAGGCGGCCAGGCATCCGTATGTTGAGCAGGTTACGCTCGTGGAGATAGATCCCGAGGTCGTGGAGGCAAGCAGAAGATATCTGCCGGAGACAAGCAGCGCTTTGACCGATCGGCGGGTGGAGATCTGTTACGAGGACGGCGTCAAGTTTCTCCGGAACCCGGAAGGCCGCTATGATATTATCATCATTGATTCCAATGAGCCGGAGGGTCCGTCGGCGGGGCTCTTCAGCAAAGAATTTTACCGCCGGGCTTATGATGCATTGTCAGAAGAGGGCATCCTTGTGGCTCAGACGGAGTCGCCCTTTTTTAACGATGAGTTGATCATGCGTTCTTTTACTTATTTCCATGAGCTGTTTCCGATTACGGAATTATATCTGGCTCCGATCCCTTCATACCCGAGCGGACTATGGAGTTTTACGCTTGGATCAAAGAAGCATCACCCCGGTGATCCCTTGGCCAGAGAACGGGCGGCGCATATTGGCGGTTGCCGATATTATTCACCGGAAATCCATGAAAGCGCGTTTGTTTTACCGCCCTTTGTTAAAGGGTTATTGCCACGCTTGCAGAAATAATATAGATAACAGCGGTCGTCAACAACTCGAGGAGCAGAGCATGATATGTAGTCAGTGGTTTCGACGGAAAATATCGTTCCTGGAAAAGAACGTTAGCTGGGCAGATGCCAGGACGGTTGTTTTCGGGGTCCCCGTGGACACCGCTTCAAGCTACCGCCCCGGAGCGCGGTTTGCCCCGGAAGAGATACGCAAGGTCTTTGAATGTCTTGAAGATTACAGCCTCGGGCTGGATGCAGATCTCTTATCGGCCCGGGTCCATGACCTGGGGGACTTGATTTTGCCCGGGGGCGATCCACGGGAATCATTGATCCGTACCGAGAAGGTTGTGTCGGAGATTGTAAAACAGGGGAAAAGACCTCTGCTCATCGGTGGAGACCATTCTATAACCTATGCCCCGGTATGCGCATTGCTTTCCAACGGATATCAGGATCTTGCCGTTCTGCATTTTGATGCCCATTTTGATCTGCGTCCCCGGTATCTGGGAGAGGAGATCTCTCATGCCTCGGTTATTTACCGGATTATGGAGCGGGGAGTCAAGCATATTTACCAGTTCGGCATCCGCTCTGCAGATGCCGCCGAGGTGGCTATGGCCGACCAGAACACCAGATATTTTTCACGGGGAATACTTTCGGCTTTAAGAAGAACAATTCCGGAACTTGGAGACAGGCCCGTGTATGTAACCGTCGATATTGATGTTGTCGATCCCGCCTATGCTCCCGGAACGGGAACGCCTGAACCGGGAGGGATTACATCCGCATGTCTGTTGCGGGCCCTGGCGCTGATCCGCAATCTTAATCTGGTCGGATTTGATCTTGTAGAAGTAAACCCCTCATATGATCATGCGCAGATTACGGCAGTCCTGGGGGCTAAAATATTAAGAGAAGCAATCTTGATTCTGGAAGGGGGAGGGGAATTATGCTGATCGAGAGATATATTAATTCTTGCTCCTTACAAATTTGTTCAAGGAGGAAGAAATGCGCAAGTATATATTCGTTACCGGAGGGGTAGTATCTTCGCTGGGCAAGGGCATAACCGCTGCCTCGCTGGGGTGTATTTTGAAGAGCCGGGGGCTCTCCGTGACCATTCAGAAACTGGATCCATATATCAACTATGACCCCAGCGCGATGAGCCCGTTTCAGCATGGTGAAGTTTTTGTTACCGATGACGGGGCGGAGACGGATCTCGACCTTGGCCATTACGAAAGGTTTATTGATGAAGACCTATCCAGTATGAACAACTATACCGCGGGCAAAATATACTGGTCGGTAATACAGAAAGAGAGGGAGGGTGCTTATTGCGGCGGCACGGTGCAGGTGATCCCCCATATTACCAATGAGATCAAAAAGAGGATTATCGAAGTAGGCAACAAGAAAGATGTCGAGGTGGTGATCTGCGAAATAGGGGGGACGGTGGGCGATATAGAGAGCCTTCCTTTCCTAGAAGCCATCAGACAGATGAAGACAGATGTCGGCCGGAAAAATGTGTTTTATATCCACGTGACGATGCTCCCCTTTTTACCGGCCACCGAAGAATTAAAAACCAAGCCCACCCAGCACAGCGTCAAGGAATTGCGGAGTATCGGTATCCAGCCGGATGTAATTGTATGCCGCAGCAGTTACGAGCTGACCCGGGATATCAAGGAGAAGATCGCCCTCTTCTGTGATACGGAGCCGGAAGAGGTGATTTTAAATCGCAATGTGGACTCCATCTATGAAGTCCCCATTTTGTTGGAGCAGGAAGGTCTGGATGAGATCGTGATAAGGAAATTGCAGCTGGAAGCCGGCCCCAAAAAGCTGGATGCCTGGAAAAACACCACCGGGTGCGCAGATGGCCTCCACGATGAAGTTTCCATTGCCCTTGTCGGCAGCTATATATCTTTGAAGGATGCATATCGGAGTGCGGCAGAGGCTCTCTGCCATGGGGGGCTTTATCATCATTGCAAGGTTAATCTGGAGTGGATTAACGATGAGGTCCTGACTGAAAAACCGGATGCCGCCGGGGAGATCTTGCGTGGAACAAACGGGATCCTCATGCCGGGCGGGTACCGGGAGGCACAAAATGGAATTGAGGGAAAGATTTGCGCTATCCGGTGGGCACGTGAAAACGGGATACCCTTCCTGGGGATAAGCGTGGGCATGTACAGCGCTCTGGCAGAATGGGCTATAAATATATTGGGGATGCCCGTTTCCATTATAGACTGCAGCAAGGAGAGCGATGCGCTTATCGTCAGGTTGCCCGAGGCTGACCCCGGCAGGAGAGTGGCACGCCTGGGTGCTTTGCCGTGCCGCCTGAGGGAGGGCAGCCTGGCCGCCAGGATCTATGAGCAGGCAGATATCAGGGAACGGCACCGTCATAATTATATCTTCAATAACCAATACCGCGACAAATTTATACGTTCAGGGCTGGTCTTTAGCGGAGTTTCACCTGATGCCGGGCAGGAAGCATATATTATCGAGATGCCGGAACATTCCTGGTTTGTGGCGACACAGTTTCATCCGGAATATAAATCACGCCCCTTGAAGCCTCATCCTCTGTTTAGAGAATTTATCGGGGCTGCTCTGGGGCATAAAAACAAGTAAAGTTAAAAAAATAAGCATAAAAGAAGGAAATATATCTTTTATGTTGAAGTGCAACCTTATGAACATATTATTGATCCCCTTTGGTTCTATAAAAAAAATTATCCCAAGCGACTAAATCAGTTGACCAAGAGAGCAGCCCTTTCAGGGCCGAAAACAAATTGTTTTATCAATAATCAACTTTATGTCGGGTATATAATTAATATTCGATCGCCCCTTGAAAGGCATAAAAATGGAAGGATTGGTTCATAATTTCTTCTGGGAGGATAGCCCGATTACCAGTTAAAACAAAATAATCCAGGGTTCTTCGCACCTTACTCCTCTATTTATATATTACCTGTATGGTACGCCTGATTCCTTTTAAACTAAACGGAGAAAGAGAATGCTTCTTGTATGGATTAAATTTATTATTAATGCACTGATCATCGTTGTTGCCGGAATCCGCTTGACAAATAGCACAGAGGTAATTTCCAAGCGTGTAGGGTTAGGGATCATCTGGGGAGGGTTTTTTCTGTTGCCGCTGGTCACATCTCTTCCCGAACTGGTGACCAGCCTGAGGGCGGCAATCATAGATACCCCCGATCTTGCGATCGGCAACCTTCTGGGAAGCAATCTCTTTAACCTTTCGATTATCGCCCTCATCGATCTGTTTCAAGGGCGGGGAACGATCCTGGCCAAGGTCAAAAAAAATCATATCCTGACGGCCTCATACGGGTTGTTGATGATTGGTTTTACGGGTCTGGCGATTATTTCTCCTTTTAAACTTCAAGTTTTTAACGTGGGGTTGGACACGTTTATTCTGTTGTTTCTGTATATTATCGGAAGTTTTTTAATAAGTTCTTATGAAAGGAAAGACCAGCAGAAACAAATTGATAATCACCAGCTCATGGAGCCTTCCTCTAAAGAGCCGCTGGTTACTGCGATCATAAGTTTTATGCTGGCGGGCATTCTGATCATATTCGCCGGCATCAACCTGACGGATACTGCCGAAATAATAGCCAGGGAGACGAGGCTGGGGCAGACATTCGTGGGGACTCTGTTTTTGGCGGTGAGCACCTCTCTGCCCGAGGTGGTTACGACGATAACAGCGGTACGCCGGGGTTTGCCTAACATGGCCATAGCCAATATTTTCGGTGCCAATTTTTTTAATCTTGTAATCTTGTTCTTTACAGATATCTTGTATACGGGGGGGCCGATACTTTCCGTCGTATCCGAGAGCCATCTCATCACGATCTTCTTTGTGGTGATGATAACGTCAGTGGCCATCTTTAGCCTGGTCTTCCGCACATCAAAAAGGATTGCCGGCCTGGGTTATGATTCTGTTTTAATATTGGCCGGTTATATGGTTTCTTTATTGTTCTTATATTTTATCAACACATCTTCTTGAAGGGAGGCCCTTGGCAACAGAATGTATAAGAGGGGACCAGCGAGCGCTAATTTGTCTGTCCAATAATAAAAAAACAATAACGGGAGGTGACAGGATTGGAATTGGAAAAGATAGAACGAATGACATTGGCCGAAATGAAAGAATACGCCAAAAAAGAGGGATTAAAAGGGGTTTCTTTATTAAGGAAAAAAGAACTGCTGGAAGTAATAAAAGCTCATATTGAAGAGCAAGAACCCCGGGAGGCGGCAAGACCGCATAAGCCGCATCGCCGGGATGCAGCTTTCAAAAAACAGATGTCAAAGGATCAAGAGTCGGCTGAAGGCATGCTGGAGATCATGAACGATGGATTCGGCTTTTTAAGGCGCCAGAAACATACTGTCTCCGATGATGATATTTATATTTCAGCTTCTCAGATCCGCCGGTTCAATTTGAGAACGGGAGATATGGTATCGGGCCAGATACGGCCGCCCAAGGATAATGAAAGATACCATGCCTTGCTCTTTGTGGAGGCCATCAACGGGGGAGATCCTGAATCGGCGGCGCGGAGGCCCTTATTCGGGACATTAACCCCTATTCACCCCAAGAACCAGTTAAAACTGGAGACCTCTCCGACCAAATATTCCACACGGATTATGGATCTGCTGATCCCTATCGGTAAAGGCCAGAGGGGGCTCATCGTATCTCCGCCCAAAGCAGGAAAAACAATGCTGTTGAAGGAGATCGCCAACAGCATATCGACAAATTATCCCGAGGTGGAACTGATTATCCTGCTTATCGACGAACGCCCCGAGGAAGTTACCGATATGAAACGAAGCGTAAATGCAGACGTCGCCAGCTCTACTTTTGATGAACGGCCGGAAAACCATATCCGTGTCGCCGAGCTGGTATGGGAGCGGGCGCAGCGTTTGGTGGAACATGGCCGTGATGTAGCCATTCTGTTGGATAGCATCACGCGGTTGGCGCGTGGATATAACCTGGTTATCCCTCCCAGCGGCCGAACTCTATCCGGGGGTATCGATCCGAGCGCCTTTTATAAACCGAAACGTTTCTTCGGGGCGGCCCGGAAGATAGAGGAGGGGGGCAGCCTGACCATTATCGCTACCGCTCTGGTAGATACCGGCAGCCGTATGGATGACGTCATCTACGAAGAATTTAAAGGAACCGGTAACATGGAACTTCACCTGGATCGCCGGCTGGCGGACAGGAGAATCTTCCCGGCCATCGACATTTCCCGTTCCGGAACGCGTCGGGAGGAGCTCTTGCTGGATGAGGATAAGATAGATCTCATGTGGGCCTTGAGAAGGGCGATGGGCGGCTCCTCGAATGCCGAGTTTCTGGAATTGCTCTTGAATAAATTGAAACAGACCAATCATAATGAAGATTTTCTGAGCAACATGCATAGTCTGTAATACGTCTCCCAAATCATTTATCCCCAACACATCTTCCCCCCGGCAAGGTATATTTTGGGAAACATGGGTACAAACTATCAGAAAAATCCTATGTTATGTCATTTCTCTGCAATATTTGCGGCAGGAAGATGGTGACGGGAGGTTTAAAATGTTTTTTAGAGACGTATCCTGCAGTACCAAAGCCGGTAAAATTTTGCACTATGCCCTGGTAGCGAGCATATTGTGGGGGAGTACCGTATTTGCAGGCAGCACAGGCAATCTTGATCAGGAAGGTGTGGTACCCCGCTATTATAATCAACTGAGAAATTATATCGCGGCCAAGGTAAGTCCCGCGCCCGAAAACACACTCGAGATTATCACCCACCGTGTAGAATCCGGTGATACGTTATCTCATATTGCGCAAAAATATGGTACCGATATCCGGACCATCGTTTCTCTTAACGGGCTTGATGATCCCAACCTTATCTATCCGGGTGAAGATCTGGAGATATTGAGTGCAACCGGCCTCGTGCATACCGTACAGGCCGGAGAGACCCTCGATGAGATTGCCTCTTCTTACTATGCCGCTAAAGATGAAATAATCAGGCTGAGCCGGAACCCGCAAAAATCATTGAGGGAAGGGGAACGGCTGTTTATTCCGGCCGACAGCTCGGCGGCGCTCTCACGGAGTGCCTCGGGGACGTCAACCAGAGTGCCTGCTTTTATATGGCCGCTGGAGGGAACGATCAGTTCGCATTATGGATGGCGAGGGCAGGAGTTCCATTATGGCCTTGATATCGCGGCTTCTTCAGATACACCGATTGTTGCCGCCGCCGATGGTACCGTTTTATACAATCAATACCGTGGGCGATATGGCTTGCTGGTGGAGATCGAGCATGGAGAATGGATGACGAGATACGCCCATAACTCCAAAGTGCTGGTAGTGCCGGGTCAGAAAGTGTACCGCGGAGAGGAGATCTCCCGCGTGGGTTCAACGGGCAATTCTACCGGGCCCCACCTGCATTTTGAGATAATTTACCGGGGCGAACGTCTAAATCCGATTAAATATCTCCCCTAAACGGTTTGCGTTCATCTCACCCTTGCAAATAGAAGAACAAAAAAGGATTGGCTCCGACTTGTTGTTAGTATAAAGTCATGGGCGCGGGTATTAGAGGTATTTATTTGGAAAGAGGAGAAGCAGGCCCCCCGCCCGTCATTGCTATGAAAGCAATATTTTTATCATCACGATGATAAAGACGGTACGGAGTGGTTAAGATCCTTCGGTCGCTAACGCTCCCTCTAAGATGACAATGAAGGGGGGCGCGTGAAAATTTGAGCGTAGCGAGGAATCCGACACAGCAGGCTATGAAGGGTTTTTAAAAACCCACAGTATCTTTACACACGCGCGACTTATTAAACGTTGCTTTATCATAATTAGTGTGCTATGATATTTGCGGTAATTGTCAGGAGGGGAGGTATAAGCATGAAAGAGGAGATTCATCCGAAATATTACCGGGCCAAAATAACCTGTGCATGCGGGGAATCTTTTGAGACAGGCTCCACAAAAGAGAATATCAAGATAGACATATGTTCTCGTTGCCATCCCTTCTTTACCGGCAAACAGAAGTTTGTAGATACCGGCGGAAGGGTGGAGCGGTTTAAACGTAAATATGGGATGTAGCGAAGCAGAGCTATTGGTAATCCAGCAGGGCGAAGTGCGATTATTTTAGCTCTGTTTTTTTATATTCCGGGGAGGAAAGTACGTTGAAAGAAGAGCAATTGATCGGGGGCCAGGCTGTTTTGGAAGGCGTGATGATGCGTAACCGTGAAGCGATGGTCATCGCCTGCCGCGATCCACGGGGAGAGATCAAGATTACCCGTCAGAAAATATCGCCTCTGGCAGACCGATATCCCTTCTGGGGATGGTTCTTTTTCCGAGGTATCGTGGCCTTCTTCGAATCGTTGATCATCGGGGTCCGGGCGTTGAATATTTCAACGGAACAGGCTCTGGAAGCGGAAGAGGAGACGATGAGTCCGGCATATACGTTTATCAGTGTCTTTCTGGGGCTGGCCATCGCCATCGGCCTTTTTTTTCTCCTGCCCACTTTTCTGGTCCGTTATCTTCCGTTCATCTTCCCCGCGTTGAAGAGCCATCCGCTGATCTTGAATCTGGTTGAGGGTCTCCTGAGAATAGCTCTGTTTGTATCATATATATTGGCCATCTCGCTCTGGGGCGAGATCAAGGAATTTTTTGCTTACCACGGTGCCGAGCATAAGGTGATCAATTGCCTGGAGGCGGGGGAGGAACTGGTAGTTGAAAAAGCAGAGAAATACAGCGTTCAACATCTGCGGTGCGGAACCAGCTACCTGCTTATCGTGATGGNNCCTGAAGTATATCGTTTATCCGGGGTTGTGGCTGCAGAAGCTTACGACCAATGAACCGAACCGGGATCAGATCGAGGTGGCTCTGGCTTCGTTGAAAGCGTTGCTCGGCACGGAAGAGACGTTGACGGCGGAGGAGGGTGAGAAACATGTTGAAAAAACTAGATAGTATTGAAAAAAGATTCACGGAGTTGGAAGAAAAGATCAGTTTGCCGGAGATCATAGCTCAGAAGGATCTATGGCAGAAGTATCTAAAGGAACATTCCGCCCTGATGGAGACCGTAAACACTTACCTTGAATTCAAGAAAACGTGGAGTGATCTTCGTCAGGCCGAAGAGATGTTGGCCGAAGATCCCGATAAAGAGATGACTGATTTTCTGAAAGAGGAGATGCTGAAACTTTCGGAACAGAAAAAAGAACTGGAAGAGCGCCTAAAAGTGCTGCTCATCCCCCGGGATCCGGGAGATGAAAAAGATGTGATTATCGAGATAAGGGCCGGGACCGGTGGTGAGGAGGCCGCCCTTTTTTCGGCAGACCTGATGCGGATGTACACCCGTTATGCGGAACGCAACAACTGGAAAGTCGAGCTTCTGGATATGAACTCCACGGATATCGGAGGAATCAAGGAGGTCGTATTTGCGGTGGAAGGCAAGAACGCATACAGCCGCCTTAAATTCGAAAGCGGAGTGCATCGTGTACAGCGAGTGCCGGTAACCGAATCCGGTGGCAGGATCCACACTTCGGCGGCCACGGTGGCGGTGCTCCCCGAGATGGAGGAGATCGAGGTGGAGATAAAGCCTCAGGATTTGCGTATCGATATCTTCTGTTCAACCGGGCCGGGAGGCCAGAGTGTAAATACCACTCAATCGGCCGTGCGCATCACCCACCTGCCCTCGGGGGTGGTGGCCACCTGCCAGGATGAGAAATCTCAGTTAAAGAACAAAGAAAAGGCAATGAGGGTCTTACGTTCCCGCCTCTATGAGAAGATCCGGCAGGAGCAGGAGGCGGAGTTGGCTCTGGAACGGAGAAATCAGGTTGGCTCCGGAGATCGGAGCGAACGGATCAGAACTTATAATTTTCCTCAAAACCGGGTTACGGATCACCGCATCAAATTAACCCTGCATAAGCTCGATACGATTCTTGACGGCGTGCTGGATGAACTCATCGATCCGTTAATCAGAAATAACCAGGCCCGGAAGTTGTCCATGGTGGGTGAATAATAGATGGATCAACCCTGTGCAACCATTGCGGGGACGCTACTCCGGAATGCCGCCGCAATCCTCAGGAGCGCAGGTATCAGCGGGAGCCGCAACGAGGCCGAGATAATTTTAGCCGCGATACTGAAGACCCCGCGCTGGAAGTTGATCGTCAATGCCGCGCAAGAAATCCCTCCTCATATAGAAAGCATCTATAAAAAATCGATCATGACAAGGGCCGACCATTGCCCTCTGGCCTACATCCTGCAACGGAAGGAGTTCTACGGAACCGATTTCCATGTCTCCCCGGAGGTGCTGATTCCCCGGCCGGAAACCGAATTTGTTGTCGAGGCCGTGATTGCCGCCCTCGCGGAAGAGGGGAGAGAAAAGGGGAAAGGCCTGAAAATAATCGAGCTGGGTACGGGAAGTGGCGCGATCGTGATAACCCTGGCGCTGCTTCTGCCCGAGGCTTCTTTCCGAGCCGTGGATATCTCCGTGGAGGCGCTCAATATTGCCCGGAAGAATGCTCATGCTCAGGGGGTTGATAAAAGAATCCGGTTCTTGAAGAGCGATTACTGGGAGATATTTAACGATAAAGAAGAGTGCTTCGAGGTGATCATATCCAACCCGCCCTATATCCCCAGCGGTAAAATCAAAACGCTTCCGCCCGGGGTAAGAAAATATGAACCTCTCCAGGCACTCGATGGCGGCCGGGATGGCCTTGACGGCTACCGTTCCATCCTGTCCGGATTACAGGAGCATGCTTCCCGGCCGGCGCTGCTGGTTCTGGAAGTGGGCGTTGAGGTTGCGGCTGCGGCGAAAACATTATGCACACAGGAGGCCGCGGTCGTCTCGTTGAACGTCGTCAAAGATTATCAAGGCCACGATCGGGTTATCGTGGCCCGGCTGGAATGAACCGCCGTTAAAGGTTTTTCCCCGTAGAGGTAACCGTAAGCTTCCCGTGCAAGACCCCTTTTACACTCAAGAGACGATCGGCAACCTCCTTTGCTTCCCTGGCCTTGCCTTTGACCACAAGAATCTCGAGGCAGTTATGATGATCCAGATGGACATGCATCGTGGAAAGGATGAGCTGGTTGTAAGCATGCTGCAGTTCGGTTAAAAGATCGGAAAGCCCCCTGGTATGGTGATTGTAAACCAGCGTTATTGTTCCCGCCACCTCTTCATTTTCATCTTTCCAATCCCGCTCCACAAGCTGATTACGGATCAGATCCCTGATTGCTTCCGAGCGGTTGCTATAACCCTTACTCACTATCTCCTGATCAAAACGGGCCAGAAGATCTCTGTCGATAGAGATGCCAAACCTGGTTAATTGCGACACTCCGTTATACCCCCCTTCTCTTTTCCCTGGAACAAGGGCCGCATACTGCGTAATAAATTATACCATAACCGCCGCACATTATTACACCATCATGGTCTAAAGAAAACATAATATGGCAATAATATAAGCAGAAAACAATTTATTGCGGGGTGAGGAGGGGTAAGATGTTGCCGAAGAAAGTCCAGATAAGCGGAGTAAATACCTACAAACTCCCCACAATTAACAACAAAAAAATGATTGAACTGTTGCGTGATTTAAAGGACGGGGATGAGAGCGCACGGCAGAAGCTGATCGAGGGAAATTTGCGTTTAATTCTCAGTATTCTGCAGAGATTCAAAAATCGTGGGGAATCCATGGACGACCTCTTCCAGGTGGGGTGTATCGGACTGATGAAGGCGATCGACAACTTCAAGCTTGATCAGAATGTTAATTTTTCCACCTATGCCGTCCCGATGATCATCGGGGAGATAAAACGTTATCTGCGGGACAATAACAACAGCATCCATATCAGCCGTTCCATAAAGAACCTTGCCCACCGGATACAGCAGACCCGCGAGATGCTCACGAAGGATTATCTGCGGGAGGTCACCCTCAAAGAGATCGCCGATGAACTCGATATCACCGTTGAAGAGGTGGTATTTGCCCTGAATTCATGCAATGATCCGCTCTCCCTGCACGACCCCGTCTTCAACGATAGTACCGATCCGGTCTATGTCATGGATCTCATCAGCGACCAGTGCCATACTGCTGAAAAATGGATTGAAAACATCGCCATCAAAGAGGCTCTGGATAAATTACCCCCCCGGGAGAAAGAGATTCTTGAAGCGAGGTTTTTTGAGGGGAAGACGCAGCTTGAAATCGCCGGAGAGATCGGTATCTCTCAGGCCCAGGTTTCCCGGCTGGAGAAGGCGGCATTGAAGTTCCTGCGCAATCGGTACTATGAAGATCAGGAAGAGCAGAGAGAGAGGGAGAAGGAGGGGATTTAACATGGGGCGGAGAGAAGATGCCCGTAAAATAATCAGATACGGTTTTATATGTTTATTTATTGTCGCGCTGGCGGCTCTGTTTTTTTCCTGGTGCGGCGGCGCGCAGGAGAAGGATAAAAATTGGGTGGCCCATGATCGGGCCGAGCCGGTATTAAGGGTGCATATTCTGGCGCATGATGACAGCCCCGCGGAACAGAAGTTGAAAAACAGGATCAGGGACGAGCTTCTTGTCCTGACAGATCATTATCGTCATATACCTTCCTACGATGAATTGATTGGGACCATCGAGAAGGAATTGGTGCCGCTGGAGAATCTTCTTAATGACCGATTGAAAGAGATGGACAAAGATCATGATCATCGCTTAAAGGTAGATCTGCGGGAAGAATATTTCCCGCTCCGGCACTATGGAGAAGAGATCTATCCCCCCGGAAAATATATGGCCCTTATCATCAGTATCGGCAAGGGGGAGGGGCAGAATTGGTGGTGTCTCCTCTATCCGCCGCTCTGTTTCCCCCTGGCGGAGGTGACCGATGAAGTTGAACGGGAAGATCAGGAAGACGATGAAGAGGCCGTAACGGAAGCGGTTGCGCAAAAGGAGGATGAAGATGAGGTTATCGATGCTCCGGCGGGGTCCCGGAAGAGAACAGATCGGCATCTTCCTGAAGTAAAAAAAACGAGGCGGTGGAAATTTAAAATCTGGGAGTGGATTAAAAACTACATTGAAAAAGAATAGAGGATAACTTATAATGGTGCAGGAATAAGGAGGCGTTATACATTCCGGGAGGATATACACTATAATGTTATGGAATTTGATCTTCAGCTTGGTCGGAGGACTGGGGCTTTTTTTTGTAGGGATACAGATGATGGCTTCGGGGATGCAGAAGGCGGCGGGGGACAGACTGCGGCGCATCCTGGAAGTGCTAACCTCCAAACCGTTGATTGCCGTTTTTACAGGTATTATCGTTACCATATTAATTCAGAGCAGCAGTACCACCACCGTGATGGTGGTCGGGTTTGTCAATGCAGGGATAATGACCCTGTCTCAGGCCGTAGCTACGATCATCGGTTCCAACATCGGGACTACGCTTACTGCCCAGATAATTTCATTTAAAATTGACTTTCTGGCTCTGCCGGCGATCGGTATTGGAGCCCTTTTAAATTTTTTGGGAAAGCGGCGGCTCCACAAGTATATAGGACAGACTGTCCTGGGCTTCGGCCTGCTGTTCATGGGCCTCACGACGATGTCGGCGGGGATGAATCCCTTGAAAGAGATGCCCGTCTTTCAGAATATGTTGATCTATTTCAGTCAATATCCCCTTCTGGGGGTACTTGCATCGACGATCTTTACCGCTCTCATCCAGAACAGCGGGGCGGTGACCGTAATTATCATTTCGCTGGCCCTGCAGGATGCGATCAGCTTTACCGCGGCGGTTCCCCTTATCCTCGGCGCCAACCTGGGCACCTGCATCACGGCACTCATCGCCAGTTTCGGCGCCAGCCTCTCGGCCCGGAGGGCGGTTGCGGCACATATCTTTTTTAATTTGTTTGGAGTGGCGTTGACGCTATTGTTGTTAAAACCTTTTACCTGGATCGTGATGCATACGGCCTCAACCATCCCCAGGCAGATCGCCAATGCGCATACACTATTTAATGTATTTACGGCCGCGATTGTAATGCTCTTTTTTAACCAGTTCAACTATCTGATAAAGAAGATTGTTCCCGGTGAAGAGAAGGTTCTGGAGCGGGGCACCAAATTTCTTGATCGCCGGATGTTGATTACCCCCGAACCGGCCATTGCCGGAGCGCGCCAGGAGATCATCCGCATGGGAGATATTGCCCGCGATATGGTTAAAGAAGCCGTGGAAGTGTTTACCAAGAATGAAAAAAAGAAGATCAAGCATGTTTATCAGATGGAGGATTTGGTCGATGGGATCGAGAAAGAGATTGCCTTTTTTGTGGCGGATCTTTCTCAACATTCGTTATCTTCAAGCCAATCCTGGGCACTGGCCCGGATAATGTCGATCTCCAACGATATCGAGCGCATCGGTGACCACGCCCAGAATATCCTGGAGCTGGCCGAAGTTAAAATCGAGGAAAGACTTCCTTTTTCCCAGGAGGCGCTCTCCGAGTTGCAGGAGATGCATGAAAAGGTTGATGTGATGTTGAAGAATTCCATCATTGCTTTTGAACGTGAAGACGGCGATCTGGCCCGGAAGGTTATCAAGAGTGATGATGAGATCGACTGCATGGAGAAGAACCTGAGAAGGCAGCATATAAAAAGGATCAATGATAAAAGATGTTATCCGGTCTCGGGCGTACTGTTCCTGGATGCGGTCAGCAACCTGGAACGTATCGCCGACCACACCACCAATATTGCCGAATCCATTATCGGGGAGTTTTAAAGTAATTTTCCCCGTGAGCGGAAAGGATAATTATACAGATGTCTGAGCCGACTGCAGTTAAAGGAACGCTGATACTGCATTACCGTGAGGGGAAGAAAGAGGAGATAAGCAGAGCGGCAAGTATTATCAAGGGCGGCGGCTTGGTTGCTTTTCCCACAGAGACGGTCTATGGGCTTGGAGCCGATGTCTTTAATGACCGTGCCCTCGAACGCGTCTTTGCCGTAAAGGGGCGCCCGGCGGACAACCCGCTGATCGTGCATATCTCGGATTTTTCTCAGGTGGCGGCCCTTGCCCATGAGCTGCCCGCGGAGGCCCGGAAACTGGCGGAGTATTTCTGGCCCGGCCCCCTTACGCTTGTCCTGAAGAAAAAAAGGGAGATATCATCGCTGGTAAGTGCCGGCCTGCCCACTGTGGCGATCAGAATGCCCAACCACCCCGCGGCGTTGGCCCTGATTGAAGAGTGCGGCTCTCCCCTGGTTGCGCCGAGTGCCAACTTATCGGGAACCCCCAGTCCGACCGAAGCCGCCCATGTTATCGAGGATCTCGCCGGAAAAATAGAAGCTGTCTTGGAAGGAGGGAGTTGCGCCATCGGGGTAGAGTCGACGGTTTTGGATTTAACCGGAGACATTCCGGTCCTGTTGCGCCCCGGAGGCCTGGGTCGTGAAGCATTGGCATCATGTTTACAGACCCCTGTTTTAACGGCAGGCCGGGGGGAGCTCCGCGTTCCCCTTTCCCCGGGCATGAAATACAGGCATTACGCTCCCCGGGCCGAACTGATACTTTTCAAGGGTTCTCCTCCAAAGATAGGCAGGAAGATGGCCGATGTCTGCCACCGTCTGGCGGACGAAGGCCGAAGCGTGGGGGTGCTCTGCACCGCGGAGAACAGCGGTTACTTTCACCGGGGGCAGATCCGGGTTCTGGGCCGACAGGCGGACCTGCAAGAGGTGGCCGCCTCTTTTTACCGTGCCCTGCGCGACCTTGATCGGTCGGGGGTGGATGTTATTTTAGGGGAGGGTTTTCGGGAAGAAGAGCCTCTGGGGCTGGCATTGATGAATCGGCTGCAGAAGGCGGCGGATCAGATTATAGATGTGGTATAATCTATAATTGGATATTGACGATGGGAAAAGATATGCGTAAGAAGAGGAAAACATCATCGGGAAAAAAACGACGGATCATCTTTGTCTGTACTGGCAATACCTGCCGCAGCGTGATGGCCGAAGCTCTTTTCAGGCACTCCTGGTCCGGGAAAGAAGCTCCGTCTTTTGACCTGCAGGTCAGCTCGGCCGGGCTAAATGCCTGTACAGGTTTTGGTGCCGCGGATAATGTTATCTTTCTGCTCGGAGAAGAGGGGATTGATATATCGTCTCATCGCACCCGGCAGCTTACCCCTGAAATGATCGCCGAGGCAGACCTGATTCTGACCATGACCGGGGATCATAAAGCAGGGGTCCTCTCCATGGCTTTGGAGAAGGAAGAGCACAAGATAAAGACGTTGAAGGAGTTTGCAGGAATTACCGACAGTAACGATATCGAGGATCCGTACGGGGGAGATCTGAGCATATATAAAAACTCTTTGCAGGAGATCAGGGCCTCCGTTTTGAAATTATTAGATATGATCGAAAGATATTTTAACACTCAATAACACTCAATAATTATCTTGGAGGGATATGAATGAAGATCGCTTTGGGTTGTGATCATGCCGGGTTCAAGTTGAAGGAATCTGTCCAGGAGCATCTACTCGGAAAAGATATTTATGTTTATGATTTTGGCACTTTCGATGAGTCTCCCATAGACTATCCGGATATTGCCTACACCGTGGGGAAGAATGTGCTGGACGGCAAATTTGATTTTGGCATTATCGTCTGCGGCACGGGTGTGGGGGTCTCGATAACCGCAAACAAGATCCGGGGTATCCGCGCCGCCCTCTGTGGCGATACTTTTACCGCCCATGCGGCAAGGGAGCACAATGATGCCAACATATTAACGCTGGGATCACGGGTAACCGGCACGGGGCTGGCTCTCGATATCGTCGATACATTTATCTCCACCGCATTTGCAGGTGGGCGTCATCTGGAAAGAATTAAAAAGATACAGCTTTATGAAGAGTCAGACGGCAAATAAGAGATAGAGGCTCCGGCCCATGCTTATGAAGGGAGAGTAGATATATGCCCAGAGAATGTCATCAGCTTTGCGACAAGGTGCACCTTGGCTGTTCCGATCCGCAGATCGCGGCGGCTATTGCCAAAGAGCAACGGCGCCAGGAAGAGAAAATTGAACTGATTGCTTCAGAAAATATAGTGAGCAAGGCGGTCCTGGAGGCGCAGGGTTCCATACTTACCAACAAGTATGCGGAAGGTTATCCCGGCGCACGTTATTACGGAGGATGTACCTACGTGGATGAGGTGGAGGAGTTGGCCCGGCAGAGGGCGGTGGAACTGTTCAAGGCCGAACATGCCAATGTGCAGCCCCATGCAGGAGCACCGGCGAACCTTGCCGTCTTCTATGCCGTGCTGGAGCCCGGAGATCGTGTGCTGGGTATGGGCCTCTCGGACGGAGGTCACCTTACCCATGGCAGCTCCGCGAATATCTCCGGAAAATATTTTACCGTAAGTAATTACGGTGTGGATCGGGAGAGCGGCTATATGGATATGGAGGAGGTCCGCCGCATTGCACTTAAAACCCGGCCCCGGCTTATCGTCGCCGGAGCAAGCGCTTATCCCCGGACCATAGATTTTAAAAAATTTCATGAGATAGCCGATGAATGCGGCGCTTATCTGCTGGCGGATATTGCCCATATCGCCGGCCTGGTGGTAACCGGCCTGCACCCTTCCCCGATCGAACATGCCGATTTTGTAACATCTACCACCCACAAGACGATGAGAGGCCCGCGGGGAGGAATTATCCTCTGCCGCCGCAAATTTGCGCCGGTAATTGACCGGGCGGTGTTCCCCGGTGTGCAGGGCGGACCCCTGATGCATATCATTGCAGCCAAGGCCGTAGCTTTCAAGGAGGCCATGAGTCCTGAATTCGCTGCTTATCAGCGGCAGGTGCTGGAGAATGCACGAGTACTGGCCGAAGAGTTGATGGGTTATGGCTTCAATCTGATTACGGGGGGAACGGACAACCATCTGGTGCTGGTAGATTTAAGAAATACAGGCATCACCGGCTCCGCCGCGGAGATGATACTGGAAGATGTCGGCGTTACCGCCAATAAAAATGCCATCCCTTACGATCCGCAGCCTCATCAGATAACCAGCGGGATAAGATTGGGGACCCCGGCGATTACGACCAGAGGTATGGGGGCGGACGAGGTCAGGATCATTGCCGCCATTATCAATAAATCTTTACGTAACCCCGGCCATGAAGACGTGATGCACAGGATGCGTGAGAAGATTGTCGAGTTGTGTGCGGCATTTCCTCTGCCATGAATCAGGGCTTCAATAAAACCCCAATAACGGGGGCCTTGTTCGGGGGCCGGCTTATGAATCATATTCTTAAGGGAGTGGTTTAAATCAGCACACGTCCTTCCTGGGATGAATATTTCATGTCTATTGCCGAAGTGGTTTCCCGTCGCTCCACCTGTCTGCGGCGGAATGTCGGGGCGGTCATTGTTTCCGGCAAGAGGATACTGGCCACGGGTTATAACGGTGCCCCTAGCGGGCTGGAACACTGTGATCGGCAGGGATGTTTCCGCCTGGAGCAGAATATCCCCTCCGGAGAACGCCATGAACTCTGCAAAGGGCTGCATGCTGAACAGAACGCCATTATTCAGGCCGCCCTGTATGGTGTCAGTATCAGGGGGGGGGCAATATACTGCACCCACCACCCCTGTGTGGTCTGTGCCAAGATGCTTGTAAATGCGGGGGTGCATAAGGTAATTATCAGAGACGATTACCCCGATAAATTATCCAAAGAGGTCTTCCGTGAGGCCGGAGTAAAGATAGAGCTGCTGTAACCCTTGCTATTGTAACCCTCCATTTTAATATTAAAAAACTTTAATTAATTAAATTAAATGCCAGGCAGGAATTATAAAAAGAATGTCGAATTAGAAAGAATGTGAAAGCGATAACAAAAAACGGGGATGACGGGCTCCCCTCCGGATCTATTTATGGAAGCAGGATATGGCGGTCAGCTTTTATGCATTTACTTATCAGCAGACGTTGAAATAGATGGACAATTACATCAAGAATAATTCGCAGCTAAAGAAACAACATAGACGCTAAAAGCTGACTGCTTTTTTTAACGCCGATTATTGCGGCGTTTTTTTATTGGAGCTTGTCGCACCTATGCCCACGTGTCCTACGCCTCTATTCATATTCCTGTTCATTAATGGCTATAATATTTGAAAATCACACCGCGAAAGGGTCCAAGCCATGCGTGCAACTATGGCCATCATCGGTATCATTATCCTGATTATCGGGGCGGGCATCCTGACAGGAGGCCGCCGCGAAGAAGAGAACAGCAGAGGATTGGAAATCATGGAGGATGCCTTGAAAAGAGCCGGGGCGGCAGAGATAAGCTGTACGGGATTTTACGGGGCTGCTCTGCGACAAAGCGCCGTCTCCATCGAAGACATTCAGTCGGCCTTCCAGGAAGCGGGCTTTGAGTCGTTGAGTATATCCAAAGAGTACAGTATGGATAAGATCAAGGGGCGGCTGCCCTCCGGAATCACGGGATTCCTTTTTTTGTACAGAGTTGACGGCCGGAAGTCCGGTGTCGGGTTCAGCGTTTCCAGCCCGGAAACAAACGATGTTTGCGAGGCAATCTCGAGGGTATCGCAAGGCCTGGCCGGATATACAGCCGGAGAGATAAGCACTTTTACGCTCAAGGGTACTATTTATCGGAGATCGGATCAGGCGGCCATGGCCTCGATCACAGAGCAGATCATGGGGACGATGAGAGGGGCGGCAGCAGAAAAATACGGTGGCCGGAATTCATTAAATGTGCTGGGGGTTTCTCCGTATTTCCCCCCCGGGACAGAATTAAGCGGGGAAAAAATCAATCTGAACCTGGTGATAAAGTCCCATGATCAAGAAGATAAAACAATTATTTATGCAGGAACTCCTTATTTATCAACACCCTATTAAGCCGGAGTCCCCGGAGTCCCCGGAGTTCGTTTCATGCTGTTCCATGCGCGGTATTGTTGACACCGGGTAAAAAGCTGATTAATTATTCACCTTCTCCCGTTACCTTTAATACTAATATAATAAAAGATCAATATTAATACCAAAAGGAGTTTTGCCTGTGGATATGATTTTGATTGAAGGAGGGAAGCCTCTTCATGGTGTGGTGAGAATAAACGGAGCAAAAAACGCTTCTCTGCCCATCATGGCCGCCTCGCTGCTTACGGGAGAGCCCGTGATTATCGAAGATGTACCCGACCTTATCGACGTGGAGATCATGAGCAGGATACTGGAGGCGCTGGGGGCGGAAGTACACCGTCAGAAAGCACAAAATCAGGTCAATATTCGTTTTTCCAATCTGGTTCATAATAAGGTCCCGCATGATCTGGTCAGCAAGATGAGGGCCTCTTTTTTGGTGATCGGCCCCCTTCTGGCCCGGTTGAAGAAAGCCCGGATCTCTCTGCCGGGAGGATGTGCCATCGGCGTCCGTCCCATCGACCTGCACTGGAAGGGCCTGACCGCCCTGGGTGCGGAATTTATCGTCGGCAACGGCTATGTCGAAGCGGTTACCGATGGATTGAAGGGCGCACATATCTATCTGGATTACCCCAGCGTGGGGGCCACGGAGAATATCATGATGGCCGCCACCCTGGCCGAGGGGGTAACGGTGATTGAAAATGCCTCCCTTGAACCGGAGATCGTTGATCTGGCAAACTTCCTTTCTTCCATGGGTGCCATCATCAGCGGTGCCGGAACGCCCACGGTGAAGATCGAAGGCGTGGAATCTCTGGGGGGTACACGATACCTGATTATCCCCGACCGCATCGAGGCGGGGACATTCATGATTGCCGCGGCGGCCACCGGCGGAAGAATTACGCTGCAAAATGTTGTTTTTGACCACCTCAAATCTCTGGTTGCCAAACTGACGGAGGCGGGGGTAACGATCGATCAATCCGCGGGAGGAGATATCGTTGTCGAGTCGGAGACGAGGCTTCGTTCCGTGGATATAAAGACCCTCCCCTATCCGGGTTTTCCCACCGACTTACAGCCCCAATTTACCGTCTTGCTGGCGATCGCCCAGGGGGTAGGCATGGTGACGGAGACCGTTTTTGAAAATCGTTTTCGTCATGTTGAGGAACTGATCCGTATGGGGGCAGAGATAAAGGTGGAGGGGCGTAACCTGATCATTCAAGGCCATGAACAGATCTGCGGTGCTTCATTGAAGGCCACGGATCTTAGGGCGGCGGCGGCGCTGGTGATAGCCGGCCTGGCTGCACGGGGCCGTACCGAAGTTTCCGGGACAGTACATCTTGATCGGGGATATTACAATTTTGATCAGAAATTAAGGATGTTGGGTGCCCATACCTACCGTCTGGAGAAAGGCGGGGAGAAGACCCGGGCGCTTTAAAATTTCAGGCATAAATACACAGGCCATGCTCATATATTTTTACCGTCAACCTCCCCTCATCAGTTGAGGGGTATTTCATTTCCTATTGAGGAAAAGACGGGAGATAGAGGGTATTGCGCCAGATCATCATCATATTTTTTTCCCTGCTGGGAGTGCTGATCATTCTGCCGGCGGCGGTCATGTGGGAGAGATTGGCGCCCGCGGAGCGATCCGGAGGTTACACTTTGCCGCTCCGCAGGGAGGCGGAGGAGCAGGATCTCATGGATAAAAGGATATACGGCCTTACCGACCTGAGCACCGCCGGGGATATTTATATCAAGGTCTACCATCCCCGGGAGCAACAGGTTGTGGAGATGAACCTGGAAGTATATCTTGCCGGAGTTGTAGCCGCCGAGATGCCGACTTCTTTTTCCGGGGAAGCTTTGAAAGCTCAGGCGGTGGCGGCCCGAACATACGCCCTGAAGAAAAGCCGGATCTTTGGAGGTCCCGGATGCAGCTGTTCCGGTTCCCTTGCAGATATATGCACCGACAGCACGCACTGTCAGGCATGGAAAGATACGGCAGCCGAGCCGGAAAAATACCGGCGCGTTTACCGGGCGGTTTGGGACACGGCCGGAGAGGTGATCACCTATAACGATGAATTGATCAACTCCTGTTATCATTCCACCTGCGGCGGCCGGACGGAAGATGCCGCGGCCTTATGGGCGGGGTCGGAGCTGCCGTATTTAAAGAGCAAGGAGTGTAATTTCTGCCGCCATTCACCCCATTACCGGACCAAGAAGACGGTAACCCATGAAGAGGCGGCCCTCCTGAATCCGGAAGACGGCGATCTTCCCGTCTTTGCTTCTGCAGGAGAAACGGCCGTGGAGATAGAGGAGCTTACCCCCGGAAAAAGAGTCTCTGTTTTACGCCTCGGCGACCGCAGATTTACCGGGTCCGAGGCCCGCGCCCTGTTCAACCTGCCTTCCGCCGCTTTTAGCGTACAGCTAAATGATGAAGGCCTGCTCTTTCAAAACAGCGGCTTTGGCCATGGGGCCGGTCTCTGCCAGTACGGGGCCGACGGGATGGGAAAAAGCGGGTTCGGTTACAGAGAGATCATCCGTTTTTATTATCCCGGCGTCAACATAAAAGCTTTATATTCCGATGTAAAAAAAGAGCCCCAATAAACGGTTCCGTCCGGGGAATAAATAAAATCTTTACTGGATATACTATGCTTTTGAGGTGATATCCGGTGAAAGAAAAATTAAACAGAATAATCAATTATTTAATGGCGGGATGGAAGAGATGGAAGAAAAATACCGGGGCGGCCGTCGAGGTCCTTAAAAGGTGGGGCCGGAAAGTAAAAAAAGTTCCTCTCTACTTCAAGATTGGCGCCGTGTATCTGGTAGTGACGTTGTTATTGACGGGAATATTTTTATGGAAGGCCAAAAGTTACTATCCCGAGATCCCGCTGGGGAAGGAAGAATCCGTAAAGAATGCTCATTATGAAGATGAAGATGAAAAGGATTCTCGCCCCGGGCCTACCGATGGTGATACCGATGGTGACGATAACCCTGAGGCGGTCACGAATCCGCGCCCGGATGGCACGGACGGTGCGGACGGTATGACGGATGTGACCACGACCGGCACCGATAAAACGGTAAACATTGAGCTGCTCTGGCCCGTTGAGGGCGGCGCGGACAACGTGGAAACAGAATTCGGAGAGGCGATAAGCTTCAATTCCAAGGGAGTTACCAACACACGCATACACAAGGGTATCGACATCTGCGTTCCCGAAGGCACCGCCGTCATCGCTTCTGCAGAAGGAGAGGTTATCGAAGTCAAGAAGCACGATGCTCTGTATGGTACTTCTGTCCTTATAAAACATGTCGATGATGTTTATACGTTCTATGGCAGCCTGGCGGAGATAACCGTTCAGCCGGGGGATGGTGTTGAGGGAGGGCGGATTATCGGCAGGGTAGGACGAAAGGCTATTCTCGACAGCGGGCTGGATCGTCCCTATCTGCATTTTGAAATGCGGCTGGGACAGAAAAGTGTGGACCCCTTAAAATATTTGCCGTAATGGCGGTATTGATTCATTAAATCACTCTGCAGGACATATTAATAGCTAAGGATAATATTAAAGGGGGCCGCCCGGTGCAGGGTTACATCGAGCAGAGGGTAATGGAGATTTCTTATTACATTTTGGAAACTGGGGCAACCGTTAGAAAAGTAGCAACTGAATTCGGGGTAAGCAAGAGTACGGTACATAAAGATATAACCGAAAGACTTTCACGTCTCAATCGTGATCTGGCAAAAGAAGTGAAAAAAGTACTGGACAGCAATAAAGCCGAACGCCATATCAGAGGGGGGGAGGCTACGAGGCGCAAGTATTTAAAGACCTAGGTGAGGCCGGTCTGCTTAACCGGAAGGATACTTTTCCGCTTGTTGTTTCTCATACACAGAGATAATGGAACGGGCAATGCATATTCGTATTCAAACTGCGATTATTAATTTATATTAATTGCAGTTTATTTTTTTTAGAGAAGGATTTAAGATCAAAGTATCATATTGTATGCAATGGGAGCTCAATTACAATTATATATTTACCAAAATATTATCGAGGTTAGTAAATGTACAATTATTCGGGTAATATACACATTCATTCCAGCTACTCAGATGGAACAGGGACGATAGAAGAGATCGCCAACGAAGCTAACAGGGCGGGACTGGACTTCGTCATCATCACTGACCACCTTACCCGGGGCGGAGCCGCGGACGAGAGGAGATACGGGCGTTTGATGGTCATCGTAGGTGTGGAACTGCACAAAGAGGCCAACCACCTGCTGGCTCTGGGCGCTCATGAGCCGATCGATGATTTTACGGACACCCCCCAGAGATCGATTGATGCGGTCAATCAACAGGGGGGCTTCAGTTTTCTCGCCCACCCCGTGGAGACAGGATCACCGCTGGTAACCGATGGGGCCGCTTTTCCCTGGACGGACTGGTCCGTAGAAAATTATACGGGGATAGAACTGTGGAACTACTGCTCGCAGTGGAAGGCGGAGGCACTTTCCATACCGAAAATTTTGTACTGGTATCTCTTTGATCGCGATGGCCCCGTTAAAAAGGGGCCTCCCCATGAAGGGATCAGGCGATGGGACGAATTGACCCGAGAGCGGAAGGTCGTGGCCATAGGCGGCACCGATGCCCATGCCATCAATCACCGTTTAGGCTTTATCAAGGTTATCATCTTTCCCTATGTCGATCTCTTCCGCACGATTAACACTTACGTGATGCTTGAGGAGGAGTTGAGCGCCAATTTCGAGAAGGCCAGGGGGCAGATTTTCGATGCCCTGCAAGAGGGCCGGTGTTATATCAGCCTGGATCGTTACGGGCAAAGCCGCGATTTCTATTTCGGGGCATTCAACGCCGAGAAGAAGGTTCATATGGGATCCGAGCTTGAGTTCGGGGAGGGCACTTCGCTGATGATCAAGGCCCCGGGACGGCGGCCGCTGATTAAAATAATAAAGAACGGCAAACCGGTGTGTGAGAAAACCGATAACAATCTCATCTTGAAAGTATTGGAAAGAGGCACTTTTCGTGTGGAGGTTTACCATCGCCCCAAGTGGGGGCGTCCCCGCCCCTGGATCTATAGCAATCCGATCTATATTAAATAAATTCCGTTTCACAGAGGAAGGAGAAGAAGGGTGGCTTCCAAAAAAAAATCAACTTCCCGGCTGGCTAAAGTGCTGTATTTTATATTCATAGTAATGTTTATCGCCCTGCTGGCCGCCGGTTATTATTTTTATGTCTTGTTGCAGAATATCCATCATTCCGCACAGGACGGTGAAGATTATGTGGCCCCCCGGCTTCCGCAAAAAAATAAAAGTGTAAACGTGCTCTTGCTGGGATTGGACGCCGACAGCATCGGCGGGAGCCGTACCGATACGATCATGGTCGTATCTTTTGATCCGGAGGGGGAGCAGGCGGCGATGCTCTCCGTTCCACGGGATACTTATGTGGAAATAAGGGGCCACGGCCGCGACAAGATCAATCATGCCCATGCGTTCGGCGGGATCCCGCTTACCCTGGATACCGTGGAGAAATTCCTGGGGCTGGAGATGAACTATTATGCCCGTATCAACCTTCAGGGGTTTGAAGCGATTGTCGACCTGCTGGGAGGAGTGGTTATCGATGTGGAGCCGGAGGTTGCCCGGGTCGAACCCGCTCTGCGCAGCGGGCCTAACCGTTTAACCGGGAAAGAGGCGCTCTCCTATGTACGGGTCAGGAAAGTAGGGACCGATTTCGGGCGGATCCAGAGGCAGCAGAACTTCCTGCTGGCCATCGCCCGACAATCACTCAATACCTCGAATGTAACCAAAATACCCCGGTTCGTCAATTTGCTGGGCGATAACCTCGTAACCAATATCCCGCCGCTTAAAATGCCGCAACTTGGTCAGAAATTGCTCCGCATCAACCTTGATACCGTGAAGCGCGGTTATCTTCCCGGCCAGGGAACCTATATTGACGGTGTCTATTACTACGTCGTGGACGAAGCTGGCAAACAGAAGATGATCGAGGATCTGAACCTTCGCTGACACTACTTTACCCGCCCCAACACCAGATAACCGCCCAGGGCGAGGGACAGGAGCCCAACCAGCTTGTACCAGTTAAAAGGGATGGATTGCAGGCCGAATAATCCAAAATGATCAATGAGCATGGCGGTGGTAACCTGGCAGATGATAATGGCGGTGGTGGCGCTGGCCACCCCGATGCGGGGGATAGCCACGACCACTCCGTAAACGATGGCCACCCCGAGAATGCCGCCGAGAAAGCTGTACCATGGGGCCTTGCCCGCATCAAACAGGTTGCCGCTATTCAGCTGCAGAGCAAAGAGGATGCCCAGAAAGGCCAGACCGATGAGGTGGACGATCAGGGTGGCCTCCAGCAGGCCCGTTTCCTTGCTTAACACAGAATTTAATGACCCCTGGAGCGCCATCGCGGCTCCGGCAGAGGCGGCGATCAGCAGGGCTGAATAATATGAATTCATCTTCATCTCCATATTTTTTGTGCCGGGCCGGGGTAAACATTCGCCGGGTGGCCCGAAAACCTAAATCTAAACTTATTGTGGCATAATACGCTTTAAATATGCATGCCGGTGTGCAGACGGCAGGGTCGATATTTCCCGGGAAATATCCAAGGATGACGAGACCGATAAAAAAATGTCATATACGGGGAGAGAGGAATATATGTGCGAAGCAGTGCACCCGTTCACACTCACGATAGGCGGGGCGCCGGTCAAGGGGCAGGCCTTTGTTCCAGCCACCGGGGGGGATCGAGGAACCGGGCTGATCATCAGTCACGGCATACCATCCGGGATCACCCCTCAAAATCCGGAGCGGCACGGCTACGATTATCTGGGGCGGTTCTTCTCTCGCCGGGGCTTTACCACGCTGATTTTCAACTTTCGCGGCACCGGTTCAAGCGGCGGCAATCTTGATCTAGTCAACTGGACCGAAGATCTGCGGGAGGTTATCAACTATTATGTTCACACCTACGGGACCCCTTCTCCGGATCTGATCCTGATGGGGTTCAGCGCCGGCGCCGCCGTATCCGTGGAGGTTGCCGTCGGTGACAGGCGGGTGAAGGCCCTCGCTCTGGGAGCCTGTCCGCAAAACTTTGTATTCTTTGCCGATCGGCTGCCGGCCGCGGATTTATGGGGGTGGTTCAAAGCAGCGGGGATGTTCCGGCAGCCGGAGAGCTTGCCAACCCCCGAGAAGTGGATAACCCGGCTGTTAAGCATATGCCCGGAAGACAAAGTGGCGCAGCTTGCACCCCGCCGCCTCCTGATCATGCACGGCGATGAAGACGAGGTGGTCCCTTGCACACATGCGGAGGAACTTTACCGGCGGGCGGGCAAGGGAATTAACAGGAGACTGGTTCTTTTTCCCGGGGTCGGCCATCAACTCCGTGTCTCCAGGCGGGTATGGCGCTATCTGGCTCACTGGTTGGAGGAGACGGAGAAGGAAGCGCCATAAATAAAACCCGGCCGGGCAGCCATGCCGAACCCCCTTCCGGTCGGGAGTTCACGCCCAGTGTGAGATGTGGGCGGATGGCGAAGTTTATTAGATTCAAGCCGGGATTGCACGATTGCATTTTGGGGAATAGTGAAGCAAAAACAGATTGACAAAATTTGATTTGGGGCATATGATGATGACATATCAAATAATTTTGATGTGAGGTGGTAAGCTGGAGACGTCAATATATAAGGAACAAGAGAGAGTGCTCAAGGCCTTTTGTGATGAGAATCGTCTGCAGATACTTGAGTTATTGCGTAGTGGTGAAAAATGCGCCTGTGATTTGCTGGAAAAATTGGACTTAGGTCAGTCAGGGCTTTCCTACCATATGAAGATTTTGGTAGAGTCGGGCGTTGTGGAAAGCCGGCAGGAAGGCAAATGGACGCATTACAAAATCAGCTCAAAAGGCAGTGCTTATGCCATCGCTCTACTGCAGGAGCTGACAACGCAGAACAAGGTTATAGAAGAGAATGGGTGCTGTGAATAATAAAAGCCATCCCATCCGGGGCGATGGCTTTTTCCGGGCAGAATACATCAAAAATAATTGATGTGAGAATCTATTATTATTAACAAGAGAGGTTATGTGATGCAAGTATTTAAATCGATCTGGGATTTTTTTCAGAACCAAGCCCTTGGCATGAAATGGCTGAATGATTTTATTCAAGGGATATTATCGGGTCTTGGATTCGATACGACCAATCGTTGGATCGCGAGTATTCAGTTTTTCATTTATGACGTTATAAAAATTACAGTTTTATTGTGCGTACTGATTTTTATCATCAGTTATATCCAAAGCCATTTCCCACCGGAACGCAGCAAGAAGATATTGGGACGGTTTCATGGGCTTGGGGCAAACATTGTCGCGGCTTTGCTTGGAACCGTAACGCCGTTCTGTTCCTGTTCGTCTATTCCGTTATTTATTGGTTTCACCTCCGCGGGGTTACCGCTCGGGGTAACCTTTTCATTCCTCATATCTTCGCCGATGGTGGATCTTGGTTCACTTGTCCTGCTCATGAGCATATTCGGAGCCAGAGTTGCTGTTTTATATGTAATATTTGGCCTGATTATTGCGGTGATCGGAGGCGTTATTATCGAAAAAATGCACATGGAAAAGTATGTAGAAAGCTTTGTCCTAGCAGTCGGAAGCGTGGATATCGAGTCGCCGGATCTGACGAGAAAAGATCGGTTGATTTATGCGAAGGAGCAAATGTTTTCCACCTTTAAAAAGGTATTCCCTTACATCCTGCTTGGAGTCGGAATTGGTGCACTTATTCATAACTGGGTACCGGAGGAGTGGGTAGCATCCGTCCTTGGAAGAAATAACCCCTTTGGCGTGATCCTGGCAACGTTGATTGGCGCGCCGATGTACGGTGATATTTTTGGTACGATTCCTATTGCAGAAGCATTGCTCTTCAAAGGAGCTCAGTTGGGTACGGTACTATCCTTCATGATGGCGATCACCACCTTGTCCCTTCCGTCATTAATCATGCTTCGCAAAGCCGTTAAGGCCAAACTGTTGGCAGTGTTTATTGTTATCTGCACAGTGAGTATAATCTTTGTCGGTTATTTATTTAATGTTTTACAACCACTTATCGTATAGAAGGAATGATTATGTCAAAAAATCATGTTATCCTGGTGACAGCACCCGGGAATCTAAAGAGTTCCGATGTTCTTTATCATCACCTACGATCCGTGAAACGGTTGCTGCTAATAATATGATTTATAAAGGAGAAAACGAAAATGGCACTTTTAAATTTTGGAAAGAAAAAAGAAGTAACCTCGGGTTGCTGTGGCAGCGTTGATAATGAAAGCATGGCAAAGGCTGAGAGTGCGAAAATGAAAGGCGCGAGTGTTAAAGTTCTAGGTAGCGGCTGCGCAAAATGCAATCAGCTTGAATCTGCAACTAAAGCAGCGCTTGAGCAATTAGGCATGGATACAACCATCGACCACGTGTCCGATTTTTCTCAGATTGCGGCCTATGGTGTAATGACTACCCCTGCCCTCGTCGTAGATGGAAAAGTTGTTTCTTATGGCAAAGTCCTCAAGATCGATGAGGTCGTGAAAATACTGCAAAAATTCAGGGGGTAAGGTGGTAACATAAAGTGCGGTAGAGTTCCTCGGTCTGCCGCCGGTCATTAAAATTAATGATCACGTAACCATCAACGTGGAAGATATAGATAAAAGGCCCCTGCCGCGATTGCAGATAGAGCCTGCCCGTACCCAGCTCTTCCACCGCAAAGAGGCCTTTTCTAACCGGGCCGGCATCAAACCCGTTTACCTTGCGGATAATTGGCGGCATAGTCTCTTTCAGAACAACCTCCTCGATGTCGGCAAGAGGGAGGGTGAACCTGCTCATCCCCCCGATTTCCAGAAAGTCATCTTTCACTTCAACGGATGGTGTAAGACTGCCATAGATTATCATTCCTGTAACGAACAGCCCCAGCAAGATAAAAGAACCCAGCACCAGCCCCAATACGATACGATCGCTTTTTGTTTTCGGGTTATGGTCGAACCGCTGAGCTCTTACCAGCATATAGAAGATGGCGACGATAAAGAGGCTCCAGAAAAGCAGATCAATATAAAGGATGCCCAGGCGGCCGAGCAGACCTCCCGTCAGAAACAGCCCCCCCAGGATAAAAAACCAGTTGCCGAAAAAGTTGCCCAGCCCCTCGATGTCCACATTTTCTTTTCGTGCCCGGGGCATCGTATTATAACCGGCAATCAGCCAGTACCATTTAAAATATTTTACCATGATACCGAGAAGCGCTAACAGCAGGGCTGTTCCCCCAAATATGTATAGATAGCTCATCTATAAATTCACCCTTTATCGCAATTTTACAGGCTTGAATGTTGATTCATGTAGCCGGGGGCCGATCTTTTTACTTCATGGCCCGGGCACAGCTACATCCGGAAACACAATCTGTCTGGCAGGATTACTTACAAGTTTAAGGCGGATAAATCGGTACGATTTACTTAAAACCGAGTGATGGTGATGATTCCGTGACGGCCCCCATCACTTTNNGGTAGGAGATACCCTCCTCATCCAGCTGCCCGATCTGTTTCCGGCAATAAGGACAGCCGTCCTTGACGTATAGCTCCAGCATCGGCAGCACCTCCTTTTTATCCATTAATTTATAATATGCTCTAACCCATATTATAAACCTGAATAAAAGCACCTACAACTTCCAATGGATCCAGGGGCATCCCTTGCTATATTATTTCTTTGCATCGTAAAAGAAGGCAACACCAGGCTGATTTTAGTTCTTTCCGGATGATAATGGAGGCATTGAAGTGGTTAAGATCCTTCGGTCGCTTCCGCTCCCTCTGGATGAGCAATAATGGGGTCATTTTGAACGCCCCACCCCTGTCATTCCGTTTTTTTATCTTGTCATTCAGAGCGCAGCGAAGAATCTTGTGAGGAAACCAACATTTCGCCTAGGATAAAGCTGGTATATAAACATGAAGCCGGCGTTAGGCCGGGGTGATTCCGTTCCGGATGATAATGGAGGCACTGAAGCGGTTAAGATCCTTCGGTCGCTTCCGCTGACACGGTCGCTCCCTCTGGATGACAGAAAAAAATACCCCAGGATGACAGAATAATACCCCTAACAGGAAAATATACCCCTGGATGATAATAAAAAAAGGGTCGGCCTCCGAGGGGTGCCGGGGCCATCTTCGGCACCTGCACGGGGACTGTTT
>MTKW01015617.1_pt1 | contig 30746 bp, 25 predicted proteins | sample 1042761 | NCBI WGS metagenome assembly MTKW01 (sample SAMN06205366, study PRJNA360243) | anaerobic digester metagenome | biome: Wastewater treatment plant; feature: Anaerobic digester sludge; material: sludge; isolation source: anaerobic digester fed with sludge from wastewater treatment plant ...
CGCCTGCACCGCCCGGCTGAGTGCCACCTGTGCCTGCACTGCCGCCTCCAGAGCCCGGGCCAGCCTGTGCCCCATCCGAACGGCCATCGGCTGCACCCCCACCTGACGGAGCACCGCCTGCACTACCCGGCTGAGCGCCGCCGGACTGTGCGGGCCTGGCTGTGCCGGTCGCCTGCGGAGCATCTCCTCCCCCACCCCCGCCGCCATGCTGTGCGGCATACTGTTCCCAGGAAGCGCCGCCTGCGTCCAGAGCGCTCTCCATTTCGTCGAACTGCGTCTCAGCAGAGCTCTCCTGATAGCCCAGCTCGGCCAGCTTGCGATCTACATACGCCTTCCACGCCGCATCACCGCCTGCGCTTGCCTCGCGCATCTCGGCAAGCTCGCGACCGGCCGGTGTCTCTTCATAGCCCAGCTCGCGCAGAGTCTTCTCGACCTGCTCGCGCCATGCCGCATCCCCGGCCGCAGCAATCCGTGAGCTGGCCGCGGCTTCGTCCTATGTGAAATCACCGCACACCCACAGCCCGCGGGTGGCTGTGCGCGAACCCGCTCCGGCAAGGAAAAACGTACCCGACATCTTGATCCAGAACTGCTGGACTGAAACCGACAGATCCGCATCCTCGGGGATTTTCACGGTGAAGCTGAAATCCTGACTGCCGGGGTTAGTGAGCGTCCACTGCTCGATGAGTCTCTCGCCTCCAAACTGGACTATCACTTCCAGCGTCGCGCTATCGCCGCCGTTGAGCGAGGCTGTGCCGGAGACGGTGATAGTACTGCCGGGGGAGACGGTGCCGGTGTAGAAGCGCTTGGTTGTGAAGTCATGCGTATCCTGCGGAGCGTCCATCTTCAGGCCGGTGACGTTGTAGCGGATCCGCATACCGACGAAGTCTTCGGTCGGCGGGAAGACGCCGGTGGCAGGGCCTGATGCCGGCGCCATATCGTATCCGGAGGAGGCCATGTAGTAGTCCATCCACGGCTCGACGCGGCCGAAGGTGCGCTCAAACCAGTTGCGGGCGCGGAACGGGCGAGAGCTCAGGTACTCGACAGCCTTGCGCATCTGCTCATTTTGCGGCGGATCCAGCGGGATCATGCCATGAGCGAGGGCCTCAGAATACATCATGCGCTGGGCAGTGTTCAGCTCCTGTGAGGGCTGCTCACGCAGGTAGCGCAGAAAGCTTTTCCAGAACTCGTTTGGTTCCGGCGGCTCGGGCCAGCGGCGCGCGGCCTGCAAACGGCGCACCATCATCCGATCCACCGCCGACAGCTCCTGCCCGCTGGCGCGCTTGTTTTGCACATACTCGTAGAAGCGCTCGTGCACGGGCAACATGCCGCGGAAGCGGTAGCCGGGGCGGTTGTTGTCGCTCCAGTCCACGCTATCGGGATCAGGGATGAGCGCCTGCCAGGGGCGGGCAGGATCCTGTTGGGCGACGGCCAGTGGCAGTGATGCGACAAATGCGACGACAGATATGGCAGCGATCAGTGCTGATCGGCTCAAGACATCACGCTCCTCGCACTGCAGATGGTGACATGCAAAGCGGAAGCAGCCCCGCCTGCATGTGAAGATACGGCCCACCTGCCTCTGAGATGGACAGGCGGGCTTACCTTCTCTTCATCGGACAGAAGCCGGTGAAGGTTTACCTGTCGGACTGGCGGGGCGGGGAGTGCTGCTGTGGCATACTCGAAGGCGGCAGCTACATAGCGGGGACGCAAAACCATCCCCCTCCCGTCATGCGCGCGGATGGGGATGGTATGCGATATGCAGCGCAGGCCATGCCAGGCAGCGCGGTGCCTTCGCGCGCTGCTCAGCGGACGACGGTGAAGCTACCGCGGCCGACTACCTTTCCGCCTATCGTAAGCGTCAGCGTGTAGCTCCCCGGCGGCAGACCGGCCTCGTCTTTTGTGGTCGCTGCAAACGACATCCAGCCGTTGCTGCCACTAAGCTCGCGCTCGCCGCGCAGGATCTCATCGCCATCACATGTCCAGACGGCGACTGCGAGGGCGCCTTTTGTCTGGTCGCGATAGTGGTACGTCGTCGCGAGTTTCCGGGGCCGCGTGAAGCGCTCGGCGATGCCTGTAGTCATGCCATCAACGGAATCTGTGCCCACTTGCAGGACAGTTATAGCCGCCTGACCGGCGCCTGCCCCACCACCACCGGCGCCAGAACCGCCTGCGTCTGCACCAGTGCCACCTGCACCTGCACCAGTGCCTGCATCGCCTCCGGCGGGCTGTGCGGGCCTGCCGCCACCATGCTTTGTCGCGTACTGCTCCCAGGCGGGCCCGCCGGCATCTACCGCACGTGCCAGTTCGTCCAGTTGTCTTTCGGCGTCGCCCTCCTGAAAGCCCAGTTCGCGCTGGCGCCTGTCCACCCACGCCTTCCACGTCGCATCGCCACCGGCCAGCGCCTGGCGCATCTGCTCAAGCTCGCGACCCGACGGCGTCTGCTCATAGCCCAGCTCGCGCAGAGTCTTCTCGACCTGCTCACGCCATGCCGCATCCTCAGCCGAAACCCGTGCGTCCCTGGCAGTTTTAGCCTCAGTAAACGAGCCAGTCACTGCAAGACCACGCCCCACCTGCGCCGAACCGGCTCCGGCAGTCGAGTACCGGCCAGCCAGGACTATATCGAATCGCGGGGGCGGGAACGAAAGGTCGGTGCCCTCAGGGATTCTCACAGTGAAGTTGAAATCCTGACTGCCCGGCGACTTGAAGGTCCACTCCTCCTCGACTGTTTCTTTCCCAAATCGTGCATACACCGACAGCTTCGCATCCCATCCGCTGTCTATAGAGCCCGAGCCCGAGATGGTGACAGTGCCGGGCGAGACAGTGCCGGTGTAGTGGCGTGATGTCGTGAAGCCTTCGCGGTCCTCCGAGGAGTCCAGCGTCACGCCGGTGATGTTGTACCTGATCCGCAAACCGTTGAAGGGCCCACCGGGCGGGAAGATGCCGGAAGCGGGGCCTGCTGCCGGAGTCATGTCGTATCCGCGGGAGGCTACGAAGTAGTCCATCCATGGCTCGACACGGCCGAAGGTGCGCTCGAACCAGTTGCGGGCGCGGAAAGGCCCTGAGCTCAGGTACTCGATAGTCTTGCGCATATCCTCGTTTTGCGGCCGGTCCATCGGGATCATGCCGTAAGCGGTGGCCTCTGAGANNGGGGCGTAGTCCATCCACGGCTCGACGCGGCCGAAGGTACGCTCGAACCAGTTGCGAGCACGGAACGGGCGTGAATTCAGGTACTCGACAGCCTTGCGTATCTTTTCGTTTTGCGGCCGGTCCATGGGGATCAGGCCCTGGGCGATGGCTCCGGCCATCATCATGCCCTGGGCGAGGTTGAGGTCCAGAGTCGGCTGCTCGCGCAGGTAGCGCAGGAAGCTTTTCCAGAAATCGTTTGGCCCCGGCGGCTCAGGCCAGCGGCGCGAGGCCTGCAGGCGGCGGATCATCATCCGGTCGGCCCATGACAGCTCCTGGCCGCTCTGGCGCTTGTTCTGCACATACTCGTGAAACCGCTCGTGCGCCGGCAGCATCCCCCGGAACCGATAGCCCGGGCGGTTGTTGTTGCTCCAGTCCACAGTGTCGGGGTCCGGGATGAGAGCCTGCCATGGTCTGTTCGGGTTTTGCTGGGCATGAGAAGCCCCCAGCGATGCGGCGAACACCAGCAGAGCGACAAATGCGGCGCGGGTCAGTGCTGATCGGCTCAAGATACCACCCCCCTCGGCTGTGATTGGAAGCCTGCAAAGTCAGGTTGCCTATGCTGCCATGCGCAGATGCAGACACCGTGTTTTTCGACAGGCTGGCGCACTTCCCTTCTTTTGCCGCGCAAACGGAGAGAATACTTACCTGCCCCCCGTATGCCTACACGGCTTGCCTGCCTATACAACCGCGGACAAGCTACCCCATCGCGCAGCACAGCACCTTGCAACTACCCGCCAGCGGCAGCAGGATGTGCGTCAGCCAGGACAGCTCCGCTCGCGGAAGAGAGCGGGAGTGCACCAGGCGGCCTGCCGCGGGCGCGGTGAAAAGCGACATGCCTCCTCTGCCCCGTCGCCACTCTGCGCTCTACCGGCGAGCGATGAGGGGCTTTTCGAAGTGCTGATAGTCTGGGGTGGTCTGCCAGCGCCCGCCCCAGCGCCAGCCGTGCGCCTCGAAGATGCACACCACCGAACCGTCCGGCGAAATCGAGTACGGATCCTGCCCCGGCTGCCATATCCCGGGCGTATATGGCGGCTCCTGGGGATGTACTTTTGCCACGCCGCCGATGAGCATCGGATTCTGCGCGCGGTTCAGGTCTATCGCCCGCCCCAGCGCGTGCAGCGACAGCCCACGGCCACCAAGAGCAGTGCGCCGGTGGTAGCCCACCAGCTCGTGGATCGGGAAGCGCTCTGCATGCAGATATATCTGGCGGAAAATCTCCAGCAGCTCCGGCGCCAGCGGCTCGGCCATCGTCACCTGCCGCGGACGGATCACCCTCTGCCCCGCCTCCAGATCCCAGGTCAGCACATGCACATCGGACATACCAGGCGCACCCTCTGCAGGGGCTATGCGGAAGCGCTCACGCTCCGCTATCAGGAGGCGCTCGCGCGGCCTGTCAGCGCCCGGGTTGGCGATGATCAGCACCGGCGTGGGCTCTGACTGCAGCCGCATATCGGTGCCCAGTTGCGTAGACAAACCGGCGATGCGCCGGAGTATCTGCTGGCCCTGGCTGCCGGTCGCAGGTTGCGGGTCGCCGATAAAGCGCCGCTGCATCATCGGGTGGATGACCAGCTCTCTCCAGCGGCCCTGCTCCAGCCGCATCTCCAGGACAAAAGTAGGCAGCATACTCTCGAAGCGGGTGGGGAAGACGAAGTTGCCCAGACTGTAGACGATGGGGCAGCCGCGATACACCTCGATCCCCTGCGGCACGTGCGGATGGTGGCCGATGACCGCATCAGCACCCATCTCTATGCTCAGGCACGCCAGTTTGCGCACAAACGGATCCAACCGCCCGGTGCATTCGGTGCCCCAGTGGTATGTGACGATGACGAAATCGGCCTGCCGGCGCGCTCCAGCCAGGTCTTCGCGCAGCATCGCGAGGCTGTGCTCGGTCGGCATGTCGTCTGCACCCGGGTGCACGAACACTACGCCGCTGCTGCTGGCGGAGGCGGCGAAGTGATCCGTGCCCGGCAGCGTGTCGGCGCTGACATAAGCCAGTATCGCCACAGTCTGCTCTCCCAGGCGACGGATGATCGGCTCACGCGCCGCCGACAGATTCGCACCTGCACCGGTATACGCCACCCCTGCCTTGTCCAGCGCCTGCAGCGTCTGCGCCAGCGCCTCGGGGCCGTAGTCCATGATGTGATTGTTGGCCAGCGTGGCCACATGCAGCCCGCCAGCGGCCAGCCGCTGGGCATGAGAGGGGGCGGCGCGAAACAGGAACTCTCCGCCGATGACCCTCCTGTCACGCAGCTTCAGCGGCGATGGCGCACCGCCCGTCGCCAGTGGACACTCGAGGTTGCATACCGTCAGATCTGCGCTTCTCAGCAGCGGTGCGACGGCCTGCAGGTAGTCGTGATCGGCCAGAGGCAGCACGTCGCCGACCAGCATCAGCCGCGCCTGCCCCTGCGATAGTGGTGGTGGTAGCACGGGGGCGCTGCTCGGATGCCCCGGCAACAGAGCCTGTAGCAGTGGAGCGGCACGGCACCACACAGCGTGAAGCCACTGCGGGGCATGCAGCACCAGCGACTTCCGGCCACCTGTGCCAGAGTGCCCGCGCTCAGCAGTCGCAGAGTTCGCCTGCGGCTCACACCCTGCTCGCTCCTCTTCACCATGCAGCAAGGTCAGTTGCTGGCAGCAGTCACTGACCGCCCATGACAGCGCCAACAGGGCGCTGACGGCCGTAAGCAGGCCTCCAATTCGCAGCGCAGTGCGCAGGATGCCGACGGTGGCTCACCTCGGTATATGTGGCTGCGACTGCGCGGCCCGCCCCCCTCCGCATCTGTCTCATCGCCTACTGAGGCGGTAGCGCCGCACATCGCACTCGCAGGGGTATCATCCTGCTGTGCAGCAATTTTCGCGCCGAGGCGTGTGGGAGGCATGCGCGTGCGAGGATCAGCGAATAGAAAGCGGAAACCGGATAGCTCGATGCCACCCGGTTTCCAGGGCCCAGGGTAGTGACTGCTCCCACATCCAGTCGCCCCTGCTATCTCACTTGATGCGATTTACCAGCACAGATCAGTACAGATTTGTACAGATATGTTGGTGCATACATAGACGCTACATGCCTATATCTCCGATACTCATACCTGTGGCGACTTGCATCACTTCTGCGATATCTCCTCAGATATGCACGCCTCTGCCCTCTCCCCTGGCAGTACAGGCCACCGGCATATCGTCTCCTGCATGATGCCTGTCATCTGCAGAGACTGTATGGCCGCGCTCCTCTCCCCTGCTGTGAGGCGCGAAACGCGGCAGGGCAACAGGTGTGCGAGAGTGCGCCCGGGCACGCGCTTCGGTGTATGCATCTCATCGTGTGTGCTCAGCCGCGCTCCAGTTCCCCGCGCTCACCGGCGGCCAGTAGCTCCTGCTTCATCTGCGACAGGTACCGGATCGCGTAGTCAGCCAGTGCGGACTTGGTGGTCTTGATCCCGTGATCGTGCTGTAGCTCCAGGCGCGCCGCATCGAGCCACCGTGCCGCCTCACGGCTCAGATAGACACTCACCTGCACCTTCGGAGTTTTCGGCTCAGCATCAGGCAGAGTCGCAGTCGGCGCCTGGGCAAGCACAGCAGGAGAGGCAGGTGGAGGCGCTGGCCGCTGTGGTGGTGCCACTGCAGGGCCGGTAGTTGCTGCAGGCGCGGGCGCAGGTTCAGGAGCAGGCTCAGGTGCACGCTGGGGAGCGGGTTCGGGGGCAGGCGCTTGAGCTGCGCCATCCTGCTGCTCCGTAGCAGTAGGTTCGCGCTCATCATCGTCGAAAAACACGTCATGGGGTATCTGTGTCCGTCGCACGCCGGATCACCTCCTGAGCCAGACGCCGATATGCCGCTGCTCCGCGCGATCGCGGGCTGCCCAGCACCAGCGGTCTGCCCTCCACTGTCGCGTAGTCGAAGTCTATGTTGCGATCCACCACAGTGCGGAAGACCTGCTCGCCGAAGTGCTCACGCAGCCGCTGCTCAACCTCGCGCGAGTGCACTGTGCGCCGGTCGTACATGGTCACTACCAGGCCGGCTACTGCCAGCGCCGGATTGCTCCGCTCCCGCACCACCTCCACCGTGTCCAGCAGCCGCCGCAGCCCGTGCATGGCCAGATATGATGCCTGCACGGGGATCAGGACACCGCCGGCTGCGGCAAGTGCGTTGAGCGTGAGGAAGCCAAGGCTTGGCGGAGTATCAATCAGCACCCACTCATACGGCAGTGGGGCACCGAGCTTCGCCTGGAGCCGCTGGTTTCTCTCTACCCCGCGCGCCAGTTCAACCTCGGCTGCTGCCAGTGTCAGATCGCCGGACACTATGAAGAGGCTGTCAAAAGCTGTGGCTGCCACCGTGTCCTCAAGCTGACAGTCTTCGTGCATCAGCAGCTCATACACTCCTGCCCTCTCCCCTATCGCCGCTCCGACCGACTCAGTCAGGTTGCCCTGCGGGTCGCAGTCTATGAGCAGTACAGAGTGGCCACGCTGGGCAAGCGCTGCCCCAAGATTTGCCACTGTCGCAGTCTTGCCCACGCCGCCTTTCTGATTTGCTACCGCGAGTATATGCATAAGAGCCAGTCCTCACATGGTAAGCGATTGCACCTTCTGTACTATAAGTGCTAACAGTTTTCACGTCAAGCTACTATAGATGTTTACATGTATACATGTAAACTATTTTCTATGTATACAGGCTGACATGCTATCTCTTCAAACTGCTTACCTGTTTGCAGGCAAACAGGCAGACCTGACAGTGAGAGCCTGCAGAATGCATACAGCGGCCTGCAGCAGTATGCATGGGCCCAGATGGGTCTGTCTGATACTCTTCAGAGCTCACAGTGCCTTATGGCGCAAACCACGCACATGGATCCCGGGCAGCACGACTGCCACGACCTGCTTATGCCAGATCTGCACCTGGACGGGCCTGCTGGCTACTCTCATCCTGTCCTATAGTGCCTGTTTGCAGGTAAACAGATAATACAGCAAGACTGTTTACCTGTTATCCTGATACCATGCTATCATGCTTTCATGCATCGTACTATGCCGGCAAACAGGCCAACAGGTATGCTCCAGGCATGTATAGCTTCAACGGATATGGCCACTCGATGCTGTGGCATGGAAGGCGATGGGGTATGCGCCATCTCACGCTGCCTGCATGAGCTGCCCGAACTGCCTGTGACGACTGTGAGCGCGCACGCCCTATGCACACAGGTAACAGGCTGCACACTTGCCCGGTGGCTTTGGCTGTCGCCGCGCCACCGTACGCCAGACGCATAGGTGATAGGTGGCAGGCTGCACTGGCGGTAACTCACGCGCGATGGCGCTGCTGCGGGCAATCAGCAGGACTATGCGTATCGGATCGGGAACCGTGTTAGAGGTCGCCTGCGCACTCAACTTGTCTGAAGTGCGCAGCATGGCGGTGTTCAGGTCAATCAGGGGCGTCATGGTTCGCGCCACTGTAGGGATTATGGATTGTGTGTTTTGCTTGAGCGACTTTTCGCAGATGAGGATTTGGCCCGGTGAACGCAACACTGATGAGACTGCTCGACAACACGATAGGGAGGATGATATGTGCTCTGCTCTCTCTGTGGCATCGGCTGCGACGGCCTCGCGTGCCAGAATACCAGCGAGTCGAGCGCGTGCTGGTGATCAAGCTCATCGGCCTGGGCACGATTATGCTCAGCTCGGCCCTGACCAGAGGGCTGCGGCAGTATCGCCCATATCTTCAGATTGACTTTCTGACACTGGAAGGCTTCCGTGATGCGGCGGAACTGACCGGCACGGTGGATCGAGTGTACACTCTGAACCTGCGGGCTCCGATCAGCTCTGTATGGCGCACGATTCGCCAGTTGCGCGCCAATCGCTATCAGATGGTCATGGACCTGGACTACTTCTCCTGCGCAGGTCTGATTTTGGCGTGCCTTAGCGGCGCACCACGGCGGGTTGGCTTCATCTCACCAGGGTATGAGCAGTGGGATTTGCTCACTCACATAGTCCTGTACAGCACCAGTCGCCACATCCTGGATATGTATGGCAGTTTTGCCGAGGAGCTCACCGAGTCCCACTACCTGCCAGCACCGACGATAAGCGTTGATGAGCAGGTCATGCAGCGGGGCAGGGACATACTGAGCCGGGCGGAGCTTGATCTTGAGCGCCCGCTGGTACTGCTCAATCCGAATGTCAGCGCGTTTTCGGTGGCGATGCGCCGCTGGGAGCCGGAGAAATGGGCACAGCTTGCCGACCGGCTGGGGCAGAGGAAGAGCCTGCAGGTGGCCTTCATCGGCAGCAAGTCAGAGCAGCAGTATGTGACATCAATCATCTCCATGATGGATGCACCGGAAAATGCGGTAAACCTAGCCGGGCAAACCAGCCTGCACGAGCTCGCTGCGGTCATCAAGCTGTCAAGCTGCATGGTCAGTTGCGATACCGGGCCGCTGCTGATGGCGGTGGCGGCAGGCACTCCGACAGTGGCGCTGCTGGGGCCAACAGCATGGACGCACCGGCCCAGAGGCAAGAGGGATCGTGTCATCTGCAAGCGCCTTGACTGCAGCCCATGTCTGACCGTCTTCAATCAAAAGAGCGCCCGCTGTGTGCACAGGACGAACCTGTGCATGACGCAGATACAAGCGGACGAAGTGTGCCGGGCAACACTGGATGTGTTGGCCGGAACTCGCCACCACCCGACAGACGAGAGTGCACGCAGAAGTGCTGGCGGAGGTGGCACGTCCGGCAAGGCGATATAGGCACTCACCTGTCCTGCATAATGCAAGAGGTTGAAGGCGAGAAAATTGGGGTATACTCATCCAGGTCGGTGACGACACTATCGCTGAACAATTGGTAGTGTGCCACCGTCATAAGTGTGGGTTGAGAAAAAGTTGAGAAAATATTGCTTGCAACTTGAGCTTTAGCAAACTATACTATATGCGGGAACGTGTCAGAGATGACTATGATAACCGCACGGAACAACTTAACTGCACGTCGCGGCACTGTCAGTGTCGAAGCAGCGCTGGTGTTGCCTATATTCTTGACCCTACTTTTTGGGATCATCGAATTCGGCTTCATCTTCAAGGATCTGCTGCTTCTGCATCAGGGCGCGCGTGAAGGTGCTCGCGTAGCAGCCACCGGTGCCACGGTGAATACTATAGATAGTCGAGCGCGAGAAAGCCTGACCGGCATCAACCTGGACGCGCTGGAATCGGAAATCAAGTACCGCACATACAGCTCCGGTTGGTCCGCCTGGACCGATCTGGACGACGCAAACGGTGAAAACTATGCCCCGGGCGGCAGCCAGATCCGGGTCACTTTGAAGTATGAGCACCCCCTGGCAGCCGGCCCCTTCTTCGCCCGCCTTATCGGCCATCCCGGGGACACATCTATTCCTCTTAGCAGCGGCATGGTGATGTATCGCGAGCAGTAGCCGCCGTGTCCGACATACTATGCCGGCCGCATCGGCGCCGCGCGCTTCCACGTGTCACGCCCCAGACCTCACATGTCATCCTCTGTAGGCTCGGCTCTGCACGGCGACAGCCCTGCAGCCTGACCTGTACCACATGCCATCTCACTCACGCCTGCTGTGCCCACTGGCAGCGGACGGGGGGCAACCCACATGCGCCCGCGGCAAAGCTGGCCATCGGCTGTCTTCTGCGCCGCATCCGGCCGTCCCTCCTGCTCCTGATGGCATCAGGCAAAAGCAAACGCCCGGCCTACCAGGAGATCGCAGGCCGGACGTCGCGGTGCGGTGTCATCAGCGGCTCTTCGGGCGCCACTATGAGGCCATCATCTGCCGCGCGCTTCTGACCGCACAGAGTGGGGCAGAGAGGGGCATGAACTGCATACAGCAGGCCCTGCTATGCTATGCCTGCGCGGCATCTTCGGCGGCCTGCAGCACCCGCATGAAGTTGCCGCCCCAGAACTTCAAGATGAGCTCCTCGGAAAAGCCGCGCTCCAGCATCCGCTGGGTCACCTGCGGAGACTCCAGAAACGATGCCGGAGTGGCCACCGTTTCGCCGATGCCATCATAGTCGGAGCCGAAACCCACATGGTCCTCGCCGGCCACCTCGCACACGTGCGCGATGTGATCCACCAGCCGGTCTATCGGTACGGTGTCGGCGTTGAGCTCCAGGAAGCGGGGGTAGAAGCAGATGCCGATGACGCCACCGTTTTCCGCCAGCGCCTTGAGCTGCTCATCGGTGAGGTTGCGCCAGACCGGGCACAGCGAAAAGCAGCAGCCGTGTGAGAACTCCACCGGAGTTGTGGTGACCTCCAGAGCGTCAAAAAAAGTGCGGTCATGGGTGTGGGCCAGATCCACTACGATGCCCAGGCGGTTCATCTCAGCGATGGCCTCGCGCCCGAAATCGGTCAGGCCATGGAACTGTGTCCGTGCGGTGTTGCGATCCTGCAGTGTGCAGGGGCCGAACAGGCTATTTGTGCCCTGCAGGGAGGTGCCGCCGCCATCTCCGTGGGTCAGATTGCCCACACGCAGGCCCAGGCGGTGCTGGATGTGCAAGACCCGCAGGCTGTTGCCCAGCAGGCGGCAGCTTTCGAGCTGCGGGATATGACCGATCTTGCCTTCCTCCTTGCAGCGGCGGATGTCGGCGACGCTGCGCACGATCATGTAGTGCTCCGGATGGGCCTCCACCTGCTCGTACAGCCCGTCCCACAGCTCCAGCGACTGGTCGAGACTCTGGCCGCCCATCATCGAGTTCATGGCGGTCAGCCCGCCACCCTTCATGCGGCGCAGATCCACCTGATAGTCGGGCCAGTCAGGCGTCAGATCCATGGAGTCACCACGAGCCCAGTGCTCTATGATCGAGTCGTTGTGACCATCCACCAGGATGGCCCGCTGATGCAGCGACATGGCTTGCTCAGACACTTGCATGGTACCAGCTCCTCAGAAGATGTATTCGGCCAGGTCCGGCAGAAAACGCGCGCGCAGTAAGAGCTCGATCCGGCAGTCGCACCGGATCGCCCACTGCTCTGACAGCCGCCATTTCGACGCATCGACAGCACTGTCCTCCGATTGATCGTGCGGCCCTTCGTGCACTGTGGGCATCTGCTCGCTGGTGATGTGCGCCCCTGTGCGATACAGGAGGGGAGAGGTATCACGCTCTGCGGATGGAGGCATCGCGATGGCGTGGTCGAGACGTGTGACCTGCAGGTCATGTGGCGATGCTGCGTGCGCCATGTGGCACCGTCATATCGCTGGTAGCTGTGTGAGGCGTGGTGGGGAGGAGACGTGCGCCGGCGCGATATGGAGGCACCTGTGTTCGCCGGATGCAGGGCGGGCTGAGCCGCTTGCTTTGCAGTGGTCACCGAGATGCGAGGCAGCCGCTTGTGCGTAGCTGCAGGTTCATCTGCCGTCAGCATCCCATGTATCTATTCGGAGATAGGGGAGATGGGGCTGCCGTTTTTGCCTCGCCCGCACGAAATAAGAGGGAGGCGCGGGAGGGAGAGCACAGGGCGCATTTCCGCAGGTGCACGATTGTCTGCAGGATCGGAAACACGATCTGCGTAGCGATGTACCGATGTATCGACTGGGCGATGGGCGGCATACCGGGCGTGAGCTGTGGATGGGAGCGTCCGGCTTCCCAGGTGAGCAGGGAGAAGCGTGTCAACTGTGCGGTAGCTCGTCAGGAAGGCGCATCTTATCCGTGAGGCGGGCCGGAAAGCCTGCCTCACGGTAGGCATCTGTGATGGCATATGCTGCACACGATACGGATACGGCGGTCATGCAGATCTGTACACTGCCCTATCCAGGCGGTCACAGCACGGTGCGCGGTACTGCCTGGATGGCCGCCAGAGTGCAATCTCGGCCGTCGGCAGGCTCAGTACACCAGCCTGACCTGCCGCAGGGATGTGCCGCCGCCGCCACCACCGCTTACAGTATGGCCAGAGCCACTGACCGCGACAGTTTTACCGATCAGACTGGTGCCCGTGAAGTTGCCACCGCTGAATGACAGGGCTCCGTTAGGGGCAAATATCGTGCCCGATGAGGCATGCTCCGCACCACTGAACTTGATGCCCCCGGTGCCATAGGCGACCAGAGCCATGCCCTCGGTGGCCGCCGAGACGCTGTGGATAGCGCCGCTGAAGCTGATGGTGCCCGATGCAACCAGAGTGACACCCGCCAGGATATGGCCGCTGCCACTGAAGGTTATGTTGCCATCTATCAGATACAGACCGGGCTCTATCACATTGTCGAAGCCGCTCGTGCTCATGTTGCCCTTCTGCGGCGTGCGGTCAAAGTAGGCACACACTGCGGCGAAACCCTGGTTCCACGGCGGATCTACCGGATATTGCTCGGGGGTGGTTATCAACACATCGCCACCCTCGATGGTAAGTGGAGTGCCCGAAGAGGTGATCGGACCGCCGTGCCGGAGCTGCCCGGTAACTGTGAAAGGACCACCACTTTTACTCACTCCGCCATTGGAGTGCATGTCTCCATCAATCAGCATACCAGTACCGCTGCAGGTGATTGCATTGCCCGCAGTGTCCCCGGCAAAAACGACGGCGCGACCGCCTCCCGACTGGGTCACAACCGCCGTAGCACTTCGCTTGGTGTGCATGTCGGTCAGGCCAGCGATGCGGGCGAAGGTGTATTCGTCGTTGACGTGTGCGGTCACCGTGACGGCGTGCTGGTTGCTTTGCAGTTGCCCGTAGTGGGGAACCTCGCTGCCGGGGCTGTAGAAAATCGCATCAGAGTTAGGTGCGATACTGACAGCCGGCCACGAATTAGCGGAATTGTTAGCGCCAACCACATCAGCCAGGCGCGTTATTGCCCCGTTCTGATCGGGTAGCTGATAGACTGCCCCCAGCGCGCCGGCGTCAGCGACATCCTGCGCCCGCTGAGTGGCCACTGCCAGCCGCCCCAGGTCTATGGTAAGCGCGGCAACCCCCAGCAGTGCGACCAGACTCAGCGCCGCAGTTACCATGACTATTCCGCTGCGCGGCCCGTGCAGCCACACGGTCTTCAGGTGCGACAGGCGCCATCTATTTGTCCTGCCAGTGGTCTCCATATGCCTGCTCCCCCTCCAAACCAATTGTCCACTATCACGTCTGTATACAAGCCACACTTACAACCGACTCTATCATAGCCAAAATAGTTCTATCCTCTATCAACAATTACTCAAAGATTGCTCAAAAATTCGTCGGGAATCGCTGGTGCCAGGCGCCAGAAATCAAGCGCACAGTCACAGCGGGACTCAAGTGGCTCTGACAGGGGGAATTTGTGACTAGGCTGCTCGGAGGTCGCGAAATGATCGGCTCAGCGGCATCTTCCGCTAACATTTCTGCTATATCTTCCCACTACATCCTCTGCGGTATCTTGCCCCGCAGGTGAGCTCTCCGTGGCAGGGGGCCCAGGGGCAATACTGCAAGCTCTGCGCTTCGTTGTAGAGGGCTCAATACACCAAGCTGACCGTGCGGTAAGTGTTGCCTCCGCCCTCAGAAGCGTCGCTCACCGTGTATTTGGAGCCGTTTATGCTCACCTTGTAGCCGATTACACTGCTGTTGTGACCGCCTGAGCCGTTGAAGTTGATGGTACCGTTGGGAGCGAAGATCGTGCCCAGTGAGGTCGCATTTGAGCCGTTGTACTGTAGCGCCGGATTGCCGGTACCGTAAGCCACCAGCGCCATGCCATTGCCGTCCGCAGCAGGTGTCATTCTAGCGGCCGACCCGTTGAATCTGATGTTGCCACTGGCGACGATGGTCACTCCGTCCAGCACCGGCTTGGAGCCGTTGAAGTTTACATTGCCGTCTATAAAATACACGCCCGGCGCGACAGTGCAGTCCGAACCATTGATCGTCAGGTCGCCGGCTATGATATTCGGGCCGGGTTCTATCCTGAGGCTAGAGCCATTGTACGACTGGCCAGGCACACGAGTGGTGCGGCCAAAGTGATCGGCCACCGCAGCGAAGCTGGTGACCCACGGTTCGTCCACCGGATATGGTGCCGGGCTTGCAATCTGCGTACTTCCTCCGCCTACGACAAACCCGGAACCGTTGGTTTTCAGACTCCAGCGGTATCGCAACTGTCCCAAAATTTTGAAGTTTGAACCGTTTATTGTCACAGCTCCGTTGGAATGCAGGTCGCCATTGATAGTGACCTTGGAGCCGTTGGACTGAACACTCGGATCAGTTTCCGCCTCATGCATAGCGAAAATCACTGCGCGCGCGCCACTACTGCCCTCGCTCATAACTGCAGTAGCGCTACGCTGGGTGTGCATATCGGTCAGGCCAGCGATGCGGGCGAAGGTGTATTCGTCGTTGACATGTGCGGTAACCGTGATGGCGTACTGATTGCTTTGCAGTTGCCCGTAGTGGGGCACCTCGCTACCGGGAGCGTAGAAAATCGCGTCAGAGTTAGGTGCGATACTGACAGCCGGCCACGAGTTGGCGGCGTTGTTAGCCGCAACCACATCGCTCAGGCGCGTCCTTGCCTCGTTATGATTGGGTAGCTGATAGACTGCCCCCAGCGCGCCGGCGTCAGCGACATCCTGCGCCCGCTGAGTGGCCACTGCCAGCCGCCCCAGGTCTATGGTAAGCGCGGCAACTCCCAGCAGTGCGACCAGACTCAGCGCCGCAGTTACCATGACTATTCCGCTGCGCGGCCCGTGCAGCCACATGATCTTCAAGTGCGACAAGCGCCATCTATTTGTCCTGCCAGTGGTCTCCATATGCCTGCTCCCCCTCCAAACCAATTGCCCAGTACCACGTCTGTATACAAGTCACACTTATGACCGACTCTATCATAGCCAGAATAGTTCTATCCTCCATCAATAATCGCTCAATAATCGCTCAATAATTCCTAGGGGATTGCTGGTGTCAGGCGTCAAGTGCACAGTCACAGCGGGACTCAAGTGGCTCTGGCGGGGGCATTTGTGACGAGGCTGCTCGGAGGTCGCGAAATGGCCGGCTCAGCGGCATCTTCCGCTAACACTTCTGCTATATCTTTCCACTACATCCTCTGCGGTATCTTGCCCCGCAGGTGAGCTTTCTCAGAGCTCTACTACCTCTGCTATCCAACAGGAGAGTATAGAGATACTGTTTTGTGCCGCAGCACAGGGTTTACGCTATGGTATGGGAGAGTTCAAAAGACCAGCCTAACCCGTTTTTGCGGTACGCCGCCACCATCGCCGCCCTCCACCGTATAGCCCGAGCCATGTAGCTTGATTTGATGGCCGATCAGGCTGCCTCGATGGCCGCTGGCGCCGTGGAAGTCGATCGTACCGTTAGGGGCGAAGACCGTGCCGGATGAGGTCTGGCTGGCGCCGTGATGGCTGATTGCCGGGTCGGCGTAGCCGTACGCCACCAGCGACATGTCATCTATGAACGGCGTTAGCTGGGCAGTTGCGCCCTTGAACGTAATCGTGTCTCGAGCGATGATGGTTACCCCGTCGAGCGTTGGTGTCGCCCCCTGGAAGGACACGCTACCGTCCACCAGATATACGCCGGGCGTGAATACGCAGTTGGCGCCTTTTATTGTCAAATTTCCGACTATGACATAGGGCATCAGTGGGATGGTCTGGTTTGGGCCTTTGAAGGAGACATCGTCCACCTGACGTGGCAGATTGAAGTAGTCGCAGACTGCATCAAAGCCACAGATCCACGGCGCGGCAAGCGGCCATGGCGCGGGATTTGCGATCTGCACGATGCCGCCGAGGGCTTGCATACCGCCACCGGCGCCTTGCAGATCCAGATCCCAGCGATATCGTAGCTGTCCATACAGCGCATTTCCCGGCCCCTTTATTTTCACGCTGCCGTTGGAGTGCAAATCACCGTCGATAACGATGTTGCCACCCTGGCTATCGAACCCCAGCTCGTCCTGCGCTTCAGACATGGCGAAGATAACCGCGCGGCCGCCGGAGGTGTGGGTTACCACTGCAGTGGAGCTGCGCTGGGTGTGCATGTCGCTGAGACCGGCGACGCGGCCGAAAGTGTAGTGGTCATAGACATGCGCAGTTACGGTGACAGCGTACTGCTTGGCTGAAAGCAGCCCAAAATTGGGCACTTCATTTTCGGGGTCGTAGAAGGTTACATCGGAGCCGGAAGCGACGGTGACATTTGGCCACGAATTGACCGAATTGTTTGCGCCTACCACATCGTCGAGCCGCTGCCATGCGACGGCGCGGTCGGGTAGCTGATATGCAGCTCCCATTGCCGCGGCATCGGCGACATCCTGCGCCCGCTGGGTGGCCACTGCCAGCCTCCCCAGATCGATAGTCAGCGCTGCCACGCCCAGCAAGGCGACCATGCGAAGTATGGCAGTTGCCAAAACTATACCATTACGCGGACTGCAAAAGCCTCTGCCTCTCATGCGCAGCAAATACAAAGCACCCGCTTTACGGAACGGATTCATGCCTGGTTCCCCCAAGCGCGCCTGCAAAATGCGCATCTGATTGTCGGCGACAGTCAGAGTCGGATATATGCTCTTAAGCATATTATACTACATTATGCTTTATATAGCTTCAACTATTACTCAAGAAATCATCGCACTAAGGATGCAGTGTGAAAATTGCGCAAGGGTAGTAGAGTGATCAACCGGCGATTGGCTGCGCGATGAAGTATACGTTCGGCAGGGAAGTTTGGCATCCAGAGGTGCGATGCGGCAGGACGCGCCTCAGCAGTCGCTCACCTGTTTCGCGTGGCTGCAGAGCAGGTGAGCGGGTAGCATGTCGCGTGTCGTACATGGCGGGCGACATAGGGCAGGATCGGCTGCGCAGAACACGACCGGCTGCGCAGGCGGTATGTGATGCGGAGCGCTCAGCGCGCCTGCGGATCGCCGCCGGTCTCGTCGGCTATCGAGTAGTCGCGAAGGTGGGGCAGAGGGTGCCCGCTGGGGCCATAGCCTTTCGTATCCGATGTGCGCGCAAGTGGCACGAAATCGTACTCCAGCCCAGCGTCGGTTACCGTGTAGCGCACAAAGCCCAGCGTATCATCACCATCAGGCCAGCGGTGCCCCCACTGGGGAAACGCAGTCGAGGGGCTGATATCGAACTGTATGCCCCCGGCCAGATGGCGCTTGCGGCAGTGCACATGGCCACTTAGCACCAGATCCGCACCGCTGGCACGGAAGATCTCCATCAGCCGCCGCCGCACCGCCAGATCCGGAGCGAAATACCAGTCATGATAGGTGTCCGCCTGCCCCGGGTCCCAATCCGGCTCATCCGGCCGCTCGATGAACGCCGCCGAGTGCATCATCCAGACATGATACTGCGACGGCTCAGCAGCCGCCAGCTCAGCCTGTGCCTCCAGCCACCGCCACAACGGCTCCTCTTCAGGCAGCCCGGAGCCGAGAATCATGTCGCAAAAGCCCGAAAATCGCACCTGCTTATGCACGAAACTCCAGCTCGAAGAGCCGAAAACCGCCTCGAAATGCCGGAGCTGCGCGGAAGTGATGTTCAGAGCACGATCGTCGCGATCAGTACGGAAGCTGGGCCGATAGATGTGCTTGTTTCCAGTGTCCATGTTGCCGGGCACCACGTGATACGGAAAAGGCAGGCCGCCCAGATCCTCGCGCACCGCCTCCAGCTCATAGGTGTGTATGTTGCCATCGCGAGCTACATCCCCGCCGACCAGCAACAGATCAGGCGCCAACTCTACGATCTGCGCGCGGGCAATCAGCCAGTTTTCGTTGTAGCCAGGATTGAAGCGAAACGATCTGGGTGAGCCGATGTGTATATCGGTGACATGGACGAAGCTCCACGGCTGCATGAGAGGCCTCCTGTAGGCGGCACCAGTATGCCGACGATGAACAGCTAAGACACCGTGTAGATGTAGTGGTAGTACAGCGCGGCCATGGTGCCCAGGAAAATCGGGATGGCATACGGCAGTCGCGCCCTCGGGGAGGAGTCCGCGATGTCAATCGGCACCCGCTGCGCCATCCGCATGTACAGCGAACGCACCAGCGTCACCACACTGCGGGCCAGATAGCCGCGCCACAACGCCACCAAAATCGCCAGCACACCGCCGATCAACGCGGTACCGATGAACGCATGGAGCAGAAACTGCGGCCCCATCAACGCTCCGATGGCGGCCAGTAGCTTGCTGTCACCAGCACCCAGGATCCGCCCCAGGAGATTCGTGATGAACCACACCGCGACACCCATCACCAGCCCCGCCAGCCCCAACAGCAGCCCATGCCAGCCTCCGCGCAATGCAAACAACACCAGACCCAGCAGTGCGAACGGAGCGGTCAGAGCGTTGAGGATCTTGTGCCACCGCAAATCGGTATAGACGGCAACAGCCGCCACCAGTACGGTAGCCGCAACAGCAATCCACTCGACGATTCCGGTATCCATCGGTGCCGCAATTATAGCAGCGGCTACCTCCTGGGGCAAACCCGATCTTGCACCAGCATTGCCTGCGACACGACACAAGCAGCCAGAGCAAACTCACGCGACCACAGGAAACTCCACCCGCCATGCCGCAGATGACAGCCGCAAATGGTGGACTGCACGCGCCCGACGGCCTGTGTATCCTGTATATCTCGCACGCGCATCGCGGCAAGACTGGTGCAGTCACCAGACCGAAGCCACACGTATCGCCTCACACTGCGGACATACGCCACACGCCTCGACTATGCGCTCACGTCTCCATATCCCACACGCACCGCCCGATAGCCTCACGCTGCGAGTACATGTCAGGGGACGGCTCGGCCTGCCCATGAGGGGGGATGACGCGCAGGCTGGGAAGCCTGCGCCGCAGCACCTATCGGTAGCACAGGTGAAGCGGCAGTACGGCCATATCCTCGATCACACGTATCACCTCACACTGCGGGCGCACGCCACACGCCTCGACCACGCGCTCGCGTCTCCATATCCCACACGCACCGCCCTATGGCCTCACGCGGCGGGTGCATGTCAGGGGCGGCTCGGACTGTTGTGCACGTACAGCGTGGCAAATCCGCAGAGTCACACCGAGCCGCCGCAGAGCAAACCACCACGAACCCTCACCATAGGGGCGTTGCCGTCCACCACTGTAGGAGGCTGGCTATAAAACTGGAGTGGATTGCGCACAGGCCGGGAAGACTGCGCCACAACACCTATCGGTAGCACAGGTGAAGCGGCAGTACGGCCATACCCTCGGCCATACGTATCGCCTCACACTGCGGGCGCACGCCACATGCCTCGACCACGCGCTCACGTCTCCATATCCCACACGCACGGCCCGATGGCACAGAAAACAGGAGGCGGGGGAGAGAGCGGGCGGCAGCTATGGCCACAGATCACCGAGACGTGACTGCACGCACCATGCCGTCATCACCGTGCCGATGCGCGCGTTCGGGTGAGACCCGGCTACTCCGCGGGGCCGCACTGCAGCAGCGAGAAGCCGGTCTCTGCATCGTAGCGGCGGCTGGCCGTCATGCCGGTCAGCTCGATCAGGATGACCTCCAGGATGTGCCATGTGTCTACACCGATGCGGATGCAGCCGCACGTAGTGGACTGCCCGCGTCCGGCGGCGGCGTGCATGTGCAGCACCGGTCGCCCCTGCTCATCGGGGAACAGTGTACCCACCGCTGCCACTTCGTGTGTCCCGCACAGGGCGCTGACCATCGGCACCGCCGGCAGCACTTCTCCGTCTTCGGGGCCGACCACCAGGCGACTGCCATCGTCCGCGCCGCCGACCATAATCGCCATGCCACAGGTGACGCCGTGCTCGGCCGCGAACTGCTCCAGCACCTGAGGCATCTGCTCGCCATGCTCCAAACGCAGGGCGAACACGCGCCCCATCGCGCCCTCGGTGTACTGCATCTGCTCTCACCTCATCTGTATATGTCCGCCATGCGCAGCGGCTATCATGCTCATACGACGCTTCCGGCCGGTGCATGTTTCCTGTAGCAGATAGCGTTCCCCTGCATGGCGGGGGCACCTGTGCCCCGCAGTCGCCCGGCGCCCGCGCGATGCCCCACCGTGCCCTCCCAGCCGGTTGCGCATATCGGCCCAAATCAGCCATACTGGAGCATCACGGTGAACTCGCAACACAGATGGAGCAGACAGGAGATGATCATCATGTTCCGATTCGTGACAGTGCTTGCGATGCTGGCGGCGATGGTGATGGTGGTCGGCGCAGCCACGGCCGATGAGATAGTCTCGGTGTACGTGGACGGCAAGCGGGCCGACGTCAAGCCCGCGGCACGAGTGCGCAACGGCAAAAGCTACGCCCCGCTGCGGGATATCTCCGAGGCGCTGGGGGCTGATGTCGAGTGGCACGCGGCCAGCCAGACGGCGGCTATCTGCCGGGGCAACGCCTGCACGTCGGTCAGGCGCAGCGATGGTATAGTCGTAGACAATCAGATGCTGGTTCCGCTGCGGATTCTGGGCGAGGCGCTGGGGGCGAAGGTGCAGTGGGATCCGGGCCTGCGCGCAGTCATGATCAGCACGAAGTAGCGCGCCCGCACCGCATCGACGGCAGACGACAGGCAGGCCGGAAAGCCTGCCCCACAACACCGACGGCCTGTACGGTATCGCACATGTAGAGCGCACACATGACCTCCGCAGCCTCACACAGGTGCCCGCGCGAACGGCCCTGTGGCCATGGTGTGGGGTGACATGCTCTGCGGCGGCTCGGCGTGGCCTGCGGATTTTGCCACGCTGCGCGTGCGCGAAATCCACAGGCCACCAGCGCTTCCTGTATCCGCAGTTGCCCGGCAACTGCGGATACAGGAAGCGCCACTGCTCTGCGCCGGCAAGTGTGGGGGCACACTTGCCGGCGCATGGCAGGCCGAGCCGCCCCTGACGTGCAACCGCAGCGTGTGGCATGAGGGCCGTACGCGTGGCGTATCGAGGCGGCATGGTGCGGTCGCGACGTGTGGCGATACGTGGAGCATGGGCCGATCGCAGTGGCGCAGGTGCTATGTGGGGTGCGGTGGGGGCATGAGAGCGTGCAACTGTAGCGTGAGGCCGTTGCCGTTGTATGAGGTGAGGAGATATGGTGGGTGCGTCGTCGTGGGGGGCGTGGCGCGTGGCATATCTCGCCACATGCAGTTCCCGTTGCCCTCTCTTCTCAGATGGGGGTAGGTAGGGCAGGCCGGAAAGCCTGCCTCAGTCGGGCACATCCGCTCCGGTTAGATCCGCAGCAGTCGCGCTGTTGCGGCCTCCAGCGGCCTGCGCTATACTTGCAGTCTGTACCTACATACACTTACGCATACTCAGCCCCGTTTTGCCGAGGTGACTGCCGTGAAGCGTTCGGAGATAAACGCAATCATCAGCGGGCTCAAGCCACTCATCGCCGACCAGAGCTTCCACCTGCCGCCGTTTGCTCACTGGACGCCGGAGGATTGGCGGACAAAAGGCGAGGAGTGCCGCGAGATCGTAGATGCGGCGCTGGGCTGGGACGTAGTGGATTTCGGCTCCGGCGATTTCGGCCGTATCGGCCTGGCGCTGTTCACCATGCGCAACGGGGTGCACGGTGATGCGCGCTACCCCAAGCCGTACTGCGAAAAGCTGCTCATCGTCGGCGAGGGGCAGCTCACGCCCGACCATCACCATCGGCTCAAGACTGAGGATATCATCGTCCGCAGCGGCGGCAATCTGATGCTGAGCATGCAAAACGCCGCCCCTGATGGCGAGCTACTCGATAGCCCTGTCACTGCCACCCTCGACGGGGTGGTGCACAGTTTCGCGCCTGGCGAGGCGGTGCGACTTGTCCCCGGCCAGAGCATCACTTTCGTGCCGTACCTGCATCATCGCTTCTGGGGCGAGCCCGGCTGTGGCACGGTGCTGGTTGGCGAGGTGTCGTCGGTAAACGATGATATCGGTGACAACGTCTTCATCCCGCAGGTGCCGCGCTTTGCCGCTATCGAAGAGGACTGCCCGCCGCTGCACTACCTGTGCAGCGACTACGGCAAATTCGGTGTGCTGAACTGACGGAATCGGCGGGCGCAGAAGTGTGGCGTGGTTCTGTTGCGCATCATCTGTGTGCATCACCTGTTGCAGGTTGGCTTGACCAGATCAGGAGGCGCGCTGCCCCGGCAGATAGCCGCCATCTGTGACTTCTCAAGCCACTGCAATCGCGGGAGATATGAGTACCCTGCCGAAGTGCTGTTGCGGCAGTTGCTTGTGCATCATGCCTGTGGTATTGCGGCTTTTGCCCGAGTGCGGTATCATAACTACAAGCGTTGGTTGCAGGTATTCAAAGTCGGTGAAAGGATGGTTTCTGTGTACAGGAAGTTAGTCGCAAGCTTGTTGCTGGTATCCCTGGTCGTGCTCGTGGTAGCAGTCGCCGGCTGCCCAAAGCCCAACATTGAGGAAGAGGGTGTAGTGCCTCCCGGGCCAACGGCTCCACCACCGCCCATGGACATAGGTACGCCCACACCCGGTGGTGAAGTACCGCCTGCACCAACGGGCGCCCCTGCAGCCGGTCAGGCCGCACCGGACATGCCTCCGGTAGGCGTGCCGGGGGAACATGAACTGCCCCCAGGCAGCTAGTATCGCCAGACACTGGCGTGGTGCCCTGGCACTTCGCAGCCGGTAGTGACAGGTATGCGCCTGCCGCATCGGCAAGAGATGCAGTGTGCCAGGCAAATGCACAGGACCGATGCCACTCCGAAGCATCTGCCACTGCGGCACATACGGGGCACATCACGCCCGTAGCGTACTCGGCGCATACGTGTACTATAGAAGAGCATAGGGACGACGCGGCGCTTTCGAGCCCGCGTCGTCTACTGTTTGCACCCTCTACACTCTGTTTTCTCTCTCCTCCTGCACCGCCGCAACGAAGATGGGGCGCGAAGGGAGATACAGCGCTCTTCCCGCTCAAGCCACGCATCCACACCTCGAAGTAGGTATCCGTAGCGGCCATGAACCGCGCGAACATCCTGCTCCCGCACGCGCAAACACATGGCGTTTTCATGCCCCACATACATCATACGCACCATACCCACCACAGGTGCCTCATATCCCGCACTCGCCGCACTCGCCGCACATACTCCACAGGTGCCACAGGTGCGTCGCGGTCACCGCGCATAGCAGCATGTCGCAGTCAGCTATGGGTGCAGGCGGATGTAAATGCATGCAAACCTGTATGCAGATATACATGCATATACGAAGCTTTGCTGCGCGCCACTGTCTCAGGTTTTCTCGCAGCGTACAATAGCTAACTATTTTTTCGCGCGCCGACAGGTGCTATACCTCGCTATGCCGAATAATTATGATGGTATTCGGCGGTAGTACAACGGTAGTCCCATACATGATGCTCGGCGAAAGGGTGATGGCGATGCGTGCATCCGTGACAGTAGCTGCAGGCGTAATCGTGCTCATGCTCGCAGCGGTACCGACGGTTCTGATGACCGGATGCGGAGGTAGCGGGGAACAGACCGCGGGAGGCGCTCCCGGGCCTGACTCGGGCATCGGCGGCATGGAGACTCACGAAATCGGCCCTATGGTAGTGCAGACCGAAAAGACTGCCGCCTTCAAGGCCGAAACGATCCCGACTGACGGTAGCTGCACCCTACTGGCGCTTACTGGCGCCCAGATCAACTACCTGGCCTCCACAGCGATGATGGACCGCTTCGTTTTCAGCAGCAATCGCGGCAGTTCCGGTTACAACCTGTATACGTGCAACTTCGATGGCAGTAACGTGGTCCGCTTGACCAACAATGCGGCCTACGAGTTATACCCTCGCTGGTCTCCTGATGGGACCAGGATCGCCTTTGGACGCGAGTGGGAGGGCGCGAATGGGCGCATCTGCACCATCAACGCCGACGGCACCGGAACGAAAGCACTGACTGACGACTCCTTGGATGCAGAATACCCTAGCTGGTCGCCGGACGGTGGACAGATAGCGTACATGACCTACATGGGCGGGGGCAATCACGATCTGTGGATCATGCATTCAGCAGACGGAAGCAATGCTGTGAACATGACTTCATCTGACGACGATGAGATGCATCCAGCCTGGTCGCCAGATGGCAGCCAATTGCTGTATGTCTCTGACGAGCATGGCCCTTACCAGCTCATGTTTGCCGAATATGGCGATGTCTTTGAGCGCATAACTCATGACACCAACGACTATGCGATGCCGGCATGGCACCCGGAGGGATGGTGCATCGCTTTTGTGACCACCGAGCGCCATGGCGTCCCCGAAATCGAACTGATGAACCTGTACAACGAAAAACAGCGCAACTTCACCTCATCGCCCTCGAGGGACACGGCCCCACGCTTCAGCAGCGATGGGAGCTACATCTGCTACACCAGCAACAGAAGCGGCAACTGGGATATATGGGTACAGGAGAGCTACCTGTCCGAGCAGGGCTTGAGTATGGATGAAAATTTCCCCGGGCCAATTCGAGCCTATCAGGTCACTAAAAATCCCAGCGACGACGCATACGGCGACATGGGCAGCCCCACCGTACAAACCGCGCGCGTGCTCATCGGCAGCCCGGGCACCGATCTGTTCGGCAACGATCCGATATACCCGACTGCACCGGCGGCCATCGTAGCACTGGCCGCTGATGGCTATCGCAGCATGGTGCGCATCGGTGTGGCTGCCGCCCATATGGCGGGCATGCAGATAAAGCCGCTGGCAAATCCGGGCTGGTACAGCTCTGGTGTCGAGGTGTCGGCGGCGAAGGTGGCCAACCTGCGTCAGGACGGTGGGCTGGGGCGCGCGCCACAGGTCTGGGACCTGAACTCGCTGAACGCCGGCATGGTGATTTTGCACTTCGACGCCCACACCGGCAAGCTGTCTTCGGTCATCCCGATACAAGAGACGGCGTATACATCCGGCGCAGGCACAGCCTCACAGCCTGCCCCGTACAGTGCCGCAGCCGATGGTGATGGCATGCGGCTGACGGGCGCTTTCGCGGCGGTGTTCGATGCCGAGGGGCGCAACCTCGCACCCTCCGGCGCCTCCTCTGTGAGGCTGCGCCGCGACGGACAGGTGCTGGCGGCGAACTGAGAGAGGCCTGAACTGCGGCCGCCCGGAACGAGATGACACGCCCGATACATATGTACATGTACACGCCGATATGCATATACGCATAGGGTACACGCGGCACACATGAGAAGCACATGGGTACATGAACGTCAGGCCATAGGTGCCAGCGTGCGCATAGTACAGACTGCGTCCATGCTGCATACTGCGTCTGATGCGTACCGTATGTATACATGGTATGCATGTAGCCGTGACAAACCTGATATATGCTGAGAGCATAGTGGCGACGCCGCCTTCGGGCCCGCGTCGTCCGCCGTTTGTGACCTCCTGATTGACGTGCACCTCGCCCCTGCAGCGAAGCAAAGAAGAGAGGCTGAGGCGGGGGCGAAGGGCTGCACCTCTAAGCTCTCTCCATGGCAGGGGAGAGGAACTGCTTCTTGCCACATATACCGTCACGCCGTACCACACGCATCATCCCCCTGACAGGCCATGCTCGCCTGGACCGCCACGATACGCCCGAGCGCACTGCACCACGAGGCTACCTGTTGCCGCCCTGTGGCCACCGATCGCGGCTGCATGAACGCAGGCGGCTTGGGGCAGCGCTGGTCGCATGTCGGTAAAGCGTTGCCACTGCTGGCGTCCGCCGTCCACTGGCTATCTCTTCCCCCTGTATTGGGCAGGTGTCCTGAGGGGGTCGAGGCCACACAGCAGAAGTGAGGCCACTGACAAAGCTGCTACACAAGCGCCGAAAACAGCGCAGCAGGCTATATCGATGTGAACAACAATACTGCGGTGATCGTCACTCAGCATATCGCACCAGGATGGTGGCGCGCAGGTGACTTCATGCCTCCGGCGCACTTGCGGGCTGCTCTGTCGCGGCAGAGTACGCAGACCGCTCGCACTGTAGTATACAGTATGCCCACATCCTGACTTGCCCACGACTTGCCACCGCGGCCTACTCATGGCCGCGCAGAGAGGATGAAGATGATGCGTGTGTCTGCGGCGGTAGCTATAGCTGTACTGGCAATGCTGATGACCGGTTGCGGAGGGGGCGGAGGAGAGCAGGCCGCTGCGGGCGCACCCGATCCTGCAAGCGGCGACACCCAAATCCACGAAATCGGTCCTCTGATGGTGCAGACCGAAAAGACCGGCAAGTTCAAGGCCGAACAGATAGTCACTGCGGGCGAGTACTCTTTTGTAGCCCTCACCGGTGCCCGGATCAACTATCTGGCCGTCATCGCGATGATGGATCGCTTTGTGTTTGCCAGCGATCGGTCCGGCCCACCCGGCCTCTATATCTGCAACTTCGATGGTAGTGGCGTAACTCAAATCACCAGTAACAGCGCTCTCGAAATGACGCCGCGATGGTCGCCGGACGGCAGGAAAATTGCTTTTGTCCGACGGTGGCCGGGGCAAAAAGAGCGTATCTATACCATAAACGCTGATGGCACCGGAGCCAGAGCGTTGACTGATGGCACTACGGATTGCAGTTGGCCTTCCTGGTCACCCGACGGCGGGCAGATCGCCTATATGGCTATGGTCGGTACCGCCAACGAGGTAGTTGTCATGTCTTCGGCAGATGGCAGTCGCAAGCGCAACATCACCAACTCTACTTACGGTGAGCTATTCCCTGCATGGTCGCCGGATGGAACCCGTATACTCTATGGCACCAACCAGTACGGCTCTGGCTCGCAACTGGTACTGTGGGGCCTTGGTGGCTTCTACCAGCGTGTGACCGACGATACCGACGACTACTACGCTCCGGCATGGCACCCCTCGGGGGCGTACATCGCTTTTCAGTCAACTCGACACGGAGACTACGAAATCGAACTGATGCGCGCAGACGGCAGCGGGCAGCGCAACTTCTCCTCGGCTCCGTCCATGGAGCTTACGCCACGTTTTACTACAGATGGCCGCCACATAGTCTACAGCAGTGATCGCGATGGCGTGAATAGTGTCTGGCTCCAGGAGACCTACCTCGATCCCTCGGGAGAGCCTGCAAGACCGCACGACATAGTCCGCCCGGTTCAGGCCTGGCGTATCACCAGGGGCAACAGCAACAGCGGCGACGCCGACCCCGGCAGCCCCACCATGCAGACCCAGCGTGTACTCATCGGCGCAGCGGGCGGCGATCTTTTCGGCAACAATCCCATCTGGAACAGTGCGCCGGCGGCCATCGTCGCGCTGGGCCTTGACGGCTACGGCAGCCTGGTCCGTATAGGCGTGGCCGACGAATATCTTGCCGGCATGCAGATCAAACCGCTTGCCAACCCGGCCTCAGAAGGTGCTGCCGTCGAGGTGTCCGCCACCAGAGTTGCAAATTTGCGTGAAGATAGAGGGCTGGGGCGGGCGCCTCAGGTGTGGGATCTCACCGCGCTGAATTCGGGCATGGTGCTTTTGTACTTCAACTCGCACACCGGCAAGCTGGCCGCCGTCATCCCGATACGTGACGTGGCGTACACTTCTGGTGCGGGCACAGCCTCACAGGCTGCCCCATATAGCACTGCAACAGAGGGTGATGGCGTGCGGCTGGCGGGCGCTTTCGCGGCGGTGTTTGATGCCGAAGGGCGCAACCTGGCACCCTCCGGCGCCTCCTCGGTGAGGCTGAGCCGCGACGGGCAGGTGCTGTCAGCCGACTGAGAACTGAGCTGTGCCCCTCCGGCACGCAGATGACACGCCGATACGCATACTGCGTCTGAGCGTCGGGCCATAAGTGCCAGCGTGCGCATAGTACAGACTGCGTCTGATGCGTACCGTATGTATACATGGTATACATGTGGCGCGTGACGAACTCGATATATGCTGAGAGCATAGTGGCGACGCGGCGCCTTTGGGCCCGCGTCGTCTACTGTCTGTGACCTCCACCTGTCGCTCTTCTGCTGTAGCTCTTCCCCAGTTTCCGACACGCATGACAGGCACAAGATACACCAGTGCTGTTTTCATAGACCGCTAAAAATGGTATACTATTCGTGCGGGGTGGCACAAACAAACTCGGGTTGCCCGCAGAAGGGACGTAGGGGGAGGCACTGATGGTATGAATACAGGAGGCTTTTCCAGCTATACCAGTGGTCTGTTGAAGCCAGGGGCTCACGGCTATCTTGTCGCCGCAGCAGTGCTTCTGATGCTGATGGTCGCTACCTACCTGCTAATCCGGCGGGGCAGCATAGTGTCAGTGATAGCGGGTGTGTTACTGGCTATAACCGCGGCGTTCTATGGCCTAACAGGCGGTGATGTACTCTGGCTGGAGCACAGCTCTATGGCCAGCCTTCTGCGGCGAGCGCTAGTTTTTGTTGGGCTTGGCTAGGCAGGAGCCCTCACATCCTGCATCTGTAGCCTATACCTCTAGCCAGTACAGACCAGCGGCAAATGCTACCCGCCGTGTGCGCAACTGCCGTGCGCCGATCATGATGACTGTGCAAGCGGCATGTTTTGACACGTGCGCAATGCCAGCACTATCGGGCAGACTCCCGCGCAGGTTGGCGGCCAAACAAAAGTGAGACGCCCTTTGGGGGGAAAGGGCGCCTCTTAGCACGATAGAGTGAGGCACTACACCTAAGCGTATCAGGTAGGAGAGGTAGTGATTGGTCACTCTACCGTGACTATACTGTATACCTTCACATTTCCTGCGACGAGCAGGTCGGTCTACTGATCCGCCAGCTCATGCACAGGTTGTCCGCCACCACACCCTCGATATCTGCATGGGCGCAATCGCGTTCATACGGTACCTTTTCTGCCTAAAACACGCCAGTTGCAGATCTGGGACAAGCCTCGGGCGAGCTCCGAATAAACGCCGAGCAAAAGAGCGTCACGGCACGACAAGTAGTGGCTGAGGTACCACTGCGAAGCGTGTGCGGTGGTTGCAGGTCGGGGATGCGAAACATGGCGAGCCTTACTCGCCCACAACTGATGAACGCTATGTTGGTTCAGCTATCTATCCCCCGCACCACTCTTAAGCTACCGTCTGGCTTCTGATATATGTAGTGTCTTATGCGTACTGTCATGCTGTTACGGTTTTCAGCATGGCAGATTATACTGCACACCATGCGCAACGGTCAAGAACACTTGCTTCAGGCTCAACATAATCCTCACCCATGATCATGCCTGTGTCGACACCGGCTCGTCTCATGCCGCCCACCTCCTGTGTACTCTCCAGCCAACGCTGTCTGTTGAGGTGACAATACGCGAGGTGTACAGTATACGATATGTATGAAAAGCTGCAAAGCAAACCACAGACCGCTGACTGCAACCCTGCGCTGTGCCCTGCACGACTGTGCCGCACCGGGCAACGCCATACTTGCCCTCCGCCGGCTCGGTCGCTGCCCCACGCAATCCACGATCCGCGGCCCGAAGTGGTCGGACCAGCCAGGCCATGCAGGTCTGTGATGCATACGTCCGAGCAGTAGCCGACTGTATCCATGTCGAGAGTAGCACTGACAAACCGCGCCCCGCCTGGGCAGTCAATCATTTGCTCTGCCCGGTGAGCTGTTCGATGGACGCGGCATGGAAAGCGATCTGCTCAGTGCGAGATCTATGCCACGCGTCGGGTGACAGTGCTAAGAACATGCTCCTCTTCCTGTGCTGTGCAGAGAAAAGCAAGTGCAAGCGATGGTCAGTCCTCTTCGATGGAGGAAGCTGAGAGAGGGGCTACAAAACGACCGTCCCTGCGCGAGCGCCATGCTATCACTGAACGCCACTTTTGGCTGTAGGCAACACCGTCGACATCGGAGA
>MTKW01002854.1_pt1 | contig 30736 bp, 22 predicted proteins | sample 1042761 | NCBI WGS metagenome assembly MTKW01 (sample SAMN06205366, study PRJNA360243) | anaerobic digester metagenome | biome: Wastewater treatment plant; feature: Anaerobic digester sludge; material: sludge; isolation source: anaerobic digester fed with sludge from wastewater treatment plant ...
CCCAATGGTGTTGGTGTTTTGTATGGGAAAAGAAAATGGCTGGAACAGCTGCCGCCATATCAGGGTGGGGGAGAGATGATATCAGAGGTGTCGTTTGAAAAAACAACCTTTAGTGAAATACCATATAAGTTTGAAGCGGGAACGCCCAATATTGCCGGTGTGATAGCATTTGGCGAAGCCATAAAATTGCTTCAGGAAATCGGCTTTGACAATATCATTGAAAGGGAACAGGAGCTTCTGGCTTATGCTACCCGGCAGTTGAAAGAGATGGATGGATTGCGCATTTACGGAGAAGCTGCTCACAAATCGGGTGTCATTTCGTTTAATGTTGCAGGTATTCATCCGTTCGATTTGGGAACAATGCTCGATAAAATGGGAGTTGCCGTGCGTACAGGCAGCCTTTGCGCCGATCCCCTGATGGATTTTTTCGATATATCCGGAACTGTGCGCATTTCGTTCGGAATATACAACACAAAAGATGAGGTTGATCGGTTTATTCTTGCTTTGAGAAGAGTAGTACAAATGCTGAGCTGATATGAAAAGATTTTTCGGCGACTGGTTCATAACCTGTTTGTTTCTTATGATCCTTGCTGCTTGGATAAAACCGGGAATAGGCATGGATTTAAACTACATTGACCTGAATCTGGTTATTAACATTGGGGTAATTCTTATTTTTTTCTTTTACGGGCTGAAATTAGATTGGGTGAAGATGAAAGCCGGAATGAGAAACTGGAAGATGCATTTTGCCGTGCAACTCACCACTTTTCTTTTATTCCCATTGCTGATTTTGCCATTTTATCCATTAATGAAAAACACAGATTATGAAATTTTGTGGTTAGGAATGTTTTTTTTAGCTGCACTGCCTTCAACCGTTTCATCTTCAGTAGTGATGGTTTCCATTGCAAGGGGAAATATTCCCGGCGCTATTTTCAATGCAAGCATCTCCGGGATTATTGGCATAGTGGCTACACCGCTATGGATGAGCCTTTTCCTCATCGGACAGCAGACNNGAATTACATTACAGTTTGCCGGAACCAAGAAATCGCTTGTACATGGCTCTGTATTCGGGAGCGTGCTGTTCGGCAGCGTCACCGGTGCAGGTATATTGCTGCTTCCGATTATGATTTATCATAGTTATCAGCTGTTTTATATCAGTATTGTGGCGCAGAAAATGTCAAAAGAAGTATTGGCGAGTTAAAACGGATCTGTTTTGGAAATGAATTGTTGCTCCATTTAACTTTTCGTGAGCTGTTCTTTATCAAAATGTTTCAGAACATTGTTTTCCGGAAATTAGGCAAACAGAAATTTGTTGAGACTTAAAAATTTCCGAAATTTGCCTCTTTAAATTTCTTATTATTTAAAAATGACCATTGAAGAAGTTCAGCAAGAGATAATAGATGAGTTTTCTATATATGATGATTGGCTGGATAAATATGCATGTTTAATAGAGCTCGGCAATGAGTTGAAACCTCTTGAGCCAAAAGAGAAGAACGATCAGAATCTGATTAAGGGCTGTCAGTCACGGGTGTGGCTGGTTGCAGAAAAGGAGGATGGTATAATTCATTTCAGAGGGGAAAGTGATGCAGTTATTGTGAAGGGCCTTGTTGCTCTGCTTCTGCGCGTAGTTTCAGGAAGGACTCCCCGTGAAATCATGGAGAGTGATTTTTACTTTATTGATGAATTGGGGCTGAAGGAACACCTGTCGCCAACTCGTGCCAACGGATTGCTTTCCATGGTGAAACAAATAAGGCTCTATGCTGTTGCTTTTGACAGGTTGGAAAAATTAGGAGGATAGATACAATGAATAAAAAAATAGATGAAATAATAGAAAACCTGAAGCAGGTTTACGACCCTGAAATTCCCGTAAATGTTTATGATTTGGGGTTGATTTATAATGTTGATGTGGATGACAACAATAATGCACACATTGTTATGACGCTAACTGCCCCGGGCTGTCCTGTGGTTGATATTATTGTGGATGATGTGACACAGGCAGCGCGCATGGTTGAAGGAATTGAGGAGGTGAGTGTTGATCTCACCTTTGATCCGCCATGGGATAAATCAATGATGAGCGAGGAAGCCCGCCTGGAGCTTGGCTTTTTTTAAAAAAAACCGCTGAATATTTCTTACATTATTGATGCACACAGGGAATGCAAAACCGAAGTGAGATAGCGAAAAGCATAAAGCTGTATGCAAAGGAGCTTGGATTTCTGGAGTGTGCCATTATTCCGGCAGGGGCACTAACGGAGGAGGAGGAGCATTTCAAGTTCTGGCTGAAGGCGGGAATGCACGGCGAAATGGGATACATGGAGAGAAATGTGGAAAAACGCCTCGACCTTCGCCAACTGGTTGAAAATGCCAAAACAGTGGTCATAACCCTTCTGAATTATTTCCCCGAAGATACACAGTCAGACACTGAAGCGCCCGTACTTTCAAAATATGCATACGGCACAGATTATCACTTCATAATCAAGGAGAAACTAAGGAAACTTCTGGATTATATCCGGGAAATTGCAGGCGACTGCAACGTCCGAACTTTCACTGATTCGGCTCCGGTTTTGGAACGCGCATGGGCGCGCCGTGCCGGCTTGGGCTGGGTTGGCAAGAACAGCAATTTAATTTCTGTGGAGCATGGTAGCTTTTTTTTTATAGGTGAATTGATTTTGGATATTGAATTGCCGTATGATACCCCGCGGATTGTTGCCGACCATTGCGGGTCATGCACGCGCTGCATTGATGCATGCCCCACAAAAGCCATTGTTGCCGATAAAGTTGTGGATGCCCGCTTGTGTATCTCCTACCAAACCATTGAGCTTAAAGGGGAGCTGGATGAAAATCTGAAAGGAAAGTTTGAAAACCGGGTATTTGGCTGTGATATCTGTCAGGATGTTTGCCCGTGGAACCTTAAATCCACACCCCATAATGAGAAAGATTTCAATCCACATCCAAAATTGCTTGGACTTTCTAAAACACAATGGCACAATATGGAACGGCCTCTTTTTAATGAACTCTTCAGAAACTCGGCAGTGAAACGAGCCGGCTACAACGGAGTTAAAAGGAATCTTGCCTTTCTGGCAAATTCTGAAAACCCGGATAACTTCTAAAAAGAGATTTTTTAAGCAGTTTTTTTCGAAAAAATTCGGCTGACAAGCGCCATTCAAAAAAAACAGCCGGAATAAAATATTCCGGCTGTGTTTTGAGATAATTTAAAAGTTGGTTGATTATTGTTCCTCAATTGTTGTGAAATCCATCGCTACTAATCTTTTATATGAAGTGTGCCTCCATTTTGCATTTTCTTCCGCTGCCTGAAACAGTTCGCTAGCTTCTTTCGGGAATGATTTTTTCAGTGAGCTGTAGCGAACTTCTCCATTCAGGAAATCCTGGAATTTGCTCCAGTCCGGGTCTTTTGAATCCAACTGAAACGGGTTTTTCCCCTCTTCTTCCAATAATGGGTTGTAGCGGAAAAGTGACCAATATCCAGATTCTACCGCTCTCTTTTCTTCCGCCATGGAGTTGCCCATTCCTGTCCTCAGACCATGAGCAATGCACGGAGAGTAGGCAATGATGATGGACGGTCCCGGATAAGCTTCAGCTTCGCGAAGCGCCCGCAGGTACTGAGGCTGGCTTGCGCCCATTGCCACCTGTGCCACATAAACATAACCATAGGTCATCATCATGGCACCTAAGTCCTTTTTTCGTATTTTTTTGCCGGAAGCAGCAAATTTTGCTACTGCCCCGATGGGTGTTGCTTTGGATGCCTGTCCTCCGGTGTTTGAATAGACTTCGGTATCCATCACTAACACATTCACATCTTCGCCACTGGCCATGACGTGGTCCAGCCCGCCATAGCCGATATCGTATGCCCAGCCGTCGCCGCCAAAAATCCAGATGGATTTTTTGGCAAGGTATTGCTTCAGACTGGTTATCTCTTTGGCATAATCACTGCTGCTTCCCGAAATGGCTTCCAGTACTTTTTCTGATACTTCGGTCGTAACCTCACCGTTGTTTTTATTGTCAATCCATGCCTGAAATGCCTCCCTTTCTGCTTCGGTGGCTCCGTTGCCGATTGCGCGGCGCATGATGTCTTCAAGCCGGTTGCGCTGTGCATTGACACCCTCTGAAAACCCAAATCCATATTCGGCATTATCTTCAAAAAGTGAATTTGCCCATGCCGGCCCAAATCCTGAATCCTTGTTCTGGCAATAGGGAATTGAAGGAGCCGAGCCGCCATAGATTGAGGAACAGCCTGTTGCGTTGGCAACCATCATTCTTTCCCCGTAAAGCTGTGTAATAAGCTTGATGTAGGGAGTTTCTCCGCATCCTGCACAGGCGCCGGAAAATTCAAAGAGTGGCTGTGCAAACTGTGAGTTTTTAACGGATCTGGTGCGGTCAACAATCTTTTCTTTAAGAGATACTTCATTAACCATATAGTCCCACCGCTTTATCTCGTCGTTCTGTGTTCCAATTGGTTTCATAACCAATGAATTGATTTTTGAAGGACACTCCTCAACACAAACTCCGCAACCGGTGCAGTCAAGCACACTCACCTGAATTCTGTAATTCAGCCCGCTAAATACTTTTGTTGGGATGGCAACACGGGTTTCGGTGCCCTCAGGCGCTTTGTCCAGCTCTTCTTCAGTTAGAAGAAACGGACGGATTGCAGCATGGGGACAAACATAAGCACACTGGTTGCACTGAATGCAGTGCTCAGTCTGCCACTCCGGTACGTTGACAGCAATTCCGCGTTTTTCATAGGCTGCAGTGCCTAATGGGAAAGTACCGTCTTCAATTCCCGTGAAAGTGGAAACAGGAAGATTGTCACCTTTCTGATTGTTGATGGTATCAACTACTTTCACAATAAACTCCGGACGATCGGAAAAACCATTGGTCTCTTTTACCACAATATTTTTCCACTCTTTGGGCACTTCCACTTTGTGCACATTTTTTCCACCCGCTTCTACAGCAGCAAAGTTCATGTTCACAATTTTTTCACCCTTTCTGCCATAGGATTTGACAATGGCTTTCTGCATTTCCTGCACCGCCAAATCGAAAGGTATCACTTTGGTAATTTTGAAGAATGCGGACTGCATTATGGTGTTGGTTCGGGTTCCCAAACCAATCTCCTCGCCTAACTTGGTACCATTGATTATATAGAACTGAATATCATTTTCAGCCAAATACTTTTTCATGTGATCGGGCAGGTGCTTCTTGGTCTCCTCCTCATCCCAAATGGAATTGAGCAAAAACGAACCGCCTTTTTTGAGTCCTTTGAGCACATCGTACATATGTACATACGCAGAAACGTGGCAAGCAACAAAGTCAGGCGTATTGACAAGGTATGTGGAACGAATGGGCTCATCACCAAAACGCAGATGCGAACAGGTGAAGCCCCCGGATTTCTTGGAGTCATACTGGAAGTATCCCTGACAATATTTGTCGGTGGAATCTCCAATAATGGTAATGGAGTTTTGGTTGGCTCCAACTGTTCCGTCCGAACCTAATCCGTAGAATTTAGCCTGAAAGGTTCCTTTTGGTGAGATGTCAATTTCTTCTTTTAAGGGAAGCGACTTGAAGGTAACATCATCCACAATACCAATTGTGAAATCACTTTTGGGTTCGCTCTTTTCCAGATTTTCATAAACCGATATAATTTGTGAAGGCGTAGTGTCTTTTGACCCTATTCCATATCGCCCGCCAACAATTTCAGGAGCATTTTCCTTTCCGTAAAAAATCGATTTAACATCCAGATAGAGAGGCTCTCCGGGAGAGCCGGGTTCTTTGCCCCGGTCAAGTACAGCAATGCGCTTGACCGATTTGGGAAGAACTTGCAGCAGGTATTTTGATGAAAATGGGCGGAAAAGATGCACGGCAATCATTCCGGTCTTTTTGCCCTGAGAATTTAGGTGGTCGATTGTTTCCTTTATGGTTTCGGTAACCGAACCCATTGCAATAATAATATGTTCCGCTTCAGGATCGCCATAGTAGCTGAATGGACGGTATTCACGTCCCGTGATTTTGGATATATCTTTCATGTATCCGGCAACAATGTCGGGCACAGCATCATAGAACCGGTTTGCCGATTCTTTAGCCTGAAAGAAAATGTCGGGGTTTTGAGCAGTACCACGCAAAACAGGATTTTCGGGATTCAACGCACGGTTGCGAAATTCCTGCAACGCTTCCTGGTCAATGAGCGAAACGAGATCTTCCATCTCAATGGCTTCAATTTTTTGAATTTCGTGTGAAGTGCGAAATCCGTCGAAAAAAGCCAAAAATGGAATTCTTGATTTTAATGTGGCAAGATGTGCTACACCAGCCAGATCCATCTCTTCCTGAACTGAACCGGCGGCAATCATGGCAAATCCGGTTTGGCGGGCTGCATATATATCGCTGTGGTCTCCAAAAATGGAAAGCGCATGTGCTGAAACAGCCCGGGCACTGACGTGAAATACCGTTGGCAGTAGCTCTCCGGAAATCTTATACATATTCGGAATCATCAGGAGTAATCCTTGAGATGCCGTGTATGTGGTTGCCAGCGCTCCCGACTGAAGCGCACCATGAACAGCTCCGGCAGCACCGCCTTCGCTCTGCAATTGAGCCAAACGGACAGGACGGCCAAACATATTCTTTTTGCCATAGGCAGCCCATTCATCTACATATTCCGCCATGTTGGAAGATGGGGTAATCGGATAAATGCAGGCAACTTCGCTAAACATATAGCTGATATAGGCAGCTGCATAATTTCCGTCACAGGTAATAAACTTTTTTTGTTTTGCCATTATTAGTCTCCTTTATTACAAAAATTAATATTTCAGATTGAAAAGTGTTCTTAATACAAAAAACCAAAAAGCCAGAGCGGTATCGTATTTTTATTTCCGTTCTCCAGCATATCAGCAGCGGCATATTGCCCTTTTTCTGGCTGAATTTTGTGCCCCCCAACTACAAAATGGTAGGTGTTGTCCACTAAAAAGTCAGCTCGTGAGGAGCTGTTTATAGAGTACAAATACCCGGCCTGGTTATAAAAGAAAGTTTGTCTTAAATTGATTTTTTCTGCATTGTTGGGTGCGATGGTGTACAACAAATTGGTGTTGTGCATATATATTTTATCCGGCTTTTTCAAATCGTTTTCATCGTTGTTTGAATAGAGCAGGTGGATTAGTTTGGCATTTTTCAGATACCGGAGATAGTTCATAACGGTTGCCCGGGAAGCTTCAATGTCGGTTGCAAGTTTGCTTACATTTGGCGATAATGGAGTTTCCAANNATGTCAATTTCAAGCGCCAGGTTCACATGCTTGAGCAGCTCGTTTGTATAGAAGTTCAGATTGTCAATGAAATATGGATAAAATCCATTTTTTAAATATTCACCAAAATAAGCCAGTGGTCGAACTTTGGAAACAATGTTCCTTGATATCTCCTCGTGGTTGTTAATTATATCTGAGAGAGAATATACCGGGAAATTTTTATCTGTTGCATGATTCAGGTATTCACGGAAAGAAAGTCCTTCCAGATACTTAATTTTAATAATTCCGCTCAGTACGGGATGTTCTTCAACAATCCGCATGACTGGAGAAGATGTGAAAATAATTTTTAAACCGCGCAGCTTGTCATGGCACTGCCTGATTTCCTTTGCCCAGTGCGGATATTTTTGAATCTGATCAAGGAGCAGTACTTTGCCGCCCTTTTTCACAAATTCATCAGCAAATGAGATAATTGTCCTTCGTGTGAAATAGAAATCATTCAGATTCACATATAAAACTGTGTTATCATCCTGAAATCTTTGCTTCAGATAATCAAGCAAAAAGGTTGTTTTTCCAACTCCCCGAAAACCTTTAATGCATATTAATCGGTCCGACCAGTTGATGGTGTTAAGCAACTCCCGGCTGAATGTCGGGTGGGTGCTTTCAAGAAGTGTCTTATGTGCTTGATGAAAAAATTCCAAAATCTATATTTTTTTACAAAATTAACAGAATTTGGTGAATTTTGTAATGTGAAGATGACAAAAATGAATAATTTATGTAATTTATAATTATTAAAAATAAGAAAGCAGGTTGTTTTACCTGCTTTCCTTGTTTTTAGTATATAGTGAGCTGATTAACTGTCGTTCATTGATGCTAAAAACTCGGCGATTGAGTTGGAGCGCATAAGTCTTGTTTTTATAAACTCCATAGCTTCCTGTGAATTCATGTCGCCAAGATAGTTGCGCAATATCCAGAGTCTGTCGAGAATCTCCTTTTTGATGAGCAGGTCTTCGCGGCGGGTGCTTGAAGCAGGAATATCCACCGACGGGAAGATTCGCTTGTTGGACAATTTCCGGTCAAGCTGCAGTTCCATATTTCCGGTTCCTTTAAATTCTTCGAAAATGACATCATCCATTTTCGAGCCGGTTTCTGTGAGCGCTGTTGCCAGGATGGTAAGTGAGCCGCCTTCTTCAATATTTCTTGCCGCGCCAAAGAAGCGCTTGGGCCGGTGCAGTGCATTGGCATCAACCCCGCCCGACAATACTTTCCCCGAAGCAGGCTGAACAGTGTTGTATGCCCGTGCCAAACGGGTGATGGAATCCAGAAGGATGACCACGTCGTGTCCGCACTCAACCAGCCGCTTGGCTTTTTCCAAAACAATGTTGGCAACCCTCACATGCTTTTCTGCCGGTTCATCAAATGTTGAGGCGATAACTTCAGCATTTACGCTTCTTGCCATGTCGGTAACCTCTTCCGGGCGTTCGTCAATCAGCAGAACAATCATATACACCTCCGGATGGTTTGCTGCAATTGCGTTGGCAATTACTTTCAATAAAACTGTTTTTCCGGTTTTGGGTTGTGCAACAATAAGCCCGCGCTGCCCTTTTCCAATGGGAGCAAACATGTCAACCACTCGTGTGGAGAGATTGTCATGTCCATTTCCGATAATCTCAAATTTCTCTTCCGGAAACAGTGGGGTAAGATGATCAAAGGGAACACGATCGCGGATGTACTGTGGACTTCTGCCGTTTATCTCCAAAATTTTAATGAGCGGAAAATATTTTTCCCCTTCTTTTGGCGGACGGATGGTGCCGGTAACGGTATCGCCGGTCTTTAGTCCAAAAAGCTTAATCTGAGATTGGGAAACATAAACATCATCCGGTGAATTCAAATAATTGTAGTCCGATGAGCGGAGAAATCCGTATCCGTCCTGCAAAATTTCAAGCACGCCGGTATTGGTTACGATACCGTCAAATTCATAAAACTTGTTGTTTCTCTGCTTTTGCTGATAGCTTCTCTGCTCCCGCTGATCTGTTTTTTGAAACTTGGGTTTTTCCTGTTCCTGGTCTGCTTGCTGTGGTCTTTCTCTTTTCTCTTTTTGAGCAGATTTTACATGTTCGCTTTTTCTTAATTCCGGCTTGTCAGGCTGAGAAGTGTCAGTTTTGGATGGAACGGTTTCAGTGGCTGCAACTTCAGTACTATCAGCTTTCAGATTTATTTTTCCCTTTTGCGCTTTCGCTTTCTTGTTGATCCCCTGAATGATTGCATTTATCTCTTCCTGCCTTGACTGAACCGGAGTTTCTGCGGGTTCAGAAACTTCTGACTGAGTATCAATCCGTTCAGCCTTCGCTGCTGGTTCCTCTCTTTCACGGTGCTGTCGTTTCTTGTTCCGGGAAGTGTCTTCTTTTTCCTGCGACAGAACCTCTTCCTTCGGCGAATCTTGTTTCTTTCTGAGGAAACTTTTAAAAGAGGAACGTTCTTCCTTTTTCTGAATGTTCTGTTCTTTGGGAATATTTCTTTTTACATTTTTTTCTGCTTCCTTAATAGCTTGCGTGTCAAGTATTTTGTATATGAGATCTTGTTTTTTGTAAGATTCAACACGTTTAATGCTTAATTCCTTAGCAATATCACGAAGCTCAGGAACGAGCTTTTTATTCAATTCTAAAATGTCGTACATTGTTTAATTTATTTATAATTTTCCAGATTAACCTATAACAGTTTCCGGGTTTGAAACAAAAATTGTGGAGTTGGAATTTTGTTGAAATTTTGCTGCAATTATAGTAAATAGTTATTACATGCCAAAATAAATTCTCAAATTTCAGTTCTCAATCATAATTAACCCAACTCATTTAATATTAAGCAGAAGAAAGTTTTCAAAGATTGTTTTTTTGCTTGTAATATTTAGTTATAGCCTGATTTTTCTTTTTTTATGACCAACGTAATTTAAAAAAGCGACTTGTTTGTTTTTAGGGCATTTTCGATAAAGATAACGAAAATTTATTGATTTTGTTTCATTTTAAAGTCTGATATTATATTTTAATTTTATTCTTAGTGCACTTTCATCCATGAAAAATGATTCTTCTTTCTTCAGGAACCGCGAATTCCATGCCACAATGATTTCGTTGCCGGGTTTCAGTATCCAGTGAAACCGCGATTGCCAGCCGGCATTTTTGCTCGCATTGTCATATTGCAGAAAATTGTATAGTGTAATGTCAGGGCTAAACAGAATATTGGCATTCATCTGGTAAATATTTGCCCTGAAATTACCTCCCGGCAGTTTTACGTTATTTTGGATGAATGCTCCGCCTAAAAAGAGGGGAACAGCTACTTTCCAGTTTACCTTAAATTTCAAGTCCTCACGTTTGCCGTCATAAAATTCTCCGAATCCGTAGGCTGCATCACCCCATAAGTTGCGCGCACCCTTAGTTTTGAGGTTAATCTGATGACGCCACCATCTGTATTTTTGTGCTTTTATTTCAATGTTTTCAAAAATATTGAAATCATTCTCTAAGTTTTCATGTTGACTGATGAGTGAATAACTGATCTCTTCACCCGAATAAAAGCGAATTCCCAGGGGTTTGATTTGCAGTTCAAAAGTTTCTTCCTTTCCGGTTTCCAGATTTTTTATGTTGCTGTAGGCTCCGCCGGTTTGTACCTGTAGAATTCCCCATTTGCCGGGGCGGGGAGCAAACTCTGCTTCACCATAGTTTTCCCTGATGTTTAAACGGGGAACAAATCCTAATCCTGCAACAAAGTTTTTTCCAATTTCATGGTATCCGAGCCTTGCATTAAACAGATCGTTTGGATAGGAAAACTGTGCCCCCCAGGCGTTGTCATCGCTTTTTAGTCCGCTTGTGTTTGATTTCAGACCAAAAAGATGGAGCGAGACATTTTTATTCTTCTGAAAGGTTGATGTGGACAGTTTGAGATCGGCTCCAATGACCATGTTGGATGTATCCGCCAAAGTGTTTCCATAGGTTCCGATAATTCCGGCAGATGATTGTTTGCCGATATTATGAGACACGCGCATTACCGAAAAATTGTGGTTCTTAGCATTGCGGTCGTCATTTATGTGCAGCATGCCGATATTCCAGTTTTTGTGCTGCCCGGTTAGTTTTCCGCCATAATTAATAGGTATGGGCATTCCGTTTTCATCCAAACCCATTCTTCGGGAAAAGAATGGAATGATGCGTTTGGAAACCGGGCTTTCATCATCGCCTTCAATACCGAACTGGAAATAGTTTGCGCCATTGAGGAAAAAATTTCTTTTTTCGGGAAAATGGAGACTGAAACGGGTGAGGTTTATCTGGCGGTCATCCACTTCGGTTTCGGCAAAATCGGTGTTTATGGTTAGCGAAGAGCGCAGACTTGGCGTTATTTGGTAAAAAAGATCGATACCTCCCGTGAGCTTAGGCTCACTCTTTTCTCCCTTCCGGGAATTGAGACCTGTTACAATATATGGCGAAATATCGAGTCCAATTCCCTGAGTTATGCCCTCCAGTCCCTCTAAGGTGGCTGCATCAGACACCTGAAATCTGTGAGTGTTGAGGTTGGCAACCGGCCAGTAAGAAGATTCAATGTTGCTCACAATGTGCCGTATAAATTTCACTCCCCACTTTGTGTTTGATTTGTCAAATCCCAATGATTTGAACGGAATTGCAATTTCGGCTTCCCAGCCCCAATCTTTGATACTGGCTTTCCCTGTCCAAAGTCCGTCCCACTCCTTGTTAAATGCGGCTCCGTTTTCGCTGATCAGCGCATCGCCGATTGAACCGCGCGGACCAATCTGAAACCAGTAGCCGTTGCGTTTGTCGTGATAGGTATCCAAAATAATCTGTATCCGGTCATCGTTGCCCAGACTCACATCCCGCGCCATCTCCTTGGCAGTAATTTTTTCCGGCTCATCCCAACACTTTACGGCGAAGTATATATGATGCTCATCATAACAGATCAAAAATTCGGTTTTTTTGGAAACGGGTGCTCCCGGATTGGGTTCACGCTGATAGAAATCGGTTACAACAAAGGCTTCGTTCCACACCTCATCCGTCACATTCCCGTCAATGTGCGGAGGCGTTCCGACTTTAACAGCGCGGATAACAGGCTGTGAAAATGTTGCAGATGCTGCAAACAAAAGAACCGGAAGCAGTAAGATTTTTGTTTTCAAAAAGAGAGGAATTAAAATGANNTATATTTCAGATTCTCTATTTTATTTACGCTTTAAGGCGTTTAAACAGGTTTCTTTTTTATTTTTGCAAAAAATCGAAACAATGAGAATAGAAATTGAACAACCCGACCATGACGAGCTGGAAGAAGCGGGCGTTTTCGACTGGCCTGTGCGGGAACACGACGAAGATAAATTCGACTGGTATTTCGAAAAAACTGAGCATTGCTATATTATTGAGGGTGTAGCAGATATCGTTTCAGAGTTTGACTCCATTACGGTAAAACCCGGTGATTACCTGATTTTTCCTGCCGGACTGGAGTGTGTTTGGGATGTCCGGTCAAAAATTAGAACACATTACAGTATTGAAGAACTTTCCTAATTTGAAACAGGAGGAATTCATTTTAAAGCAGACAGTATCCTGATTCGGTTTTTTTGCCTTATTTTCAGCTAAAAACAGACGCGAAGCGGAATTAATCTGTTTTTTGTTGGAACCTTCCGGTTAATGGCTAAATTTGTAGTTGCAATACAGGTTTTCAGGAACATTTAAAATTCTGTGTTGTTTTTTATTTAGTATTAAACATTAGATAAAATAATTTCAATAATGGATAATTTTTCATCAGTTGGAAATCAGGAGCAGGATACTATAGATGATCTGTATAAATTATACCTCGAAAACCCTGAATCGCTTGACAAAAGCTGGCAACATTTTTTTGCAGGATTTGAATTGGGCAGAACCAGTTTTACTGATCAACAAACTCCGGCAGTTGAAGGCAACATTCACAAGGAATTTGCCATATTAAATCTTATTCACAGCTATCGTCAACGGGGTCATCTGTTCACAAAAACCAATCCTGTGAGGGCGCGCCGCCAGTATTCGCCGACGTTAGACATAGAAAATTTCGGACTTTCAAAGGATGATCTGGAAACCACGTTTCAGGCAGGGAAGGATATTGGCATTGGCCCCGCCACATTGAGAAATATTATTGAACACCTGGAAGCAACCTACTGCCGTTCGATTGGCGTGGAATATCTTTATGTGAGAGAACCCGAAATGGTTCAGTGGCTGAAGGAAAAAATGGAAAGTACCCGCAATATGGGAGAATTTTCCGAAGAAAAAAGGAGGGATATCTTTTACCACCTGAAAATAGCTGCCGGGTTTGAGCATTTTATTCACAAGAAATTTGTCGGGCAAAAACGCTTTTCCCTTGAAGGCGCCGAAAGTTTAATTCCTGCATTAGATGCAATTATTGAACGAGGCGCAGAATTAGGCATCGAAGAGTTCGTTATTGGCATGGCACACCGGGGAAGGCTGAATGTTTTAGCCAATATCATTGAAAAACCCTACGAATACATTTTTAAAGAGTTTTATGGCAAGGAGTACGAAGAGGATATCTGGAACGGGGATGTGATGTATCATTTGGGCTACGAGAATGAGGTTCAGACCGATTATGGAAAAAATGTCAAGCTGAAGCTTTTACCCAATCCCTCACACCTTGAGGCTGTGGGGCCTATTGTTCAGGGAATGGTGCGTTCCCGGATTAATTCGGTTTATAGCAGCAATTACAGCAAGGCTGCCGGAATTATTATTCACGGCGACGCTGCAATTGCGGCGCAGGGCGTAGTTTATGAAACCATTCAGATGTCGCAGCTCAACGGTTACCGGACAGGAGGAACCATCCATCTGGTTGTAAACAATCAGGTTGGGTTTACTACATCCTATCTCGATGCACGGTCAAGTACCTACAGCACCGGCGTTGCAAAGGTCACCCGCTCTCCAGTCTTTCATGTCAATGGTGATGACGTGGAAGCGATGGTTTACACGATTCAGCTTGCAATGGAGTTTAGGCAAAAATTTCATACAGATGTGTTTATTGATATTCTTTGTTATCGCAAATATGGACATAACGAAGGAGATGAACCGCGTTTCACACAGCCCTTACTCTATAAAATGATTGAAAAACATCCGAATCCGCGGGATATTTATGCAGAGAAACTGGAGAAACTCGGCATTATGTCTGCTAAAGAGTCTCAGGAAAAGGTCAGAAGTTTCGACCAGTTTTTAGAAGAGAAATATACAGAGTCAGAAAAAATTGACCGGTTGAAAATCCGGAAGTTTCTGGTAGATGAATATGCATCCTATGAGATGCCCAGTAAGTCTATGTTCAATCAATCCATGAATACGGGTGTGCCGGCTAAAACACTTTTTAAAATAGCCGATTCAATAAACAACCTGCCTGAGAATCTTGCCTTTTTTAAGAAAGTGAACCGTATTTTATCCGACAGGCGGATTATGATGTTAGACAACCGGCTCGATTGGGCAATGGCAGAATTATTGGCTTACGGAACACTGGTAACTGAAGGACATCCGGTGCGCATAAGCGGACAGGACAGTGAACGGGGAACTTTTGCCCATCGTCATGCTTCTTTTGTGGTGGAGGGTTGTGAGGAGAAATATTTTCCACTAAAGCATGTTTCAGAAGATCAGGCAACTTTCCATGTCTATAATTCACCGCTGTCAGAATATGCCGTGCTGGGATTTGAATATGGCTACGCCCTGGGCAAACCCAACGGACTGACAATCTGGGAAGCACAGTTTGGCGATTTTGCAAATATGGCTCAAGTTGTTATTGACCAGTATATTTCATCAGCTTTTGAGAAATGGGGACTGATGAACAACCTTGTGTTGTTCCTGCCTCATGGTTTTGAAGGACAGGGACCTGAGCACTCCAGTGCACGAATCGAGCGGTTCCTCGAATTGTCTGCCAATAATAATATGCAGGTAGTGATGCCTACAACACCTGCCAATATGTTTCATTTGCTTCGCAGGCAGGTGAAAATGAAAATGAGATTGCCGCTGATTGTGTTCACACCCAAAAGCCTGTTGCGCCATCCAATGGCGGTGTCGTCAGTTGAAAGTCTTTCAAAGGGTTCTTTTCAGGATGTGATTGATGATGCAGAAGCTATTCCGGAAGCTGTTGATAAAGTAGTACTTACCTCCGGAAGGCTGTACTATGATCTGCTCAAGTATAAAATGGAAAACGGACTGACGAATGTGGCTATAGTGCGAATAGAGCAAATTTTTCCACTTCCCGTGAAACAACTCAATAAGATTCTGAAAAAGTACAAAACAACTAACCTTATCTGGGCACAGGATGAACCGGAGAATATGGGAATATGGCCCTTCCTGAACAGAAAGTTAGATTCTTTAAACCTTAAGGTTGTTGCCCGCCCCGAGAGTGCAAGTCCGGCAGTTGGCCTGATGGGAAANNACTGAAAATGATTATAGAAGTTAAAGTTCCCAGCCCGGGAGAATCCATAGTTGAAGTAGAAATTGGTGCATGGCTTGTTGAAAACGGCACAGTGGTTATCAAAGACCAGGAAATAGCTGAAGTGGAATCAGACAAAGCCACCCTGACAATTATTGCTGCTGAAACCGGAAAAATTGAAATACTTGTAGCCGAAGGTGAAACTATAGAAGTGGGTGCTGTGGCGTGCACCATTGATACCAGCGTACAGCCGCCGGCAGAGGATTTTGCCGATAAGCTGGGAGAAGAAGCTGTTTCTCCGGTTCAGGAAACAAAAGAGGCAGAGCCAGTGCAGGAAAAACCGGAAGAAACCCCGGTTGAGGTACCTCAGGAGGAGAAACTTCCGCTAAAAGAATCTTTTTCGGGAACCGGTCAGGTGAAGGTGACTCCATTGGCAAAAGAGTTGATGAAAGAACATGGAATTTCAGTGGAAGAGGTGATTCAGGGATTGAAACGTCTTGGTAAAAAGGAAGTGGAATCGGTAATCAGCGCTAAAGACACTCTCTCTGAGCTGTCAGTAAGTGAAACCCAGCCTGCGCAGGCTACCCGGGAAGTGGACAGAATACGCCTGACGGCGCTTCGTCGTAAACTTAGTGAACGATTGGTGGCTGTGAAGAATGAAACAGCCATGCTCACCACTTTCAATGAGGTGGATATGAGTCGTACCATAGAGTTGCGGAAAAAGTATCAGCAGCAGTTTGTAGAGAAATATGGATATAAACTGGGATTCATGTCTCTTTTTGCTAAAGCTGCAACCGTGGCAATGAATTTTCATCCGATGGTAAATGCCCAATTTGGAGATGGTGAAATCATTTCACCCCGCTATGTGGATGTGGGGATTGCAGTTTCAACCCCCAGAGGGCTGATGGTGCCTGTTATCCGAAATACCGAAAGCAAAACAATCGCTCAAATCGAATTGGAAATAAAAGAACTTGCCGAAAAAGCCCGGAATAAGAAAATCACGGTTGACGAACTCACCGGCGGAACTTTCACCATTACTAACGGAGGAGTGTTTGGCTCGCTCCTCTCCACTCCGCTGATTAATCCGCCCCAGTCGGCAATCCTTGGGTTGCATAATATTATCGAAAGGCCTGTGGCAATTGACGGACAGGTTGTTATCCGGCCCATGATGTACGTTGCCTTATCCTATGACCATCGCGTGATTGACGGAAAAGATTCAGTTACTTTTCTGTTGAAGATTAAAGAACTCATCGAAAATCCGGAACGGTTACTGACTGGCGGCAAAGAATTTGAAAAAGCTTTGCTTGGCGTTTAATGTTTTTTAATAAAGTTTTTACGGCTTAACCAATAGCCAGTTATAAAAATTAGGGTAAAAATGGCATTGGTTTGTGAAAATGCCTGCCAGTCGTTCCAGATGACCGGAATGAAAAGTATCGTCAATTGTGCAAAAATATAGAGATACAATCCGTCTGCATGTAATTTCCACATTCTTATGGCGCCTGTCAGCGAGAGTGCAAACAGTGCCATCAAAAGCGTGAAATAGGCAGGGGATAGCGTTTCAACGCTGCTCCACGATGAANNAAACCGATGCTGCTCCCAATAAATGTAAGCACGCACAAGGCGCTTAAAAAAGAAGTTCGTTGTGTAGTTTTTTCCAACTGCTTTAACTTTAAAAATTAACTGTTCAAAAATAGTGAGTTTTCCCGGATATAATTTTCCTTCACTTTTTTAAATTGTTATACCTTTGACGCTAATTTTTCAAAATAAACGCTAAGATGAAAAGAGATTTGCTAATTTTTGATATTATTAAAAAGGAACATGAACGTCAATTGAACGGAATTGAACTGATTGCTTCTGAGAATTTTGTGAGCGGACAGGTTATGGAAGCCATGGGCTCGGTGCTAACCAACAAATATGCTGAAGGTTATCCCGGACGCCGTTATTACGGAGGTTGCCAATTTGTTGACCAGTCGGAACAGTTAGCCATTGACCGTTTGAATGAACTTTTTGGTGCTGAATGGTCGAATGTGCAGCCGCACGCTGGGGCTCAGGCAAATGCAGCAGTTTTAAGCGTTATTCTGAAGCCGGGAGACACATTTATGGGATTCGACCTTTCTCATGGAGGACATCTTTCACACGGCTCCCCGGTGAATAGTTCAGGAATATTATACAACCCGGTTGGTTATCGTGTAAACCGGGAAACGGAGCTGGTGGATTATGATGAGATGGAAAAATTAGCTCTACAGCACAAACCAAAACTGATAATTGCTGGCGCCTCGGCTTACAGCCGTGAATGGGATTACAGCCGAATGCGTGAAATTGCCGATAAAATTGAAGCAATTCTCATGGTGGATATGGCTCATCCTGCAGGGCTTATAGCTGCCGGCTTACTGGAAAACCCACTCAAATATGCCCATGTTGTAACATCCACCACACACAAAACATTACGCGGTCCTCGCGGTGGAATCATTTTAATGGGTAAGGATTTCGAAAACCCATGGGGAATTAAATCACCCAAAGGGGCAATCCGTACAATGTCATCGCTTTTTGATTCTTCAGTTTTTCCCGGACATCAGGGCGGACCACTGGAGCATATTATCGCAGCCAAGGCAGTCTCATTTTATGAGGCGCTTGCTCCTGAATTCACCGAATATCAAAAGCAGGTTTTGGAAAATTCACGCGCAATGGCTCAGGCATTTATCGAACTTGGTTACAAAGTAATTTCTGGTGGAACAGACAATCACTTGATGCTCATTGACCTTCGGACAAAATTTCCGGAAATCACCGGGAAACAGGTAGAAAATGCATTGATGAAGGCAGAAATTACAGTAAATAAAAACATGGTTCCGTTCGACAGTCGCTCGCCATTTCAGACCTCAGGGCTTCGCCTCGGAACTCCTGCAATTACTACCCGCGGAGTGAAGGAAAATCTGATGCCGGAGATTGTGGAGCTTATTAACCATGTGATTTTAAACATTGATGATGATAAAATTATCAGTGCAGCTGCTGAAAAAGTACATCAGATGATGAAGGATTTTCCGCTGTTTGCTTTCTGATGACAGGGTAACAGAAAATGCCGGATATGTGTTTGCATGCTTTCTTCAGGAGTGCAGCCAGTTGCCGTAATTGATGAAAGGTCTAACATCGGTAACAATCATTCCTGCTCTTTTTCCCGCCTCAATTCCTAAGTCACCATCTTCAAAAACCTGGCAAAAAGCGGGTTCTACGCCCATAATCCGGGCACATTCCAGAAAGGTGTCGGGGTAGGGTTTATGGCGGGTAACGTCATTTGCTGTTACAATTGCATCAAAGCAGTTGGTGAGGGCAAGCTGTTTCAGCTGCACTTCCGTACTTCTCCGGCTGGCTCCGGTGCCAACACTCATGGGCAGTTTTCCATAAAATTCCTTAACTATGGAAAGAATTTCATCTATGGGTACAAGCAACTCTGCAGAACTCCTGAACGAACTTTGCTTCAATTCAACAATTTTTTCCGGTTCAACCGAAAGATTGTATTCATCCACAATCCGCCGGGCAAAATCAAGGGTTGCACGCCCGGTCATTTCTGCCATAATCTGCGGGTTAAACACAAACCCATATTTTTCCCCGATTTTGTTCCAGTTCGCTAAATGCACAGGCAAGGAGTCGGAAAGTGTGCCGTCAAGGTCGAAAATCAGCCCTTTGGCATCAGGATGAACACGTAAATTCATATTCTTTTGATTTTGCTCAAAAATACAAANNTAGAATATCCTGTTTCACAAAGGAATATTCCCGTGTTTGCGGGGTGGGTTGGTTTTCCTCTTGTTCCTTGTCATTTCCAGCGCTCCAATAATTTTTTTCCGGGTATCTCTCGGATAAATAACCTCATCGATATAACCTAATGAAGCGGCTGTATAGGGATTGGCAAATTTTTTCCTGTATGCGATAACTTCTTCAGCCTTTTCCTCATCTGATTTGTTGCGGTGCAGTATATTTACGGCGCCTTCAGGACCCATTACGGCTATTTCGGCAGTGGGGTAGGCAAAATTAGCATCTCCGCCGATATGTTTGCTCGACATAACATCGTATGCTCCGCCATAGGCTTTGCGGGTAATAACAGTAATTTTCGGAACGGTTGCTTCTGAAAAAGCATATAGCAGTTTAGCACCGTGCTTAATGATACCGCCAAATTCCTGAGTTGTTCCGGGCAAAAAGCCGGGAACATCAACAAAGGTTATGAGCGGCAGGTTGAATGCATCACAAAAACGCACGAAACGCGCTGCCTTAACCGAAGAGTTGATGTCTAAAACTCCGGCAAGGTTTGCCGGCTGGTTGGCAACAATGCCCACCGGAATGCCTGCAAATCTTGCAAATCCGCAAATTATATTTTTAGCAAAATTGGGCTGAACTTCCAGGAAATGGTGGTTGTCAATCACATTCCCGATGATGTCGTGCATATCATACGGTTTGTTTGGATCAACGGGAATCAGCTCCTGAAGTATCTCTTCTGCCCGGTCAGAGGGGTCAATGGTTGTTTTTACGGGAGGGTCTTCCATGTTGTTCGACGGCAGGAAGCTGATTAGTTCTCTGACCATCATCAGCACCTGCTCTTCGTCGTCTCCGGTGAAATGAGCCACACCGCTTTTTGAGCTGTGTGTCAGCGCACCACCCAGGTCTTCCTTTGACACATCTTCGTGTGTGACGGTTTTGATTACTTCGGGACCTGTAACGAACATGTGGCTCTTTTCATTAACCATAAAGATAAAGTCGGTGAGGGCAGGGGAATAGACAGCACCGCCGGCACACGGACCGAGAATAGCAGAAATTTGCGGGATAACACCCGAGGAAATCACATTGTTGTAAAAAATATCTGCATAGCCGGCAAGGCTTTCAACGCCTTCCTGTATGCGGGCACCGCCCGAATCATTCAGCCCGATTATAGGGGCTCCCATTTGCAGGGCGAGTTTTTGAATTTTTACAATTTTATCGGCATTTGCACGACTGAGGGAACCTCCGAAAACAGTAAAGTCCTGAGCGAAAACATAAACCAGCTTACCGTTTATTTTCCCGTAGCCTGTGACCACCCCGTCACCAAAAATTCTATTGTCCGGATTGTCGGTGCCGGCATCCCTTTGGGTCACCAGTTTGTCAATTTCAGTAAACGAACCGGGATCGAGAAGCAACCCAATACGTTCGCGTGCCGTTTTCTTTCCGGCAGTGTGCTGTTTTTTAATACGTTCTATTCCTCCTCCCAGCTCTGCTTCCTGATTGTATTGGTCGAGCTGGATGTATTTTGAAGTTAAATCCATGAAAAAAATGATTTATTCGATTTCTATAAGAGTTTGGTTGCCTTCAATGGTGTCGCCCTCTTTTACATTTACCTTTTTCACTATTCCGTCAATCGGGGCTTTGTACTCACTTTCCATCTTCATGGCAGAAATGATAATTGCATTCTCTCCCTGTCTGATAACATCTCCTTCCCTGACAAGTATTTTGACCACCTTGCCCGGCATGGGAGAAAATATAGTCTTTTCGCTTGTTACCGAGCCGTTTGTTCCGCGGTTAATCAGATAACGGGCTTCGGCATCAATAACTTCAACGTCAAACCTGTCGTAAAGAGTATATGCCGCATATTTTTTGGGCTTGGCTTGCGGAACAAGTTCAATGTTGTATGACCGGCCACTTTCAATTATTGAGAAGGTGCCGCTTTGGGTATGCAGTAAATCTACATTGTAAACTTTTCCATCTACTTCAATCTCAAGCAGATTCCCGTCCTGGTTCAGTAATTTTACCCAGCAGGTGCGATTATTGATTTTTATTTCAACCGGCATGGCTGTTATTTAAAAATTATTTATGTAATTAATTTTCTTCCAGCGACTCTGAGCAGGTGCAAATCCCTGGTTGTTGTTTTTTTGTATCTGGCTTAATTTATCCATATAGTCGATATAAGCAGCAATCAAAACCATATCCTCACAATCTTCGCAGGTTGTGCCGGCAGACAGTTGTCCCTGGTTATTTTCAATAAAATGGGTATTGTACTTTCCTTCAATAAAATCGGGATGATTCATTATGCGTTCAAGAAATTTTATGGAAGTCTTTACACCCGTGATTTTGTATTCGTACAACGCTCTGCGCATTCTTCGGATTGCCTCGTCCCTGTTGCCTCCCCAAACGATTAACTTAGAAATCATGGGGTCGTAATGAATGGGTATTTCATAGCCCTCATACACATATCCGTCGGTTCTGACACCTAATCCTAATGGTTCGGATATTTTATAAATTTTTCCGGCACTTGGCATGAAATTATTATCGGGGTCTTCCGCATAAATTCTGCACTCTATGGAGTGTCCCTTAATAGAGAGTTGATCCTGAGTGATTTCCAGCGGATTGCCTTCGGCAATTTTTATCTGCTGCTTTACAAGGTCAACGCCCGATACCCTCTCGGTGATGGGATGCTCTACCTGCAGGCGGGTGTTCATTTCAAGAAAATAATAATTCAGATCATTATCCACTAAAAATTCAATGGTTCCGGCGCCTGCGTATTTTACTGCCTTAGCGGCTTCAACGGCAGCTTCTCCCATTTTTTGCCTGAGTTCAGGTGTCATAATTGGAGATGGAGTTTCTTCAATCATCTTTTGGTGGCGGCGCTGAATGGAGCACTCTCTTTCAAAAAGATGAATGGCATTTCCATGTTTGTCACCAAGTATCTGGAATTCGATGTGGTGTGGAGATACAATATATTTTTCAATATAAACCGAGCCGTTGCCAAAAGAGGCTTTTGCTTCTGACCGTGCTGCGCGAACAGCCGAAGCAACTTCGTGTTCATGGTGAACCAGTCGCATGCCTTTTCCGCCGCCGCCTGCTGAAGCTTTAATCATTACGGGCAAACCAATCTCCCTTATGGCACGGAAAGCCTCCTCTTCGGAGTCAATGATTCCTTCAGTGCCCGGCACTACCGGAATTCCGGCTGACTTCATTGTTTCGCGGGCTTTTATTTTATCTCCCATACGGTCGATTACGTCAGGTGAAGGACCTATGAATAGAATTCCCTCTTCTTCGCATCGCTTGGCAAACTGCGAATTTTCGGATAAAAATCCATATCCAGGATGAATGGCATCCGCATTGCATGCCTTTGCAGTTTCAATGATTTTTTCAATGTTCAAGTAGCTTTCCGCCGATGGCGCTTTGCCGATATAATAAGCTTCATCTGCATATCTGACGTGAAGGGAAGTCCTGTCAGCTTCAGAAAAAACTGCAACCGACAAAATATCCATCTCTCTGCAGGTGCGCATGATGCGAATGGCAATCTCACCCCGGTTAGCCACAAGAATTTTTTTAATATGCTTCATCTGTGGTAATTTCAATTGTATAAATTCAATCAATTAATAACTTCAGTTTTATTAAAATGTTTACTTCCGGCTTTTGAAATTGATGTGTGCAAGTTAGTTTTGTCATTCTACTCAACCTATAAAAACATGTTAATAAATCTAAATTGATATTGTATTATTAATAGTCGTTACTCTTTTTTTTGAAACATTGAAGAACAAAGTCAAAAATTGCCGGAAGGGTTATTTTTGTTTTTTGTCAATTCATATTATCTTTAAACTTTAAAACTAAATATTGATGAATCGGAATATTCTGAGCTTTTTAATCATTTTTATACTGCCTTTGTGTGCAGGGGCTCAGGATTTTGTTTATACTCTTTCGGATGATTCAGTGGTTAATCATTTTGCCGGAATTAAACGGGTTTACTATGCCGTCCGAATTGATGAAGCCCCAAAAATTGATGGCAGGCTTGATGATGAGTGCTGGCAGAAATCCGGAACGTGGGATGGTGATTTTATTCAGCAGGTTCCCAATCAGGGTAGGGCACCTTCGCAGGAAACCCGGATAAAAATTTTGTACGACGATAATTACCTCTATGTTGGAATTGTTTGCTACGACAATGAGCCGGGGAAAATTCGAAAAGTTCTGGGGCGGCGCGATGTAAACAATGGAGACGTTGCAGGCATTGCCCTTGATACTTATTTTGACAAGCAGACAGCCTTTGAGTTTAACGTAACAGCAGCCGGACAAAAAGTTGATTTAATGCATTTGGGCGATTATGGGTGGGATTTTAACTGGGATGCAGTCTGGGATGGAAAATCGTCAGTTGGTGATTCCGCTTGGTATGCAGAAATCCGGATTCCCTTTAATCAGTTGCGGTTTGCAAAGCGGGATGAGCAAATTTGGGGAATGCACGTCTGGAGGTGGATTGACAGGCTGAATGAAGAGAATCACTGGAAGCTGATTCCCATTGATGCACCGGCTATGGTCTATATTTTTGGCAAACTTCGCGGAATTAAAGATATTTCTACAAAAAGGAATTTTGAGCTGCTTCCCTATTCAAAAATAAAACATATTCCTGATGCGGAAAAACGGCTTACTCCCGGGGTTGGTTTCGACGGGAAAATTGGAGTAACCTCCAATTTTACATTGGATTACACGTTTAATCCCGATTTTGGACAGGTGGAAGCCGACCCGTCTGTTTTGAACCTCACGGCTTATGAAGTATTTTATGACGAAAAAAGACCCTTTTTTCTTGAAGGGAATAATATTCTCAATTACAATGCCGGTGACGATTTGCTTTTTTATTCGCGGAGGATAGGAGCCGCTCCTGAATATCCTGAACCGGCTCCGGGTGAGAGGGTTGTCGGGCCCGAGCAAACAACAATTTTGAATGCATTGAAACTTACAGGGAAAAATCATTCCGGGCTTTCATTAGGTGTTATAAACAGCATGACAATGGCAGAGCATGCAACTTTCTTCTCAGAGAATGGGAACCGGAAAGAGCGGGTTGAACCTTTTACTAACTATTTTATAGGCAGGGTGAAACAGGATTTTAACAATCGAAACACATTCTTAGGCGGAATGGCAACCTCTGTAATACGAAACATAAAAGATGATAATCTGAAATTTTTGTCCGATAATTCGTTGACAGGGGGAATTGATTTTCAGCATTTCTGGAAGGAGCGTAAGTATTATGTTGATTTTAAGGGTTTTGCGTCAAAAGTTTCAGGCAGCGAACAGTCCATAGCAAAACTTCAGCTTGATCCAAGGCATCAGTTTCAGCGCAAAGATGCGAAACATCTTGAATATAAGGATGGAATGACCAGTTTAGAGGGGTGGGGCGGGCAATTGTCAGGCGGCAAAATCGGTGGTAAGCTAAGGCTGGAAGCTGAGCTTGACTGGCGCTCACCGGGGGTTGAACTCAATGATGTCGGATATTTGTGGCAGGCAGACTATATTAAGCAGGGACTCAGTTTTTTATATTGGATAAATAAACCCAAAAGCATTTTGAACAGCTATTATGTCAGTATTGACCAAAAGCACATGAGAAGCTACGGAGGCGAGAAATTAGGCGATGAAATCAATGGGCATGTACGTTTTGTGTTTAAAAACCTGTGGAAGCTCGATTTTATTGGCAGTCACGAGTTCTTTAATGTTGACACACGTGGATTGCGTGGCGGTCCGGCGCTGCGTAAGGATGGAGAAAGTATGGCACGGGCTTTTATCCAAACGAACACCAGCAGGAATCTGATATTGGGTGGAGGGCCTACTTTTACGTGGAATGAAGATAAGATCGGATATTCGGAAAATTTTATTTTTGTCATTAAATGGCTGATATCAGGAAGGTTTAATCTGGATTCAAATACACATTTTACAAAAACAACTGACAATAATCAATACGTTTTTCAGACTGATGTGGATGGGGTGAGAGAATATATTGTTGGAAAATTAAATCGCAAACTGCTGACTACAACATTACGGGCTGAGATTTTTGCCACACCCGAACTCTCTTTTCAGTACTATGGAAATCCTTATGCATCAGTTGGAAGATATGAAGATTTTAGAAAAGTAAATATCTCCAAATCAGTAAATTATAATGAGCGGTTCTCCCCTTTGTTTATTCATGAAACATCAGGAGAAAAACTTCTGCAAGATGAGAAAAATAATACAATTTTAAACTTGAATTTATCCGGTCCTGATTTTAATTTCCAGGAGTTTCGATCCAATTTTGTTGCACGCTGGGAATACAAAACCGGTTCAACCCTCTATTTTGTCTGGACAAACACCCGTACCCGCTATCAGAATGTGTATGAACCATCAGTTTTTGAAAGCCTGAAAGGAATTCATAAAGTTAAGGCTGAAAACGCATTTATGCTGAAATTGAGTTTTTGGTTCTCCATATAATTCTATGAATTATCTTTGGCGCCGTGAAAATGGCGAAATACATACCGTTTTATAAAAATAACCTGTGTCTGGCGTTTCCAGTCATCCTGTCGCATGCGGGGCAAATAACAGTTTCGCTGGCAGACAATATAATGGTTGGACATGTGGGGACAACCGAGCTTGCTGCGGCAGCATTTGCAAATAATATCTTTGTGGTCGGTATGTTTTTCGGAATGGGAATCACAATCGGCTCAACTCCGCTTGTTGGCAGAGCTTTCGGAAATAACCGCGTGGAAGATGTTGTGCAGTGGCTGAAAAATGGGATTTTTACCCATTTCTCTTCATCTGTTGTTCTTTCTCTTTTGATGTTCGGTGTCTATTTTTTTCTCCCATTCATGGGGCAGACAGATAGTGTTCTGGAACTTGCAAAGCCCTATTATCTGATTTTGTGCTTTTCTTACCTCCCCTTTATGCTTTTCTTTTCAGTGAAGCAGTTTTTTGAGGGAATCGGGAATACCAAAATTGCAATGCAGATTACCTTGATTGTCAATGTTATAAATATAGGTGTAAACTATGTTCTTATCTATGGCAAACTGGGATTTCCTGCAATGGGGCTTTTGGGTGCGGGAATTGGTACACTGGTTTCCCGGATTGCAATGCCGCTTCTCTATTTAATTTATATTATTCGGATTACCCGCTTTAGGAAATATTTCACGCTTGCTCACAGGCAACCCTACAGTTTGCAAAGAATTTCTGCCCTTTTGAAAATTGGAATCCCCGTTGGGTTTCAGATAGTTATTGAAGGGATTACTTTTAGTCTGGGCGCCATCATGATGGGCTGGCTTGGAGAAATACCCCTGGCTGCACACCAGGTAGCTATTGGACTGGCGAGTTTCTCCTACATGATATCATTGGGAATTTCGCAGGCAACAACCATCAGAGTGAGCCATCAGTTGGGAAAAAACGATTATAAATCCTTGAAAATGGCAGCCTATGCCTCAACCCACATGGTGTTGCTGTTTATGATGTGCATGGGGCTGTTTTTTATTTTTGCAAGAAAGCAACTCCCCTTAATTTTCACTGCTGACGCTGATGTGATTGCAGTGGCTGCACAGTTACTGATAGTGGCTGCAATATTTCAGGTTTTTGACGGGTTGCAGGTTGTTATGCTCAGCACATTAAGAGGGATGGCAGATGTGAGAATACCCATGTTTATGGCTTTTGCTTCATATATTCTTGTTGGAATACCGACAGGTTACTTATTTGCCTTTTTTGTAGGTGTCGGTCCGATGGGAATTTGGTATGGCTACCTTCTGGGATTGGGACTAGCAGGAATTTTATTCTATTTTCGCTTTAAACATAATATTGCAAGCAAGCTATAAAAAAAGGGTTATCATTTGATAAGATAACCCGATTGTTCACAATTTAGTTAGACCTGTAAAAAAAATTGGTTTAACAGAGAAAAGGTAGTGCTACAAATAATCTTTTATTTACATAGTCTTAAAACTGCGCTAATATAACATTTAATTAGGTTAATTGTGAAATAAAATTAAAAAATTATTAATAAATGTTAATAGAAATTGCTAATTGTTTTGTAATTCCCTGACATATAGGGCAGTTTGAAATGATGTTTGCAGTTGTGAAAAAATGAATATTTTGATTTTTATTCACTATTTTTCAAAAAAATGATAACTTTTTAAAAAATTATAAAAGAATCTTTTAAAAAAACTTAAATTTTACAGATTGCAACAGATTTTCATTTTGAACTCTTTTACAGGTTAAAGAATTAATAAGGTCAGATATGAAGTCGTTTTCATTTTTTATTGGTTTACTGTTCTTTTTTTCGACAAATCTCGTAAATGCACAGTATTATTCTTTACAGATTGTTATTAAAAATCAACCGGACAATCCGGTTGTTTTAGGTACTGTTTCGGGCGAAAAGTTTACCCCTGTGGACACTCTTTTTCCCAAAAAAGCTGGTAATGACCAATTAACGAAACTGGTTCGCTACCAATTTCCCAAAGATGCAGTGAATGGAATGTACCGTATAATTTTCGGACAAACTACCTATGCGCTGGTCATGGATGAACCACCTCAGCAGCTCGATTTCTTTTATAACAATGAAACAGTGGTCTTTGAAACAGATTTTAAAAACCCTCAAACCAGTCTGAAGATTTCCCAGTCTGAAGAAAACAAGGTTTGGTTTGATTTCTTGAAAAGAGAAAAAATACTCAGGGAGCAGATTGAACTTATTGAAGAAGAGGTAGATTATTATCATTCTGAAGTAAGTAAGATAAAGTCATCTTCTCTGCCATCCGGGGAGATGGAGGCGGTTTTAAGTGGAAAAGCCAATGAGTTTAATAAATTGCAGATGGAACGCGAAGGATTTGTGGAGAAAACAGTTCAGGATAATCAAAAAATGTTAGTTTCCACTTTCATTAACTTATACCGCGAACCTTTTCGGGATGCATTTTTGAATCCCAAAGAGCGGCTTGAGCATTATCAGCGTGAATACTTTATCTATGTTGATTTTAACGATGAGAGACTTATTCGTTCTTCCGTTTTGACCGACAAGATATTTAACTATCTGGTGAGCTGGAATCAGCCGGGATACACCCGCACGCAGAGAGAAATTGCATATATTAAAGCGGTTAATGGAATCATGTCAAAAGTGAAACCTGAGGGTGGGGCGGCTAATCCGAAAGTGGCTGACTTTATTCTCGATTATCTTAAAACCGGCTTCAATCGGTTAGGAATGGACAATATTGTGAAATATATTAATGAAAGATATTCCGGGTAAATCTGGGAGTATCACACAAAAAAACCGTTCAAATTCTTTTCAACTGAACGGTTTGTCGTCCCTGGGATTGTATTTTCAGCGGAGAGAGAGGGATTCGAACCCCCGGAGCCTCTCAGCCCAACGGTTTTCAAGACCGCCGCAATCGACCACTCTGCCATCTCTCCAAGCAGCCGCAAAAGTAGAACTTTTTTTAATGTATAAAAACCTTCCGACTAAAAAAAGTGCAGAAATACTAAAAAAAAGATGTTTTAAGTTGTTTTATTAAAACTATTTTCAGAATTTAGCTGAAACTTTTGAAAAGTTCTCTGAAACTATTGATTTTATTGGCTTTTTGGAATTCATCATTGCCGGATTCCTTTATTTTGTAAAAAAGGATTACAACATAAATCACTTAATTTCAATTACTTATTTTTTAATTTTTTAATTTTTTAACTTATGAATAAAGCACAATTAGTTGATGCAATGGCCGCAGGTACCGGCCTTACCAAAGTAGATGCAAAAAAAGCACTGGATGCTTTTATCAGTGCAACTACAGATGCCTTAAGTAGTGGCGACAGAGTAGCCCTTATTGGTTTTGGCACTTTTTCAGTAAGTGAACGCGGCGCACGCACAGGAAGAAACCCACAAACAGGAGAAGAAATTCAAATTCCCGCAAAGAAAGTGGTTAAATTCAAAGCAGGAGCCGATCTTGCTGATGCAGTTTCTTAACAGAAAAAGTTAAGCAATTTGGAAAAGGGAGGCTTTATGGGTCTCCTTTTTTGTTTTTGTGACACAAAATGAATTCAGATGCAGAAACAGCTTATAGACTATTTATCGGAATTTGTTACTTCTCAGAGGCTGGAACTCTTTAATAAAGTCCTTGAGAACAGAACCGGGTATATTACGGTTGTCATGGAAGATATTTACCAGCCCCAAAATGCAAGCGCTGTACTTCGCACCTGCGACTGTTTTGGAATCCAATATATCCATGTTGTTGAGAATCAGTATGATTTTACTGTTGATAATGAGGTTGCAATGGGTGCGTCCAAATGGCTCACTATTCAAAAATACAACAGGAAAAAGGAAAACAGCCTTCAGGCTGTGAAGGGGCTCAAAAAAAGAGGCTATCGCATTGTAGCCACTTCTCCACACATCAATGACCAGCTTTTGCCTGATTTTGACCTTTCGAAAGGGAAAGTTGCCCTCGTTTTTGGGTCAGAAATGCCGGGAATTTCTGAGATAATCAAAAATGAAGCAGATGAGTTCTTGAAAATTCCCATGGTGGGATTTACCGAAAGCTTCAATCTGTCAGTTTCTGCAGCAATCGTTTTGAATCAGCTTACAGAAAAATTGAAAAAAAATCCGGATATTGACTGGAAGCTGAATAAAGACGAAAAAGAAGAGATAAAACTACAATGGTTGCGCAACAGCATCAAAAGCAGTGCCTTGCTGGAACAACGGTTTTTGGAGAGCTTGTAAAAATACGAACAGTACTCCGGGTAGTTTTCAGCCAATCATTTTTTTTAGTTCAGCCAAAGTAATCATCTTCACTCCCTTTTTTTTCCAAAAATCAAATGGCAGGGGTATTTTTGGCAGCTCTTTAATAGCATCTTTAACTACATACACTTCTTTACCTCTCTTTACTAATCCGCGAACTGCTGCATCAACACACACATTTGTGGTTACTCCGTAAACAACTACTGTTTCGGGATTCAGATGTTTTAAAATTGTTTCAGTTAAGGGATTCCCTTCAAACACATCAAAAGCATCTTTTCGGATAACAAAGTTCTGATGTTCATCACTTTCAAAAAGCTCCGGAGTAAGAAGATATTCCTTTTCCCAATCGAAAATCATGGGCTCTTCCGGCTCAGTTTCACGAATAAAATCGGCGCCGCGAGTTCCTGCCATACAATGCTCAGGAAAAGTATTTATAAAATCCGGCGAAGAATCAAGCTCAGGGGAATTGGCATAATGGTGGTCGGCAGTGTTAACCACTCTTATTTTTTTCTTTTTTGCCAATTGGGTTAATTCTTTCCATTTGGGACGCAGCTTTTCTGCATCCTGCACATATAACTTTCCACGGGGATATACAAAATCTATCTG
>MTKW01002893.1_pt1 | contig 30676 bp, 23 predicted proteins | sample 1042761 | NCBI WGS metagenome assembly MTKW01 (sample SAMN06205366, study PRJNA360243) | anaerobic digester metagenome | biome: Wastewater treatment plant; feature: Anaerobic digester sludge; material: sludge; isolation source: anaerobic digester fed with sludge from wastewater treatment plant ...
ACGGTACGTACGGTGGTGTGGGAGGTCTCCCGGCCAAGTAATGGCCGGGATCCTACCCGATTGTGCAAAGAATAAATGAATCGCCGTTAATCCAGATTCTCTATCGGGACGAGTAAGGAGGCGTTAATGGTAGTCCCGAGGCCGAGCCTGCTCTGTACGCTGACGTCGCCGTTGTAAAGGAGCGCGATGTGCTTGACGATCGCAAGCCCAAGCCCCGTGCCTTTCGGTTCTTGAGAACGGCTGCGATCAATGCGATAAAAACGCTCGAAAATACGATTCTGGTCGGCGTCGGGAATGCCGACTCCATCATCCTCAACGGAAATGGTGAGGCGCGAAAGGTTCTGCTTATCCGCGCTTGTTTCGCGTATATCAAAGGCAGACCAACTCACCGTTACCTTGCCGCCCGGACGATTATACTTGATGCCGTTGTCGATCAGGTTCATGAGAAGTTGTTTAATGCGATCGCGATTCGCGGCGACGAGAAGCCGCTTACTTTGTGACAGCAACAGCGTGATTTCTTCTTCTGTCGCATATGGTTCCATTTGTGTAATAACTTCAGTCGCCAACTCCGAGAGATCGAAATAATCTTCATTCAATTTGATCGGGCTTTGTTCGATGTCGGAAAGGATCAATAAGTCGGTGACGAGACGCTCCAAACGCTCACTTTCAACATCCATTAGTTGCAAGAAACGATCAATTTGATCTTGTTTCATCACGCGACCTGAGCGCAACGTGTCGATCATGCCGCGAATCGACGTTAACGGCGTGCGAAGCTCATGTGTTACATTCGCAACGAATTCAGTGCGCAAAAGCGCCGCCTCGGCTTCCGCCGTCCGATCGTGGAAGAGAATGGCGACGCGGCGGCCGTGCAGCGGGGAGAGCGTCAGATAGTAACTGCGTATTCCCTCTGACGTCGACAATGTTTTGATGAGTTCACAATCCTGTGTCTGTCCGTTCATGAGTTCGATCGCGCGTTCCGATATCTCTTCATCGTGTGTCAGGAGGACGAGTGGGTACGGGTGTTTAACGGGATCGATAAAGCGCCTGAATGTCTGCATACCGCGCTCATTAATGAAGATGACATCGGCTCTTTCGTCGATGACAACGATCGGGGAGGCAAGGTTCCCGATCAGCGCATCGAGGAAACTCTGTTTTTGCTTAAGCGATGCCTGTTGCTCTTCAAGCGTGTCCGCCATTCGATTGTACGAGGCGGAAAGTCTCTTTGTCTCAGGATATATTTGATGGCTTTCCTCGATACGAGTCGCGGTGATGCCATCGGCGAGATGTTCGAACGATTCGGTGATTGTCTCAAGCGGCAGCGAAATTTTTCGAATCGCGAAAGCGAGGACAGCTCCCATCAGAATGATGGAGATAAGGCCGATTAGCAGGACGTGCATGCGTACGGAGCGTACAGTGTCGTCTTCCAGAGTAAGCGGGTACGCGATGCGAACGATGATGTCGCTGTCGACTATACGTGCCGCGTAGTAATATAGGTCGTACTTCAGTGTCTTTGAGTAGCGTATTGCTTCCGCCGGTTGCCCTGTTTCCAAGACTTGTTGAACTTCAGGGCGCATGAGATGGCTTCCTAAACCCTCTGCCTCCGTATCATAGATGACATCGCCCGTCGTTTTGATGAGTGTGACACGGAGTGGAATGTCACGTGCCACATGGTGTGTGACAAGCATTTTTACCGCTTGACTTAAATCGGACGTCAGTGAATATTCTGTCGCAAGCCAGTTGGTAATCGCGATAACGTGATTGCGTGTCGTCGTTCGGTTCATTTTACGCGCTTCGCTGACTGCCATGAACGACGTTGCCAGAATAGCGATGACGAGAACGATGATGACAATCAAAGTAATCTTTTTACGCATGGTCCGCCTCTTTCAAACGATAACCGACACCATGTACCGTCTCAATGATGTCCGGACTCAAGTTGCTTTCTTCAAGTTTTTTTCTTAGACCGCGGATATGAACGTCGACCGTTCTCGACTCGCCCTCGTAGTCGTAACCCCATACTCGAGCGAGCAGGATATCGCGTGACAAGACAAAACCGGGATGTTCGAGGAGAAAAACGAGAAGGTTGTACTCCATACGCGTCATCTCAACCTCAGTTTCATTGAACCACACGCGGTGGCGAGTCTCATTAACGACAATTCTTCCACGTTGGATGATACGCTCCTCGATCGTGTCTGCGCGGTCGACTTTTTCGGACTTTTCGAGTTTTCCCGCTAAAACAAGGCGTTGATCGCTTCTTGCAAGCAATGCATGCGCACGCGCCAACAATTCGCCCATACCGAAAGGTTTTGTCAAGTAATCGTCAGCTCCTTCGTCGAATCCTTTCAGCTTGTTGCGTTCCGATGAAAGCGCCGTGAGCATAAGAAAAGAAGAGAGTTCAAAGCGTGGGTCTTTTCGCAAACGCCTCAAAATCTCGTACCCGTCCATATCGGGGAGCATGATATCGAGAATAAAAAGCGAGATGAACTGATCCTCAGGGAAGGACATGAGCATGTCAAAAAGCTTCTGGCCTCGTGAAAACGATCGCACGTCGTACCCTTCGCTTTCCAAATTAAAGTCGAGGAGTTCGCGAATCGAGTCGTCATCTTCGACGAGGCAGATGATGCGCGGTGATTCATGTCGATAGTCTGTCGATTTCATTTTTCCACTACTTCTCACTTGTTACTCGCTTACAGATGCCTTTCCGTCGTCTCCTTTGTCGGATGGCGATGAAGCGTTATCTTTTTGACCGGCGGTCGGTTTGATCTTGGTCAGTTCCTCTTCTGTAGGCAGCTCATCAAGTTCCGACACATAAGTTCCGCGCAGATGATACACGATCCACTCGGCGACGTTTTGTGTATGGTCGGCGGCGCGCTGCAAGTGATTGGCGACGAGAACAAGCTGAACGAGCGCGGGGATCGAGGTCGGTTGCTCCAGCATTGTATCGACGATCAGTTTTGAAAGTCCTTGACCGACGAAACCGATACGGTTGCGCGTACGGATGACGTGATAAGCAAGCGAAAGATCGCGCGAGACGTAGGCATCGAGAGCCTCGTGCAGCATATGTGTGACAAGATCGTTCACCATGTAAAAATCTGCCGGGATCTGAATGGTCAATCCCGAGTCGATGATCGCAAGCGTATTGCCCGCAATATCCTCAGCATGGTCGGCGATGCGCTCCAAGTCGGTGACAAGCTTCATATTGGCAGTGATGTCGCGCAGGTCACTCGCTCGGGGCTGTTGCCTCGCAATAAGTCTGACGCATTCCTGTGTGATTTCGCGTTCGAGATTGTCGATGGCGTCGTCACCTTGAATGACTTCATGTGCGAGGACGGCGTTATTTTCATGCAGAGCCTGCATCGCCTTGTTGATCGCAGCCTCCGCCATCGAGCCGAGAAGGATCATATCGCGGTGAATCGCCGCTAAATCTTCTTGAAATTCGGATCTGTTTACCATATTCGGAATACTCCTGTTTCTATTTGTCTCTCTATATTATGAACGCTTGAGCTTCATCCTGTAAAGCTAAAGCGCATTTGACACGACCGAACAACACCCCCGGAGGTGTCGCTCATCCCCGAGTAAATACGGGGAGGCGATCACCTATCCGAATTTACCCGTGATGTAGTCTTCCGTACGCTTGTCGCGCGGGTTCTGGAAGATATCGTCAGTGAGCCCGAATTCAATCAGATCGCCTAGGAGGAAGAAAGCCGTTTTATCGCTGATACGGGCCGCCTGACTCATTGAGTGAGTGACGATGACGATCGTGTACTCTTCTTTTAATTGTGTAATCAAGTCCTCAATACGCGCCGTCGCGATCGGGTCGAGCGCCGATGTCGGTTCGTCCATCAGAATGACGTCGGGCTGCAAGGCAATCGCACGTGCGATGCAGAGGCGCTGCTGCTGTCCACCGGATAGCTGAGTGGCATCGCGTCTGAGGTGGTCTTTGACTTCTTCCCACAGAGCTGCTTTTTTGAGGGACGATTCAACCGCCTCATCCAATAATTTCTTGCTTCTCACGCCTTGGCAGACTAGTCCGTACGAGACGTTGTCGTAGATGCTCTTCGGGAACGGATTAGGTTGCTGGAAGACCATGCCGACGTGTGTGCGCAAATCGACGACATCGACGGAATCGCTGAAGATATTGACTCCGTTTCTGAAGATCGATCCCTCGACGCGGCAGTTTTCGATGAGGTCATTCATACGGTTGAAACACCTCAAGAGCGTTGATTTGCCGCAGCCGGACGGGCCGATGAAAGCCGTGACCTGGTTGGCCGGCAAGTCAAGAGTAATATCTTTGAGTGCCTGAAAGTCACCGTAAAACAAGTTGACATCCTCTAATGCAAAGGCAATATCGTCACGTTGCGACGCCTTGGAAGATTCCGAAGAACTTGCCATGGTTTCTTTCTTTGTGCCGCCGGCACGGTTCATTATTTTTTGAAGCTTTGAAACAGACACTATGCTTTTCCTTTCTTTTCTGACAGAACAGAAACGACTTTAACAGTCAAGTTGAGTGCGAGTACAAGGATGAGGATCACGATGGAGATCGCGGATGAGAGTTCGAAGTTCGGGTTTTCGCCTCCCATTAGGACGTAAATTTGGACAGCGAGCGAAGTGGCGCTGGACCCTACCGTAGGCGAATCTTGAATCGCCGTCCCCATCGTGAAAACAAGTGCGGCCGACTCACCGATGATTCGGCTGACAGCGAGTAGACACGCGGAGAATATACCGTTTCTGGCAGAGGGCAAGACAACGCGGAAGAGAGTCTCTGTCTGTGTTGCGCCCAGTGCGAGACTCGCCTGCGCATAGGAGGGTGGAACGGAACGCAATGCTTCCTCTGTCTGTCGTATCAGAACAGGTAAGAGGAGAACCGCCATCGTGAGGCTGCCGAGGATGATACTCTGTCCGCTTGCGCCAAATAACTTGATGATGGGGAAGATGAGCGTGATACCCATCATGCTGAAAATGATCGAGGGGACTCCGGCCAAGAGTTCGATGGATGAGCGGACGAACGTCGTCAGGCGATTTTGTTTCGCGATGGCGTAGAGATAAATCGCCGCGAAGATTCCGATCGGTACAGAAAAGAGAAGCGACAAGCCGATCAACATGAGCGTCGCCATAAGCGATCCGCGCATACCGCCACCAGGTTCTTTGCCGTGAAATTCGGTGATCTGCTTCGCGTTGCCGTCAATCATGGGGATCCATTCCTGAGGGCTCTGCTGCTTAAAGCGTCCGACCGTGATTGTTTCGCCTGAGTTGTCTAGATATACGAGCTTATTGATGTTCATTCCGGCTTTGAACGGTGCGGGGGTTCCTTGAGTCGGACCGGCAGTCGTAATCTTTCCGTTGCGGAGAGGTGAGTGGTCGTCGACCCATGTAAGCGTATGTACATGGTTTTTCTCTTTGTCGATCTCGTCGCGAACGGCAAACCCGAATTTCGTGGAGACGACATCACCGTCCTCAAGCGTATCGGGCGGTGTAAACGACATATCGGCGTCGTGTTCATCACTGAAACCGGACACGATATTTTTTGCATGGTAATCGCCGAACAGAACGGAACGATCAAGAAGTTTCCAGCCGTTTGAAAAGATGAAGACGAGTATCGCAACTAGAACCCAAGCTGATATTCCGGAGGCGATCCATGTGAGCGATTGCATAAAGTTATCTTTAATCTTACGTATACGCGTCATGCGGATAAGCCTCCTTTCTTCTCAAGTCTCCGCTTGGCAGCATGTACGAGAAGGTTCATCGATACGATGACGAACATGAGGACAACGCCGACAGAGAAACGTATTTCATAGTCAACTCCCGATGTCTCGTGCAGACCGGTCAGCATGGTTGAGGTCAGTGTTCTCGTAATGTCGAAGGGATTCCAAGACGGTCCTGCTAACGCGTTGCCCGCAATCATGGAAACAGCTGTTGCTTCACCGAAGGCGCGACCGAGCCCAAGGGTGAATCCCGTTGCGATGGAAGATCGCGCGGCGGGAACGATCACCTTGAACGACGTTTGTGTCGGGGTGGCGCCGAGGGCGAGGGAGGCGGAATCGAGCTCTTTCGGTATCGCACGTATCCCGGAGACAGCCAGCGTCGTCATCGTAGGATATGTCATGATGGCGAGCAGTAGAATAACAGCGAGAGAAGAGTTACCTCCGTAAGTAGAGATCCCGAATAAATTCGCAAGGTCTCTGACAAGCACCGTAATTTTACCTGCGGCGAAGACTCCGTACACGACGGAAGGTATTGCTGCGAGCGTCTCGACAATCGTCGTGAGAAAGATGCTGAGTTTTCCTTTTGCAATTCTTGTGATGAGTACTGCACTCAGGATTGCCAGCGGAAGCGCGAGCAATCCTCCGGTGACGGAGACGATCAGCGTATTGATAATGACGAATCCAAGACCATAGATGCCTTGGTCGGCACGCCAGCGCGACCCGGTCAAAAAGAATTTGAGGTTGACCCTCTCATCCGCACTGCCGAAGAAAGGGCGTACTCCTCTCGACGTGACGAAAATGATGATTAGGATCACCATCATCGCGGCGATCACTCCGGCTATCCTAAATAAATTTCTGAAAAGAACGTCAGTTCCTCGTCGCCTTTTGCGTATCTTAGCGAATTTTGTTTCTGACGCCTTATAATTCTCTTTAACGTTTCCCATACTTAATCCGTTTACTCTACAGTCAAGATTCCTGACGTGATGACGGTACAGACGAAATGCTGTTATCGGCTGCACCGTCTATCGTTCTCACAGACTTCCCATATAAACAGTATATGCCAAAAGGCTTTCAAGTTGATCTGCGAATACATTCGTACATTGTTCGATTAGTGAAAGGGCGGAAGCGAAAGCTCCCGCCCTTTGTTCTGTGCTTCTGTCAATGTTGCTATTTTCCGATTTCGTCCCATTTCGTGACGGCGCCGGTGAAGATGTTGAATAGATCATCCTTTGTCACGTTGGCGATAGGGTTGTCTTTGTGGACGACTGCGACGATGGCGTCTTGGCAGAACTCTTCGCTACGCAGAGCTTTGTCAACAGGCTCTTTATCTTCTTTGAATTTTCTCGAGGCGAAACCGATGTCAGAGGCGTTCGGGCCATCTTTATCATCGCCGAGAACACGCTTCCAGCCATCTCCTGAACCAGTTTGATCGAGTTTGAACTGAACGTTACCGGCGATGCCTTGGAATGACTCCAACGCTGCCTTTACGCATTTCTCAACCGAGGTGGATCCTCCGCAGACGATCGTGAGTCCGCTATTGTCCTTATCGACGATCGGGTGATCTTTCTTAATCTCATCCCAAGATTTGGCTGATGCAGCGTCTGCGATACCGCCGGCGGAGATGACGACTTCACGGCCTTCCTTCGAATCCGTCATGTAAGCGAGGAACGCAGCTACGATTGCTTTTTGATCATCATTCTTATAGTCATCTGCAGCGCGTGTCGTGAAGCAGAAGGGGCGCTTCAGCGTGTACGTTCCATTGATGACGTTTGCTTCCGAAGCTTCAACGCCTTCATAGTTCAGCGGCTTGAGGTTGTTCTCGGCAAAGTTGGTTACGAGTGATACGTATCCGATGCCGTTGATGTCCTGTCCTACTTGTTGCGCCATGGCGCCGTTGGACGCGACTTCGTTAGCTTTTTCCGTCAGCTTATCCTTAAAGCCGATAACAGCTTCAAAACCTTCGCGAGTTCCGGACGCTGAATCACGTGTGTAGACGTGAATGGTTTGGTCGCCTGCAGGTTCAGATGCTTTCGTTGTTGTTGTTGTTTCTGCCGGTTTGTCTGTTTTGACAGGCTCAGAATCGGTTGGCTTGGGTTCATCGGGCTTCTTATCACAGGCGACGACCGTAAAGATCATTGCGAGCGCGAGCACGACTGTCAAGATGGTCATAAGATGTTTTTTCATTTTCATACTTCTTTCCTTCTCCAATTAATTTTTTGTTTTCTTTGAAGATTGTCTTCCTAGGACGGCTATATCCTAGGAATTCTCTATTTGCTGATGATGTTAATAATGTAAAATATTTGTAAAGTCACAACTGTCGCCGAAGCTTACCGTACTCCTGCACATATATGTACACATTTCCGCTTGATTTGTGGTGAACATTGTTAATATTTGTAAATGTACGGGTTCACAGAACGTATTTGTGCCACTTTGAACACGGAAAATGTCATTGTTTAACTCAGAATGCTTAAAACTAAGATGATTGCATGACAATTGTCATTGCCCGGGGCGTTTCGCTTGGACGGTTCTATTAGCTATAAAATGATGGATATAATAAATATTAAGTTAAATACAGATTAATCAGTAAATGATGAGTAGAGGAGAGTTCACGGATGTTTGAGATCAAGAAGGCGGTTGTGACGGGTGGTAGTTCAGGTATCGGTATGGAGGTGGTCAATCTTTTGCTTCAGGACGGATGTGAAGTATTCAGTTTGTCGAGGACCGTCCACCCGCGTCAGAGTTTTAACAGTCAAGGTACGCTCCACCAGATTGCCTGCGATATCACGGATAAGAGGTCGTTGGATGACGCCTTCTCGAGGATCGGTGAGCTGACCGACTCATTTGATGTGCTTTTCTCAAATGCGGGTTTTGGGATATCCGGTCCCATTTCCGACACACCGAAGGAACAAGTTGTCAGGATGTTCGACGTCCACGTCTTTGCCGCGATGGAAGCCGTCCGCAAAAGCATTCCTTTCCTGGCGCGCAATAAAGGGCGGATCATTCTGACAAGTTCGATCGCCGCGGTCGTCTCGCTTCCTTTCCAGAGTTACTATTCCGCCGTTAAAGCGAGTCTCAATACGCTGGCGCTCGCGTTGAACTCGGAGCTCAAACACGACGGTATACGTGCCATCGCCATAATGCCGGGCGATACGGCAACAGGTTTTACTGCAAAACGTGAAAAGGGCACATGCGATTCACCAGATGTCGCTACGCGGTACCATCGCTCGATAGCCAGAATGGAACGCGATGAGCAGACGGGTGCATCGGCTGAAACGGTCGCTCGAAAGCTGCTTCGCATTACGAGAAAACGCGCACCGAAACCGCTCTATGGCATCGGGTTCTTTTACCGCCTCGTTCTAGTTCTGTTCAAAATGCTGCCCGTTCGCCTTACAAATTGGGCTGCCGGTCTGTTGTACGGTTAGGAACAGTAAAGAATTGGAAACAGTAAAGAGTAGGAACAGTAAAGAGTAGAGAGAGTTAGAGAGAGAGGTTGAAGTCGGTTCTGTCGGAGCATCTCTAGACAAATAAAAAATCTGTGATAAAATGGCAAAGCGCCTATCGAAACAGGTGCTTACGGGCGATTAGCTCAGTTGGGAGAGCGCTGCGTTCGCATCGCAGAGGTCGAGAGTTCGAATCTCTTATCGTCCACCATTACAAAAAGACGACTAAACGGATAAAATCCGCTAGTCGTTTTTTTATCCTGTTTTTCGTCGCGCTAATTGTCTGACAAGTCATCAAATAGCTAAAGCCGTAGCAACGTATCTCAATACTACAAATCAGCTATCATCAGACAAATAATGCAGACAGAGAGCCACCGTTCCAAGTGTGCGATGCATATGTGTCAACACGAATACAATTTTTCAATCCTATCTGAAAAGATGTAGCCAATGCCAATTGCTTAGATAAAAAAATAGATTAATTCTTGCTCTGCATCTGTACCGCACAACTTAGAAAATGCAATTGCCCTTGCCTTAGGTGCGATTATTTAGCTTAAGTTGAAAAATTGTTTAGAGTGAGCACGCCGAATGGCCAATCTGTACACTAAACCCTCTTGAATAGATCCAATCTCTCCCTGCGCATCACAGTTTTTCGAAGCAAGTTGAAAAACTGCACAGGGGTGGTGTGCGGAGCAGCCTATCTGCCCCCTTATTCCTTCCCTATTCGAAGCAATCGCTCCCTGCGTGTCGCAGTTTTTTAGAGCAAGTTGAAAAAATGTACAGGGAGGGTGAAGGTAGAGGTGCCGGTGCGCTGGAAAATGTGTGTTTAAGGTGTAATTTGGCGTTTTTGGAGACCGGTGTGCATCCGGTGCACAGACCGGGACGAGGAATCCTGAAGAAAATGAGAATTGACTACGTACTGAGTACGCTCGGGGGCCTAGAGGGTGCTTCTCAGTGACCGAGCATGTAATGAATGTTAGGTGCTGATCGAAAACTAGTTGGCTGTTACGGTGCTCGCGATAACACTAAGGGACGGTTGGGATGCCGGATCAGTCGGTTCCAAGCAGTAAGATAGATTTTATACGCGGCGTGGACACCAGAGAACCGTGGTACCTCGCGCCAGTGGATTTTTCGAAAACGCGAGCGGATGCAAAGTCCTTTTCTGATGAGCAGATCGTGTAGGGCAACGAAGTTCTCAAAGAACTTACGCGCACGAATATAGAGGCGTTTTCCTATCAGGCGAGAAAGCTGGCGTGCCAGATTCCGAAAGGCCTTTAGGTCGGTAAGCTGAGAGTAGCCCACTGAAACAACGCGATAGCCTTCCGCTTCCAGGTGAGCGGCACGTTCCCGGTCCTTTGAGAATGCCGAAGCGCTGCTGTGGAATTCTTCGCTGTCGTACTCGATATCAAGCTTGCATGATGGGACGTAGAGATCGGCAAAGTATGTTTTGTTGCCCCCGTCCAAAACGATCTTTTCGTTGAGTATGATCTCGCTAAATCCGCAGCCTCCTAATGCGTTGGGCAAACGAAGAAACATATAGAGAATCGATTCCATCGGAGAACGCGAGTTGTTCTCGAGGTAGCGGATGGCACGGAGGGCTTTTCTTCGACCCCGGTGTCCTCGCAGTTCTTCGGCGCAGGCACGCAGCTCTGTGACAGTGCTTCGCGGGCGATCACCTTCGCGGTAGGAACAAATTTGAAGACCAAGGTAGATTAATTCGTGGATGCTGTAATCCTGAGCGACTTGGAGAAACACTAGAGGAAGGGTGCAAGCTTGACCCTCAACGTATTTCTCGGCACCGGGGATGTTGCAGGTGTGTATAACTGCCCGATCGGGACGGTAGAGGGGTTTATCGGTGAAGATGACGTACTCTTCGGGGAAAACCATGTCAGGAGGCTCAATATTTCCTCTGATCGCTGGCACGTTCCAGTAGTCGAGCGCGGGTTTCCCGCAAAGGTATTTCTTGACGTAACTGCTCATGTCTGAAGTCGATGTATTCCTCAACGTAATCGCTCATACCAGAAGTCCGGTGTATTTCTCAACGTAATCGCTCATGATCGAAGTCTAACGAGGAGCTTGGGGTGACGGTAAAGGAGTTTCGGTCATAAGGGTACGATTGAAGCCATTTTGTCGAAATCGGTGAGTGTCCTATCGAGTGTTTTCTATAAGATAGCGATTTCTCAGGACTTAATTGAATTCATACTGTCAAAAATATATGTGTTCAGTACTATAAATTATTGTTCTCAAACTCTTATCAGTCTTTACTTCAATTTAAATTTTCCGCAAAAATGCTTTAACGAAGATTATCTACTTTGGTTTTGTTGCTCTTTCGTAATAAGACTCGTCTATGCAATAATTGGCTTAGCGGACGAAATGTCGACGATGAAATGGCACGTCGGTGGTATTCCGCCCAGCTAAACGTTATTTTGGTTTAGGGAGAAGGAGGATTATGAAAAATAAAAGTCTAGGTAGAATAATCTGGGGCTTCGTGCTGGTGGCTGTAGGTACTATTTTTGCCTTAAACGCGCTCGGGATTACTGAAATCAATATCTTTTTTGCAGGATGGTGGACGCTCTTCATTATAGTTCCGTCATTTATAGGCTTGTTCAGCAGACGCGACAAGGTCGGAAGTTTAATCGGGCTTTTCATCGGTGTAGCCTTGCTTCTCTACGCTCAAGGTATTCTTAGGTTTGCCTCCATTTGGCAAATGCTTATCCCGATGATTATCATTTTGATCGGATTGCAGCTGATTTTTAGCTCTCCGTTTCAAAGGACGACAAGCAAAAGGATAAAGGAGCTGAAATACAAAGACCAGGAGACTTACAAAGAGTCGGCAGCTTTTTCCGCGCGCAAGGTCGATTTTACAGGGCAGATTTTTAGGGGCGCCGTGTTGGACGCCGTCTTCGGAAGTATTTCGTGCGATCTTAGAAATGCAATCATCGATGAGGATTGCGTCATCACAGCATCGGCTGTTTTTGCGGGTATCGATATAAAAGTGCCTGACAATGTTCGTGTCGAGATTGCAGCCGAGACGTTTTTCGGAGGTGTTTCCGATAAAACAAGAAGGTCAGAAGTTTCAGGAAATCAGCCGCAGAAAGCGATCACATTGTTTGTCGAGGCAAGCTGTGTCTTTGGAGGAATTGATATCGCATGAGATCTTGGCACAATGTAATTAAATACGCCGCCATCGTATTGGCCGTCCTGTTGGTTATCAGTGTATTTGCGGGGTTCATCCGTCTTGTGTCTTATTTGGTACCCGGTTTTTCTCCGGGTGTTACGGGTGAATTGAAGACGTATGAGATAGAAAATGAAATAAGCGTCCTGGATGTGGACATTCATCAAATTGATCTTGAAATTATGACAGCAACCGATTCCAAGTTCAGGGTCGAAAGTAATTATAAGCATTTAACTGTGTCGGAAAAGGATCAAAAGCTTCTCATAAAGGACGAGAGAAGTTTTTTCTTCAGTTTAGACGGTAAGGCCGTTCTTAAGCTTTATGTCCCCGAAGCTGTGGTTTTCGACAAAGTGGATATTAAAACGGGAGCGGGAACAGCTGATTTGGAAAATCTGCGGGCAAAAGTGATCGATATGGATTTTGGTGCAGGAAAGGCCACGCTAAACAATGTATTCATCAGCGACCACGCCTATCTTGATACCGGCGCGGGTAAAATTTCGATCAGTGACAGTCAGTTTAACAATTTGGATTTAGATATGGGTGTGGGCAATTTTGAGTTTTCCGGTCTGCTTCTTGGCAAAAATGTTTTGCGGATGGGAGTCGGCTCGAGTCAAATCGATCTGGCTGGCTCTTTGGACGACTATAAGATTTATGTTGAAAAGGGACTCGGTGACGTCCGCGTTGGCCGGGACAAGGTGGGAAACGAGGCTCGACTCGGACAAGGCGACAGGGAAATCTCCCTTAAGGGCGGTGTCGGTTCGATCAAGATAAATTTTTCTGAGTAAGCGTGCGGACACGGTAGTCACTAAATCACCTGTGATGTCATGTTGCAGGTGATTTTATGTTCGTCGTTCTAGGTGACGGGATGTCGTGTTACTTCACTTCAAGTTTTATTGAGATTACAATACGGTAGAATGATGGTCAGGTCATCTCATCCGTTTGTCGATCGTCTGTTAGTCGACATATTGCTCGTTTGCAGTGCTTAATAACTGTAAAGATAGCGATGAAAGGTGAGAAAAAACAGCCTTGTTCAAATGCTGCAGCACATAACAGGAGAAGAGTATTGATGCTTAAAGATAGGGGAAACAGAAAAAGTGTAGCTATTTTTGACCTTGACGGCACGTTGCAGAAGACGCTGCCGTCCATCACGATCGCAAGCAATTTAACCTTGGATTATTTCGGTCTTCCCAATCTCAGTCGGGACACAGTGGTACGCTTCATCGGCAAAGGGGCGCGCGTGCTGGCGGACAGTATTATGCGCCACTCAGGCGTTGATGACCCTGAAACTCTTGAGGAAGCATTCCGCGTTTACACACGAATCTTTGATGAACATTGTACCGATGAACTTGAGTCCTATGACGGCGTTCCCGAGATGCTTGAACGCCTTCTTGCGATCGGCGTTCAAGTCGCCGTCGTGACGAATAAAAATATGTCGATGGCGCCGCGAGTTCTGGCGACATCGTTTCCCTTAGACCTCTTTTCAGAAATTCGAGGCTTCAGTCGCGATTTCCCGCTCAAGCCTGACGCGACGCAGACGATGGATGTGATGAAGAAGCTCGGAGCATCGCCGGAATGGTCCTTTTTTGTCGGCGACAGCGACATCGACGTATTGACGGGAAGAAATGCCGGGATGCGTACGATTGCCGTCAAATGGGGTTATCAGCCGCTCGAGCAGCTGAAAGCCGTGAACCCCGATTATCTTGCCGAGAGCCCTGAGGATTTGACGTCGTACATCGAGCGCGTTTTATCACAGTAAAGTTAAGTGCGCTCGTCCGCTTTCCGCCTTTGCTCCTCTATCTCCTCAAGCTTTCTTGTATCGATTTTCCCGACGGCTGTTTTAGGGAATTCATCGATAAATTCGACTTCTTCCGGGACGGCATAGCGCAGTAATTGTTGACGGATGGTCTCTTTAATTCTATCTTCCAAAAGCTGCTTGTCGGTTCCTTCGCGGACGCTGACGAATGCTTTGACGACTTGCATTTTGTACGGGTGAGGAACGCCGATCGCCGCCACTTGCAGGACTTCCGGAAGTTCGGCGATGAGCATCTCGACTTGTGACGGGTAGACGGGGACTCCTGATACTTTAATCATCCGCTTGATCCGGCTCGTGAAATGGTAAAATCCATCGTAATCGCGCCATCCGAGGTCGCCTGTCTCTACCCAGTATTTCCCGTCCTCATGTTTTTTGATGGCGTTTGCCGTCGCTTCGGGGTCGTTTAAGTAGCCTTTCATGACGGTCGGACCGGTGACGCAGATCTCGCCCGTTTCACCGTCGGAAAGCGTCGCTTTTGTTTCGGGATCGATGATTTTCATTTCCATACAGGCGAGCGGGAAACCGATGCCGTTACGATCGGAGGTCTTATCGTGCGTCAAGCTGCAGACAGTGACAGTCTCCGTCAAGCCGTATCCTTCTCTAAGTTTGCACTTCGAACCGTGTTCCTCTAAGAACCGATCAAAGCGCGATTTCAGCTCGGGCGGCAGCGTGTCTCCTCCGCAAAAGATCGCCTTAAAACAGGAAAAGTCGACATCTTTCATGGCAGGTGATTTGAGTATGCCTTCGAAAAGTGTCGGAACGCCTGCCATCAAGGTCGGCCGATGTTTCTTAATGATGGAAGCCAGTACGTCGGGCGAAAATTGCGGGACGAGAATGCAACATTGGCCGTTGACGAGCATCGAGTGCATACCGATGCAGAGCCCGAAGCCGTGAAACAATGGAAGGATGGTGATCATCGAGTGGCCTGTGACCGATGTTGAGCCTGGCTCTTCGCCGACGGCCCAAATGATTTGGTAGGCGATGACGTTAAAGTTGTGGTCGGAAAGCTCGATGATCTTCGGATCGGCCGTCGTCCCTCCGCTGTGCAAGTAAACGGATACGCGATGCGGGTCGCTCTGCTCGGAGAGGACTGCTATGGGGCCAGACGCTCCCTTGCCGATCATATCTTTCCACGTCATCCAATGCTCGTTCCGAGGCATCTTCTTGAGAGCTTTTCGTCCCTTCGCCACCCACAAACCTACGCGACTGATAAGGTCGCCCGAGCCTGCCAGCGGGATGACGACGATATGCTCGAGAGGTGTCATTCCACGCTTTTCTTCGAGTTGCGATGCGAGACGCGGGAGAAAGAGTTCCGGAAAAGCGAGGAAACGGCTGTCGGCCGAGGTCAACGAGTCGATGACGACGGCCGGAGGCGCGAGCGGATGAATCATGTTGCAGATACCTCCGAGGCGGTTGACGGCGTAGAAGAGGACGACCGTTTCGGGAATGTTCGGCATACAAAACGAGAAGACATCGCCTTCCTTGAAGCCAACGGCGACGAGACCGCGAGCGCATGCATCGATACGCTCTTTTAGTTCTCCGTAGGTGATGTAGGCTCCGAGGAACGAGATCGCTCGCTCATGTGGTCGAGAAATGCAAACGTCTTCAACCATCTCTATCATCGTTTTTTCAGGTATATCAAGAGTCTCGCGAAAAGACGCATCCAAAACGGTCGGATCGGGAAATTGTTTTATCAAAGTATGGCCCCTCCTTATTCAAAACGTATCCTACTATGTGCATCAGATGTTTTCAATCTTGAACGTCTTTACACGCACAACAATTACGCGATAATGTAAGCACCGTTCTCTGGATTACATATATTTTTTGAAGTATTTAACGTTATTCTATCATTTTAGCGAGCGTTAACCTATACTTAATTCGAATTGCATAAGTTAAATGTGAAGGAAACCTTTCATAGAAGAAGTTTCAGGAGATAAAATGGCGAAAGCTAGAAAAGTATACGTTTGCGGTGAGTGCGGACATGAGACAAGCGGCTGGCTCGGTCGATGTCCGTCGTGTGACGCGTGGAATTCATTTTCCGCTGTTGAGGAGATGCCTGTTAAAGCGTCGGGCGTACGTGCCGGCAGCTGGTTGCCGGGAACTCCTGAAGGCGAGCGCGCCGAAGTGATCGACTTGTCAGAAGTCGAAGTCGAGGAGACGCGAAAGATTCCTACGAACATCCCCGAACTCGATCGCGTGCTTGGGGGCGGAGTAGTCCCGGGATCGTTGATTCTTTTAGGCGGTGATCCCGGTATCGGAAAATCGACATTGGCGCTTGAGATCTTAGGTCGTATCCCCGAGGAAGAAATCCTTTACGTCAGCGGAGAAGAGTCGGAGACGCAGATAAGGATGCGGTCCGAGCGATTGGCACTAGGAGACAAAGCGATACCGCTTCTGACGACGACAAACTTTTCGACGATTGAGAAAATCTTGCTTGAGCGCCGGCCGACGATCGCCGTCATCGATTCGATTCAGACGGTCTATTCCGATGATCTCTCGACCGCGCCCGGTTCCGTCTCTCAAGTGCGCGAAGCAGGGATGGGCTTGTTGCGCATCGCTAAAAGTTACGGGATTACGATCCTTATGACGGGGCATGTGACGAAAGAAGGCTCGATCGCCGGTCCGCGCGTCTTGGAACACATGGTTGATACCGTTCTCTATTTTGAGGGTGAGAAAGACAGCTCGCTGCGCATCCTTCGCTCCGTAAAGAATCGATTCTATGCGACGGATGAGATCGGGATTTTCGAGATGACGGAAAAAGGCCTTGTGTCGGTCGATCAGGCGACGAGCCTGTTTCTGAACGGTAAGCCTCGGAATGCGGCGGGCTCCGTCGTTACGGCGATTCTTGAAGGATCGCGTCCTCTCCTATTGGAGTTACAGGCTCTGACCGTCGCATCGAATTACGGATCGCCGATCCGAATGGCTCAGGGGATTGACCGTTCGCGATTGATTATGTTGATGGCAGTCGCGGAGAAGAAGACGAATCTCGATTTCAGCTCGATGGATGCGTATATCAATGTGACCGGCGGTATGAGGATTCGTGGTACTTCTGCCGATTTGGCGATCTTGGCTGCCTTGCTGTCGAGTGTGCGAGACGAACCGTTGGGTCTTGAGGCTATTGTGATCGGGGAAGTGGGACTTACGGGAGAAGTGCGTTCCGTGTCGCGCATCGCCGTTTACCTTGAAGAGGCGTATCGGGCGGGATGGACGCGTTTCGTCGTGCCCGCCTCGGCACGTTCGAGACTCCGCCGCTTTGAAAAAGAGCGCGGTGCGCGCGTATACTACGTGAGCGAATTAAACGAGGCGTTCGACCTGTTGTTTTCGAAAGATAGCTGATATTTGGCGGGAGGTAGTACGAGGATGAAAGTATTTGCTCTGGTGCTTGCCGCCGGAAAGGGGACGCGGCTCGGCGGTGACGAGAATAAGATCTTCCGAACAGTCGGCGGTCGTTCGATTCTCGAGCGCTCTGTCGACGCTTTGATCGGGTGTGTTGAAGTTGATCACGTCGTGATCGTCGCTGACGAAGGTGAGATCGATCGAGTTGAGCGATTGACAAAAGAGTCTTATCCCGATGAAGTGATTCCTATCGTGAAAGGCGGCGCATCGAGGCAAGAATCCGCGTTGGCGGGACTCATCGCAATCGAACAACTCTATGCTTCAACGGCTCCTTCCGAACGCGATCGCCGCATTGTTTTAATCCATGACGCCGCTCGTTGCTTGTTGCCGCGGGAACTCGTGTCGAAATTGGTTGATACGATCGAAAATACGCGCTCCGGCGCCGCCCCTGCCATTGCCGTCACCGATACGATTAGACTGACGGACGAGCGAGGTGAATCGATCAAGCAAACACTGCCTCGAAGGCGGTTGGTCGCAATGCAGACTCCGCAGGGAGCTGATTTCGACATCATGCTGAAAGCCGCGCTTGTCGCGCAAGAGGAGGGGGCGCGTGTAACGGATGACCTCGAATTATTAATTCGCGTCGGTTATCCCGTCAGGCTCATTAGCGGCGACGACAGGAATCTGAAGATTACGACACCGAGAGATATCGTTGTCGCCGAAACGATCGTTTCCGACGAGATGAAAATGAAACATTTATGATAAACTATAGGGCAATAGATTAACGTAGGCAGTGACCTCATTATTAATTGATTATCAGGAGGCATCTTATGGCAAAGGCATCCGCACCGATCTCGGCTAGACTGGTCGCGACGATTAACGCCCGTTATTACCCGGTGGAGGGGATAGCGGACGCATACTGCTTGGACGGTAAATTCCCAAGCAAGCGGGAACTCCGTTCTGTCAATACGACACTTGATCGCGATTCAAAAGGTTCTTTTTTCGCGCTGTTCGGCTACTCTTCGGACGGGCGGTCACAGGCAGCGGCGTGGCAGGAACCTCTTAAACGTTTAGCGGAGCAGGTCAATTCCGATAGCGGCGATATCGATAATGACATAAATGATCTCGCTGAGACAGCGATGGATGTGACGGGTCGTATCCGCTTGCCGGATGACGCGTCGCGCGAACCGTATTTTTCCGGTGTTATTATTCGCGATGGCGAGATGGCTGCCGTGACGGTCGGCGACAGCTTGGCTTTCGTCTATCGGCATGAAGCGCTATATCCTTTGACAAGCAGTTTAATTCAGCTTGAATCGACCGATTTATACGGTGATCGCGTCGAAGGATTTGAAGACTTTATCGCCGGAGAGGCGGGGACGATTCGCTATTCGAATATCGCCCAGATCGAGCAAGGCGATCGGCTCATCCTTTGTAACAGCGAAGTATTCAATACGGTCGGCCAGGCTCAGATGATGCGTAATCTGGAAGAAGCGGAAGACTCGCTCGATGCCGCGGGACTTCTCCTGACTGCAGCCGCTTCTCAAATGCCCGGTACGCCGATGCAGGTGGCGGTAGCCGATGTCGTATCGGTCAGAGAGGACGAGGCACCTGCATCGCGATTCAGCTTGGGGCGTTTTGCGACGCAGGCGATGGAGCCTGTCGTTGTTGAACCTGTTGAAGATAGTCCCGATATGGATTTTGCCAGGACGCAACGTTATCAGAAGCAGGACATGGTCGACATGATGAAAGCGACGCCTGTCCCTGAGAAGCCGACATCGATCGGTGATGAGTGGGCGCGTGATTACGCCGCCGATTCTGAGAAGAAGTCTGCCTTTGCCTATAAAGAACCGTCCGAATCGATCTCATCATCAGATGAAGATTCGATTTTCGCACCGTACCGCGGTTTTGGCGACAGGACGAAATCCGCGCCGAGCCGGGAAATAGATGATGGCGGTTATGCCGACTACAAAGAAGAGAGTGAGCCTTCCGGTCACCTGCCTGTTTTTGCGTACAATTCTGAAGCTCAAAAGCGACGGAAGGCGCAGTATGACGATTACAGACAGCATGAAGCGTGGGATGCGGGCGAAGAGCTGGATGACGAGAGCGCGTACGATCCGTACAGCGATGACGATTACGACGATCTCGGTTACGAAAGGAGGCCGCGTACATCTGATCGCACGAGACGTATCGCATTCTACATCATCTTAATCGCCATTATCATTGTCAGCATAGTCGCTTTGATTAAACTATTGGCGGGCGGCGGTTCGACGAAACCTTCCGATGAGACGACGACATCAACGACACAGTCGGCGCCCATCGTCATCCCCGATGAAACGACTACGACGACGCCAACTGCGGAGACGACTACGACGACATCGGCAGATGCATCCGGCGATACGATTTATACTGTAAAAAAGGGTGATTCTCTCTGGTCGATTTCTATGAGTTTTTATGAAAGAGGATTGAGCCAAAAAGGCTTAGATAAATTGGCGCGTTACAACGGCCTGAGCGGACCGAACGCGCCTCTACAGGTCGGACAGGAAATCAAGCTGCCTCCGATCGAGAAATTGAGGGCGATGGATTAGGATTCCCTTGATGACGGGATGACAATTGAGGAGCCCGGTTTATCCGGGCTTTTCAGATACTAATATTGATTTTTGTGGGGGTACCTCGTGAAAGCATTAAGTTTGAACGAAGTTCGAAAGCTTTTTCTGGAGTTTTTCGAGGAGCGTGGTCATCTCATTCTGCCAAGTTTTTCACTTGTCCCGGAAGATGATCCTTCTGTGCTCTTGATTAACGCCGGAATGACGCCAATGAAGCCTTGGTTCACGGGGGCAAAAACGCCGCCGTCGAAACGCGTCGTGACATGTCAGAAGTGCATTCGCACTCCCGATATTGAAAACGTAGGCAAGTCGGGACGACATGGAACGTTTTTTGAAATGCTGGGAAACTTTTCTTTCGGAGATTACTTTAAAAAAGAGGCGATTCTCTGGGGATGGCAGTTTTCGGTTGACGTGTTGAAACTTGATCCGGAGCGCATCTACGTCTCGATTCACCTTGATGACGATGAAGCCTTTGAATATTGGCGTGACATCGGTTTTCCTGCTGAGCGCATTTTCAGATTTGACGAAGGTAACTTCTGGGAACATGGAGTCGGTCCGTGCGGTCCCTGTTCCGAGATGTTTTACGATAGGGGAGAAGAATACGGGTGTGGCAAACCGGATTGCAATGTCGGCTGTGAGTGTGATCGCTACGTCGAATATTGGAACCTTGTCTTTACGCAATTTGAGAAGTTAGAGGACGGCACGTATATTCCGCTCGAAAAGAAAAACATAGATACGGGTGCGGGACTGGAGCGGATCGCATCGATCGTGCAAAATGTTCCGACACTTCTCGATGTCGATACGGTGCGAGCGATCGTCGATAAAGCGTGCGAAGTGACTGGAGCGGTATACGGTGAAAATGAATCGAAAGACATCGCCATCCGCATTATCACCGATCACGTCCGTTCATCGATGATGATGATTGCCGACGGCGTGCTTCCGGGCAATGAAGGTCGCGGTTACGTTCTGCGCCGTCTGATCAGGCGCGCGGCTCGACAGGGTCGTCTGCTCGGCGTGAATGAACCGATTCTCGCTCCCGTTATGCGTGTCGCAATCGCGCAATCAAAAGATCATTATCCTGAGCTGGAGAATGAGGAAAGGATTATCCGCGTACTCGAAGCGGAAGAAAAGCGTTTCAGTCGAACGATCGAACAGGGTCTGGCTCACTTAAAGGAGGCGATTGAGCGTGAGCGTGCCGCAGGATCCGAAACGTTGCCGGGAGAAATATGTTTCCTGCTGCACGATACGTATGGCTTCCCCATTGAACTCACCGTCGAGATCGCTGCGGAAGACGGCATGAACATCGACATGGAGGCATTCTCGCAGCTCATGAACGCGCAGCGCGAGCGTGCGCGTAGAGATTTTCTCGAAAAGACGTCAACGGCTTGGGGCGCCACCTCGCTTCCCGATCATATTCGTGAGCTTGAACCGACGCCCTTCTACGGTTACGACCGGCTTGATGCCTCCGTCAAGCTCCTTCACATTCTCAAATTGTCGGAAGCCGATCGCGCTTTTCTTGAAGTGGAGAGCGCGGCGGAGGGCGAAGAAGTCGTCCTGATCTCTGACGGGACACCGTTTTATTCGCTCGGAGGCGGCCAGACGAGTGACCGCGGCACGATGAAGCAAGGCGAGACGATCGCTGACATTTTTACGGCTGATAAGTCCGGTGACGGGATCGTGTTGCACCGGGCGAAAGTCAGGGCGGGGACCTTGCACGCCGGCCATGAGGTCGTGTTCCGGGTTGACAGGGTGTTGAGACGTTCGACGGCCCGCAACCATACGGCGACGCACTTGTTGCACGCCGCCTTGCATCGTGTACTTGGAGAGGGTGCCGATCAAAAGGGATCACTCGTCGCACCGGATCGTCTGCGCTTTGATTTTGCACATGACGGTCCCGTTTCTTACGAGCAATTACGCGAAGTGGAGAGACTCGTCAACGCCAAGATCTTGGAGAACTTGCCTGTCGTAACGAAAGTGATGAGTCTGGAGGAGGCCAAGGCGCAAGGCGTCACGGCGCTCTTCGGTGAGAAATACGGCGACAGCGTCCGCGTCGTCTCGTGTGGCGAATGGTCGCGTGAACTGTGCGGCGGAACGCATGTGGATTCGACGGGCGAGCTCCTTTTATTCCGTATTCTGTCTGAGAGCGGTACCGCGGCAGGCATCCGGCGTATTGAGGCCGTGACGGGTGAGGGCGCCATGGATGAGACGTTTAAGGATGCTTCAGTTCTGAAACAGTTGTCGGATCGCCTGCGCGTCAATCGCGATGAATTGATCGTACGTTTTGACGCGCTTGAGGAACGCGTCAAAAATCAACAGGAAGAGATTAAGCGACTGCAACGCGAGAAGCTCAGCGGATCCGTTGCGGATCATGTGACGGAAGAGCGAGCGATCGGCCCTTTCAAGACGCTGATGGCTGTCCTGCCTAACTATGACGCTGAAACACTCCGCGAGGCGGGTGACAGATTCCGCGACAAAGTCGGCGAACATGCCGTCATCTTGCTTGCGTCCCCCGCAGACGAGGGCAACAAGGTTCTTTGGCTTGCGATGGCAGGTCCTAAAGCGATTTCGGACGGTGCTAAATCGGGTGATCTCGCGCGCATCGCCGCGAAAATCACGGGCGGCGGCGGTGGCGGTCGACCCGATATGGCACAGGCAGGCGGCCGAGACGTCACTAAAATTGACGATGCGATGGAGGCTGTCCGCGCTCACTTGGCGTCCATTTGACGAGAGAGGTAGAGATAAATGGAGAATTGTGTTTTTTGTAAAATCATTCGCGGAGAAATTCCTTCGTCGAAAATTTTTGAAGATGACAACGTCTTGGCGTTCAAGGATCTTCATCCCGTTTCACCGGTGCACGTATTGATCGTACCGAAGCTTCATTTCGATAATCTCCACGTGATGTCAATGTCAGGAGAAGGGATTGAGGCGTTAAACGCAATCTTTCGCGCACTGCCCGAGATTGTACGCCTTGTCGGACTTGAGGAAAAAGGTTTTCGCCTCATCAACAATTGCGGCGTGTCTGCCGGTCAATCCGTCATGCACACGCATTTTCACCTGATCGGAGGTCGTTCTCTCGGAACGAAGATCTTGTAACGGCGAAGCTTCCTTCGCACAATTGAACTTTTTACTAAAGGCGGCGACTCGCATTTGTGCTTTGGGAGTCGCCGCTATACTGTTTTTTGTTGTTATACGCGTATCGGAAAGTGGTCGGGGTTGCACCGTATTCGCTATTCGTTTTCGGTGATTGTGCAGTTCGGTGCCTGCCTGTTGATTTCCATCGCCTGTAAAAGCTTCCTGATCTTCGCCGTAGGGTCGAGAAGAGTTGAAAGGGATGCGTTGTGGTTCAGCGCGTCGATGATCAAGGCGACAAAGCGTGAACAATTGACATCTTTGTACCATTTTGCCGCAAGCAGTTCGGGCGAGCGGTAGATCAAGTTCGTGCAGAATACGGCATCGATTATGCCGTCCTCGTATGCCTTGTTGAACGATTCGAGTCCGTCCGTAAAGAGGCCGAACGTCGCCGCGCAGAAAATTTTTCGTGCATTTCCGGCTTTGAGCGTTCTCGCAATCTCGAGCATCGATTCTCCTGAAGAGATCATATCGTCGACGATCATGACGTCGCGACCGTCGATCGGTTCGCCGAGGAATTCATGGGCGACAATCGGGTTGCGCCCATTCTTGACAACCGTATAGTCTCGTCTCTTGTAAAACGTTCCGAGAGGCAGTCCGAGTACGGATGCGTAATACACCGTACGAAAAATCGCACCCTCATCGGGGCTGATCATGACCATCTCCCGATTGTTGAAATCGATGTCAGGGTATGCGCGAATCAACCGTTCGAGGACCTGGTATGTCGTCGGCACGTTTTCAAAGCCGGAAGTCGGAACAGCGTTGGCGACCCTATCGTCATGCGCATCAAACGTGATAAAGTTATCGACACCGAGTTGGTCGAGTTCTTCAAGCATGTGCGCGCAGTCAAGAGATTCACGCGCGTTGCGTCGATGCTGCCGCCCCTCGTACAGGTAGGGCATAACGACGTTGAGGCGTCTCGCCTTTCCGGAAGCTGCCAAAATGATTCGCTTCAGATCCTGATAATGGTCGTCGGGACTCATTCTGTTTTGAAGGCCGCGCATGTTATACGTAACAGAGTAGTTCGTTACGTCACAGATGATATACAGATCGTGACCGCGCACGGTGCGTTCAATGACTGCCTTGCCTTCTCCCGATGAGAAGCGGAAAGTATTGACGGGGATGTGAAAATCGTCGCGCAGGAAGCCGGGGCTGATTACGTCGGGCGCCACCTCGTCGAGATAGGCTCTTCTCCGATCAACGAGCGCTCTGTTGACCTCTTTCGAAAGCTCCACGGCGCCGCGCATGGCGATGATTCCCACCGGAGCGAACGGTTGCATCGGATTGTTGCCGTACTGATCGTATTTGTAATAATTGCCATCGTTTCTGCTAGTAACTCTTCCAATATTTTGCGGCATTCTGTGTCTACCTCCTGATGTTAGGTCATTTTTCCGAGATCATCGAAAGTTAATTGACGGCGCGATGTGTCGTCCTTGTGGCCGAGCGATTCGAGGAGCGCATCAATTCTCTCGGCAGGCGCAAACAGCCTCGACAGCGAAGCGTCGTGGTTGAGGGCCGAGATCAGCAAGGCGAGATCGTCAGCCATCGGGATATCGGTATACCAAGGTGATGACAGCACTTCGGGAGGTCTGTATGCCAAGTCCGTCGAGAAAACGCGTTCGATGATACCGCTCTCCCAAGCCTGTCTCAATCGTGTGATTCCTTCCGTAAAATGTGCAAACGAAGCTGTGCAAAGCACCCTGTTTGCGCCTCTCGATTTCAACGCGCTTGCGCAATCGATGAAATCGTTGCCGCTGTCGAGCAAATCGGCGACGACAATAATATCTTTTCCCTTGACACTATCCCCGAGAAAAGTCCTTGAAGTTGTCTGAGTCAGCACATCGTCAACGTATTTGAAATCGCGTCGATGGTAGAAAATACCGAGCGGCAATTTCAGAGCCGACGCGTAGAAAATTGATCGGCTGATGTTGGCCTCATCAGGGCTGACGATCATCATGTGATCACGGTCTACTTGCAGATCGGGAATTGTCCTGAGGATCGTCCTTATGCTCTGATAAGATGTCGGGAAAGATTCGAAATTCGATCGTGGGACGGCGTTGGCGACGCGTGAATCGTGTGCGTCAAACGTTATGAAGTTATTGATGCCGAGGCTGAAGAGCGAGCGCAACATGGCGCCGCAATCGAGCGATTCTCTGTCAGATTTTCTGTAACGCCGACCTTCGTAGAGAAACGGCATGATCACATGGATACGGGTTGCTGAGTCGCGTGTACAGAGGATGAGGCGCGTCAGGTCGAGAAAATGCTCATCGGGCGTCATGGAGACGTCAACACCGTACCGTTTGTAGGACGCGCCGTAGTTGAGGACATCCGTTAGTATGAACACATCGTGCCCTCTCACCGTATCGATAACGCGTGCCTTGCCTTCGCCGGAACTGAACCGCGACAGATCAACTTTAATACGGTAATCATTGCGGACATAGCCTGGAATTTGAAGGATTTCAGGTTTGGTTTTTGCGAGCGCCTTTCGCCGTGATGCAAGCTGATGGTTGATGCGTTCCGCGAGAGGCGGGTCGAGTTGATGAACGATTAGGGCGATGGGACCGTACGACTCGAGTTCCGGTTCATCGCCGAAAAGGTTTTTGACGGATTGGTCAGCCGGAAAAGTGAGACTTTGCATGTGTATCCCTCCAGTGTGTATAGTATAACAGATAGACTGCAGGTGAATGGAATGACTCAGAGGGCAAAAGACAAGAAAAAGCAAAGATCACAAGGATACATCGCCGCGGCGAGGGCGCAGCAGTTTCCTCCTCCGTCGCGTCGCGAGGTGGCTTTTGCGGGACGCTCCAACGTCGGCAAATCGACGCTCATTAACGCGCTGAGCAAAAGGCGAAATCTCGCACGTACGAGTAAGACGCCAGGTAAAACGAGGCTCGTTTTTTTCTATGAAACGGAGCGGTCGGATCTCTACTTTGTCGATCTTCCCGGATACGGTTATGCGAAAGCTTCGCGCGATGAGTTGACATCTTTTTCGCGCGTGACGGATGATTACTTCAAGTCGGGAAGGCCGATCGATGTCGTGCTTTTGCTCATTGACATACGGCGAGGTTTCGGCGATCTCGATCTTCAGATGCTCGACTATCTCTGCCATTACCATATCCCGTGGCAGGTCGTCTTGACGAAGGCCGACAAGCTGTCGCGTCAAGCGATCGTGAAGGCGGAGCGCGAAGCGATGGCGACGATTGAAAAATATGCCGGTGAGTATGATCAAAAGGCGTATATGCCGATCTCCGTTGCCGCCGGTCCTTCTCCGAGAGATGCAGCCGTGCAATTACTTGAGAGGCGCATCTGCGAAATCATCGACGGAGCTCAATAGTCGAATACCCCTTCAAGTACACGCGCATCCGATCTGCTTGATCGATTCGTCGATTTAGCCGGCGAAGGCTGTTTTTGCGACGAAAAGCGTCTGAAACGCACTTTATTATGCTTCAAACTCTCTGTATGCTCACAAAGACAACTCAAACGGCTGCCGCGCATAGAGGGTACATTCGCTACCCGCTCATTTTGTTCCTCTTTGTCGCAATGTTTGCGTTTGCGATTACGGAGAAGATGCTCCTTACATGGGAACGCAGGCTGGAATGCGGCGTTCAAGAGTTTTCCGGAGTTGTCATCGACGCCGGCGCAGGTACTCCCGCTAACTGCGAGAGAGGACGTTGGCAGATCGTCCGCTTGTCAAACGGAGCGCCTGTGATGCTGTGGATGGACGAGGCGGCGAGGCTTGGGGATCGAGTTTCGGGGATCGCGTCATTTAAGCGGGGAGAGGGCATGAGAAACCCCGGCGGATTCTCAACACGACTCAGGCTCCGATCGAACGGCGTCGCGCACGCCGGACATCTCATCAGGTGTGACATTGAGCGCGTCGATCATATCGTGTGGACGATTCGACGCCTGCCGGACGGCTTACGTGACAGGGTGCGTTTCCATGTTCCCTCTTTCTGGGACAGCACACACGGCGGTGCCCTGCTGGCGTCCCTCACGCTGGGTGAAACGGGCTTGTTGAGCGACCTCGAGCGCTATCATCTGCGCATGTCAGGCCTTTCTCATTTGACGAGCGTATCGGGGACGCATCTCTATTTTTTCCTCGCTCCGTTTCAAATCGTGACGCGGAGGACGAACACGTCGCGACGCGGAAAACGGAGAATATTTTTTGTATTGATGCTTATTCCCGGTGTGCTGTGCGGCTGGAAGAGCGGAATCGCCCGCGCGTCCCTGTCCGTGCTGATGCTGAGGCTTGATGCCGTTTTCGGACGTCGGCGAGACCCAATCAATATTTTGTCACTTGTGGCGACTTGTCTTCTGCTGCTCAATCCATTTGCGATTCGATGCCGGTCTTTTTGGATGAGTCTCGCCGCCGCCGGTTCGATTCGATTCGTATCGACTTTCTTCAACGGTGAGATGGAACGTATGCCACGTTGTGGCGGCGACCGGGAAGACCATGCGGCAGATGAGTTGCGTCTCAAGTTAAAGGTCATTGGTACGATGCGGCGCGCGGTTCATGCGACGAAACGTGTCCTCCTCTTATCTTTCGCGGCTCAAGTTGCCGTATTGCCTTACATCTTGATGACCACTGCCGGGTTTCAGCTGCTCTCACCGTTCGTAAACGCCGTCGCGATGCCGATCGCGTCTTGTTTGACGGCGTCAGCTTATGTCGTCATCGCGCTACTTTCGTTGATACCTGTCGGGGGATGCCGCCTCAATAGAATGGGGACATTGTTTGCCTCTTTGTTAGAGCCGGGGGCAAGGCTTTTTTATCGTTTGGCGCAACGGGCGGCGACTGTCAGGGGGGCTTTCATCCCGATCGAATGGCTTGTTACGTTCGTTTTGATTGCTTTTCTCGGCTATATCCTGTTTCAGTACAACGCGAGTTCTCCGGGAATCAGGTGCATCGCCGCCGTTGTCGTCGCGATAGGAGTTGCTGCATCCGCCGTATGGGCGACAAGGCGTAAAAATGAATGGCGTATCATGTTTCTCGACGTCAACCAGGGCGATGCGACGCTGATTATCTCTCCGGAGGGTTATACATGCCTGATCGACGGGGGCGATCGCGGTCACGGTTTCAATACGATTCTTCCCGTTCTCCGGCTGCACTCACTTCGCATGATCGATCTAGCTATCGTGACACATGCGCATGGAGACCACGCCTACGGGATCGCGGAGCTTATCGAATGCCGTATGATCAAGCGACTCTGTCTGCCCGTTACATCGCATCGTTCGCCTTGTCAGTCGGACAAGAACGAATGGGAGGACGATTTGACGGAAACGCTTCTAGTGTTGGCTGACGAGGGCGGAGTATCAAGCTTTACGCTGAAAGCAGGTGACCGATTGGAGCTCGGTTCGCTTCAAATCGATGTCTGCTATCCCGAAGAAGAACGCGACAATCGCGATTTGAACGATGACTCGCTTGTTCTGCGATGCGAAATAGACGGATTTACGATCCTCTTTACCGGCGATGTGACGGAAGCGGTTGAGCGACAATTAATTCGTCAGTCAACGGATCTGTCTGCCGATGTGCTTCATGTACCGCATCACGGTTCGAAGAGCTCAAATTCTATGGCATTTCTTGAGTCAGTGTCTCCAAGCATGTCGGTCATTTCCGTAGGAAGAGAAAATCGATTTTCACATCCGCATGCCTGTGTATTGCATAGGCTCCGCGATGTAGGATCAGACATATTCAGGACGGATCAGTCGGGGGCGCTTACCTTGAACATCCAAGAGGGAAAGGGTACGATGACAGAGTGGATAGCACCGTACACAAGGGAGGAAGAGTGAGACCGATCGTGAACAAACACATGAATTACAAGGAGCTCACGGTCGATCTTGTGCGTTCCATGGATCGCCCTGCCTATATTCTTTGCGGGGAGGAGACTTTTCTGGTACGGCAGATTCGACAGCGCTTGCTCGAAGAACTCATTACGCTGGGATCCGAATCGCTCGATCAAGTCAGCATTGTCGGGGATGGTAGCGTGCGCTCAATCGACTGGAAACGCGTTATGTCCGAGATCGAGACGCCTCCTTTTCTATCCTCAAAAAAGGTGATCTCTCTCTCGAAGACGGGGTTATTTTCTTCCTCCCTCGGTACCGGATGCGAAGCGGAGGAGTTGGAAGATCTTTTGACGCACATTCCTGACTTTTGCTGCTTAATTTTTGTCGAGGAGGCCGTCGTTTACAACAACAGGCTTCTCCGTCGTATGCGGGAGGCGGGCGCCATATCGGCGAAACTCGACAGGCAGAACATGACCGATTTGATACGATGGGTGGCCGCGCTCTGTAACAGAGAAAATCTGCGTATCACGCGTGAGGCGGCTGAATCTCTGATCTTGCGTTGCGAGTTCTCCATGTCCGATCTCATGAGCGAGCTGTCGACCGTCTTTCTCTTTTATCAATACACAGGTAATAAATACATTCGCCCCGAGGATATTGACTTTCTTTGCAGGGAAGACATGACGGGAAAAATATTCGATCTGACGGACGCGATCGCGGAGCGCAGAATCGATGATGCTTTACGTATGATTGATGTCTTTCGCGAGCGACGTGAAGCGCCTCTCTACGTATTGGCGATGCTGGCGCGTCAGTCGCGCGACTTAATGATCGCTAAGGAGGTCGGCGACACTGAGCGGATCATCGGATCCGGTGTAACGAAGAGTTCGTTTTATGCGCGCAAACTGGTGAATCAGGCAAGGAGATTCTCCATGGAGAAATTGGAGAGCATGCTGGAAGGTTGCTATCAGGCCGATCTAGCGATCAAGACGGGTCGGATCGACGATCAGGACGCAGTGACCGTTGTCGTCATTCGTGCATGTGAAGCAGGTTGATCCGGGCAAGCGAGACGGTTACGATGAACGACAAAATTGACGTGACAAGTTCCTTATCTTGCGACAACCGACTTTTCGATGCTCCGTTGACGATGAAAGATATCCCTGAATCGGAACGACCTTACGAGAAGGCGGAGCGTGACGGCGTACGGACGTTGACAAACGCGGAATTAGTTGCCGTCCTGCTCTCGACGGGACGTGCCGGCGAAACGGCCGTCCAGACGGCACAAAAAGCGCTCGTGATGAGCGGCGGTATCTCGGGACTTCTCGATACGAGCCTTGAAGAGTTGCAGGAAGTGCCGGGAATCGGCCGTGTCAAATCGATACGCGTTTTAGCGGCTGTCGAGCTAGGTCAGCGTGCCGTATCGGAGCGGCAGGGAGAATTGCGCGCAACAGCCGGCGGACCTGACGAAGTGATCGGTTATGTCGAGGCGAGCATGCGCTACCTGCCTCGCGAGGAATTCCACGTGCTGCTCTTGGACACGAGAAATCGCATCATCAAGTCTGTCAGGATCTCGCAAGGCGGCCTCGCTTCCGCCGTCATTCACCCGCGAGACATTTTCCGCGAGGCGGTCAAAGCGAATGCGGCGGCCATCGTTCTCGTCCATAACCATCCGAGCGGAGACTCCGCTCCCTCGAGAGCCGATGTTGAGT
>MTKW01002689.1_pt1 | contig 30631 bp, 26 predicted proteins | sample 1042761 | NCBI WGS metagenome assembly MTKW01 (sample SAMN06205366, study PRJNA360243) | anaerobic digester metagenome | biome: Wastewater treatment plant; feature: Anaerobic digester sludge; material: sludge; isolation source: anaerobic digester fed with sludge from wastewater treatment plant ...
GCCGGAGCAGCTCCGGCGGCAGCAGAGCCCGGTACTCCGCCGCCGGACCGAATCCCCGCCGCGTCAGGGCAAGAAACACCCCGGCATCCAGCCTCTGTTTTCGCCCATTTTCAAAAAAAGCGACTTCGTCGGGCTTGAAACCCAGCAGGATCTCGCTTCTGCANNGGTAAAGGGGCTCCGGGAGCAGCCCTTCCAGGCTGCGGTAGTCAATGACAATTACCGGTTGGCCGGAGAAAGGCTCGCGCAGCCTGTTTCCTGTATCCAGAAAGGCCGGCACCACCCTTTCCCTGCCCCGCCAGATCACCTGCAGCTCTATTCCCCACAGCTTCTGCCACTTTTTATCCTCGGCAAAGGGCCGCAGCAGGCCAAAGAGCAGGTAAAGCAAAACACAGACAGCGAGTATGAGCAGTATACCGCCGGGCGTGGCGAAAAACCTGTGGAGAGCCGGAAAACCGAGCAGTGCGCTGAGGGCCCCGGCCAGGAGGAAAGAGGCCAGAAAGAAGGCGCCCCAGAAATAGAGCAGCTCCGGCAGGCGCAGCGGCCTGAATGCAGCGATCACCATGAGCAGCGGCGCTGCCGGAATCAGAAGCGCGGCCAATGCCGGGGAATGCGGCAGGGGCAGGATCAGGATGGATAAGGAGCCCAGCGCCGCCCCGCCCAGCAGCCTCCAGAAACCCGCTTCGCGTTGAAAGAGCTTTGCCGTAAAGAGCAGCAAAAAGTAATGAACCAGCAGATTAATAAAAAAGAGAAGGTCAAGGTACATGATACACCCCCTCCGGGAGGGGCTTGTTCTTAAATATATATGAACAGACCGCCGTAGATATGTCCTATTATAAAAGGCGGCTGCCCGGAAGTCTGTCGCACTTTGGCAGGGGCGGGATCAAATATTCTGACAAAAAAACTTCCCCTGTCCGCCAGGAGAAGTTTTTTTCTTTGCTTTATATGTTTCCGGTTTTGCCCTAGTTTTCAGCTATCTTTTCCGCCTGCTCCCTGAACCGCGACCATGCCGGCCGGTCAATATCCCTGCCGCGGGCATAATCGCTGTAGCCCAGCTTCTGAAAAGCCTGCTGGTGCGCCTGGTGCCTCCCCTTGAAGCCCGTGGCGATTACCGTTACCCGGACCCGCTCCTGCAGCTCCTGGTCAATGGTTGCCCCGAATATGACCACGGCGTTGGGATCTATGGTGCCGCCGGCAATATCCGCCGCCTCCTGGACNNGCCCCCTCGATGGATGTCTCCAGCAGCGGGCTGTTTGTGGCCGCCCGCGCCGCCTCTGCGGTGCGGTTCTCACCGCTGCCCTCGCCCACGCCCATGAGGGCCGGCCCCTTCTCGGACATGATGGTGCGGATATCGGCAAAGTCCAGGTTGATCAGCCCGGGAACTGCAATCAGATCGGAAATGCTTTGCACCGCCTGGCGAAGTACATCATCAACAACGCGGAATGCCTCCAGGATCGGGGTCCGCTTCTCGATGACCTGGAAAAGGCGATCATTGGGAATGGTGATCAGCGTGTCCACCCTGTCGTGCAGGGCCGTGATCCCCTCTTCGGCCTGCCGCTGCCTTTTGCGCCCCTCGAAGCTGAAGGGCTTCGTTACAACGCCCACCACCAGAGGGCGCTTCAAGGGGGAAGCATCCAGCTCCCGGGCCACTTCCGCGATGACCGGCGCGGCCCCGGTGCCGGTACCGCCGCCCATGCCCGCAGTGAGGAAGATCATATCGGCGCCCCGCAGGTTGTCCTCGATCAGTTCGCGGCTTTCCTCGGCGGCCTGCCGGCCGATCTCCGGGTTGGCTCCGGCGCCCAGCCCTTTCGTCAGTTTTTCACCTATCTGCAGCTTGACCCCCGCACTGACCAGGTGAAGCGCCTGCGCGTCGGTGTTTACGGTAATGAATTCAACACCTTTTACCCCGGCTCCGATCATCCGGTTCACGGCATTGTTTCCACCACCGCCGATGCCGACAACTTTTATCGAGGTGAATTGCGATTTTTCATTGTCAAATTCGATCATTTTCCCCGAACACCTCCTTCAGAAGCCGCATATTTAATCAACATATTCATTCAACCAATCCTTGAACCGCTGCCACAGCCCGGACCTGCTTTTCGGACGGCCTGTCCCACCCGTATCCTGGTAGAATCTGGGTTGATTTCGATATACATAGTAAAGCAATCCTACCGCGTTGGTATAGATCGGGTTCTGGATACCCACATAATCGTATTCTGCAAGACGCACCCCATCGCTTTCAAAATGCATGGAAGCCAGATCGAGCAGCCCTCTCATCTGGGAAACACCGCCCGTAAATACCGCTCCCGCAGGAGGCAGGGCGGGCCGGCCCATCTTGATCATCTCCTCGCGGACAATCTGGAATAATTCCTGCACCCGCGGTTCGATGAAGCGGCTGATCTCCCTGGCCGATACCCGGCGGCGATCCCTGCTGCCCACGCTGCTGATCTCTATATCAGCCTCATCGCCGGCCAGCGAGATGAATGCGCTGCCGTGCTCGATCTTTAAATTTTCTGCTGCAAAGAATCCGGTCCTCAAACCTACCGCCAGGTCGCTGGTAATATGATCGCCCCCGACAGGCACCGAGGCCAGCTGCTGCAGCTTGCCCTGCTGAAAATATGCAATATCCGTGGTCCCTCCGCCGATATCGACAAGGAACACGCCCAGCTCTTTTTCGTCGGCGGAAAGGGAGACCTCTGCCGCAGCCAGCGGCTGCAGCACCATGCCGGCGCCGTTGATCCCGGCGCGGGCAACACAGCGCGTAAGATTGCGCAGCGAGGTAATCGGGCTCGTCAGGATCATGGCATCAACCTCGAGGCGCACGCCCAACATGCCCACGGGATCACGGATCCCATCGTAGCCGTCGACAATAAATTCCCGGGGAATCACCTCTACTATCTCCCGGTCAAGGGGAAGGGCAATCACGCGGGCGGCCTGCAGAACCCGTTCCAGATCTTCCTCCTCGATTTCTCTCTCCTCGGATTGCACCGCCACCACACCGCGATTGCTGATCAGCTCTGTGTTCAGACCCGGCAAACCGACGAAGGCGGAATCAATTTTGAAACCGCACATCCGCTCGGCCTCCGCAGCAGCGGAGGCTATCGCCTCCACCGTCAGCTCCAGATCAACGATAACTCCTTTTTTTATCCCCTCGGAAGGACAGAGCCCGAGGCCGATTATGCTGATGGTACCGTCAGGGCGGGGTTCTCCAACTATAACCCGGACCTGGGTTGTTCCGACATCTATACCGACAAGATAATTTTTGCGAACCACTTCTCCACCCCCTTACCCTTCCCGTTTCAATTCCACATCGTATAATTATTCCCCTTCAAAATTTCGCCTCCGGCCCCAATTTTACTCACATCCTTCCCCCGATACCACCACCAGACGATCTCCCGTGCGCAGATCGAGAAATCTGCCCCCGTTGCTCTCCTGGAGAAAAGCCTGGAGCAGGGTCAGTTTTTCCGTCATCCTGCCGCTGTCTCCCAGCAGCACCCTGCGCCCGTCCGAGGTATAGAGAACCAGGGCNNGCTCCGGTCACAACGGGCAGATTCCCGGCCGGATGAGGCTGTTCATCAAAAACAATACCCTCCCCGTCAACAAGCCAGAAATGGTTTTGATCCATCAATGAGGCGGCCTCCCTCCTTTCCTGCACGCTGATGCGGACAGCGGAGGGAAACCGCCTTTTGACCACGGCCGAGGAGAGCCCGGGCAGCCCGGCCAGTTTTTTTTCCACCTTGCCGCATGGCAGCAGCAGCAGGCTTGTCCCCTTCTTGATCCCGCTTTCGCTGATTATCTCCTGCTCGCTCAGGCGCTCATTGCCCGTCACGGTGATCTCCTCCACCCGGCAGCAGCGCTCTCCCGCCTTGAACAGCAGCAGCCCCAGGCCCAGCAGGAGCAGAAGCAGCAAAACAGCCTTCAGGGAGCGGCGCCTTCCGGCCTTGGGCCGGGGCTGCACCAGCCTGAGCCCGCCGGCTCGGCGGGCGGACCCTTTTCTCAAAACAGCGCCTCCTCTTCCACGCGCTCCCTGCGAAAGATATGAGCCCCCAGGGAGCGCAGAGCGCCGGGCAGATCTTCATAGCCCCGCTCGATATGGTGAACCCCCGCGATCCTGCTTTCACCCTTTGCCGCCAGCGCTGCCAGGACCAGGGCTGCCCCGGCCCGCAAATCGGCGGCTCTGACTGCGGCGCCCTTCAGCGACGGGACACCGTCAATGACGGCCCGGTGGCCCCGCAGGCTGATCTGCGCCCCCATCCTGCGCAGCTCGGGGACATGGTGAAAACGCCCTTTAAAGACATGCTCGATGAGGGTGCTGCCTCCCCGGGCCAGGGTCAGGCAGGCCATAAGGGGCGCCTGCAGATCCGTGGGAAAACCGGGGTACGGCCCCGTCGCCACCCGGGGAATGGCTTTCAGCCCGCCTGCAGCTGCTGCAGAAATGGTGCTCCCGGAAACCTTGACCCTCGCTCCGGCCTTCTCCAGCAGGCCCAGCAGCGCTTTGAGATGAAGGGGGATCACGTTCTCCACCGTCACGCTGCCGCCGGTGATGGCCGCTGCAAGAAGAAAGGTCCCGGCCACGATACGATCGGGGAAAACGCTGTAGCTTCCGCCGCCCAGGTTCCTGACGCCCCGGATCCTGATCAGCGGGTTGCCGGCTCCTTCAACTCCGGCACCCAATGTATTCAGAAAGTTCTGCAAATCCACAATCTCGGGTTCGCGGGCGGCATTGCGAATAACTGTATTGCCCCGTGCGGTGACGGCGGCCAGGATCAGGTTTTCCGTGGCCCCCACGCTGGGGTAGGCCAGATAGATCTCCCCGCCGCGGAGCCGGCCCCGGGCTTCGATATACTCATCTCTCTCTTCAATCACCGCGCCCAGGGCGCGCAGCCCGTCGAGATGCAAATTGATGGGACGCATCCCGATGGCGCAGCCGCCGGGATAGTAAAGCTGCGCCCGGCCCATCCGGCCCAGCAGAGGGCCCATCAAAAAAATGCTTGATCGCATCTCACGCATCAGTGCCTCGGGGACATGGTAGTGATCGATCCGATCCGTTCTTAAAAGCAGGTCTTCTCCCTCTTTTTCAATCTGCGCCCCCAGGCCGGTCAGAATGGAGATCATCGCCTGGACATCATAAAGCGCCGGGACCCTTTTCAGCCGGATCCGTTCGCCCGTCCTGTTAAGTAAAGAAGCGGCCAGCACAGGCAATATGGAGTTCTTTGCACCATGTATCCGCACCCTGCCCGCAAGGGGGAGCCCTCCCTCAACCCGATACTCTCCCACACAATTCCACTCCCCTGGATTTATATCTCCTCGCCCACAATCCGCACTTCCGTCTGCAGTTCCACCCCAAACTTTTCCCGGACCATCTCCCGCACTCTTTCTATCAGATGCTCTATATCCCGGGCCGAAGCGCCGCCCCTGTTCACGATAAAGTTTGCATGTTTCCCCGAAACCGCCGCTCCCCCTGCAGTGAGCCCCTTGCCGCCTGCCGCCTCGATGAGCCCCCCGGCGGGGCTGCCGGGAGGATTTCGAAAGACACTGCCCGCGCTGGGCAGCGATGGATGGCGCCGCCGCCTCTCGGCAAAATAATGTTCCACCTCTTCCGTCAGGGCTTCCCTGTCCCCCTGCTCCAGCTCGAGCAGCGCCTCCACAATGACGCCCAGCCGGCCCAGGTTGCTCTGCCGGTAATCGAAGATGAAACTCTCCGGTCCCAGGCGGGCCCGCTCGCCTTCCGGAAGGATCAGGCTCACCTCCGCCACAAGCGCTCCGATATAACTGCCAAAGGCTCCGGCATTCATCACCAGCGCGCCCCCCAGAGTGCCGGGAATGCCGGCGGCAAATCCCAGCCCCCGCAGGCCCTCCCCTGCCGCCGCCCGGGCCAGCGCGGTCATCGGCGTGCCGGAACCGGCCCGCAGCGCCCTACCCTCCCGCCGGATATAGCTGAAGGCCGGGCCAATCTGCACCACCAGGCCCCTGATGCCGCCCTCCCGTACCAGCAGGTTGGTGCCGTTGCCGAATACGAAAAGCGGCAGTCCGGAGCTGTTTTTGAAGCGGATAATCTCCTGCAGTTCATCGCTGTTTGCGGGAAGCAGGTAGTAATCCGCCGGTCCGCCGACCCCCCAGGATGTATGCAGCGACATCGGTTCATCTCTTCTGACCCCGGCCTTGAGCCGGCGGCCAAGTTCCCGCTCCACATTCAAAGTGCAGCCCTCCATCAGGATAATTTATTCTATGCGCCTGCAGCCCTTTTGGTTAGTTTTCCCCCGCCGCTCCGCAATTTCATATAGACAGCGCCGCAGGCGCGCCGCCGCATCGGGAACGGCCAGCCTTTTGCCGGCCTCCGCCATCCGCACCAGCAGGGCCGGCTCGGCGCCGAACCTGTCCACTTCGCGGCGCAGGCGGTAGCGGTTGAAATCTTTCTCTTCAAGCAGCAGCGCCGCCCCCGCTTTCTCCAGAAGGCGGGCATTGTAATACTGGTGATTGTTCACCACATTGGGCGAGGGGATCAGGATTGCCGGCAGCCCCAGCGCGGTAATCTCGGCCAGGGTGGTGGCTCCCGAGCGGGTGATCACCAGGTCTGCCGCCGCCAGAGCGTCTGGCATATTCTCCAGGTAGGGAAAGAGGCGCACCCTTTGCGGCAGCAGCCCCAGCTGCTCCTTGACCCGGCGGTAATAGATCTCTCCGGTAACGTAGAGAAGCTGCGTCCTCTGCGGCAGCCAGCCCGCCTTCAGATATTCGACCATGACCTCGTTGATTCTCAGGGCGCCGCGGCTGCCCCCGTACACCAGGATTGTCCTGAAGCAGGGATCGATTTTCAGCAGTTCCTGCGCTGCCCCGCGCTCCACCGCCGCCACCTCGCTGGCCCGGGGGTTGCCCGTGAAAACCGTTCTGCTGCGCCGGGGAAAGGCGCTGCGCGACTCCTCGAAAGAGAGGCAGACCCGCTGCACCAGCGGCGCCAGCATGCGATTGGCCAGTCCGGGCAGTGCATTCTGCTCGTGCACCGCCGCAGGCCGTCCGGCCAGAAGGGCCGCCAGCATTACCGGGGCCGAAACGTAGCCGCCAGTGCCGAAAACAACATCGGGCTGAAAGGAGGCCATGATCCGCCGGGCCCGGGCCAGGCCCCGCCGGAGATCACGGGTGAAGGGAGCAAGGCGGCGCAGGCTGCGCCCGAAACCGCTGGCCGGGATCGTCTCCAGGGCAAAGCCGGCGGCGGGAACGATCTTGCTCTCCAGCCCCTCCGCGCTTCCCACGAAAAGCAGCTCCGCCGAGGGCTCGCGCTCCAGAATATGGCGTGCCAGCGCCAGGGCGGGATAGATATGACCGCCTGTCCCACCCCCGGTTATGATCATGCGCACCGGCCGGACCCTCCTTTCACTATGCTTACCGGTGACAATGCCGGGAAATATTCAGCAATATGCCCAGGCTCAGGAGATTGAAAAAAACCGAGCTGCCGCCGGCGCTGATAAAGGGCAGGTTGATCCCCGTCACCGGCAGCGATCCGGTGACCATGCCGATATTAATGAGCACCTGCAGCGCCAGCATGGCCGTTATTCCCGCCGCCAGCAGGCTGCCGAATGTATCCGGGGCGGTGAGCGAAATCTTCAGGCCTCGCCACATGAGCACAAAGAAAAGCAGCAGCACCGCCGTGGCTCCGACAAAGCCGAGCTCCTCGCCGATGACGGCGAAAATGAAATCATTGTGCGGGAAGGGCAGATAATAGAGTTTCTGCCGGCTCCGCCCCAACCCCACTCCGAAAATATGGCCCGGCCCCAGGGCATAGAGCGATTGGATAATATGATAACCTGTTCCACTGGGATCGGCCCAGGGATCGAGAAAGGAGAAAAGCCGCTTGACGCGGTACGCCTCCTTGATGGTAATTGCCACCAGGGCCGGAACCGAAACAAGGGCCAGCGCAGCGGCCTGTTTGAAGGGCATCCCCGCCAGTAAAACAATTACCCCCGTCCCCGCAAGCACGATCAGGGCGCTTCCCAGATCGGGCTGCAGGACCACCAGGCCGAAGGCCGCCCCCGCAAGGAGCAGGGGAATAAAACTGCTGAACCAGAATCGATCTATCTTTATGCTGCGGCTGCTCATGAAAGCCGCAGTAAAAATGACCAGGGAGAGCTTGCAGAGCTCCGCCGGCTGGAAAGTAAAGGCGCCCAGATCAAGCCAGCGCCTGGCCCCGGTGCCCATATCCGTGCCCAGACCGGTAAAGATCAGGGCCAGCAGGGTGAAGCTGAGCAGGATGAGGATAAGCGAAAAGCGCCGCATTTTCCGGTAATCCATCCGGGAGAGAAGATACATGGCCACCAGACCCAGGGCAATCCAAAGCGCCTGACGCCGCAGAAAAAAATAAGGGTCTCCCCGCCCCTCCTCGGCGATGACGTAGCTGGCGCTGAAGACCATGACCAGGCCGATCCCCAGCAGCAGCAGCGTTGCCATGATCAAAGCATAATCGGGATCGCGGCGCTCTTCTTTTTTCATGCTTCGCCCTCTTTTCCGCGCAGTTCATGAACCAGTTCCTTGAACCGGTCGCCCCTGGCCTCGTAATCGGTAAAGGCATCCCAGCTGGTGCAGGCGGGCGAGAGCAGGACCACATCTCCGGGCCGGGCGCAGGACCATGCCGCGGCAACGGCCTCCTCCAGGGTGGCAGCCTCCAGGTACGGACCCAAACCCGCCCCGGCGGCTGCCCGGGCCAGTTTACCCCTGGACTCTCCAAAGAGAACCAGGGTGCCCACCTCCCTTTTGATTACCTCCATCAAGGCCGAAAAGTCGCTGCCCTTGTCCCTGCCCCCGGCCAGCAGAATCTTGTTTTTCCCGGGAAATGAGCGCAGCGCCATGATCACCGAACCGGGATTGGTTCCCTTGGAATCATTGATAAACTTCACGCCGCCAATTTCGGCAACGGGCTCCAGGCGGTGGGCAATGGCCTTGAAACGACGCAGCACCCGGCCCATCGCCTCCGGTGCCGCTCCGGCGGCCCAGGCCGCCGCTGCGGCGGCAAGGGCATTTTCCAGGTTGTGCTCACCCGGCAACGCCACCTCGTCAATGGAACAGAGATGGGCCACCGCTTCACCCCTGTTGAAGAGGGTTATCCGGCCCCGCTCGATGCCGGCGCCGCGTCCCACCCTTTCACGGGCAAACCAGAGTACTTCAGCCCGCACCTCATCGCAGAGCCGGGCCACCGCGGGATCGGCGGCATTGAGCACCGCAAAATCACCTGCGCCCTGATTCTCGAAAAGCCTGGCCTTGGCCCGGTAGTATTCCGCCATGCTGCCGTGATAATCCAGGTGATCCTCGGTAAAATTAAGGAACAGGGCCACCAGAGGCCTGAAATTCCGGATATCGGCAAGCTGAAAGCTGCTCAGCTCCGCGGCCACCGCGCCGGCGGAACCGCTCCGGCTCACTGCCTCGCAGAGGGGCAGTCCGATATTGCCCGCAGCCAGGGTCCGGCCGAAGCGCGCCTCGGAAAGCATCTCCGCCACCAGCGCAGTGGTCGTGGTCTTGCCGTTGCTCCCGGTAATCCCGATGAGGGGAGCCTTCATAAAAGCATATGCCAGCTCGATCTCGGATAAAACCGGTATTTGCAGCGCCGCCGCCCTTGTAAACAGTTCCAGATCGGGGGGGACGCCGGGACTCTTGATCACCAGGCTGACCCCGGAATCTATCAATTCCGGCGGGTTTTCCCCAGTCACCGCCTCCACTGCCCCGTATTTTTTAAGGCGGGCCAGCTCCCGCTGCAGGGCTGCGGCGGGGCGGCGGTCGTTTACGACGATCCTGCGGGCCCCCAGCCTCGCCAGCAGCGCCGCAGCAGCGGCGCCGCTGCGGCCCAGGCCCACCACGATATTCGTCCTGTCCCGAATCAGATCAATCATCACGCTCCAACCTCCACCCGCCCATTATAACCGCCATTCAAGGAGCCCGATGAGGGCAAAAATAAAGGTCAATCCCCAGAAGGCGACAACGACCCGCCACTCGCTCCATCCCTTCAATTCGAAATGATGATGCAGCGGAGCCATGGCCAGAATCCGCCGCCCCGTCAGCTGAAAGCTTAAAACCTGCAGGATCACCGAGAGCGCCTCGATGACATAGATCCCGCCGATCACCACCAGCAGCAGCTCCGCCTTCGTCAAAATGGCGGCGGCGGCAAGGGCGCCGCCCAGCCCCAGCGAACCGACATCGCCCATGAATATGCGGGCCGGATGAAGGTTGAATATGAGAAAACCGAAGCAGCCGCCCACGAGCGCCCCNNAGGGCAATGATGGCCGTGCCCGTGGCCAGCCCGTCAATGCCGTCGGTAAGGTTGACCGCATTCGTTGTCGAAACAATAATCACAAAAATAAAAAAGGGGTAGAACCAGCCCATGTTGAGCACGATCCCGGTAAAAGGCAGCTCCACTGCCGGACTGTAATTGCCGGAGAGATAGAGCAGGCCGGCAAAAAGAGCTGTCAGCAGCGCCTGTCCGGCGATCTTGCCCCGCGCCTTCAGTCCCAACGAATCGCCGTGCGCCATCTTGGCGTAATCGTCAAGCCACCCGATAAGGGCGCTGCCCAGGGTCAACAGGATCGCGATCCAGAGGCGGGGGCTGAAATGTCCTCCCATGATGAGGGCGGCCACGGCGGCTATGAGAAAAACCACCCCCCCGGCAGTCGGGGTCCCCGCTTTTTTCAGGTGGCGGGTGGGGCCGTCAACACGAATCTGCTGGCCAAACTGGCGCCGCCGCCGCATCCTGATCAAAAAGGGGCAGAGCACCACGCTGATCAGAAGAGCAAGCAGCGCGGTCATCAATACACTTTTCTGCACTATTCATTCTCCCTCCGCCGTCTCCATTAACGCATGAACGATTTTTTCCATATGCATACCGCGCGAACCCTTTACCAGGACATACCACCGGGCGCCCGCCGCCGGCAGCAGCTCTTTCGCAACCTCGAGGGCCCGGGCATGGCTCCGGCAGGATGCAGCCGGAAGTCCCGCCGCCGCAGCCCCGGCGGCGATCTCGGCGCCCAGCTTCCCCACGGTAACCAGCCCTCCGATGCGCAGACGGGCGGCGGTGCGGCCCATCTCGCGGTGCGCCTCCGGCGCCGCAGGCCCAAGTTCAAGCATGTCCCCGAGGATGGCAAGCGATCTTTCCCCGCCCAGCTCCCGCAGCGTCTCCAGCGCCGCCCGGAGGGAATCGGGGTTGGCATTGTAGCTGTCATCGATGATCCGCAGCCCGGCCGGGCTTGTCAGCAGCTGCATCCGGCCCGCCGTGATCTTGCTTTTCTCCAGACCCGCCTGCATCCCGGGCAGGCTTGCACCAAAAATGTAGCCCACTGCAAGGGCGGCCAGCGCATTGCCGGCCAGGTGCCGCCCCGGAAGGGGAAGAGTGAAATCGCCCTCCCTGCCGTCGGGAAAACTCACGGTAAAGAGGCTGCCCTCACCGCATTTCCGCAGGCTGCGGCCCCGGATGTCGCCGCAGGTAAATCCATAAGTATAAACTTTTCCTTCAAAAGCTGCGCCCATCTTGCGCAACCGCGCATCATCGCCGTTCAGAACGGCAGTACCTTGCGGGCCGATGCAGCGGAGCAGCTCCCCCTTGGCCGCAGCAATAGCATCCACCGTGCCGAGCATCTCCAGGTGGGCTGTTCCGATATTGGTGATCACCGCAGTATCGGGCCGGGCCCACCCGGCCAGTTCGGTGATCTCGCCCGGAGCGCTCATCCCCATCTCCAGCACCGCCGCACGGCAGCTTTCGTCGAGGCGCAGCAGCGTCAGGGGAAGGCCGATCTCATTGTTCAGGCTGCCCTCATTTTTCAGGACTTTCATCCCGCCCGAGAGAACGGCGGCGATAAAATCCTTCGTGGTGGTCTTGCCGCTGCTCCCGGTAACCCCGATGACCGGCAGAGTGAAGCGGCGCCGGTGAAAGGCGGCGGTCCGCTGCAGCGCCGCCTGAACATCGGGAACCCCGATGAGCAGGGCCCGCGGCGGCAGTTCGGGCAGCGGACGGCGGGCGTAAAAGGAACCGGCCGCTCCGGCGGCAACGGCACCCGGGACATAGATATGCCCGTCCTCTTTCTCACCGCGCAGCGGCACAAAAAAATCGCCTCTCGTGATGCTCCGGGAATCAATGGAGAACCCGGAAATGATCTGCTCCGGATCCCCCTGCAGCAGCTCTCCCCCGCTGCCCTCCAGCAGCTCCGCTCCTTTAATTGACACGGCCCCTTCTACCCCCTTCCAGCTGTGCCTGAATCAGCTCCCGCACCGCCGCCCGATCATCAAAAGGTAAACTTGCATCGCCATAGATCTGCTCCGCCTCATGGCCCTTGCCCGCAATGAGCACAATATCGCCCCGCCGCGCCGCAGCCAGCGCCGCCGCAATGGCCTCCCTGCGGTGGGGAATAACCCGGTAGCCTTCACCGGGAGGACGCCGCTCCAGGCCGGGCAGCACCTCGGCATGGATCCGCGCCGGCGCCTCACCGCGCGGATTGTCGTCCGTCAGTATGACCAGGTCGCTGTTGCCTCCGGCGGCCTCGCCCATGAGAGGGCGATTGCCGCGGTCCCTCTCGCCGCCGCAGCCGAAAACGGTGATTACCCGACCGGCCGTCAGCTCGCGGGCCGCCTGCAGGGCGCTGGTCATGCCGTCGGGGGTATGCGCATAATCTACGAGAACCATGTAATCCTGTCCCGCCTCCACCGCCTCGAAACGCCCGGGCACACCCGGAAAGGAATCGAAGATTGCCGACATTTCCGAAAGTGCAAGCCCTTCCACCAGGCCCACGGAAATTGCGGCCAGGGCATTGTAAACATTGAACCGCCCTTTCAGGGGAAGGCGAAAGCGCTCGCTGCCGGCAAAGGAGTCCAGACGGAAGGTGATCCCCGCGGGCCCGCAATGTAAATCCTCGGCCCGCACATCCGCCGGGGCGGTGATGCCGTAGGTGATGCACTGCCCCCTGGTCCACTTCCGAACATAGCGGAAGCAGCGCGAATCGGCGTTGAGCACCGCCGCCTGCGGCCCCTTTGACCCCTCCCCGCCGGCCCATTCCCTGTGGGCAAAAAACGATGTTTTTGCCTGCAGGTAGGAACCGAAGCTCCTGTGAAAATCAAGGTGATCACCCGTAATATTCGTCAACACAGCAATGTCAAAACGGCAGCCCAGGACCCGATCCTGGGCCAGGGCATGGGAGGACACCTCCATGGTTACATGGGCGGCGCCAAGCTGCGAAAGGCGAGCCAGCATTTTTTGCAGTTCGGGCGCTTCCGGCGTTGTCGCCGCCGCGTCAACGGTCTCGCTTCCAAGGCGGCAGCCCACCGTTCCCAGAAGCCCGGTAACCTCCCCCCGGGCGCGGAAAAGAGCGTCGATAAGATGAGCCGTCGTGGTTTTCCCGTTTGTCCCTGTTACCCCGATGAGGCGAAAGTCACGTGAGGGATGCCCAAAAAAACGATCGGCCAGCAGCGCCATGGCCGTTCTTACCTGCGGCACCCGCACCAGGGGCAAGGAGCTCAGCGGGCAATCCCCGCCCACAACGGCGGCAAGGGCGCCTTTTTGAAAGGCCTCCGCAGCATATTGCCAGCCTTTGCCGCGGCGCCCCTGCAGTGAAAAAAACAGGGCGCCGGGTTCAATTTTTCCGGTATGGCAGCTCAATCCGCTCACCTCACCCGCAATCTCTCCCTCCACACGTTTCAACAGCAGCGGTTTTAGCAACTCCTCCAGCGCCATGTGCCTCATGCAGCCTCTCCCCCGGTAATTGCATTTCCGGGTTCTTCTCCCAACCCGGTATTTTATCATATTCCCGGGAGAGAAAGCTGTGCCGCCGCTCGAATTATTGCTCCAGCGGGCTGCCGAAGTACACCCTGATCACCTGGCCCCGCTCCACCGGTGACCCCGAAGCGGGCTCCTGGCGCAGGGCAATTCCCGAACCCTCCGCCTCCAGGTACAACCCCAGCCAGTTCAACACCTGGCCCACATCCTTCACCGTGAATCCGCTCAGATCGGGCATGCTGATGACGCCCCCGGAAAAGGCGTCATCCTCGCCCAGGTACACCACTATTTCCGTCTGCCGGGGGACGGCAGCCCCCGCTTTCGGCGTTTGATTAACAATATATTGCCCTTCCCCGACCAATCTTAGCATCAATCCGGCCGTGTCGATCTGGGCCGCCGCTTCGTGCACGGTAAGGCCGCGCAGGTCGGGCACCGTCACGGGCGCTCCCGGGGCGGAGGCGCTTTCCGAGGGAGGCACCTGCAGATAGTTGAGCACATCGACCATGATCCTTCTGAAAAGGGGAGCGCCCATCTGGGAACCCCACTGGGGTCCGCGAATGGCCCCGTCCACCGCCACGTAGAGCACGATCTGCGGATCTTCGGCGGGAACAAAACCGATAAAGGAGACAATGTAATCCCCGGCGATATAACCGCCGTGGGCCCCCACCTTTTCAGCCGTTCCCGTCTTGGCGGCAATGCGGTAGCCCTCGATGGCCGCATTCATGGCGCTGCCCCGGATGGCCACATTTTCCATGACCCAGGTGACCTTGTCGGCCGTTTGCTTCGAAATCACCTGGCGGACAGTCTCGGGTTGACGCTCGTAAACGATCTCTCCCCCGTCGCTGCATATTTTCTGCACCAGAAAAGGCTTCATCAGGTAGCCCCCGTTGGCTATGGCTGAAACAGCCATGAGCTGCTGCAGAGGCGTCACCGAAACCCCCTGGCCGAAAGCGGTCGTGGCCAGCTCCACCGGCCCCACCTGTTCCGGTTCAAATACCAGGCCGCCGCTCTCGCCGGGGTAATCTATGCCGCTGGGGCTTCCATAGCCAAAGGCGCGTACATAACTGAAAAGTTTCTCTTCTCCCAGGCGCTGCCCCAGATTGATAAAGGCGGGGTTGCAGGAGCTCTCCACGGCTTCGAGGTAGGTGATGCTGCCGTGGCCGCTGCCGGTCCAGCAGCGGATATTGTGCCCGCCCACAGTGGCATATCCGGGACAGAAAAAGTGTTCATTCTCATTGTAAATCCCTTCCTCCACCGCGGCGCATAGCGTCACCAGTTTGAAGGTCGAACCCGGCTCGAAAGAACCCGTTACCGGAGGAAGGGCCCAGTACTTTGAATCAAAANNAAATTCGATCATGACCCGGGCCAGTTCCCGCTCCACAATGTACTGAACCGTTTCATCAATGGTCAGATGAAGATCCATCCCCTCCCTGGGCGGAACAAAGCGCTTGATCTCGTGGGGTATGGGCCGGTTCAGGTTGTCGGAAGGAAAAAGCAGGTAGCCCTCTTTCCCTTTCAGGTATTCCTCGTAATAGGCCTCCAGGCCGGCCAGGCCTTCATCCATTCCTACAAAGCCGAGCAGCTGCGAGGCCAGGGTCCCGTTGGGATAAAATCGCTGCCCCTCGGTGGTAAAGACAATGCCCGGCAACTCCAGCTCACGCACCGCCAGAGAGACCCCGGGCGCCACCTTGCGTTTCAGATAGATGGAGCTGCGTTCCATTGTCAGCTTGTCGACAAGCTCATCCTCGGAGAGCTCCAGAAGGGGAGAGAGCAGCTTTGCCGTCTTGCCGGCATCCTCGATCTGCGCCGGCACGGCCACCACCGTATCCACCGTGGCGCTTCCGGCCAGCATCCTGCCCTGTCGATCGTAGATGGCGCCACGGGGCGAACGCGCAGGGATGCTGCGGTTCCACTGTTCCCAGGCAGCGGCGTACAGTTCCTCGGAGCGGAAAATCTGGAGCCAGGCCAGCCTGCCGACAAGGGCGGCCACAGCCAGCAGGAATATAAATAACATGGCTGCAACCCTGCGGCGCACGGCGGGCAGCGTAACCGAAAGCTCGATCAAGAAGCGCTCACTCCCCGATGGCGGAGCCGTTTTCCCGACTTGCTGTGAGCACCCTGACCTGGCTCGGCTCCGGTTCCCGCATGCCCAGCTCTGAACGGGCAATCGTCTCGATACGGGCCAGTGAGCTCAGCCGGGCCGCCTCCTGCTCCAGCTGCCGGTATTCATCCTGCAGGGCCTCCATCCTGCTTTCAGCCCGGCCCAGCCGGTAATGCAGCGTGATCATGGACGAATACTGGGCAATGATCACCAGGCTGAACAGAAAGCAACCGGCAATCAGAAGAAAAGGCGTGCTTTTCAATGCCCGGGGGCTTCGCCGTTTTTTATGCACCCTTGCCCCGTCATGGCCATGGGAAGAAACCGGAGACGGCGCCGGCGGGGGGGCTGCAGCAGTATTCCTGGCCTGTAACACTTTATGCACCTTCTTCAGTTATTAGAACGCGCCTCTCCGCGGCGCGCAGAAGTGCGCTGCGGGCGCGTGGATTCAAGGCTATTTCTTCAGCAGCGGGCCGCACCGCTTTCCGGGTCAAAAGCTGCAGTGTGCCCTCCTCACTGCAGCTGCAGGGCAGATCGGGAGGACAGCTGCAGCGGCGGCGGGAGCGCTCCCGGAAAAAATGTTTCACCAGGCGGTCCTCCAGGGAGTGATAGGCGATGATGCAGATCCTTCCTCCCGGGGCCAGGTGCGACACCGCCTGGGGAAGAAAGGCTTCGATATTTTCCAGCTCCCGGTTCACGGCGATGCGCAGCGCCTGGAAGGTGCGCCGCGCCGGATGGCCGCCCTTGCGCCTGGCAGCGGCGGGGATGGCCTCCTTGATGATTTCGGCCAGCTCTGCGCCGCTCCGGATGGGGCCCTCCCGCTCGCGGTAGACCGCCACCCTTCTTGCAATCCGCCGGGCCCATCTCTCCTCGCCGTAACGAAAGATCAAGCCGGCCAGCGATGGTTCGGAAAGCTCGTTGACAAGTTCGGCGGCGCCTTTTTCAAGGCGGCGATCCATGCGCATATCCAGTCTCTCATCGCGGCGGAATGAAAAGCCGCGTGCCGGGTCGGTCAGCTGAAGGGTGGAGACGCCGAGATCGAGCAGGATACCGTCCACCCTGCTGTACCCCAGTTCTCCCAGAAGGGAGCCCAGTTCGGTGTAGCTGCGCTGCAGCAGCCGGAACCTGCCGGCAAATCCGGCCAGCCGCCGCCCCGCCCGTTCCAGGGCTTCATCGTCCCAGTCGATCCCGATGAGCAGGCCGGGGTGCTCCAGTCTGGCACAGATGGCGGCGGCATGTCCGCCGTCTCCCAGGGTGGCGTCAACATAGATGCCGCTTCCGCGGCAATTGAGGTAATGGAGCACCTCGTCGACCATGACCGGGATATGTTTTTCAGGCATAGGGGCCCCCATCAGAAAACAAAGTCCGCCAGTGTTTCGGCAGCCGCTTCAAAATCAAGATTTTCCGCGCTGGTATATTCTTTCCAGGCCTCTTCACTCCATACCTCCACCCTGTCGGAGACGCCGATGATCATGACCTCTTTTTCTATGCCCGCATAGTCGCGCAGGTTCTGCGGGATCAAAACCCGCCCCTGCCGGTCGATCTCCACCTCGGCGGCTCCGGAAAAAAAGTAGCGGGCAAAAGCCCGGGCATCGCTGCGGGCCAGCGGGAGCTCCTTCACCTTCTCCTCGATCTTCACCCAGGCATCGAAATGGTAGATGAAAAGGCAGCGATCCAGCCCGCGGGTGATCATGAAGTTCTCGCCCAGCCCCTCTCGCAGCCGGGCCGGAATGATCACCCTGCCCTTTTCATCGAGCGTATGCTGGTACTCTCCGGTAAACATGAGCCGCCTCCATCCACTTTGCCCCACTATCCTCCACCTGATAATCAATTCGCGCCACTTTTTGAAACTCCTTCTTGAAAAGGGCCCCAAATAAAAAAAAAGAGGAAAAATAATTCCTCTTCGTACTACTAAATGACAGTGTTGACATATAATAGCAATAAATGTTCAGGAATCCTGACGCTTTTTGTTCTTTTTACACCCGGCCGCGGTCCCCGGATCTACATGTACCGCCATTTTCTGCAAGCGATCTTCCCATTCAAACAGCATAAAAATTTAAGCGTCATCCTCGAAATAACAGTTCCGGTTTTGCTGCGGCAACCTGTCGCCCGATGCCGCATCAGCACAGATAATCGAGAAAGAGTGTGGCCATGCCGAAATAAATGAGCAGTCCGGTGATATCCTTGATCGTCGTCACCAGAGGGCCAGAGGTGATGGCCGGATCGATATTGAGCCTGTAAAAGAGTATGGGCACCAGAGATCCGATCAATGTAGCCAGCGAGACGGTGGCAAACATGGAAGTACCGACAACAAGGCCCAGTACAGGGCTGCCCCGCCACAGAAAGGCGGACAGGGCGATGAGCAGGCCGAAAAGCACACCCATGAACAGGCCCACCTTTATTTCACGGACAAAGTAGCGCCACATCCCGGTGAGCCCGATCTCGCCCGTAGCAATGCCCCGCACAAAAATCGTTGAAGACTGGGTGCTCACATTCCCCCCCATATCCATGATCACCGGAATAAAAACCGCCAGGACCAGAATGGACTGCAGGGTGCTTTCAAAGACACCGATGATGCTGCCCGAAAGGAGCCCTCCCAGCAGGCAGATCACCAGCCAGGGTGCACGGTGCCAGGCAATGCGGTGCACGGGAAGCTCCGCTCCCGCCACCTCGCCGGCGCCGGCCAGGCGATAGATATCCTCGGTGGCTTCCTGTTCGAGGACATCGATGACATCGTCAACGGTAATAATCCCGAGCAGCCGTTTTTCATCATCCACTACAGGCACGGCCAGCAGATCATACCGGGCCACGACCCGGGCCGCCTCCTCCTGATCCGTGGCCACATGGACACTGATCACATTGCGGCGCATGATCGATTTCAGCGGGGTGCCGTCGGGCGCGGCGATGAGGTCGCGCAGCGAGAGAACCCCGCTGAGCCTGTTCTCCTCGTCAACCACAAAGACATAGTAGATGGTCTCCGCATCGGGAGCAATCTCGCGCAGCCGGGCAATGGCTTCCTCAACGTGCAGCTCGGCGGGCAGCGAGATAAACTCGGTGGTCATGATCCCCCCGGCGCTCTCCTCCGGATACTTCAGCAGCCCGCTGAATTCATCGTAGTCCTCGTCAACCATCCCGAGCAGCTCCGCCGATTTTTCCGGGGAAAGTTCCCCCAGCAGGTCCACGGCGTCGTCGGAAGGCATCCGCCTGAGTATGGCCGAGGCGCGGTTGCTGTTCAAAAGCCGGAACAGGGATGCCTGTTCGAACTGCTCCATCTCCTGGATCAGCGCACCGGCCTCCTCGTCGGTAAGCAGGCCCAGCAGCTTTTCCATCCCTTCATCATCGAGCCCATGGAGCAGTTCGAGCAGATCTCCCGGGTGAATTCCTTCCTGCAAGCCCCGGCGGATCTGTTCATGGATTTGCGGTACTGAAAACAGCATGTTTTTCACCTTCTTTCCAACATAAAAACCCCGCTATGCCGTGGACCGTTGGGTTTTGAACTGTTCCCCCTATAGGTGGGTGCCCTCTTAGCCGCTTTATAGGTCCCCTCGAAGGGGCTGCTACGCCACCGCTAAAGGCAGGCTCCCTGGAATCATGTGTTAGCTCAAAACTTTATCGGTAAACACGAACACAGCAGGGCTTTGCGTACCTGGATCATAGCATATCGGAATTCAAGAATCAAGAGGCCCAAAAACCGCGGGACTTCTAACCCCCTCTATAGCGGGCATATGATCTATTGAATATATTTCGATCCTGCAGCGGGGCTTCGCAAAGGAGGGGCCAACAACATGTCTGATGCCCTGGTGACCCTGCTTTATCTGGCGGTGGCTGTCGAATTCATCACCGAGACGCTGAGAGAGGGTCTCCCCTTTCTCAAGCGTCTGCCGGCGCGCTGGCTCTCCGCCGCCGCGGGCGTATTGATCTGCTATCTTACCGGCAGGGGTCTTCTCTCCGCCGCAGCCGAGGGTTTTATCCGCTGTCCCTATGCCGATTACCTGCTCACCGGGCTGCTTGTCTCACGCGGCTCGGGAGTGATGCATGATCTCATCGGCGCCTTTACCGGTCTGGGGCGCCGCCTTTTAAAGCGGATTTAACAGTTATCCCCAGTTCCTGCAGCTGCTGCGGTGCAACCGGAGCCGGTGCGCCCGTCAGGAGGCAGCTTCCGGCAGCGGTCTTGGGAAAAGCGATAACCTGGCGGATGGAGTCGTCTCCGGTAAAGAGAGCCACCAGCCGGTCCAGCCCCAGCGCTATACCGCCGTGCGGCGGCGCCCCGTATTCAAAGGCTTCCAGCAAAAAGGAGAATTTCTCCATGGCCTCAGCTTCCGACAGGCCCAGCATTTTGAATATGCGCAGCTGGGTTTCGCGCCGGTGGATCCGGTTGCTCCCCGAACCCAGCTCCACCCCGTTCAGGACCAGGTCATAGGCCTGCGAGCGCACGGCCCGGGGATCGCTCTCCAGCAGCGGGAGATCCTCCTCCAGGGGGGCGGTAAAGGGATGGTGGGCCGCATCGAGCCGCTTTGCAACGGGATCATATTCAAAGAGAGGAAAGTCGACAACCCAAAGAAAGTGCGGTTCCGCAGGGAGGTTCTCCGGAGCCAGGTGCAGGCGCAGCCGGCCGAGAACTTCGGAGCAGAGCGCAGCGTCGCCGGCGGCAAAAAGAAGCAGATCCCCCGGCGCGGCGCCGGTCCGCTCCCCCATCCTGTCCAGCAGATCGGGGCTGAAAAATTTGGCAATGGGCGAACGCCATCCCTCCGCATCGCGGATCATCCAGGCCAGCCCCCGGGCGCCGGATTCCACGGCCAGGGCGACCAGATCATCCAGCTCCTTGCGGGTGGCCCCTCCCCCGCCCGGCACCCGCAGCGCCCTGACCGCCCCGCCCGCCTCCAGGGCGGCACGGAAAATTTTGAATTCGCTCTCCCGGGCCGGCTCGCTCAGGTCCGCCAGCTCCATTCCGAAGCGCAGGTCCGGCTTGTCCGAACCGAAGCGGGCCATGGCCTCGCTGTAGGGCAGCCTGGGGAAAGGCAGGGAAAGCCTGCATCCCAGCAGATCGCTGTAAAGCAGGGCCATCATCCCTTCGATGATGGCAAAAAGACGCTCCCGGCCCAGGAAGGAAGCTTCGATATCGATCTGGGTAAACTCCGGCTGGCGATCGGCGCGCAGATCCTCATCCCTGAAACAGCGGGCTATCTGAAAATAGCGCTCCACTCCCCCGGCCATGAGCAGCTGCTTGAAGAGCTGCGGAGATTGGGGCAGCGCATAGAATGCCCCGGGGCTTGTGCGGCTGGGCACAAGATAGTCCCTCGCTCCCTCGGGGGTGCTGCGGGTGAGCATGGGCGTCTCGATTTCCAGGAAACCGCGGCTGTCGAGATAATCGCGGATCAGCTTCACCGCGCGATGGCGCAACGCCAGGCGCCGGTAGCTCTCCGGCCGGCGCAGGTCCAGGTAGCGATAGCGCAGGCGCAGGTTCTCATCGGCATGAAGTCCGTCTTCAATGTAGAAGGGCGGTGTCTTGGCCCGGTTCAGGATCTCCAGAGAGACGGCCCGGATCTCGATCTCCCCCGTTTTCAGGGCGGCGTTGACATTGGCCGGATCCCGCCTGACCACCTCGCCCCTGACCGCAATGACATATTCGCTGCGCAGCCTCTCCGCGGCGGCGAAGAGATCCCTGTCGCCCTCACTGTTGAATACGAGCTGGATCAGGCCGGTGCGATCGCGCAGATCGATAAAGAGAAGGCCGCCGTGATCGCGGCGCCGCTGCACCCACCCTTGCAGGTCAACCTCCCTGCCGGTGTCGGCGGCGCCCAGTTCCCCGCAGCCCGGCGGCTCCTCCGCTCCAGGGCCTGCATCCGTAATGCCAGGGGCTGCAGATCCCCTTTCTTCCTGTACGGCCTCTTGCGGCAGCAATCTTCCCGGGAGCTCCGCCCGGGCAATCTCCTCCTGCTCCCCCGTGGACATGCAGCGCAGCGTGACCGTCCCTGCGGCCAGTTCCCGCGAGCCCATGATGATCACTTTTTCGAAGCCCCTCCGCCCGGCATATTTCATCTGCCCCTTCAGACTGCGCTCCATGAGCTCCGTCTCCACGGCGATCCCTTTCCGGCGCAGCTCCTCGGCCAGGCCCAGCGTCTCCACCGTGAGCTCNNTTTCCCGCCGCTGCAACAAGTCGCTCCACGCCCAGGGCCACTCCCACGGCAGGTACGTGGGGGCCGCCGCAATCTTCCGCCAGGTAATCGTAGCGTCCGCCGCCGCCCAGGGAATCTCCGTCGCCCGGGACAAATTCAAAAGCGGTCCGCGTATAGTAATCCAGCCCGCGGACCAGGCGGGGGTTTATCAGGTAGGGAAGATGCAGCCCGTCAAGGATATTACGGAGCTGCCGGAAATGGGCAGCGCATTCCGGGCAGAGGCTCTCCGTGATCTGCGGCGCCCGCGCCGCCAGGTCCCGGCACCGCCCTTCCTTGCAGTCAAGTGCGCGCAGCGGGTTGGCCGCAAACCTGCGCCGGCAGTCGTTGCAGAGCTCCCCTTCCAGCGGCCGCAAGTATTGAAGAAGCGCCTCGCGGTAAGCGGGCCGGCATCCGGGGCAGCCCACGCTGTTCAGCTCCAGCTTGAAATTATCAATATGCAGCGCCTGTAAAAAATTAAGAGACAGGACAATAATCTCTGCATCCGCGGCCGGGCCGGCCACGCCGAAGAGCTCCAGCCCCACCTGGTGAAACTGGCGGTAGCGTCCCGCCTGCGGCCGGTCATAGCGAAACATGGGCCCGATATAGTAGAGTTTGACCGGCTGCGGACCCCCTCCCAGATTGCCTTCCAGGTAGGCCCGCACCACCGGGGCGGTCCCTTCGGGCCGCAGAGTCAAACTGCGCCCGCTGCGGTCCTTGAATGTATACATCTCCTTGGATACTATATCGCTCTCTTCACCCACACTGCGGGTAAAAAGCTCCGTCTGCTCGAAAAGCGGGGTGCGAATTTCACTGTATCCATAAAGAGCGCTCAATTTTCTAAATGTTTCTTCCAGGAACTGCCACTCGCTGACCTCTTCCGCCAGGATATCTCTCGTTCCCCGGGGTGCCCGATACTGCAATTCCCTTCCCCCCTTCCCAAAAATTATTCTAATTCTAAACCGGGAGCCGCTGCGCTGTCAATTGCTTCATTCCTCGAACTCGCGCCGCAGGCGGCTCATTTCCGCTGCAGTGAGCCCCTCCCCACGGGCCACCGCTTCATCCTCGCTGATCTCGCCGGCAAAGTATTCGGCCAAAAAATCGGGCAGCTCCTCCCGGCTGCTGCGCCTTGCCCGTACCCGGTTCATCCAGCGGCTCAACGGCCCGGCCATCAGATCACCCCTTTGCCAAGATTGCTCCGGTCAGGTTTATTATCTCCAACAAAAAATACTCCACACCGGAACCCGGCACCGGAATAAGTGATCAGAAAGTTTTGCGGCTGTCCAGGAGGATGGTCACGGGGCCGTCATTCAGCTGCTCGATGCGCATCATGGCTCCGAAACGGCCTGTGGCCACATCGAGCCCTCTCTGCCGCAGCTGCCTGCAGAACTCTTCAAAAAGCAGGGCGGCCTCTTCCGGAGGTGCGGCGGAGGTAAAACTGGGCCGCCGCCCCTTGCGGCAATCCCCGTAAAGGGTGAACTGGGAGATAGAGAGCACCCCGCCCGCCTTCTCTTTGAGCGACAGGTTCATCAGCCCCTTTTCATCCTCGAATATGCGCAGGCCGGCGATCTTCTCCGCCAGGTAGGCGCAGTCCGCGGCGCTGTCGCCCTGCCCCACGGCCAGATAAACAACAAGGCCGGCGCCAATCCGGCCCGTCACCTCTTCTTCAACCATGACGCGGGCCTTCTCCACCCGCTGCACAACGGCACGCATTCAGCACCCCCCTTGATCAATTCTTGCCGTAAAGATGGCGGTGCACGCTGTAGATATCCTTCACCCTCTTGATCCGGTTCATGATCTTCTCCAGCTGGTTCCGGTCCTTGACATTTATGGTCAGGTGTATCATGGCCGTGTGATCGGGTTCGGTGCGCCCGTTCACCGCGGTGATCTGCACCCGGCTTTCGTTTACCGCCGCCATGACATCGGCCAGCAGATTGTTCCGATCATTGGCCTGCACTTCTATGGCCACCTGGTAGGATCGATCCGCCTGCTCTTCCCAGTCCGCCTCCAGCAGGCGGCCGCTCGCTGATTGGAATTGAACCAGATTGGGACAATCGCGGCGGTGTATGGAGACGCCCCGCCCCCGCGTGACCAGGCCGGCAATGGCATCGCCGGGCACGGGGTTGCAGCAGCGGGCAATGCGCACCAAAAGATTGTCCACCCCTTCTATGATCACCCCCGGCGCCGAACCGGGCGCGCGCCGCTCCGGTCTGATTTCCGGCAGAGGCTCCTCCTTGACGCCGTACTTGCGGCGGTACTCCTCGCGCAGTCTCCCGATAACCTGCTGCGGGGTGATCCCACCGTAGCCCAGCGCGGCGTAGAGGTCCTCCGGAGAAAGCATGTTGAATTTCTTGGCCACCTCTTCAACGAGATCGCTTTTCAGCAGCAGGCGCAGATCAAAATCGAGGCGGCGGTTTTCACGCTCCAGCGTCTCGCGCCCCTTTTCGATATTCTCCTCCCGCCGCTCACGCTTGAACCAGCCGCGAATCTTGTTTTTCGCCTGGGCGCTCTTCACCATGTTGAGCCAGTCGCGGCTGGGGGAGCCCTGCTTTGAAGTAATGATCTCGACCATGTCCCCCGTTTTCAGCACATGATCCAGGGGCACCAGCCTTCCGTTCACCCGGGAGCCGGTGCAGCGGTTCCCGATATCGGTGTGGATCTTGTAGGCAAAATCCAGGGGAATGGAGCCTGCGGGAAGATCGATCACATCGCCGCGGGGGGTGAAAAGAAAGACCTCATCACTGAAAAGATCCATCTTCAAATTTTCGATGAATTCGCGGGCATCGCGGTAATCCTGCTGCCATTCCAGAAGCTGGCGCAGCCAGGCCAGTTTCTTGTCAAACTCACCCTCATCGGTGAGTTTCTCCTTGTAACGCCAGTGCGCGGCAATGCCGTATTCGGCGGTGCGGTGCATTTCCCAGGTGCGGATCTGCACCTCCACCAGTTCATTCTCGGCCACCACCACCGTGGTATGCAGCGACTGGTACATGTTCGGCTTGGGCATGGCAATATAATCCTTGAACCGTCCCGGGATGGGCTTCCACAGGGCATGAACCGTACCCAGGGCGCCGTAGCAATCCTTCACCGAATTTACGATTACCCGGATGGCGGTCAGATCATATATTTCGTTCAAATCCTTGTCCTGCTCTTTCATCTTGTGGTAGATGCTGTAAAGATGCTTGGGGCGTCCCTGAATCTCCGCAGTGACCCCCAGGGCCTCCAGCCTTTTCAGAAGTATCTTGATCAGGCGGCTGATGAACTGCTCCCGCTCCCGCCTTTTCTTGGCCAGCTTGTCGGCGAGGCGGTAATAGTCGGCGGACTGCATGTAGCGAAAGGCATTGTCTTCGAGCTCCCACTTGATCTTGTAGATGCCCAGGCGGTGGGCCAGCGGGGCGTAGATCTCCATTGTCTCCCTGGCGATCTCCTGCTGTTTGCTGGTTTTGAGATAACGGAGGGTGCGCAGATTGTGGGTCCGGTCCGCCAGTTTGATCAGTACGACGCGAATATCTTCAGCCATGGCAATAAACATTTTCCGCAGCGTCTCCGCCTGCTGCTCCTCCTTGGAGGAGAAGTCCAGGCGGCTTAACTTGGTCACGCCGTCCACGAGCGAAGCAATCTCTTCTCCAAAGGTATCCTCTATCTCCGGCAGCGTCACCGCTGTATCCTCGACCACATCGTGCAGCAGCCCGGCAATGATGGTGGTGAGATCCAGCCCCAGTTCGGCCAGGATCATGGCTACACCCAGGGGATGGGTGATAAAGGATTCCCCCGATTCGCGGCGCTGCCCGGTATGGGCCCGGTAGGCAAAGGCATAGGCCTTCTCCACCAGCGCCCAATCCTCATCGGTGGGGTAGTGGCGCGCCAGCAGCTTTCTCAGCTCGCCCAGTTTTCTCTCTTTTACCGCCATCCTGTTCACATGCCATCTTTCATCATATATGAATGGGCCATAAGCCTGGACACCGGCCGATCCCGCCTGTTCGGGGTGCACCGGCGTCAGGGCCGCGCTGCACATCCCTTTGGATCAGCCCTTCAGCAGTTCATCCCAGCAGGCCGCCAGTTCTTCCGCCGAAGCGCTGAGGAGTCTTTCCTGGTAATGTTCACAGCTTTCCCGCAGTTCCAGGAATCTCCGGAAGGAGGGTGAAGCGTCAAACAAAGACGCCAGGGCGGAATACTCCTCCGGCGGGGAGGGCCTGTCGTCCCGGCAAAGCCCCGCTTCCCTGTAGATCTTCATGCAGCGCCGGCGGAACCTGTCACCTGTACCGGGTGTCCCGGAACTGCCCTGCAAGGATGGAATGGCAGAAACACCGCTCTTTCCCGAGGCCGCCGCCTCGGCCCAGGCGCGGTACGTTTCCTCCAGAGCGCTGCGCGTCGGCAGGCTCAGATCGAGCAGCAGCCTGTTGCGCTCCACATCGGCGCCGCCGTAAAGAAGCCAGATCTCCAGGGGGGCGCCGCCGGAGCAGACTTTGAAGAAGGGCTCCAGCAGCCTCCCCGACAGGGGCAGATCGTAAAGCACGAGCAGCCGGCAGCCCACATCGGCCAGCTCCATCTCTACAGCACCATTATCCATCCCGCTGCTCAGAAAAGCAAGCCTTCGCCCGGACCGAAGCCGCCTTTTCAGGATTGCGGCGCGGCGCCCGGTCGAGGCAAAGATAACCGCTCCTCCACCGCCGCCTGATTCCAGAAGCTCCTGCAGCAGGGCCGTGCGCCTGCCCGTGGAGCGGCGGTCAACAACGGTAACCCGGCCACGGACGGCGCTGCCGGCGCTGCGCAGATCCTTGAGCACCAGATCCAGGGTGGGCCGGTCAAGGTAGCTCCCCTCGCGTAAATTGAAGGCCAGGTCCAGGCGGCGGCCCCTGGCCAGGAAGGGCTCCAGCGCTGCGGCTGAAAAAAAGATGGGCTCTGTGCTGCGCCCGCCGCGGGTCAGGTTCAACTTGAGATGCTCCCTTTCCCCGCCCACGAGACGCCAGGATTTTAGCTCCCAGCCGGTGCTGCAAAAAAGGGGCGCCGGGTTGCCCGTTCCGAAGGGCTCCAGCAGCCTCAGCTGCCGGGCCAGCTCCATATCGATCTCGGAAGCATGCAGGTAGCTGTCAAGTTCGATCAAGGGCCGCAGCATCTCCCCCTGCAGCCGCGGTGCGGCATAGCTGTTCAGCCCGGCCCTTAAATCCTCCACGCGGGAAGGGCGGATCGTGAAGCCCGCCGCCCCGGCGTGTCCGCCGAAGCGCTCCAGCAGGGCTGCGCAGCTGCCCAGAGCGGCGGTGATGTCAAAGCCGGGAATGCTCCGCGCCGAGCCGCGGCCCTCCCCCTCCTCCAGGCCGATGAGCACCACCGGCCGGTAGTACCGCTCCGCCAGACGCGAGGCCACAATGCCGATGATCCCGTGCGGCCAGCCTTCACCGGCCAGGGTAATCACACTCTCCCCGGCGGCGCAGCGGTCCGCGGCCAGCATCGATTCAGCCTCCTGCAGGATCTGCATCTCCCTGTCACGGCGCCGGCGGTTGGCCCCGTGCAGCAGCAGCGCTTTTTCCCCGGCTACGGCCTCATCGCGCTCCAGAAGCAGCTCTATCGCCGGATCCGCTTCACCCAGCCGGCCGGCCGCGTTGAGCGGCGGAGCCAGGACAAAGGCCAGCGCATAGCTGTTGACCCGCTCCGGCTGCAGCCCCGCCGCCCGGGCCAGCTCTCTCAGGCCGGGGCGCAGCTCACGCCTCATCCGCTCCAGCCCACAGGCGGCGAGAACCCTGTTCTCGCCGGTCAGGGGCACCACATCGGCAACGGTCCCCAGGGCGGCCAGATCGAGCAGCCCGGCGGGAAAAGGGAGACCCGCCCTCTCCATGAGTGCCGAGGCCAGCTTGAAGGCGATCCCCGCCCCGGAGAGCTCCTTGAAGGGATATGTACAGCCCTGCTGAAGAGGGTTCAGCACCGCTGCAGCCCCCTCCGGCAGCCCGAGGGGCTGGTGATGGTCCGTAATGATCAGCTCCAGCCCCAGGCCGCGGGCAAAATTTACTTCGGCTGCGGCGTTCATCCCGCAATCCACGGTGATCACCAGATCAGCGCCTTCGCCGGCGATCCGTTCCAGCGCCTCCCGGTGCAGGCCGTAGCCCTCCCGGAACCTGCTGGGCAGGTAATAATCAACGGTACGGGCGCCCAGCTGCCGCAGCGCCTCCACCATGAGCGCCGCTGCGGTGATGCCGTCGGCATCGTAATCGCCATGCACCACTATATTTTCGCCCTTTTCCAGGGCGGCAAGGATCCGCGTCACCGCCTGCTCCATCCCCTGCATCAGCCAGGGCGAGTGCAGCTGTTCCGGCGAGGGATGGAGAAAAGCGCCGGCAGCGCCTGCGCTTTTCAGGCCGCGGTTCATCAAGATCCGGGCCACTGCGGGCAGGATCCCCAGCTCCTCCGCCAGGGCTGCGGCCTCTTCCGGCGGCGGTGGAGCAGGTACGGACCAGCGTTTCCGGGAAAGACTCATCTCAGGTTGTATTCTTTTCTTCTTCCGGAGCTTTTGCCGCCGCCGTCTCCGGTTCTGCCGCAGCCTGCAGACGCTCCAGCTTCCGCCGGAGCAAGCTGTTTTCCGCCTCCAGGCTCTCCAGACGCTGCTGAAACTCATCCTGCCGTTTTTTTTCGGCGCGGGCCTGCAGGGCGTCGCGGATGCCGCGGTACAAGCTGATCAGCCCCACCACCAGGGCTCCTGCGGCGGCGGCCCCGATGATCAGCACAATAAGGGGGATTTGCGCCTCGCCAAATATGTAATTTACTTCAACGGGCTGGTGATTGGCCACAGCGACAATTGCCAGCAGCAGGCTGAAGAGAAGTGCNNGCGGGCGGGCCCCGGTCCGCCCGCAGGGGCCCTATCGCTCAGGCCGTGCGGCGCCGGGCCCGCCTGAATTCAAACTCTTTCAGATCAAACCAGAGGGGGGCGGCAATAAAGACCGATGAATAGGTCCCCACCACCACACCGATGATCAGGGCGATGACAAAAGCGATGAGATCGAAACTGCCGATAAAATAGTAGAATCCCACAAGCAGGGCCAGGAGAACAAGCAGCGTGGTCAGCGAGGTGTTGATGGTCCGGCTCAGGCTCTGGTTGATGCTCCGATCCACCACCTCGGCATAGGCATCTTTCTTTTTCAGCTTGATATTCTCCCGGATCCGGTCAAAGATAACGATGGTATCATTCACCGAATAGCCAAATATGGTCAGCAAGGCGGCAATGAAAGGGCTGTTCACCTCGATCTTCAGAATGGAGAAGACGGCCACAATGATGAATACATCGTGTATGAGCGCGGTAATGGCGGCCAGGGCGAANNAGGGCGATGAGGGACTGACGGGCCAGCTCCCCGCTGATCACCCCGCCCACGCTCTCCACACGCAGATCCTCCGGCCCCAGCGAAGGCCAGCGCTCCCGGAAAGCGGCCAGGATTTCATTGCGGCGCCCCTCCTCGATATAGGAGCTCTTGATGACCACCCCTTCCGCGGTAACCCGCCCCTGCAGATCGCGTCCCTGAACCACCTGCAGCGCGGCGCCCTTCAGTTCGGGAAAACCGGCAGCCACCTCCTCCGCTTCGGCCAGGGCAAAGCCCGAAGCCAGGTTCAGGTGCAAAACCGTCCCCCCGGCAAAATCGATCCCCAGATTCAGCCCCGAAAATATGAGAGATATCACGCCGGCCAGAATCAGAATGAGCGACAAAGTGTAAGGAATGCGCCGGTTGCGGATAAAAGCGATTTTCATGCTGCTTTCACCCCCACATAGCGGCCGCTTTGCAGCAGCCCGGCCTTGAATGCCAGGCGCATCAGCCCGCGCGTCAGCGTAACGGCGGTAAACATGCTGCAGAGCACACCGAGGAAAAGAGTGACGGCAAAGCCGCGCACCGGACCGCTGGCCAGGGCAAAGAGAACGATGGTGGCGATAACCGTGGTCACGTTCGAGTCGAGGATGGTGCGGAAGGCATGTTTGAAGCCGCTTTCCATGGCGCTGCGCACCGTTCTCCCCGAACGCAGCTCGTCCTTGATCCGCTCGAAAATGATCACATTTGCATCCACGGCCATACCGATGGAGAGGATCAGGCCGGCCATACCGGGCAGGGTCAGAGTCGTCGGCAGCAGCATGAGCGCCCCCAGAACCAGGGTCAGGTAGAAGAGCAGCGCCACGCCGGAGAGGAAACCGGCAAAACGGTAGTAGATGAGCATGAACAGGAACACTGCCGCCAGCCCCGCAGCGGCGGCATAGATGCTGATCCGCATGGTCTGCTCGCCCAGCGTCGGCCCCACCAGCCGCGATTCAAGTTCGCGCAGCTCCACGGGCAGCGAACCGCTGCGCAGCAGCAGGGCCAGGTTGGCCGCCTCTTCAAAAGTATACTTGGGGTTCGTGATCCGGGCCTGGCCCTCGGTGATCACGCTCTTGACCACGGGATCGGATATAATTTCACCGTCAAGAACAATAAAGATCTGCTTTCCCAGAAACTGGCCCGTGGCCTCGGCAAAAAGGCGGCTGCCCTCCTTGTCGAATTCCAGCGAGACAAAGGGGGCGGCCTCGCTGGGATCCCGCATGGCCTGGGCGCGGCGCAGGTTGCTGCCGGTAAGCACCTCCTTGCCGTCGGGACCGACAAAGGAGAGCCTGGCCGTGCGCCCGATGATATCGCGCGCCTGCTCCGG
>MTKW01001711.1_pt1 | contig 30627 bp, 20 predicted proteins | sample 1042761 | NCBI WGS metagenome assembly MTKW01 (sample SAMN06205366, study PRJNA360243) | anaerobic digester metagenome | biome: Wastewater treatment plant; feature: Anaerobic digester sludge; material: sludge; isolation source: anaerobic digester fed with sludge from wastewater treatment plant ...
CTATTCGTCCCATATGGATTAGATTGATACTGATCATACCCCACAGAAGAATTTAACCCAACTCGCAACCAATCATTTACACGTGAATCTATATTAGCGCGCAATGTATATCTATCGAAATCTGACCTATAAGCCAATCCGTCTTGATAAAAATAACTACCGGAAATGTAATAATTAGTCCTACCTGCACCACCCGATATAGATATATCTGTCTGATATGTAGGAGCACTATCTTTATAATAATATTTATACCATTGCGTGTCGTTAGGGTACTGGGTCAGTAATTCGTTTACTTGCTCTTTGGTTCTATAACCTGTTTCTACCCAAAAATCGGTAAGTTCTTGGGCATTCATCATCTGCTCAAAATAGTCAGTGTTGGCTAATCTGGATCTACCGTATTGAGATTTAATAGAAACTGTTGCTTTTTCTCCTATTTTTCCTCTTTTAGTAGTGATATATATTACACCATTGGCTGCACGAGCACCATAAATAGAGGTGGCGGAAGCATCTTTCAGCACAGTAACACTCTCGAAATCTTGAGGATTTAACCCCAGTAAAGTACCGGACTGAATAGGAACACCATCCAACACATACAAAGGAGTTGAAGACGCACCTAATGAGCCGACACCGTGCAATCTTACCGATGACAACTGAGAAGGTTCTCCTGAAGATGTAAACACCTGTAAACCGGGAACCTTACCTTGTAATGCATCTAAGGGGTTTGCTATCGGTTTGTCAGATATCTCTTCCGAACTTACATTTACGACAGAACCAACAGTAGAAGATATTTTTCTTGCGCTACCATAACCAATAACCACGACATCTTCCAATAATTCAGAATCTGCAATCAAAATTGCATTTACATTCGCACTCACCGGAATCTCCTGTGTCTGCATTCCCACATAAGAAACGATTAACGTTCCACCGGCAGGGGCGGACAGGGTGAAATTCCCGTCGATATCGGAAACGGTTCCCTGCGACGTTCCTTTGATTTGGATGGTAGCACCAATCACAGGTTCGCCCGTTTCATCCACCACGGTACCCCGTACCTGTGTCTGAGCAGTAATAACCCCTAATCCTACAAAGAATAGGGTTAAAAACATTGTTAGTTTTCTTTTCATAAACTCTACTTTTAATTAAACAATTTTTGTTATTTGTTGAACTATATTTATTCAGATCATATCATCTCAATTATTATGAAAAAAGACACGAAGCTACATATTGGGGACCATTGCTTTGTTCATAATTCTTAATCCAAATAATTATCACAGCCGCCAGGCTTTTGAAAATAGAAGAAGATCTGATTTTGTGGAGAGAGTTGAGTGTTGTACACGTGGTTTCCTTTGTTGAGGATCAACGTCTGTTCTCTTCCCTTTTATCCAGTTTTTACCTGTACACTGTGAAATCTTGGCAAGAACTGCCTCTGAACATTTTCTCACCCCGTGTAACGAAAAGTTGCAGATTACATTAAAGCATAATGTGGTGCAAAATACCCTCAGTAAAGGATATGGCTTACTATTCATAATTGATTAAATACAATTTTACACTCTAAACAAATGCAAATATAAAGCAAAAATTTTATTACAAAACAATTTTTTATCGGTTATTGCCTTTTTTTTATCAAAAAAAGATATTATTTCAATTGAATAGTTACATTTTATTACTTTGCACTATCACAAAGTTCACCTTTTTGCGTGAAGATGTCAGCACTCCCCTTCTATTGTTAACAAAAACAAAGGCTATCTCGTTTTGAGACAGCCTTTATCTTAATAAAGATGAAAAATACTAAAATAGTATTATTTCTTATTTATTTTCGGGATGAGGATTCTGCGCAGTGCGAACATCCCAATACATTTTAGAGTAATAATTGTTGGTTCCATCTTGCAGTTTGGCAACTGCTGCACTGAAACCTGTCGGGTTCAATGTACTTTCGTTGGTGGGATATTTTACACGGGCAGGCAGATCTCCCTTTGTTTCTGAAAGCGGCGTAAAGGGTACTTTTTCGCCGCTCACCACGTAGGTGAATTCTCCCGGCTTGAGCATCGTCAGCGGATAGCCGGTCCTGCGATATTCACTCCATGCCTCGGTACCATGCATATAGAGATGGATGTACTTCTGCGTAGCTACCGTTTCTGCATTTACCACCTCGCTGACCGACTCTACATACTCGTCCAGTTCGTCCTGGTCGGCCGACTCGCCGGCCAATGCATACCAATGCTCGATTGAGGATCTTACACCTTCTTCGTACCACCCTCTATCCCAATTGTAACGTTCACTGAGAATAAAACACAATTCGGCATATGTCATCAACGGAACCGAAAAATCCTTGTTCAAAATGGTAGGAGGAGATGAGGTGTACCATGTGGGGGCTGCGTTACGTATGGCCGTGGTCATGTTGTTGCTCGGCAAGCCGTATGGTAGTCCGACATAATTTCCACTTCTCGATGTGGTGTAGATAGGTAACCGCGGGTCAACCACGCCCTCCCAGGGGTGTTGCTTGTTGTTCAGCGTGTCGCGCTGCCCTTTCAGCAGATCGGTGAAGGGCTTGGTTATGGAGAAGTCGTTGCGGCCATCCACAAAGAAGCCACGGTAGAAATAGCATTCGTTGGGCGCTTCGTTGGAGTATTTAAACATCGCTTCATCGTCGTTAGAGGTAAATACGCCCGAAGCGACCGCTTCATCGATGTAGCTTCTCCAGTTGGGGTCTACCTTCGACAAACGAATGGCTATACGGCATTTTAAACTGTTTGCAAACTGTTTCCACTTCGTGGCATCGCCGTCATATATCCTGTCTCCGGAGGTAAAAGCCACCTCGTCTTCGTCGATAAGGGCAATGGCCTCGTCCAGCTCATCGATAAAGCCGGGATAGAGAACCTCCAGGTCATCATATTTGGGATAGGTTACGCCGTCATTCAGTTTGAACGCTTCTGAATAGGGAACGCTTCCCCATGTATCGGCAATTACCTGCATCAACCATACTTTCAGGATTTTGGCTACTGCAATCTGGTTGTTGTTGCTGCCATAAGTGGCGGATTCAGCCTTTGTTGCCTCATCGCTGTTCATTTTTTCGATAAGGACATAATTGCCTGCGGTAACATAGAGGTGATTGAAATAGCTGTTGTTTACCGATTCGCGGATCTGATAACGGTCTTCTTCCGTATAATTCCGCTGGCTCCAATATTGTGCATAGGGTAGTGCCTGGCGACCGCTGAACCAGGTGTCGTAGATATAGTCCATCATCTTCTTTTGAGCACCTGTCAACAGGGTGGCCGTAGAAACCTTATCCGGCTGGTTGGGGTTTTTGTTCAAATCCTCCAGGTCCTGACACGATACAATCAAGAAGATAGTCAGGAATGCGAGTAGTATTTTGTTGAATGTTTTCATTGTCATCTTTTTAATTAATTAAAATTGAAATCCAACGTTGAGACCGAAAGTGGCGAGTGAAGGCAATGCACCTCCTTCAATACCCTGGATGTTGCCGGAGCTTGTAGTGGCCGATTCCGGATCGAAATGCTTGGTGGCAGGTCCCCAGAGAGCCAGGTTGCGACCATATGCGGAGATGTTCAGGTTACTGATGTGCTTGGATTTCAGTGGAACAGTATAACCAATTGTGATCTCTCTCAACTTGATAAAATCGCTCTTGAATACATTTTGAGCGGCGGGGCCGGAATACATACCACTTGCCCAAGTCTCCGCATCAAGCCGGATATTGTTGGGCGTGCCGTCTGCAAATACACCGGGAAGCAATACACCTCCGTTTTCTTCCGGATCGTTCCGCTTCGGAACTCCCAGCTCGTTGTTGTCGGCAGTCTCTTCAAGCATACCTGAGTAGATACCCCACATGTAGGAGGTGGAGAAAAATTTGCCGCCTTGTTGACCATCGAACAGAATGCTGAAATTTACATTCTTGTAGCGGAAGGAGTTGAGAATACCGCCTGTAAAATCGGGATAGGCACTACCAAGGGGGACATTACCGCTTGTGGAGGCGTAGAGTCCGTCGTCCTGAACCACCTTGTTTCCTTTGTCGTCATATACATAGTCGGTACCCATGATTACACCGTACTCCTGACCCTTGTATGCGCCGATTTCCACTTTGAACGGAGCGTTTACGATACGGTAGTAATCGACACCTTCAATCAGGTCTACCACCTTGTTGCTGTTGCTGGCCATCGTGATGGTTGCATCCCATTCAAAGTCGTGCGTTCTGACCGGGGTGAAGTCGAGCTTCAGCTCTACTCCTTGGTTGTCCATTCTACCGGCATTGATAATCATTGAAGTATAACCGCTGGCACCTGTCAGCGACAGAGGCATGATCTGATCGCGCGTGATGCTCTTGTATAAGGTAAGATCAAATCCGAGCCTGTTGTCGAGGAAGCTAGCCTCAACTCCTGCCTCATATGAGTGGGTCTGCTCGGGTTTCAAATCGATATTGTTTTTGGTCGTAGGCAGCAGATAAGCATGGTTCTGATCGAGACTGGTGTAGAAAGAGTAAGTATCGAAGATGCGATAGGGATCGGTGTCGCCACCTACTTTTGCATAACCCAACCTGATCTTGGAGAATGTGAGCCAGTCTTGCTTGATCACTTCCGACAGGATAAAGCTTCCCGTTAATGAGTAGTAGAGATATCCCTTGCCGTTCAGGCTTGATGACCAGTCGTTGCGGATGGTTCCGTCGAGATATGCCAGCGACTGATAACCGAGTGTGGTGCTTGCAAACAAGCTATTAACCGATTTCTTGCTCGTATAGTTTTCAGATTTTGCCGGGCTCCTCGAGTTGGAGAGGTTGTAGAATTCCGGAAGGACCAGTCCCGATACGGAATAACCTTCCAGCCGCTGATAGTTCCGGTGCATGGTATTGGCTCCCGCATTCAGGTTCCATGTGAGGTCCTCGTTCAGACTGGTGGAGTATTGTAACAGCAATTCGTTGTTGAATTCATACTGTTGACGGTGATATTCGGCAAACCTCGATTCTTCCTGCGAATATACGGCGCTACGCTCGAACTGTTTATCGGTGAAGAAATCGAGACTCGATTTAAACTGGGCAGTCAGGTTTTTCAATATATAGGCCTTGATGCCTGCGTTACCGTACAACCTGTTCCTGCTGTCGTTTTGATAGTTCATGTAGCGCGACCAGTAGGGGTTATTTGAATACTCTGGTGTCGGGTCATCCCATCCGGCGCGGTTCCAGGTAGCCTGGGTGCCGTCGTTGAATTTGTAGAGCGATTTCAGCTCTTTCATATCCAACTGACGTTGTCCCCACTGGATAAACTTCTGCATGACGTTGTTGTCGCCATATCCGGTTTCGGGACGGCCGGTTGTTGCCTGGTTCAGGTAGGTGATGTTTGAGAAGAGTTCATACTTGTCGGTCACCTTGATGGATCCGCTTGCATTGAACGAGTTCTTCATCAGGTTACTGTTGGGCATGTATCCCTTCAGCGACATGTTGGTGTAAGATACCCTGAAGGCTGTATTGTCATTGGCTCTTGAGATGTTGATGTTATTGGTTACGCTAACACCGGTTTCAAAGAATTTATCGATATCATTCTCAGGAGCTTTCCAGATGCTTGTTGTAGGACTGCCGACCCTTCCGGCATTTTCCCACTTGGCCAGGTCGTACCACGAAAGGTATTGGGTGGTTCCGTCGTATGCGGGCCCCCAGCTTTCATCCACTCCATAATCGATGATGTTGTAATCAACACCGTTAATCCTTGCCAAAGGTTCACCATCTTCATCGTATGCGCCCAATGAATAGCCGCCACCATATTTTCTCTGCATTACAGGAAGCTTGTTCACTTTTTCGAATCCGATACCGGTGTTGAATGAGATCCCCAATCCTTTCTGGCTGGCACCTTTCTTTGTGACGATCATGACCACACCGTTGGTTGCGCGTGAACCGTACAGTGCCGAAGCGTTGGGACCCTTCAATACGGAGATAGACTCGATGTCGTCGGGGTTGATATCCTGGATCAGGTTACCGTAGTCATAACCTCCAGCTCCACGTGCGGCATCGGTAGAGTTGTAGTCCGTGCCTTCGATGGGAACCCCGTCAATGACGAAGAGCGGTTGATTGTTCCCGGAGATCGATTTTGCTCCCCTTATCAATATCTTGGATGAACCGCCCATATTTCCGGTAGAGCCCGATATCTGCAATCCGGATACTTTTCCAACCAGTGAGTTGATTGGATTCGTAACACCGCCACGTGACTTGATCAACTCATCGGCACTCACCTCGGCCACAGAATAGCCGAGCGATTTTTTTTCACGACTGATACCAAGGGCGGTCACAACCACTTCTTGGAGCAGTTCGGCATCCTGTAGAAGGGTAACATTTACCGTTGGTCTGACGGGCACTTCCTGCGTGGTAAGCCCTACATAGGAGATGATTAATGTTGCATCCGCCGGGGCAGACAACGTGAAACGACCGTCGAGATCAGTCACTGTTCCTTGTGCAGTGCCTTTAATCTGAACGGTAGCCCCGATAATCGGTTCTCCCGATTCATCCACCACAGTACCGCGTACCTGCGTCTGGGCGACCAAGATCCCTATTCCTGCCAGGAAAAGGGTAAAAAACAAAAATAATTTCCTTTAATAAAAATTCTACTTTTAAATTATTCTCATTACAGTATCAGAAATTGCAATAATGTGAAAATTAAACAAAATAAATCATAATAATTAAAATTAAATATCTCATCCTTCTCGGATTTCAACTCGTTAGTTTGATTATGTTTGATAATGTTTGCAATTCATTACAAAAAGCAATAATTATGCGCATTCAAGTTGCAAAATAGTTGATAGTGTGTTTGTAGGTTGTAAAAATAACCTAAAACGGTGCAAAAATAATCTTAAATATATTATTATGCAAGTATTGCGTGTTAAAATCGAAAATAAAATAAGTAAAATATTTTATGATGAAGAATTATGGACAGTTTTTTATCGTTTTAATGGCTTTTTGATTTGCCGATCAGCTCAAGGGTGTGGCGTTTTTTTGCGGTTATTGACGGTTAAACAAAAAAAAGCGGGGCGACTATTTGTCGTCCCGCAAAATATCGAGTAGTATAATGTAGCTCTTACTTTTCTATTCCCAGCAATTCCACTTCAAAAATCAGCGTGGAGAATGGTTTGATAGTTCCGCGGTCTTGCGCACCGTAAGCCAGGTTGTAGGGAACGTAGAGTTTCCATTTCGAACCAACAGGCATCAGCTTGAGTGCTTCGGTCCATCCGGCGATAACCTGGTTTACGCCAAAAGTTGCAGGCTCTTTTCTCTCAATACTGCTGTCGAAAACAGTTCCGTTGATCAGGGTGCCATGGTAGTGTACCTTCACGGTGTCGCCATCGGATGGTATCGGACCGTTTCCTTTGCGGATTACCTCATACTGCAGTCCGCTGGGGAGAGTTACAACGCTTTCACGTTTAGCGTTTTCAGCCAGGAACTTTTCGCCTGCGGCGATAGAGTCCTTATACTGAACTTTCAACTCCTCTTCCTGTTTTGCCTGCTGTTTTGCCTGTGCATCTTCTACCGAACGCTGAATCAGCAAGCTGGCATCCATTTTTGATATCGCGGTGCTTTGATTTTTCAGCGTGCTGATCAAACCTGCCAACATCTGGTCGTTGTTGATCTCCTTACCTGAATCTTCACCGAACAACATCGATCCGAACTGGGGAACCATCTGCTGGCTGATCTGATGACCGACGCTCAGTCCCTGTATGTAGGCAGATTGTTCTTCTCCTCCCTTCATCGACTCTTTCAAGCCTTTGATGAATTCGTTCAGTTTGGGAGCATTTACCTTATTCAATGAATCGATTTTTGCTTCCAGCTCTTTCTCTAATGCCTCTTTCTGGGTAGAGTCGGCAGAGGAGATGCGCATCTGGTACTCGTGTTGGAGGTTTGTCGTGCTCTGGATAATACCGGACTGCTCCAGGTACTGCATCAATCCGCCCTGGTCTGCCAGGTTAACGCCATAAGCATAAGAAATGCTATCTACATCGCTCTTTAATGATGCCGCGGGTGCGGAACTGTCGCTACCGCATGAAGTCAGCCCAATTGAAAATGCGGCCAGTGCGCCAAGTACAACAAGTTTTTTTTGTTTCATGTTTTTCTTTCTATTTTAAAGGGTTCTCTTTTATTCTATTCCTAATAATTCGACGTCAAAAATCAAGGTGGAGTTGGGCTCGATGGAGCTTCCGGCACCCTGACTCCCGTAGGCTAACTCAGATGGGATGTAGAGTTTCCATTTGGAACCGACGCTCATCAATTGCAGCGCCTCTACCCAGCCCTTGATTACCTGGTTTACACCAAAAACTGCCGGCTGTCCTCTCTCGACTGAACTGTCGAATACTTTTCCGTTGATCAGTGTTCCGTGATAGTGGCACCTCACTTTTTCGTTCGCTTTGGGTTTCGGGCCGTCGCCTTCCTTCAGGACCTCATATTGTAAACCGCTGGGAAGTGTAACCACACCCGGTTTCTTTTTGTTCTCCTCCAGAAATTCGCGTCCAATCCGAAGATTTTCTCCCAGCATCTCCGCCTGCCTCTTGGCCAGAAATTCCTGAATGTACTGGTTGGCCTCCTGTGGGCTCATCTCTGCTGCGCCGTTATTGATGATCGCTACGAATGCTTTCATGAATGAGTCTGTATCAATCTGGTTCAGTCCGGAATTTACAAGACTCGATGCCATGCTCATCCCCAACGCATAACTTAATTTATCCATTAACTTTTTTCTTTTTTTAAGTTTGGCCACAAAAGTACGAATTAAATACGGAATAATTCTTGTTTTGAGGATAAAAAACTATATTTGTGTAGAAGGATAACCATCTAATCGGTAAAAAGATGAAAAAGAAACTGGTTGTACTGACCGGAGCGGGAATGAGTGCCGAAAGCGGGATATCTACATTTCGCGATTCCGGCGGATTATGGGAAAAATATCGCGTGGAGGATGTGGCCACGCCAGAGGCATTTCAACGAAATCCGGCACTTGTGTTGGAGTTTTACAATATCAGGCGTCGTGAACTGATCAAAGCAAAACCCAATGAGGGCCATATTGGGATTGCAGAGATGGAAAAAGATTTTGATGTGCAGATAATTACGCAGAATATTGATAATTTGCACGAACGTGCGGGAAGTACTCGGGTGTTGCACCTGCATGGCGAACTGATGAAGGCAAGATCTGTAGGTGACGCATCTCTGATCTATGAGCTGCCGGTCGACAATCCGGATATCAATATTGGCGACAAGTGTGAGAAGGGGTTTCAATTGAGACCGCACGTCGTCTGGTTTGGCGAGGCGGTACCGTTGATCGAAGAGGCCGCTGAAATGGTGGCGGGTGCAGATATCTTTGTTATTATCGGTACTTCGATGAATGTTTATCCTGCAGCTGGATTGCTCGACTACGTAAAGAAAAATGTACCTGTTTACCTGATCGATCCCAAAGATGTGAACACGGGTCGGAACCATGATGTGAATCACATTGTTAAAGGGGCGTCAGAGGGGGTGAAGGAGCTTCGCCGGATACTTGAGAACCGGAAGTGAAGGTGAGAATTAATCATAAGTCAGAAAACAAAAAAATAGTATCTTTGTTATCCTTTTTCAAAAGAGAGGAGAGATCCTCCATTGTATGGACAGTGCTGCAAAGGATTCAGGACAGCCTGTTCCAGGCGTGGAAGGTCTGGAATATTCAATCCATTTAATTGTAAAGAACAGTGAGCAGGCAGGTAGTTGAAACCCCGATGATGAAACAGTATAACGAGATTAAACGACAACATCCCGATGCTGTTTTACTCTTTAGGGTGGGCGATTTCTATGAGACCTTTTCAGACGATGCGATTACTGCTTCGGAGATTCTGGGAATAACGTTGACACGCCGTGCCAACGGAGCGGCCCAATTTGTGGAATTGGCCGGATTTCCCCATCATGCCCTTGATACCTACCTGCCAAAACTGGTTAGGGCGGGAAAACGTGTCGCTATCTGCGATCAGCTGGAGGACCCAAAGCTTGCCAAGACAATTGTGAAACGTGGCATCACTGAACTGGTTACGCCAGGGGTTTCCATTAACGATAATGTGTTGGTTCATAAGGAGAACAATTTTCTTGCAGCCCTCTATTCAACTGACGGAAAGCTGTTCGGGATCTCGTTCCTCGATATTTCTACAGGTGAGTTTCTCACAACCGAAGGGAACAGGGACGAGACCGACAAGCTGCTCTCCAGCTTTTCACCCAAGGAGATTCTAATTGAGCGTGGCAGTAAACGTAAGTTTGGGGAGAATTTCGGGCAGGACTACCTGTTCTATGAACTGGATGATTGGATCTTTACCGATGATGCCTCCCGCGAAAGGTTGTTGGCTCACTTCAAAACCAAGAATCTGAAGGGATTTGGAGTGCAACACCTGACTCTTGGTATTGTTGCCTCCGGAGCCATCTTGCATTACCTCGACATAACCCAGCATACCCAGATCAGTCACATTACGTCACTCAGGCAGATCGACGATAGCCGTTACGTGAAACTGGACAAGTTCACGGTCCGAAGCCTGGAACTGATTACACCGATGAATGAAGGGGGAAAGAGTCTCCTCAATATCCTGGATAAAACCATCTCTCCCATGGGGTCGCGTATGTTGCGTCGATGGATGGTCTTTCCCCTGAAGGATGTCCGGTCGATCGACGAGCGTCTCGATGTGGTGGAGAATTTTTTTCGCGAAACTGAACTGAAACGTCTGCTGGAAGAGAAACTTTCCCTGATCGGTGATCTGGAACGGATTATCTCCAAGGCAGCCGTAGGCAGGATCTCCCCACGCGAAGTGGTACAGTTGAAAGTGGCATTAATGGCCATTGAACCGATTCGTGAGGCTTTCCTTTCGTCTGACAATGCCGTTATCCGGGGGATGGGGGAGAAACTGGATCCCTGTAGCGCTATCCGCGACCGGATAGAACGGGAGATTGTTCCTGATCCGCCAGTGCAACTGAATAAGGGGGGAGTGATAAGAAAGGGAGTGGATGAGCAGCTCGATGAATTGCGCAACATAGCCTTCTCGGGCAAGGACTATCTTCTTCAACTTCAACAGCAAAAAATTGACGAGACAGGTATTCCCTCCCTGAAGATTGCCTTCAACAATGTCTTCGGATATTATATCGAGGTGCGGAATACCCACAAGGATAAGGTGCCCGACACCTGGATACGGAAACAGACACTGGTAAACGCAGAGCGATACATTACCGAAGAGTTGAAAGCGTATGAGGAGAAAATTCTGGGAGCCGAAGAGAAAATTGCGATAGTTGAGGCAACACTTTACAATGCGCTTGTTGAGAGCCTGTTAGAATATATTCCTGCTATTCAGGGTAATGCTGCTGTAATTGCAAGGGCAGACTGCCTGCTCTCGTTTGCCAAGGTGGCCGGGGAGAACAGATATATCCGTCCCGAAATCAACGACTCGGATGCGATCGATATCAAAGGCGGTAGACACCCTGTCATTGAAAAACAGCTCCCTCCCGACGAACCCTATGTAGCCAATGATGTATACCTCGATCGGGATACACAGCAGATTATCATCATTACCGGTCCCAATATGGCCGGAAAGTCGGCACTGCTTCGTCAGACCGCACTGATAACTCTCATGGCACAAATCGGATGTTTTGTTCCGGCAGAATCGGCGAAGATCGGGCTGGTGGACAAGATCTTTACCCGTGTGGGCGCATCCGACAACATATCGTTGGGTGAATCCACGTTTATGGTGGAGATGAACGAGGCGGCCTATATCATTAACAATATTACCGAGCGAAGCCTGGTGCTTTTCGACGAGTTGGGCAGGGGGACAAGTACCTACGACGGGATCTCCATTGCCTGGTCGATTGTGGAATATATCCATGAACATCCCCGGGCAAAAGCCAAGACCCTCTTTGCTACGCACTATCACGAGCTGAATGAGATGGAGAAATCGTTTAAGCGAATTAAAAACTACAACGTTGCCGTGAAGGAGGTAGACAACAAGGTCATCTTTTTAAGAAAATTGGTTCCTGGTGGAAGTGAACACAGTTTCGGTATTCATGTCGCTAAGATGGCCGGGATGCCTCAAAGCATCACCAAGCGGTCGGAAGCGATCCTGCAACAGATGGAGGCTGCAAATCGCAGACAGGGAATCAATAAGCCGATCAAGGATATCGTGGAGAATCGGGAGGGGTATCAACTCAGTTTTTTCCAGCTGGATGATCCGGTGCTGAGCCAGGTCCGCGACGAGATCCTGAACCTCGACGTAAACAACCTCACACCTCTTGAGGCATTGAATAAGTTGAACGAGATAAAAAAAATCGTAAAAGGAAAGCAATAGAAAGATCAAATGTACAACAATCCAAAGGAAACTCACTGCAAGGGACGTATCGAGGTTATCTGCGGTTCCATGTTCTCCGGAAAGACCGAGGAGTTGCTGCGACGGTTGCGTCGTGCAAAAATTGCCCGTCAGGAGGTAGAGATATTCAAACCAGCCATAGATGTCCGCTATTCACAGGAGGAGGTGGTGTCGCACGACAGGAACTCCATCCCTTCAACACCCGTGGAGCACTCCAGCAATATCCTGCTGCTCTCTTCCGAAGTTGAAGTGGTGGGTATTGACGAAGCTCAATTTTTTGACAATGGACTGGCCGAGGTTTGTCAGCAATTGGCCGATCAGGGCATCCGTGTTATTGTGGCCGGTCTCGATATGGATTTTAAAAGGGTCCCCTTCGGGCCGATGCCTGCCTTGTGTGCCATTGCCGATGATGTGACCAAGGTGCATGCCATCTGTGTCAGATGCGGTTCACTGGCCAGCTATTCACACCGCATAGTGGAGGGGGAGAAGCAGGTGATGTTGGGAGAAATGCAGGAGTACCAGCCGCTTTGCAGGAATTGCTATTTGCATGAAAAGGGGAGGTGACCGCCACCTTTTTTTTACAGTTGTAAACAAATTTCAAATCGGTGTGTTTATAATAAGAAAGTGTTAAAATAGCACGGGAAATCATTTACTTAAAACATTAACTTATGAAAATTAGAAATTTTCTTATTGTTACAGCCTTGGCAGTTGCAGCAATAACCACGACTGCAAGCGCGCAGAACTACACTACGGCTGTTGGTGCAAGATTAGGTTATGACAACGGTATTACACTGAAACACTTCTTTGCTCCGGCAAGTGCTTTTGAGGGATTATTGAGCGTCTCTCCTCGATACTTTCAGCTGACCGGAATGTATGAATATCAGCAACCGCTTCCGGGAGCACCCGGACTCGACTGGTATGTGGGTTTGGGAGCCCACCTGGGTAACGTCTACTATAAAAATTATGATGGTGGTCGTTTTCTCCTCGGTGCAGATCTTATAGGCGGACTCGAGTATGCATTTCCTACCGCCCCTTTTGTGGTATCGCTCGACTGGAAGCCTTCGTTTAACTTTACCAACGACTATAACGACTATTGGTTTGCAGGACTGGCTCTCAGTTTGCGATACAGATTCTGATAACTGCAGGTTCAACCGCATGATGAAACCGTTCTCAACCGAGAGCGGTTTTTTTATGAGAGTACGTTTAAAAGTCGTATTTTTGTATTCTATTCTTCGAAAAGATGGAACATCTACTCAGTCAGTTAAATCAGAGACAACGTGAAGCCGTTGAATTTTGCGACGGGCCCTCACTGATCATTGCAGGTGCAGGATCGGGAAAGACCCGTGTGCTAACATACAAGATTGCTTACCTGCTGGAGCAGGGACTCCCGCCATACTATATCCTGGCCCTCACTTTTACCAACAAGGCTGCCCGCGAGATGAAATCGCGGATTGCGGAGCTGGTGGGAGAGAAGAAGGCTCGGCAGCTTTGGATGGGGACGTTCCACTCCATCTTTTCGCGCATGTTGAGAAGCGAAGCCGAAAGGATCGGGTTTACTTCCAATTTTACCATCTTCGATGCTTCCGATTCGGCCAACCTGGTGCGACTCATCATCAAGGAGATGCAACTTGACGACAAGGTCTACAGACCCGGAGCGGTTCATGGACAGATATCGCGTGCAAAGAACGGCCTGCTGACCCCCGGGATGTACGCACAAAACCGTGAGATTATCGAGTACGACCGACTTGCCAAACGACCGCAGCTGCATGAGATCTACCGGCTTTATCAGAACAGGCTCAAGGCAGCTAACAGCATGGATTTCGACGACTTGTTGCTCTATACCAATATCCTGCTGCGCGATAATCCCGATGTACTGGAAAACTACCGGAACCGGTTCCAGTTCATCCTGGTTGATGAGTATCAGGATACCAATTTTGCACAACACCTCATCGTAAAACAGCTGGCCGGAGAGCATCACCGCGTATGTGTAGTGGGTGATGATGCACAAAGCATCTATTCGTTCCGTGGAGCCAATATCGATAATATTCTGAAGTTCAAATCTACTTTCCCGCAGACACGCATTTTCAAGCTGGAACAAAATTACCGGTCGACGAAAAATATCGTAAATGCTGCCAACAGTCTTATAAAAAAGAACAAGGAGCAGATATTCAAGGAGATTTTCTCGGAAAATGAGGAGGGGGAAAAGATAGAGGTGGTGAGTGCCTTTTCCGACTTTGAGGAGGGAGTGATTGTGGCCAACAAGATTGCTCGGATGCGATTTGAGGAGCATGCCCGGTTTTCGGATATTGCCATTCTTTACCGTACAAATGCCCAGTCGCGGATTTTTGAAGAGTCGTTACGAAAGAAGAATATACCCTACATCATTTATGGAGGGCTCTCATTTTATCAGCGGAAGGAGATCAAGGATATCATCAGCTATTTCCGGTTGATTGTCAATCCCGGAGATGAGGAGGCCTTCAGACGTGTCGTGAACTATCCTGCCAGGGGCATCGGTGATGTAACGGTGAGGAAATTAAGCGAAAAGGCAAGGCTGCATAATGTCAGCCTTTGGGAAGTGATCTCATCGCCGTTGCAATATAACTTGGAGGTGAATGCCGGTACTGCCCGTAAACTTGGTCTGTTCCACGAAATGATCGGCCGGTTCATTGCAGCTAATGAGACCATGAGTGCGTTTGAACTGGCGCAGATGGTAATCAAGGAGACGGGCATCGCCAGGGAGGCCTATGAAGATCTCACTCCAGAGGGGATGAGCAGGACTCAGAACATCCAGGAGCTTGTAAATGCAATCAACGAGTTTGTATCGGAGAGAAAGGAGGAGGGCAATGATGCGGTGCGGCTGGTAGATTTCCTTTCGGAGGTGTCACTCCTGACAGATCAGGATATGGGTGATGATGACGAGAAGGAGAAAGTCACGCTGATGACTGTGCATACGGCCAAGGGTCTGGAATTCGATCATGTCTTCGTGGTAGGGATGGAAGAGGATCTTTTCCCTTCAAGTATGGCCAAATCAGAGCCGAGGGGCCTTGAAGAGGAGCGGCGCCTCTTTTATGTGGCAATAACCCGGGCAAGGAAAACCTGTACCATCACCTTTGCCAGGAGCCGTTTCAGGAACGGAGTCACCAATCCTACTCGTGAGAGCCAGTTCCTGAAAGATATTGATCCCCGTTTCCTCCTGATGGAACAGAAAACGTTGACCACCTCCCGTGAAGGATCGGCCGATGGTTTCTGGGAGTCGATGCGACAACGCCGGGAGAGCAACATGCCGGAAAGAGCGACGCCTGCACCGCCACAACCGGTTAAGCGAGTTCCTCTCCAAGCGGCCGTCAGCTCATCAGCAAAGATCTCTGAAGCGGCTGAACAGCTGATGGTGGGAAATGTGATCGAACATGAAAGGTTCGGTAGGGGAGTGGTAACCTCGATTGAGCTGTTGGGAGGTGACAAGCGGGCTTTTGTAACTTTCGACTCGGCTGGACAGAAGCAGTTGTTGTTGAAATTTGCCAAATTCAGGATAGTGGAGTGATGCCGAAAAATAGCGTTGCCTATTGCTTGAGCATCTCAGAAAAAAATGCTAAATTTGGACTCTTTTTCAGCTAAACCATCAACAAGAAATAAATCCTTTAAATTTTAGAACAAGATGTCAAAAAGTGCTTTACAAATTGCCCGGGCAAGCTACGTTCCGAAGATGCCGCAGGTATTGAGGGGTAATGTGCAGCCCAAAGAGGGTGCAGCTACCGAATCGGTAAGCGATCAGGAGGAGATAAAAAAACTGTTTCCAAATACGTATGGTATGCCCATCATCACTTTCGAAGAGTCACAGAGAGAGATGGGATTGGAAAATCCTGTAAACGTGGGAGTAATTCTCTCAGGGGGACAGGCACCCGGAGGACACAACGTGATTGCCGGAATTTTTGATGGCATCAAGCGACTGAATCCCGACAGCCGGCTCTATGGTTTTATCCTGGGACCTGCAGGATTGGTAAATCATGAATACAAGGAGCTCACGGCAGATATTATCGACGAATACCGGAATACGGGAGGTTTTGATATTATCGGTTCAGGCCGTACCAAGCTCGAAGAGAAGGAGCAGTTCGACAAGGGATTGGAAATTCTGAAGAAACTCAACATCGGAGCCCTGGTTATCATTGGAGGTGACGACTCAAATACCAATGCTTGCGTGTTGGCCGAGTATTACAAATCGATCAATGCAGGTGTGCAGGTTATCGGCTGCCCGAAAACCATCGACGGCGACCTTAAAAACGATCAGATCGAGACCTCATTCGGTTTTGATACTGCCTGCAAGGTCTATTCGGAGATGATCGGCAATATCCAGCGCGACTGCAATTCGGCCCGTAAATATTGGCATTTCATCAAGCTGATGGGGCGCTCTGCATCGCATATCGCCCTTGAATGTGCGTTGCAGACACAACCCAATATCTGTATCGTTTCGGAAGAGGTAGAAGCTAAACAACAATCGCTCGACGATGTTGTGAATGATATTGCTACAATTGTTGCCAAACGCGCAGAGAAGGGGCTCAATTTCGGTACCGTTCTGATTCCGGAAGGACTGATTGAGTTCATTCCCGCAATGAAGGCACTGATTGCAGAGCTGAACGATTTTCTGGCCCACAACCAGGCCGAGTTTGATATGGTTCGCCGCTCTGGAAAACGTGACTATATCATCAGCAAGCTTTCACCGAAAAATTCTGAAATTTATGCCAGTCTACCCGAGACTGTCGCCCGTCAGTTGACGCTCGACCGCGACCCGCACGGTAACGTACAGGTATCTTTGATAGAAACGGAGAAACTGTTGGCAGAAATGGTGAAGACCAGGCTCGACGAGTGGAAGAAGGAGGGAAAATATAAGGGCAAATTTGCTACCATTACCCATTTCTTCGGTTATGAAGGTCGTTGTGCCGCCCCGTCCAACTACGACGCCGACTACTGTTATTCGTTGGGCTACACCGCCTCGATGCTGATTGCAGCAGGTAAGACCGGATACATGTCGTCGGTACGCAACACCACGGCTCCCGCCAGCGAATGGATTGCAGGTGGCATACCCATCACAATGATGATGAATATGGAGCGTCGTCACGGTGCAATGAAGCCGGTTATCCAGAAAGCGCTTGTCAAACTCGACGGCAATCCGTTCCGCTATTTTGCCAGCAATCGTGAAAAGTGGGCCATCGAGACCAGCTATCTCTATCCGGGACCCATTCAGTATTTCGGCCCGACCGAAGTGTGCGACCAGCCCAGCAAGACTTTGCAACTGGAGCAAAAGAGCAAATAGGATCAACCCTCATCTTCGTCGGGAAGATAAACAAGAAAACCCGCAGGCGGTGCAATACCAACTGCGGGTTTCTTATTGTTAGCCGGCGACGGGGCCGTTGTCTCCCCGTTACGCCTCTTCTACTTCCTGATAGAGGGATGAACGTCTGCCGACATTCATCTTGTCGAAATCCTCCTTTGAACCTACGATGATCTTGTCGTATTCGCGCAGACCTGTTCCGGCAGGTATCAGGTGTCCGCAAATCACGTTCTCCTTCAACCCCTCCAGCGTGTCTACCTTTCCATTGATGGCGGCATCGTTCAACACCTTGGTGGTTTCCTGGAACGAGGCGGCCGACATGAAGCTGGTAGTCTGCAGTGCAGCACGGGTGATACCCTGCAATACCTGGTTGGCCGTTGCGGGAATGGCATCACGTGCTTCCACCAGTCGCAGGTCGCGCCGTTTCAGCGAACTGTTCTCATCGCGCAGTTTGCGGACAGTTACAATCTGTCCCGGTTCGAAAATCTGGGAATCTCCCGGATCGACGATCACCTTCTTGCCCCAGATGCGGTCGTTCTCTTCCATCATCTCGTGCTTGTCGACAAGTTGCTGTTCGAGGAAACGGGTATCTCCCGGCTCAACCACCTCAACCTTGCGCATCATCTGACGGACAATCACCTCGAAGTGCTTGTCGTTGATCTTCACACCCTGCAGGCGATATACGTCCTGTATTTCGTTCACGATATATTCCTGAACTGCCGTGGGACCCATGATCGCCAGGATATCGGCCGGAGTGATGGCTCCGTCCGACAGGGGCATGCCGGCACGAACAAAGTCGTTCTCCTGCACAAGAATCTGTTTCGACAGCGGAACGAGGTATTTCTTTACCTCACCCGTTTTGGATGTAACGGAGATCTCCTGGTTTCCACGTTTGATTTTTCCAAACGATACCTCACCGTCAATTTCAGATACAACTGCAGGGTTGGACGGGTTGCGCGCCTCAAACAGTTCGGTAACGCGCGGAAGACCTCCGGTGATGTCGCCCGATTTGCCGACGGCACGCGGAATCTTCACCAGTACGTCGCCCACCCTGATCTCGTCGTTTTCATTCTTTACGATGTGGGCACCAAGTGGTAGCGTGTAGGTGCGGAGAATATCGTCGTTCTCGTTTACAATATGGGCCGATGGAGCTTTGGTCTTGTCACGCGACTCGATGATCACCTTCTCCTTCAGACCGGTCTGCTCGTCCGATTCCACCTTGTAGGTGATACCTTCCAGGAAGTTCTCGAACTTGATCCGACCGGTTGCCTCCGAAATGATTACCGCATTGAACGGGTCCCATTCGCAGATCAGATCGCCCTTCTTTACCTTGTCGTTGTCGTTGTAATAGAGTTTGGAGCCGTAGGGGATATTGTGAGAAAGCAACACGATCTTGGTGTTGGGATCGATAATTCTCATTTCAACCAGACGGCTTACCACCACCTTGTAGGGTTTGCCTTCAGCATCCTGACTCTCCACGTAACGAAGCTCGTCAAATTCCAGGATACCGTCGTATTTGGTGATGATCCGGTTTTCGGCGGCGATGTTGGAGGCGATACCACCCACGTGGAATGTCCGGAGAGTCAGCTGTGTACCCGGCTCACCGATCGACTGGGCGGCGATAACACCCACCGCCTCACCTTTCTGTACCATCTGGCCGGTAGCCAGGTTGCGTCCGTAACACTTTGCACAGACACCGTGACGCGATTCGCAGGTGAGTACCGAACGTATCTCGACCCGTTCGATGGGCGACTTGTCAATCTTCTCGGCAATCTCTTCCGTGATCTCCTCACCTGCACTGACCAGAATTTCGCCGGTAGTGGGGTGGGGGACATCGTGTACGGAGACACGTCCAAGAATACGCTCGTAAAGCGAAGCGATAACTTCATCGTTGTTCTTGATGGCCGTGGCAGCCAGACCGCGCAATGTGCCGCAGTCCACTTCGGTGATGATCACATCTTGTGAAACGTCTACCAGACGGCGGGTCAGATAACCGGCATCGGCAGTCTTCAAAGCCGTGTCGGCAAGACCCTTGCGGGCACCGTGCGTAGAGATGAAGTACTCCAACACCGAAAGTCCCTCCTTGAAGTTCGAAAGAATGGGGTTTTCGATGATCTGTGCCCCTTCGGCTCCACTCTTCTGCGGTTTGGCCATAAGACCACGCATACCGGAAAGCTGGCGGATCTGTTCACGCGATCCACGGGCTCCAGAATCGAGCATCATGTAGACGGAGTTGAAACCCTTGTCGTCCTCGGCAAGCTGTTTCATCAGGATGTTAGACAACTTGGAGTTGATATGGGTCCATGTATCGATGATCTGATTGTAACGCTCGTTGTAGGTGATGAACCCCATGTTGTAGTTCTCCATGATCTGCTCCACTTCGGCATAACCTTGCTGGATCAGCTCCTCCTTCTCCTTGGGGATGATCACATCCTCGAGGTTGAACGAGAGGCCTCCCTTGAACGCCATCTTGTAACCGAGGTCCTTGATGTCGTCGAGGTATTGGGCAGTACGTGCCACACCGCAGGTCTTGATCACTTTTCCGATGATGTCGCGGAGCGATTTCTTCGAGAGCAGTTCGTTGATATATCCCACCTCCTTCGGAATGTACTCGTTGGTGATTACACGACCGACGGTGGTCTGGTGCATCTTGCGGATCGGGTTGCCGTTTTCGTCGATATCGTCGACCACAACGTTTACCAGCGCATGAATATCTACTTTACCTTCATTATAAGCAATGATGGCCTCCTCTTCGCCGTAGAAGGTCATCCCCTCTCCCTTGGCTCCCGGGCGGATCTTGGTGATGTAGTACAATCCCAGTACCATGTCTTGCGACGGAACGGTGATGGGAGCGCCGTTTGCGGGGTTGAGGATATTGTGAGATGCGAGCATCAGCACCTGTGCCTCCAAAATGGCTTCATTGCCCAGCGGCAAGTGAACGGCCATCTGGTCACCATCGAAGTCGGCGTTGAATGCCGTACAGGATAGCGGGTGAAGCTGGATGGCCTTGCCTTCGATCAGCTTGGGCTGGAACGCCTGGATACCCAGACGGTGCAGTGTAGGGGCACGGTTCAGCAGGACGGGGTGTCCCTTCATCACGTACTCCAGAATATCGTATACAACCGGTTCTTTCCGGTCGACAATCTTCTTGGCCGATTTAACCGTCTTCACGATTCCCCGCTCGATAAGCTTGCGGATGATGAACGGCTTGTAGAGTTCGGCAGCCATATCCTTGGGCAGACCGCACTCGTGCATCTTCAGCTCGGGACCGACAACGATGACCGAACGGGCAGAGTAGTCTACACGTTTACCGAGAAGGTTCTGACGGAAACGTCCCTGTTTGCCTTTCAGACTGTCTGAAAGCGATTTCAGCGGACGGTTCGAGTCGGTCTTGATGGCGCTCGATTTGCGCGAGTTGTCGAACAGCGAGTCTACCGCCTCCTGCAACATGCGCTTCTCGTTGCGCAGAATCACATCGGGAGCCTTGATATCGATCAGCCTCTTCAGACGGTTATTTCTGATGATGACCCTACGGTAAAGATCGTTCAGGTCGGATGTGGCAAAACGTCCGCCATCCAATGGAACCAATGGCCGCAGATCGGGAGGAATCACCGGAATCACCTTCATGATCATCCATTCAGGCTTGTTCACATTCTTGGATGCCCTGAAGGCCTCTACAACCTGAAGCTGTTTCAATGCCTCATTCTTGCGTTGCTGAGATGAATCGGTGTTAGCCCTGTGACGCAACTGGTTGGCCAGCTTGTCGAGATTGATCCGTTCCAGCATATCCAGGATAGCCTCGGCTCCCATCTTGGCAATGAACTTGTTGGGGTCGCTGTCCTCCAACAGGTGATTGTCCTTCGGGAGCGTATCCAGAAGGTTGAGATACTCCTCTTCGCTTAGCAGATCCTTCTCTGCCACTTTGTCTTCGAGCACGCCCGGCTGAATCACTACATACCTCTCGTAATAGATGATGGAGTCCAGCTTCTTGGTAGGAATACCCAACAGATAACCTATCTTGTTGGGTAATGACCTGAAATACCAGATATGGGCCACGGGGACAACCAGGTGGATATGTCCGGTACGTTCACGGCGTACTTTCTTTTCAGTAACCTCAACACCGCAACGGTCGCAGACGATCCCCTTGTAGCGGATCCGTTTGTATTTGCCGCAGTGGCATTCATAGTCCTTTACGGGACCAAAGATGCGTTCGCAGAACAAACCGTCGCGCTCCGGTTTATAGGTGCGGTAGTTGATGGTCTCAGGTTTCAACACTTCGCCGAATGAACTTTCCAGTATTTGTTCGGGAGATGCCAAACTGATGGTTATTTTTGAAAAGTTACTCTTTATCTTGTTTTCTTTTCTAAATGCCATATTCTTGTCTTATAAAGAGTTATTGTTAATCAAGTTCTACGCTCAATCCCAATCCTTTAAGCTCATGCAGCAATACGTTCAAAGATTCGGGGATGCCGGGTTGCGGCATCGGTTCACCCTTCACGATAGCTTCGTAAGCTTTGGACCGTCCTACAACGTCGTCCGATTTGATGGTCAGAATCTCCTGCAGAATATGAGATGCGCCGAATGCCTCGAGCGCCCATACTTCCATCTCTCCGAAACGTTGTCCACCAAACTGGGCTTTACCACCGAGCGGTTGCTGCGTGATGAGCGAGTATGGTCCGATGGAACGTGCGTGCATCTTGTCTTCCACCATGTGTCCTAGTTTCAGCATATAGATGACTCCTACGGTAGCCGGCTGGTCGAAACGTTCGCCGGTGCCGCCGTCATAGAGGTAGGTTTTTCCGTAACGGGGGATACCAGCCTTGTCGGTCCATTCATTCAGGTCTTCCAGCGAGGCACCGTCGAAAATGGGGGTTGCGAATTTAACACCGAGTTCCTGTCCTGCCCAACCGAGAACAGTTTCAAAAATCTGCCCCAGGTTCATACGTGAAGGTACACCCAGAGGGTTCAACACGATGTCAACCGGTGTACCGTCGGCCAGGAATGGCATATCCTCGGCACGGACAATCTTCGATACGATACCCTTGTTACCGTGGCGTCCGGCCATCTTGTCTCCCACCTGGATCTTCCGTTTCTTGGCCACGTAGACCTTGGCGATCTGCATGATTCCGGAGGGAAGCTCGTCACCGATGGTCAGGTCGAAACGTTTCCGTTTAAGTTCGGCATCCAGCTCCTTGTGCTTGCGAAGGTAGTTGATAACCGTGGTACGGATCAACTGGTTCTTGTGTGCATCGTTGGTCCACTTGCTCAGCTGGACCGACTGGTAATCGATGTCAGCAAGCACCTTATGGGTAAATCTGGCCCCTTTCGGAACAATATCCATATTGGAATAATCCTTGACGCCGGCAGACGTCTTGCCTTCGGTCAGGTGCAGGAGTTTATCGATAAGCAACTTTCTCAGTTCTTCCATCTTGTTCTCATACTCTTCGTCGAGTTTGGGAAGAAGCGCTTTGTTCGACAACTTGCTTTTGCCTTTCTTAGCGGCTTTTGAGAACAGGTTCGTATTGATAACCACACCCTTAAGTGATGGCGAAGCTTTTAGAGAAGCATCTTTCACGTCGCCTGCCTTGTCGCCAAAGATGGCGCGAAGCAGTTTTTCTTCGGGTGATGGGTCGGATTCCCCTTTCGGCGTAATCTTTCCGATCAGGATGTCGCCCGGTTTCACACGTGCTCCCACGCGGATGATACCGTGTTCATCCAGATCCTTGGTAGCCTCTTCACTTACGTTGGGTATATCGGAAGTAAGCTCTTCCAACCCGCGTTTGGTCTCACGTACTTCGAGCGAGAACTCCTCTACGTGAACCGAGGTAAATATGTCTTCACTGACCAACCTTTCATTCAGAACAATCGCATCCTCGAAGTTGTAACCCTTCCAGGGCATGAATGCCACTTTCAGGTTGCGGCCCAATGCCAGTTCGCCATTTTCGGTGGCAAAACCTTCGGTGAGGATATCTCCTTTGGTAACCTTTTGTCCCACCCTGCAGATCGGACGCAGGTCGATGGTGGTGTTCTGGTTGGTCTTTCTGAACTTCGGAATGGAGTAGGTCTTGACGGCATCCTCAAAACTGGTAAACTCCTCTTCTTCCGTCCTGTTGTATTTAATCTTGATGGTGGTGGCATCCACGTAGATAACCTCTCCGTCACCTTCAGCCATCAGCTGTGTGCGTGAATCCTTCACCAGCCGGCCTTCAATTCCGGTGGCTACGATTGGCGCCTCACTTTTGATAAGCGGTACCGCCTGGCGCATCATGTTCGATCCCATCAGCGCACGGTTTGCGTCATCGTGCTCGAGGAACGGAATCAGTGACGCGGCGATGGAGGCAATCTGCATGGGCGAGACATCCATCAGGTCCACCTCTTCGGGTGCAACCACCGGGTAGTCTGCCTCCAACCTCGCCTTGACGCGTGGCAGGATAAATTCTCCTTTCTCATTCAGCGGAGCATTTCCCTGTGCAACCACTTTGTTTTCCTCCTCTTCGGCCGAAAGGTAAACCACTTCGTCGTTGTTGGTGTTTACCACGCCGTTCTCAACTTTGCGGTAGGGTGTCTCGATAAAACCTAGATCGTTGATCTTGGCATAGACGCAAAGCGAGGAGATCAGACCGATATTGGGTCCTTCCGGTGTTTCAATCGGACAGAGACGTCCGTAGTGCGTATAGTGTACGTCGCGCACCTCGAAACCGGCACGTTCGCGAGAGAGACCGCCAGGTCCCAATGCAGAGAGACGACGCTTGTTGGTTATCTCCGCCAGCGGATTGGTCTGGTCCATGAACTGAGAGAGTGCATGGGTGCCGAAGAAGGTGTTGATAACCGAGGAGATGGTCTTCGCATTGATCAGGTCGATCGGGGTGAAGACCTCATTGTCGCGCACGTTCATCCTTTCACGGATGATACGGGCCATACGGTTCAATCCGACGCCGAATTGGGAGTAGAGTTGCTCCCCGACGGTGCGGACACGCCGGTTGCTCAGGTGGTCGATATCATCCACCACAGCTTTGGAGTTAACCAGCTCGATAAGGTATTTGATGATCTCAATGATGTCTTCTTTCGTCAAGACACGAATATTTTCGTCGATATTGAGACCCAGTTTCTTGTTCATTCTGTAACGCCCAACATCCCCAAGGTCGTACCTTTTCTCTGAAAAGAAGAGGTTGTTGATCACTTCGCGGGCGCTGGCGTCGTCTGCCGGTTCAGCACTGCGAAGCTGACGGTAGATGTGCCGGATGGCATCGATCTCCGTGTTGCTGGGGTCTTTTTGGAGCGTGTTATATATGATAGAGTAATCAGACGAATTGGGAGTCTCCTTATGTAGCAGGATGGAGGATACACCCGATTCGAGGATGTCATCGATATGTTCCTGGTCCAAAATGGTTTCCCGTTCAATAATCACTTCATTACGCTCGATGGAGGTTACTTCGCCGGTGTCTTCATCCACGAAGTCTTCCATCCACGATTTCAGCACGCGGGCTGCCAATTTTCTGCCGATGACTTTTTTCAGGTTGGCTTTGCTTACTTTCACCTCTTCGGCAAGGTCGAAGATTTCTAGGATATCCTTGTCGCTTTCAAAACCGATAGAACGAAGCAATGTGGTTACGGGCAGTTTCTTCTTCCTGTCTATGTAGGCATACATCACGTTGTTGATGTCCGTAGCAAACTCAATCCATGAACCTTTGAACGGTATAATCCTGGCAGAATAGAGGAGAGTTCCGTTGGCGTGTACACTCTGACCGAAAAATACACCGGGCGAACGGTGCAGCTGTGAAACGATAACCCTTTCTGCTCCGTTGATGATAAAGGTGCCCTTGTCGGTCATGTATGGAATGGTCCCCAAATAAACGTCCTGAATAACGGGTGCAAAATCTTCGTGATCGGGGTCGGTACAGTAGAGGTAAAGTTTAGCCTTCAGCGGAACACTGTAGGTAAGCCCTCTGTCTATACACTCCTCGATAGTGTAGCGTGGCGGATCAACAAAATAATCTAGAAATTCAAGGACGAAGTTGTTCCGGGTATCCGCAATGGGGAAATTCTCCGTGAAAACCTTATACAATCCTTCATTTTTTCTGCTTTCGGGGGGGGCGTCGAGCTGCAAAAAATCTTGAAACGATTTGAGCTGAATCTCCAGAAAATCAGGAAAATCAAGCGGGTTTTTTATCGACGCAAAATTGATTCGTTGGTTGGTGTTATTTGAAGACATGAGAGTGATTTTTTGAACCTAATATGTATTGACACAAAAGGTTAAGAATCTTCCGTTCGAAGATTCCTAACCAAATTAACCTCTTGAAAGGCAAATTTTATTTAAGTTCAACTTCAGCTCCTGCCTCTTCAAGTTGTTTTTTCAAAGCGTCAGCTTCGTCTTTTGTTACACCTTTTTTGATTTCGCTCGGAGCGCCGTCGACTAAATCTTTAGATTCTTTCAGACCAAGCCCGGTGAGTTCCTTAACTGCTTTTACAACAGCTAATTTAGCTGAGCCAGCGCTTTTGAGGATTACATCGAAAGATGTCTTCTCTTCAGCTGCAGCAGCAGCGTCACCGGCAACAGGACCAGCAGCAACAGCAACAGCTGCAGCAGCAGGTTCAATACCATACTCGGTTTTTAATATCTCAGCAAGTTCGTTAACCTCTTTTACTGTCAAGTTAACTAATTGTTCAGCAAATGCTTTTAAGTCTGCCATTTTTGTATTTATTAAATTGATTACTAATTCTGTTTGTTGAATGAAAATTAATTTTGCTTTTCCGACAACGTTTTCAAAACTCCATGGAGAATTGTACCGCCGGATTGGAGAGCCGAAATAACATTCTTAGCAGGCGATTGCAGAATGGTAATAACTTCTCCGATAAGTTCTGTCTTGCTCTTGATATTTACAAGGTCTTTCAGGGTGTTGGCTCCGATAAAGAAGCTTTCCTGAACGTAAGCACCTTTCAATGCAGGCACCGTCTCCTTGTTTTTGCTATATTTGTCAATGAGCTTGGCAGGAGCATTGGCATCGTTGGAGAACATGATGGCCGTATTTCCCTTCAACAGGGGATAAAGCTCCTCATAGTTTCCTTCAATCTTTTCCAATGCTTTACGCAACAAGGTATTTTTTACCACCAGCAACTTGATGTTCTGCTTGGAGCATTCCCTTCTCAGTACGCTTGTCTTTGCCGCATTGAGCGTGGCAATATCGGCAAGGTAGAAGTTTTCGTATTCCTGCAGGTTTGCTGCTATCTTCTCTATAATAATGCTTTTATCTTCCTTTTTCATAGATTCTTCTTTTTACATTAGATTTCGTCTACCGATTTAGTGTCCACTTTTAATCCCGGACTCATCGTACTGGAAAGATAAATACTCTTAATATAGGTACCCTTTGCTGCCGTCGGTTTCAATTTGATCAACGTTTGAATAAATTCTTTTGCGTTTTCAACAATTTTTTCGGGCTCAAAAGATACTTTGCCGATAGAGGTGTGGATAATACCTGCTTTATCTACTTTAAAGTCGATTTTACCCTGCTTTACTTCCTGAACAGCCTTAGCCACGTCGGGAGTAACAGTTCCGCTCTTGGGGTTAGGCATCAGTCCGCGAGGCCCCAATACGCGGCCAAGTGCACCGATCTTACCCATGATCTGTGGCTGTGTGATGATCACATCCACATCGGTCCAACCTCCTTTAATTTTTTCGATATATTCATCAAGTCCCACATAATCGGCCCCTGCCTCTTTGGCAGCAGCCTCTGCATCGGGAGTACACAATACAAGAACTCTTACTTGTTTACCGGTACCGTGTGGCAGGGAAACAACGCCCCTGACCATCTGATTGGCTTTTCGCGGATCTACGCCAAGGCGTACATCGATATCTACCGAAGCGTCGAATTTTGTGGTGGTAATCTCTTTCACCAATTTCGCAGCCTCCTTCAGCGTGTAGGTCTTTCCCGCTTCAATCTTGCTCAAAGCCAACTTCTGATTTTTTGTAAGTTTACCCATGTCTTAATTGAAGTTTATAATTAGTTATTTGCGGGAAATTCCCCTTTCACTGTGATACCCATGCTTCGAGCCGTTCCGGCAACCATCTTCATTGCAGACTCAATTGTGAAGCAGTTCAAGTCGGGCATTTTTTCTTCGGCAATAGCCTTAACCTGTTCCCAGGTAACTTCCGCAATTTTCTTACGGTTGGGTTCTGCCGAGCCGCTCTTCTGTTTGGTTGCTTCCAATAACTGAATGGCAACGGGTGGTGTTTTAACAATAAAATCAAAAGACTTGTCGGTGTAGTAGGTGATTACCACTGGCAACACCTTTCCGGCTTTGTCTTGAGTTCTGGCATTGAATTGCTTGCAAAACTCCATGATGTTGATCCCTTTGGAACCCAATGCAGGTCCTACTGGGGGAGATGGGTTTGCAGCTCCTCCTTTGATTTGTAATTTTAGTTGTCCAGCAACTTCTTTAGCCATTTTTTTGATTTTAATAATTACTGTTTTCGAAACACTTAAAGAATTTACAGAATCTGCGTAACCAAATATCTGATTATTCTTTCTCTACTTGCATATAGCCCAACTCGAGCAGTTGAGCCCGTCCGAAGATTTTAACCATTACTTTGAGCTTCTTTCGCTCATCATTCACCTCCTCGACTACGCCGGAGAAACTGCAGAAGGGACCACTGGTCACCTTCACGATTTCACCTACATAATACTTTACATCCAGTTCGTCGCCTGCCTCTTCCAACTCATCCATAGTACCCAGGATCCGTTTCACTTCCATTTCGCTCAACGGTTGAGGGTTCGTGGTGTTGGGGAGAAATCCGGCAACATAGTTGATGTTTTTAAGTTGATGAATGACCTCACCCACAAGTTCAGCCTCAATAAGCACATAACCGGGAAGATAGGCACGCTCTTTCAGCACCCTCTTTCCGTTACGTACGGTATAAGTCTTTTCTGTGGGAATGAGAACTTGTGAAACGTACTTTCCTAAATCGGTTTTTTTAATTTCTGACTCAAGATATTCTTTGACCTTATTCTCTTTTCCACTAACGGAACGTAAAACGTACCATTTTTTTTCGCTTTCAGCCATTTTCTCTTAATTCAGAAAATTACAAAATACCGTAAAGAAATTTCACAATCCACTCAAAGGCGGAGTCCATGCCGAATACTATTAATGCAATGATGACGGAAGCTATCATCACAATCATTGTACTCCCGGCTAATTCCTTGCTGGATGGCCAAGATACTTTATAAACCAATTCGTTATAAGCATCTTTAATATATGCAACTATTTTTTTCATTGATTATTCGGATCGTTTTGCACGGGTCGAGAGACTCGAACTCCCGACACCTGGTTTTGGAGACCAGTGCTCTACCAACTGAGCTAGACCCGTAAGGTACCTCCCCGACCCTCCCCGAAAGGAGGGAGAGGAGGAATAAATCTTGTAACTCTATTAATCGAGCAGCTCAGTGATCTGGCCTGCACCTACGGTGCGTCCACCTTCGCGGATTGCGAAGCGAAGACCTACGTTACAAGCAACGGGGTAGATCAGATCTACTTCGATGGTAACGTTGTCACCAGGCATAACCATTTCTACTCCTTCCGGCAACTGGATCTCTCCGGTTACGTCCAGGGTGCGGATGTAGAACTGAGGACGATATTTGTTATGGAACGGTGTGTGACGACCGCCTTCTTCTTTCTTCAGGATATAAACCTCTGCCTTGAATTTGGAGTGAGGTTGAACTTTTCCGGGGTGAGAGATAACCATACCACGTTTGATCTCATCCTTGTCGATACCACGGAGCAGCAAACCTACGTTATCGCCGGCTTCACCCCTGTCGAGGATCTTGCGGAACATTTCAACTCCGGTAACCACAGATTTCTTGCCTTCAGCACCCAGACCGATGATCTGAACCTCTTCACCGGTTTTGATAACACCGGTTTCGATACGGCCAGTGGCAACGGTTCCACGACCGGTGATCGAGAATATGTCTTCGATCGGCATGAGGAACGGTTTGTCGATATCGCGCGGAGGCAGCGGAATCCACTCGTCAACTGCATCCATCAGCTCCATGATCTTTTCTTCCCATTTCGGTTCGCCATTCAGACCACCAAGGGCAGATCCACGGATAATAGGAGTGTTGTCTCCGTCGAAGTTATAGAATGAAAGCAGTTCACGCATTTCCATCTCTACCAGGTCAAGCATCTCTTCGTCGTCAACCAGGTCGACCTTGTTCATGAAAACAACCAGCTTCGGAACGTTTACCTGACGTGCCAGCAGGATGTGTTCGCGAGTTTGAGGCATAGGACCGTCAGTTGCGGCAACAACGATGATGGCACCGTCCATCTGGGCAGCTCCGGTTACCATGTTCTTCACATAGTCAGCGTGGCCCGGGCAGTCAACGTGTGCGTAGTGACGTTTTTCAGTTTGGTATTCAACGTGTGAAGTGTTGATAGTGATACCTCTTTCTTTTTCTTCCGGAGCGTTGTCGATAGAATCGAACGAACGTACTTCAGAGAAACCTCTTTTTGCCAAAACGGTGGTAATCGCAGCCGTTAAGGTGGTTTTACCGTGGTCAACGTGACCTATCGTACCGATGTTAACATGCGGCTTCGTCCGCTGAAAATGTTCTTTTGCCATAAAATATACTATTAATTAGTTTTTAATAAAATGTTGAATTTTCAATCCCGTACGTCATTAAGTAGCCAAAAATGAGATGCTGATCCCAGCACCCTCATTTTCCCGTTTCATGAGCCGATGGCGGGAATTGAACCCGCGACCTCTTCCTTACCAAGGAAGTGCTCTACCACTGAGCTACATAGGCGAAATTTAGAGCGGAAGACGGGACTCAAACCCGCGACCCTCAGCTTGGAAGGCTAATGCTCTATCAACTGAGCTACTTCCGCAATAAAAGCCGAAGATTGTATTCTTCATTGCTTTGTGGGCAGTGATGGATTCGAACCACCGAAGGCGTAAGCCAGCTGAGTTACAGTCAGCCCCA
>MTKW01008767.1_pt1 | contig 30609 bp, 34 predicted proteins | sample 1042761 | NCBI WGS metagenome assembly MTKW01 (sample SAMN06205366, study PRJNA360243) | anaerobic digester metagenome | biome: Wastewater treatment plant; feature: Anaerobic digester sludge; material: sludge; isolation source: anaerobic digester fed with sludge from wastewater treatment plant ...
ATCCCTGAATGATTCATATTTTAGTATGCTATTATCAAACTCTCTCAGCCCTAATAGCTTATTTTGACTTAAATCTAAAATAGCAGGGTAATACCCCTTTTGATTAAACTGTTTTTTTATATTGGATACATTATTTGTTTCTGTAGTTAAAACAAAATCAGCTCTTTTTACTGTTTTATTCGTATCAAAATCTATCACAGTAATCAATGTAATCCCTCCCTTTTTATTTTTTTCTCTCATATATATTATAACACATGCCCATTGGGCAAAATATGTCAAAATTGTAAATCTTTTGTTAAGATTTAGTAAACGAACCACTTAGAAGCTATCTACAATGAACAGACGCTAATTAGAAGGATTAACTTTGTGAAGGATTTTCTAAACTTGAAGGAGAATAGGTAAGTCTTTTAACTATTCTATATATATATTATAACAAAACATCCATAGGTCTGTCAAGTTAATTTTTTATTAACAATTATTAAAACTGTGTAATTCTTTTGTAAACATTCTAACATTACATTCAACGTTCCCATTTTTCCCCATCATGGCGCGCACATAATGATGCGAAAATCCGCTGTGAATGGAGCCGTTTTTTTATATCATAACTTTCAAATTTTCAAATCTACCGTGCTGCCTTTTTCCCGCAGCTAAATAATTGCCATATATCTTAATTATATATACGATATCATATCTGTTTTTTTGACTCGCAGATATTTTCCTAGCAACATCAAGCTAATTATCATATACATATTTTTTATCCTATAGTACTATATAGTTATTATCATTCTTAGTAATAAAATATGTTTTATTCTATTTTATTATCAACGTATCATCATCTATAGTAAACAAATATTTACCTTTCTTCAAATATATCACCCCTTACTAAAAACCCCCCAATTAGGGGGGATATAATGTAATTACATTCACAAATTCTTACGCAAGGAAGCCACTGGCTTTAGCCACGTGGAGGAATTGCGTCTCTTACAAAGACGCTATATAAGATTTGCTACCTCCTTTCTATAACTATACCCATCAAAGTGTTGTACAACTGAAAAATATTTATGATTTACACCTTGTACAACTCTTTGACCTTCCTTGTCTTTAATATCAAAACTACCTGATTTTCTACATGCAACTTCTCCGTACCATATGCCTTTATATTTTCCTTTTGGTATTTCAGCTTTAACCATATCTCCTGTTTGAAAACCAAAGAAATATTTTTGTCTTGCTAAATATCCTCTCGGAAAGCCGTATTTATCTAAATTTGTTCTACAATGACTCCCTCTACCTTTTGCTTTTATATACAAAACATCTTTTGTCTTAAAATATAATTTATCTGGTGTACTTTGACCTACACAACAAGCATCAAAGTAATGTTCTTTTGGCAATCCTAATTTGATTCTATTCATTTTAGTCAAAGCACCTGTACCACATTCTACTTCTAAACCACTATTACAAAGTACATCATAAACTTTCCATCTTGTAGAATTTACTACGGAAGAATCTTTTAATGATTGTTTAACTTGTCTTTGTACATTAGGATAACCAAATTCTTCAGCAGTCATATTTCCTTTCTTTTGATTACATTCTCTACAAGATAAACAAAGATTATCAACTCTATTTGTTCCACCCCTTGATTTTGGTATTATATGTTCTATTTCTAATGGAATATTTTCTTTGCTACAATAACAACATTTTCTACCAAACTTTTCAAGTAAATATTCTCTAATTTCATACCCTTGAAGTGTACCTTGTTGATACTCAATGCCACTTATTTCAGGATTTTGCATTAATTGAGTGTCAAATTTAACATTTTCATAAGATATATGAGTTAATGGAACTAATTTTTGTAATCTTTTAACCCACGTTTTTACATTATTAACCCTACTTTCTAAACTTGGTGGTATCCATCCTTCTTTTCTTTTTCTATTTAAAAATCTTGGTTTTCTATATCTTGTTCTTCTATTTCTTCTATTGCGTCTAAACATACGTCTATCATCAAGTTTCTTTTTAATATCTGTTCTGTGGCCTATTTGAGCTAACCATATTACATTGTTATTTTGTAGTATAGCTAATCCTGTATGCTTACTACCATAATCAATTTTTAATCTATATTCTTGCTTGTTTTTAATGTCTTCTACTGCTTTTTTAAGGATTATTGTAAATGGGTATCTTCTAAATATTGCAGCCTTACCTTGTTTAAGCAATTTTCTTGCAACTGCTTCATGGCAAGGCGATAATGGCTTTTTATTTGTGTCTAATACAAATACCATAGGAATTTCTCCTTTCTCTGCTTACGCAGGTTATATTCTCCTCGACCATGTTATAGATGCTTGTTATGTGCAAGACACTGGCTTAACCCACTACACCTGTTTAATCTTGCACGACAGGGGGTAGGGCTGGAGAAGCACCCCACCGTGTCATGACATCTATAACGTAGGCTCTGTTTCAAGCCTTGGTCTGGTCAACATAGGGCTATCAAGCCCACGACTTTAGTCGTTGGGTAGTTGACTTTTCTTCTTCTTTAGCTTCAAGCTCTTGCTCTTTTCTCATAGCCTCTATCTGTTCTTGTGTCTCTCGTATAATCCTCTTATAAATACCATCTAAAACATCTTTATCAACTATACCCTGTGATATAAGTGCCTCTATGATAGCTTGGACCTTGATGTCCGTTATTATGTTGCCATTTTCCTGCCGTTGAAAATAAACAGACAGGCCATTAAGGTACTGGTTAATTTTCTCAATGTCGTGAGACATTTTTTCTATTAAATCGTTGCGTTCCTGTAGATCCAACTCTTTAACCCTCCTTTATGTTTGAGCCAAGAACACTCGTGACTTTAGTCATGAGATGAATTGGCTCTATTCTGTTCACATATAATCCATGATTTTCTTGCACTGATTCTTTGCATTTTAGACATTTTCGGTGTCTTCATACCTCTAGGTGCATCACTAAAATCTATTTTATCGCCATCTATGTTCATAAGAACAGCGTAGCCTGTTGACATTCTACCTTTAACAAAATACTCATCGCCCAGATATCTTACCTTATCAAATTTCCTAAATCCTTCTATTTTGCCTGTAGGTATCTTTTGATGGCTTCTTACTCCTTTTGTCTGTTGATAGTCACGAAACTTACGCAAGGAAGCCCCTGCCTTTAGGCACGGGGAGGAATTGCACCTTACGCAAGTTCCGCCACCCCCTTTCCATAAGCATATCCGTCAAATCGCTGAATGACTTGGACATATCTATAATTTATTCCTTGTGCGATACGCTTTCCGTCCTTGCCTTTAATATCGAAACTTCCAGTCTTTCTACATGCGACTTCGCCAAACCAAACGCCTTGATATTTCCCTCTTGGGACAACAGCCTTAACCATGTCCCCTGTTTGAAAACCAAAGAAGAATTTTTGTCTTGCAAGATAACCTCTTGGGAAGCCATATCTATCTAGGTTTGTACGAGAGCGACTACCACGCCCTTTTGCCTTGATAAATAACACTTCTTTTGTTTTGAAATATAAGTGATTTGTTGTGCTTTCGCCTACACAACAAGCGTCAAAATAATGTGTTTTCGGCAAGTCTAAACGAATACGATTCATTTTTGTTCGTGCACCTGTTCCACACTCGACATCTAATCCTGTCTGCTTTAACACTTCATACACTTTCCATCGAGTGGCATTCACTACACTTGCGTCTTTTAGCGTTTTTTTGACCATTTCTTGAATATGTGAATACCCGAATTCTTCTGCTGTCTTACTTCCTTTGCGCTGATTACAGTCATGACAGGCAAGACATAGGTTATCCACTCGGTCTGTTCCACCTCTCGATTTTGGAATGATATGCTCCACTTCAAGTGGAACATTTTCTTTTCCGCAATAACAACACTTCCGCCCAAACTTTTCAAGCAAATACTCCCGTACTTCATATCCTTGTAGCGTGCCTTGTTGATACTCTACACCATTGATTTCAGGATTTCGCATGAGTTGCGTGTCGAATTTGGCATTTTCGTATGATATATACCCAATGGGGCATAACTTCTTTAGGCGGTTAACCCATGTTTGGATATTTTGCACACGACTCTCTAGTGATGACGGCAACCACCCCTCCTTTCGCTTGCGGTTCAGAAAGCGTGGTTTTCTGTATCTTGTTTTTCGATTTCGTCTTGCTCGACGAAAAGCACGCCTTTTATCTATTCTTTCCTTGATGTCTGTACGATGGTCAAGTTGCCCTAACCATACCACTTCTTGTCCTCGCAAAATCGCTAATCCTGTATGCCTGCTTCCATAGTCGATTTTTAGCCGATATGTTGTTTCATTTTCTGATTCGTCCACTGATTTTTTCAAGATAATGGTAAATGGAAATCGCCTGTAAATCCCCGCCTTCCCTTGTTTCAACAGCTTTCTTGCAACTGCTTCGTGACAAGGAGCAAGCGGACGTTTGTTTGTGTCTAACACAAAAACCATAGGGTTCTCCCCTTTCCTCTGCATAAAGCAGGTTATATTCTCCTCGACCATGTTATAGATGCTTGTTATGTGCAAGACACTAGCGCTACCCACCACGCTTGTTTAACCTTGCACGACAGAGGAACGGGCTGGAGAAGCACCCGAACGTGTCATGACATCTATAACGTAGGCTCTGTTTCAAGCCTTGGTCTGGTCAACATGGGGCTTACAAGCCCATGACTTTAGTCATTGGGTTGTTGACATGGCATCAATGGTTCCCCATCATAGGTAGACCGTTAGCTAACTACAACTTCTACTTCTATAATATAATGTTTCTAAAAAATAGTATCTACTTTTAATGTAATCTTAACCGTCCCACTTCTCCTGTCATGTGTATAAGATATAATATCTGCTTTAGTTAAATATGGTATCCTATCTATTTCTTCTTGTGTTAGTTTAATATCCCTGTCTATATTCCTTTTCCCTAGTAACTTATCCTAAAAAACATCCTATATCTAATCTTTGATTATCTTATTGTAAACTGTTAATAAAAATCTAAATGTAGATAACTCATAATCTTGTTTTAATAAAAATAAATCTGGGAAAGATAATTTGTCAAACTATAATCCATATATATCCGGTTTTTCTTCCGCAAAAACTTTCTAATAACCATATTTCATTATTGCCCTTATATATTCATGCTAAAGCTATAATCCTTCTTTAACTAGAAACCCATTATATTGCCCAAAATTATATATAGAAAACTTAGACTAAAATGTACCATACTTTTCTGTGTCTTGAAAATCAAAATACTGATAATAATTTTCTATTCTTTCAATATCCCTTTCACTTAACTAATCCCTGTTCTTAATATATAATCCTTGTATATCATATAAGATTGGATAAGGAACAAAATCATGATCCTGAGACTAAAGTTCTAATTTCCCTTCATAAAACTTTACTTTTTCATACCTAGCTATCCTTTGTATCCCACTTCCCTAGACTGTTTGTAGATATGATATCAAACCATTATACTCAAAATTAGTCTCTATATCTACATAATAGTTTATCTCTCTAAAGGCAGCTTTAACACCATCATAAAATTCTTGTATTGTATAAGCATTAAACTCATATTGTTTAATAAATACATCATTAAATAGTATTTGTAACACAAATCTTTCAGCTTGATAAACTAAACTAATGGATATTTCTTTAACATCATTTTCATATTCATTGAAGTCTTCTACCCTTATAACACCATCATCCATCTTTGCGGCAAAAAACTGCGTTTCTTTAACATCAAATTCCTATCTGTATGGTCTTATCCTGATATAAAAATTAGAATTACTTGGTCCTATATCATAAAAATCTACACGATATAGTTTATACGGTATAGCTATATCAATGATATCCAACTCAGGTTTTTTATCAGGGACTATAACACGATTATTTGATATATTTAAGATGTTCTCTATTTCGTATGTTTCGTCAACAAAATTCCCACCTACAAAATTCATGGTATAAGTATTAACAATAAATGGTGTTTGCGGCATTATATTAGACTAAAACAACATTAAAGCTTTATACTGCATGGGAAGCCCCCCTCTTGTACTAATCAAAACCATATAAAACAAATTTTAGCAAACTAATTATTTCGCGAAGTATTCCCTTAAATCCTCATCTAAATCATCTATATTTATATCTCTACCCAAATCGTCATCATATGAAGTATCTTTTGTCCCGTCAGTTTCTTTTTCTACACTTTTTGAGCTATTGCCTGAAGATTGTCTATATGACATTAATGTTATATCTTCAGCTCGTATCCCTACTTGTGGATATTTAGTATCAGCACTATTACTTATAAATAATGAATATGCTACAACAATATTAGTACCTTTATCTAGTTTAACTAATAAATTTTTAAGATTATCATATATCGCTACAACAGGATAAAATACCATTACACTCTCTTTTTTCTTGTAGTCATATTCCCTTACTCCTAAAGTAAAAGAAACCAGATTACCCCTATCGTATACATTGTAAACAGAACCAGCCAAAATACCCATGTTATTAGATTTTAACATTTATACCCCTCCATTTTAAAAGTATTATTTTCTTTGTGATGTTTTTGTATTTTCTAAAAACTTTAAAATCGTTTCAGCTTCTTTCTCGCTTAACTCTAAAATAGAATTAACTCCAAATTGTTTTTGTATTACTTGTATAATTTTCTCATATTTTTCATCATTATCTAAATAAGATAAAATCTTGTTAGCAGTACTATTGCTAACTTTAGTAAACGTAGAAGCATTGTCACCCATTAAAGAAGCAGCAGATTTTTCAGGTAGTTCATCCGACGAAGTAAGACCAACGTTATTTCCAAATCTTAACGCTCTTGCTATCGCCCTTGTTTCCGCCATCGCTATATAACTTGGGACTAGTTTAGGATCTAGATTACTAGGATCAGCATGCCCATGACCAGTAAATGTAGTTCCGTCTTGGTATTCTACTATAGCTTCTACGATACATTGCTTTTCTTTAGCATCCAGTTTTATTATTTTAGTTTCAATAGACTTTAATCCAAATGTATGTGCTATATCTAATAACCCTTTAAATACAACGAAATCTTTACCGTCAATGTCTATTAAATACTTTTCTCTATTTTCTTCTATTAAATCATATGATACAGTTCTATCTATATAAAAATCTGTATCGCCAAGAAAAGATTTGTACATGCTGCGTAATTCCTTATATCTGCTTAACTCATCAATTTCTTCTTCCGGTTGTTCAACATCGTCAATAAGCGCTTCTTCATTTGTAGATACTTTTTCTTCATCACTATTATTTACTACATTTTCTACCAAACGTTTTTCTCTATCAACCTGTTGATTATCATTTATAACCTCTTGGTTCTCTTTACCCATAATATAACCCTCCCTTATATTAAAATTTCTTCTACATTTATATTATAGCACAGAAATTATAAAAAGTCAAACTGTTTTATTAAAAAATCATCTAAAAAGTTTTAGTTCACTTCTTAAGACTTTGATGTCGTCATCTACTATAAAATCAAAGATTACAGTACTTTTTAACAACTATTTAACTGTTACATGGATACTTTCATGAAGCTTAACAGATCCTCCCTTCTTAATGTTATAAGTCTATTTTTCTCCTGTTTCTAAGTTCTCTGTAGATACAATAACAAACTGATTATTAAGACCATCTACTGTCATTCTAAGAAACTTTATTAGTTCCGGCTTTTTATAAAAATCGATAGATTGACCGACTTCTCTGTACAGATTCAACACGTTTTAACCCCCCTATATATTTTTTAATGAATATACTTATTGAACATATTTGACATATATACTTTTTAAAAACTCTATAGCTTCCCTCTTGGACATATTATAAAAACTTTGAATGAAATTAACAGCATTACCACCAGTAGAAGTTGAACATCCAAAACAATAAAAAGTCTCTGGTTTATCTACACCATGATCATAAACAAAAAAACTAGCATTAATATCTTCATGATCTTTAAAAGGACAATTTGTCCTATATTTATTTCCTATTATTCTAAAACTTTGCCCAGTTATATCTTCTATAAAACTTTTTAATGAGAATTTCAACAATATATCATAAATACCTGAATAGTTTATTTCAGCGTCTTTTTTAATCTTTTCCACTATATACTTTATCGTTTCTCCCTTGTCTAACATAACATCATCCCTTATTATTCTTAACTTTTTATACGGAAAAAATAATGTGATACTAAATTTCTGTCTATATCAACAAGTTCAAGCTCATAAAAACTAGATGGCATACCTCCATGATTATTAAAGAAATATATATTTGATAACTCAGGATACTTTTTTAACATTTTTCTTGCTATAAAAACTGCTACAACACTATCTTCAAACTATTGTCTGGTTTTTTGATTATCAATCCTTATATCTCTAATGTATCCGTGAAAATCTACTTCTAATGGTCTAAAACCTAAATGTTTAGATTTCTCTCTATTAATAGCTGTTATCGCAACTAACACTTTGTCGTAAATAGACGCTCCTTCACTTTCGCCTAAAACTATAAGCTAAATCTTATCATAATCTACTTTGTCAGGAGCATTTATCTCTTCGTAAAGCCTGTCAACTGTATTTTTAAAATTGTCCATTAACATCACTCCTTTTTTTGAACTATTCAATTTTATCAAATCAATTATTTTATCTAAAAATTAATATACATAGTTATCTAAATCACTATTAACCTACTATTATTATATCATGTTTATGTGAAAATGTCAAGCTTTACCTACCAAAGTTTATTTTAGATTGTGAACTATTATTAATCTATCTAGTTTTGTGAACTTCAACCTTCAGCGAAGCGGAAATAAAATGTCTGCTATATGCCTTTATTGCTTAATACCTTAGTTTTATCGCTATCTTTATATTTTTTATCATTACTTAGCTACTATACATCAAATGAATAAATACCATCCCCCCTAAATAATACTTTGATCTGTTCATAAAGTATCTCTGTTCCGTAAACGTCGACAGAATAAATAGGACCAGGTTCATACGACTCATTATGTTTTGTCTAATAAAATCTATAAGTATTAACAATAAAATCACCAGATGATACCTAATCCCACGTTATTTTAGATATATCATCTTCTATAATATGTTCCCCAGTTTCTGGATCGGTATATTCAATAATCTATGGTCTAGCATTTTGTGGTGGACTCAACTTTTCTACAACTAAATACTTTGATGGATCCATCGTATAAATATCACTATCTATGCTAGTATTTGATTTCTATTTAATAGAAACATAATAACTGCCAGGACTATCTATATAAGTAGACACATCTATTCTGTTTTCTGTCTACCTAAATAAGGCAATCTGTTCTTCGTCTCTAAATAAAGTTATCTCATAATATTCCTATCCCTATATAGCTGTCCAGTTTAATAAACCAAAAATACTTTCATGCCAATGTATATCGCTTGGAATTTTTAATATATTAACTACGTACGCATTGCTATCTCTCCAATATAATATATTCGGCGTTAAAACTTTTATCTATTTATTCTATCCACCAGAAACAGTCTATTTATTAATTTCTACTTTTACATTAATATAATCTCCATTGTCCGTTATAGAAATAGATTCATAACCCTAAAGTTGTAGATAAGAACTGTTTATGCGTTCTATAACATTTCTAACTTCTTCTCGTATATGTGTAGTGTCAGTATTGCCATAAAAGCTTGTATTTTGGAAATCCTTACTAATGGAATAAGACAATACCAAATTTGTGTCTGTATAATAATAACTATCTAAATGTATATTTATCTTCTCAGTAGGTCTTATTCTGTATACTAATCCTTTTTGTGCTTTAGTAAATACATCTGTCTAGGCATTCCATATATTACCATCTTTTATACTTTTTTTACCAAATAATATATCATCTTGCTATCCATTATAGCCATATATAGCATTAAAATCTAAATATATATTGCTATTCACTTTATAAATGTTATCTGTTGATAATGTGTTATAGATAAACCAATCTTCATTAAAATCACCATAATTAGTGGAATCAACTTGATTATTCAGCGCATCACCAGTAGCATAAACAAATTCCTAAAAATCAGTCATATTGCCTAAATACTTAAATCCATATCCTCTAAGTTCTGTATAACCAGGATAATACCTATCGATCAAAAATAAGTCAGTATCATCTGGCTATTCTACATGATGTATTGGCTCCATAAACTTAATCTTAAGTATTAATCTGTCTTCATCCTATACCTCAATATAATTTTCAAAACTTTCAAGTCTTTCCATAATAAATGTATATGTCCTATCATAATATGGATTCCCGTCATTTATATTATTGTCATAAAATATATTTTTATATATATCTATCGTGATATACTCCTGATGTAATATGGGATAATAAAATACCTATTCACCAGTATTATCGTCTATTAATGTTATAGTTATACCATCATAGATAGATAAATCTTGTTGACTTGATACTATTAGCCTGCCTTTTTCGATGTATACATCAAACTTCTATGGTATGGTAGTATCTTCATGCTCAGGCTCGCCTGTCTCCCTCTCTCGTAAAATAGGTGTGGCTTCATATCCGCTAGTTAAAATCATTTTGGCTGGTACGTAAAAAGGATTTCCTTTGTCAAACTAAAACTATGACAAAATGTTGGAAAATGAAGAAGTTGAAATAAGATCAGATATACTTTTAAATATGTCCATATATTGGAAAATAGTAGACATCCAATAGCCAATAGTAAATGTTATTTGATTGTCCAATCTAAACTTCTTAAAAACAGATTTAACTTCTAATAGCTCATCTTTAGTATATTCTCTATCTCCTGCTTTTTTCCTTTTAATACTGTTTTCCATATAACTCTATATTATTTTTATTCTAGTATAAGTATCATTTTCTTTAGCAAGATCATTATTCATTTTTTCTATTTCATTATCGTCATTTGTCATTTTCCCAAACCAAAGGTATTTAAATAAAAATACTATATCATGAAGCTAACTAAACAAAACATCACAAAACTATTCCCATAAATTTCTGTTGTATGATAGCTATTCTTCATACATTATAATAAATGAATAAAACTAAGCATATATAACTAAAGGACTTATATTTGAAAGTCCCATCACAGTTTTTGATTTTTTCTATATTTTTATACGCATTGTTTCATCAGTGTTTAACTACTATACTAAAGAATTTGCCGTATATTTACTATTTATTAAGTTTAAAATCATACTAAGCCCATTATCATCCTAATACTGGACTGTTTTAGTCAAATCTATCACTTCTTCCATATTGTTACTAGAAAAGGAAAATGTGATAGTATATAAATAGTCTTTTTCAAGATTATTTTTTAACTGCTATTCTGCTTTTTGTAATAATCGTTTTAAATAAGAATTGTTTTCTATAGATATATTCGGCTTAACATAAACTGTTTCGTCTAATATAACTTCCTATGATTGTGAACTAATAACATCTTTAAATATATTATATAAAATAGGATACTGATTTTGACTATAATCTAAAATATCCTATACTTGCTATATAAACCCTAAATCTTCTGTAAAAAGTCTATATAACATATCTATAAGTTGATAGATTATTTTTTGTAAATCATCTTCCTTTTGCCCTTCTTCATGAATCATATTATTAAGATTTATTAAACTATCATATATATTATCTTCAAAATATACAACATGCTCTATAAGCTATTGAAAAATCTATGACATCATCTCATTCTATATACCCTATTGTTCCGGATAAGTTTGTAATGTTATATTTAGCCGATTTATAAACTCTACTAGTCTTTGTGATTGCTAATCATTTATTGTCTCCTATTTATCGTCGATAACATCATCAGGATTTATATAATAAATGGATCCAACCTCTATATTATCAAAAAAATCTTTAGATATATTTAATCTCGCGATTAGAACATCATTGGAAAATATGTTTATATCTTCATCAGGAATACCTATAACTTCATCCTATAAAATATCCCCTTGGTAAAAAATGTTATATTTAAATAAATATGTTTCTCTGTCGACTTTTTTAATTTCTATAGCATTTATATATACCTTATCAGCTTCTAAACTTAAACTTATTTTACCTCGCTAATCTTGTTTACTAGATTTTACAACTATCTATTTTAACTATTTTTTTAAAAACGAAATAAATATAGAAGAATATATCATTTTCTATCCTTCAGTATTATAACTATCCCATATCTTATCTACTAAAAATAAAATACTCGACTATGCCGTACCATTCCGCTTATTATAATGTAATAAACTAAACTATTTGTTTTCACCACTAATAAAATTATTCTCAAAATTATTAAAAGATATGATGTCATTATTTGATAAAGATAGTATCTTTTCAAATCCATGCTATGGTTTAATAAGAAAAAGATTATTCTAAATACTTGTATCCCCCGGCAAAAAGTTTTTTATAAACTCTATGTTAATCTGTATAAAATCAAACTATATTAACCTATTATTCTAATAAGTATGTTCAAACGTTTTATAGTTTTTATTATCAATTATTCTTGCTGTTCCGCCCAAATCTTTACTAAATAGATTTTGGCTAAGGTCATCCTATATATAAACAGATTTAAACCCTAAGGCTATCTATTCTGTAAACTTATTTATAAAAGATAATAATCCTTCAAATAGTTTCCACCAGCCGAACCACCCATCGTTAGATGGATGCATATCTATCCTTTTTAGAATAAAAACTGAAGCCTATATCGACATTTGCTCATTTTCACTTAACATTTTATACTAGTCTACAGAAGGCTATATATTTACACCATATCTATTGGTATATACATACTCACCAGATTGTTTTTTTAATATAGAATCTCTTTCATTTTCAATCTAAGTTAAAATAGGATTAGCTATATTAACTATACTTTGGAAACCAGATATTCCCCTAGATATACTGCTTAATATCCCGGAAACATATTGCCCGAACTAAATAATCATATCATTTATTACATCTGTTATAGGAAAACCCCTTAGCGATGAAACTGCCTATAATAACTGCTAACTAAAATCCCTAATATATTCTTCATATGTAATATAATTAGATTTACTATCACCATATAGTTCTTCTATCTACTAATCAACTACGTTACCATCAGGCTTACTGAATATAACATTATTTTGTATTAGCTCTTTCTATTGATAATCTTTATCAGGATAATTTTTAGTCTTAAATAAATAAAGGAATATGTTGTCTGCTTCTTTACCATTAAATAAGTTGGATAACTGTTTAACTAAGTTGAAAAGCTATTCCTGTCTGTTGTTATAGTTTACATAACTATATTTATTCGGCTAAGGAATTCTTGACTATGGCTATAATATCGCTAATAATAACCTATATGTTTTAGAGTTATAATCTAAATCTGCTACAGTTAGGCTGTTAATATATTTACCGCGAATAAACTATTCTTCAAATGAGCTGTAATTGGTTTCTTTCTATTGCCGCAAATTATAAGAAATAACAAAAGGATATATTAAACTATTTTGTTTATTCTGTAAGGTATATAACTGTATTCCTCTATTTTCTAACTATTCTTTCCTGAACAAATCCTATTTTATATAAAATATATTACCAAACTGGTTGGTTAACCCTATTTTTGGATACATATTTTTCCTCCTAACATTAAAATTGCCGATGTGTTTCCTTAATAACAACATGTATCACTCTAACTTCATTTAAAATAATGTCAAATAAATAGCTGTCTTTTTCTTCATAAGATTTCATCGACACAAAATACTTTTTATAAAGTTTATAAAACTTGTAGTCTATATCTTTTTGTTTCCATTTTTTAGAAGCTATAGCATCTTTGTAAACACTAATATAAAAATCATCAATCTTGTTAAACTTACTTCTTGGATCTTTTCTGTCAAAATTAAAATCTTTTACAACCTCAACATTAAACATCTCACCCTCATTGTCTATAAACATTACTTCATTATCATCTATTTTTTTAATCATTTCGATGTTTTTTAACGCCAAAAAATCATCAGTTCTTATTATAAAATCATCTATTATAAATGATTTGTCCTTAAATAAAAAATATATTGAAGAAAACTGATTAAGATGTGCTATAATAGATTGATGATTGAAATACAGAAAACTTGAAAAAGAATTTTTTCCTAAACTTAAATCTTGGATTGTTGTATTTTTCTTTATAAACCTTTGTATGTAATTAAAAGTATCACTATCCATATAATCCCCTCCCCATGTTTGGCAGCATTGATCTACTTATATTATATCATATATTACTGTAAATGTCAAAAAAAGTTCACCACTAACTATGATACAAATCTTTTAACTAAAATTTGAAAAACATAGAGAAATATGATATAATATAGATGTAGATATAAAAAAGGAGGGCAGAAAGGTGAAAATCGCAGAAGAGTTCAACAACTTCCTACAGTCTTATGATACTGGTATAGAGGAAGTAGACATTAGAATAGAAGAGCTAACTATAATCAAATCATCCGCAGAAATTCATGGAGAGATATATATTAATATATCTAAAATGGAATATGAAGGATGGTTTGTATATAGTTTGATTGATGGGAAATTCTCTATAGAAGATACATTAATAGAATCATTAGTTGATGAAACTTATGCCCGTATTACTTGGAAAGATTTTATAGAATTTTTTGAAACTAATTTAATCTCATTTACACTATAAAAAGAGGGGAAAGGGAAATGAATGCTATAGAAACTTATTGTCTAAAAGCACATAAATCAATAGACAATTATGAAGCTAAAGTCTTTACAGAACAGAGAGGGCTTACACAACAAGACATTAAAAAATATATTATAGGCTATTCACATGAGGATGACATTATAGATTACCTTTATAAAAAAGGATTTAAACAAAATGAATTAGTTGATTATGGCATTTTAATAAAAACTAAATATGGCTATTGGCATCCATTTAAGGATAGGATCATATTCCCGATAATAGATACGAACAAAAAAATAGTTGGTATTACGGCACGTAGTATAAAACAAGGTGATAATGTAAAATATATACACACTACCAATACTAAGTATTTTTGTAAAGGGAAAGTATTGTATTTAGAACATCTATTAGATCCTAAAGATAAGAGGATATTTGTATCCGAGGGACCAATGGATGCTATAGCTATTAATAAAAGAGGACACAATGCTTTTGCTACATTTGGTACCGGTTTTAGCAAAGCACAACTTCAAAAAATAAAAGATTATTCTAAAGAATATGAAATAAATGTATTGTTCGATAATGATGAACCAGGCAAACAAGCCGCGTTACGATTATTAAAAGAAATGGCTAAAATAGCTTGTAAGATTAACTATGTTTATTTACCTGACAATGTAAAAGATATAGATGAATACTTGGAAAAATATGATATGGAACATTTACAATCTGTTAACGGTAGAACTTTTTTCATTGAGAATTATTTTCAAAATATATTTGAACAAGAAACATATCATGATGCGTATATGGAGTTTATTAAACAATGTAAGTTTATAGAAACAATAAAAGATAAAAGAATAAAAAGAGGGTTCTATATTAAACTATCAAAACTTAATGGTCTATCGGTAGAAGAATACAAAACTTTAATAGATTTAAGGAGTGAGATTAATAATAAGAGAACAGCTGTACCCGTATAATAAAGGGTGGAAAATATATTCACATAAATGGAGTCTTGGTACTTATTAGAATGTGGCACTTATGACTGATGAAGGTGCCATTATATTTGTTCCATTAAACGAATTAGTAGATACACATACAGGCTATATGTATAGAGTATATTTTGATCCTGGATTTTACATAGATGTACAATACGATTAGATGGTTAGAAAACAAAAGTATAATAAGGTTTATTGGGAATATATAGATAAAATAGAGCCAGGAGATTATTTGGAGTTTATATAGTCGCATAACTATAGGTATTTTTCTAAAAGATTTAATAGCCACAGGAATAAGTATGTTGGTTATTCTATGTTAGATATGTTTAATAAGGCATAGAAAGAAATGCGACATATAAAAATAGACATCAAAAAAGATTATGCTTATAACAAAACAATGAAAAAGATTGTAAATATATATCGATACATGTCTAAATATGCTTATTTCTATTATGTCCCCATGATTAAACAATATGGTCCAGATGACCGCGTATTAAATAATAGGATCTTGTTATATTACCAATCTGGTTTAATCGGTAAACATGTTTCTGGCTATCAAATGTATCTTATTTTTGAAGATAGTTTAATAAACTAGTATAATAAAAAACATAATATAAAGGAAAAGTTTATCTATACATTGTCGCAACATTCTTTATATAATAAGTTTTGGGATAGTTCATTGTTAGACTATTGCCCGCCAGTTATAACACATAACGGTGATAGAGTTATAACTTATCCTAAAAACACCAATATAACTAATCTTAATCTTTATCCATATTTAAGGATATGGGAAGATGTAAAATTATTTATGCTAAATAAAAGAATGTAGGTGCGCGTATCGTATATTAAAAAAATAAATAAAAATGTTGTAGATCAAGTACATCCTATACATCCCATAGAGCTACCGGGAGGTCTTATCACTAAAAGGCATATTTTTATCGAATAATGGAGGGATTATCATGAGAGATTTTGTCCATCTTCACGTACATTCTATTGGTTCGGTTATGGATGGATTAAATAAAATAGAAGATATAGTAGATAAAGCAAAAACAAATGGGCAAAAAGCAATAGCATTAACAGACCATGGCAACATCAATCAAATAATAAACTTCTATTATTATGCTAAAGAATCTGGTATTAAGCCATTAATAGGTATGGAAGCTTATTTTGTTGATGATATGAATATAAAAGATAAAACTAATAAACATATAGTTTTAATAGCAAAAAACAATCAAGGACTTTCTAACTTATATAAAATAGTAAGTGAAGCTAATAGAAATGGCTTTTATTATAAACCTAGGTTGGATTGGAATATATTAGAAAAATACCACGAAGGTCTTATTATAACTACTGGATGTCAAAATGGTATATTATCTAACTATATCTTAAAAGATAATGATATAGATACCGCTATGAAAGTTTTGAATAAGCTATATAACATATTCAAAGATGATTTATATATAGAACTACAGTACCATAATATAAAGTTAGAAACAGATAATAAAGATATAAAAACTGATGGTGATTATTTTAATATATTAAAGAATATAGCTATAAAAATGAACATACCATTTATTATTACTAATGATTCCCATTACACAAATGATGAAGATTATATCGCACACAATATTATAGTAGCATCAGCATGGGGTAAACAAATAAAGAACCCTAATGATATACGATTTACGATAAAAGATGAAAGTATTAAAGATGGAGACAGCCTTTTTGAAATAATGGCGCCAGTATTTGGGGCAAAAGAAACAGAATACGCTTTCCAAAACACAGTTAAAATAGCAGATAAATGTAATGTAGAAATAGAGAGTTCACTTATGCATCTACCAGAACTACAAAAAGGTCTGGACGCAGAAAGATACTTAACAGATTTAACTTATAAAATGGCATATAAAAAATATGGTAATCCATTACCAAAACATATACAAAAAAGGATAGAAACTGAACTTGATTTAATAAATGGGACTGGGTTTGCTAATTATTTTTTAATACTAAGAGACATTATAGAAAATAGCGGTGTTAATTTTGGTAACGCTAGAGGATCAGCAGCAGGAAGCTTGGTGTCTTATCTTATAGGTATTACTAAAGTAGATCCATTAAAATATGGATTACTGTTTGAACGTTTTTTGAATATAGGTAGGACATCATTAGTAGAAGAACAGTTTGAAGGATTAATGACAGAAAATAATACAAATAATACTATTAAAGACCATTTACAAATGATAGAGCTATTAAAACATAAATATAAAATAGATATATATAATGAGAGAATAAATAAAGAATTAGATTATTTTATAGAAACAAAAAATGGTATACAAATACTTGAAAAGATACTTAATAGTAATAAAAAAACTAAAGATAATAAACTTAATCTTTATCTATTAGAACTATTAGGAAAATGTGGTAAAGCAAACCTAAATGAAGCACCAAAAGTTAAGCTAAACACTACTTCACCACCAGACATCGATGTTGATGTAAGCTATCTAAATAGACAAAAAGCAATAGATTATATAAAAAATAAATATGGAGATAATAATGTAAATCATATATCAACCTATGTATATATAAAAATAAAAATGGCAATACAAGAAGTAGGTAGAGTATTGGGTATACCATATGGAATAGTTTTACAAGCTTCTAAAACAATACCAAATCTTTATAAAGGCACAATATACGATGCTATTGAAGAATTTCCAAAACTAAAAAAGATGTATAATGATGTATTTATAAATAACTTTGGCGAAAAAATAACAGGAAAAGATTGGTTTGATTTATCACAAAAAATTATTGGTACTATAAAAGCACAATCTATACATGCCGCAGGTATTATTATTACACCAGAAGACACAGCTAACTATGCCCCTATCGTAAAAACAAATGGAGTTTTAGCTGTAGGATTTGATGGACCAACCGCAGAACATATGGGATTACTTAAGCTTGATTTATTAGGGTTAAAAACAGTTGACGTTATATATGAAACCATAAAACTTATTGAAGAAAAACACGGTATTAAAATAGATCCATATAAAGATATGGATCTAGACGACGTAAATGTATACAAAAATATATATCATACTGGTATGACTGATTTCTGTTTTCAGTTTAGTTCTGATGGGATGAAAAATCTATTACAACAAGCAAAACCTGACAACTTGGCAGAACTCGCAATAATGAATGCTTTATATAGACCAGGTGCTATGAGATTTATAGACGATTATATTGCCATTAAAAATGGTGATAAACCGAAAGATTATATATTTGAAGAGTTAAAGCCTATATTAGAAGAAACTAAATCTGTTTTTGTATATCAGGAACAATTAATGAGTGCCGCACAGATACTATCTAGTTTTAGTAAAGCAGAAGCTGACGCACTTAGACGTGGCATTGCTAAAAAAAAGCCAGAAGTTTTAGTTGACTTAAAAGAAAAGTTTATATCAAGAGCAGTTAAAAATGGATATAATAAGGATAAAATAGAGGATATATGGGAAAGACGTATTGTCCCTGCTGGAGAGTATTCATTTAATAAATCACATGCTGTTAGTTATGCTATGTTATCATTTTTTACAGCATGGCTTATGAACTATTACCCAACTGAAACTATTACTACATACTTAAACATATATTCATCTAATAGAGAAAAACTAATGGACTATATTAACTTATCACAAAAATATGGTATAAAAATACTTCCACCTGATATAAACACATCAAACATAGGTTTTACAGCAGTAAAAGAAGGTATTATTAGAGTAGGATTATCTTCTATAAAAGGTATAGGAGAAAAAGCGGCTGAAGAAATAATAAATAATAGACCATATAAAAATATATTAGATTTTTTAAGAAAAAATACTACTAATAAAAAAGTTTTGGAAAGTTTAATACTATCTGGAGCATTTGACGAGTATTATCCCAATAGGCAAGATTTATATAATAATATAGACCAAATGATAAACTTAAAAAATGCCCCTAAAACAACGCTATTTGGCGACCCAGAAGAGATACTTATACCAAATAAAAAGCTAACTGTTCATAACACTATATTCCTTGCCAAAAAAGAGATAGAAGTGCTTGGTCTTTTTATTACATATTCCTTAGATGACATTCTTGGGAAAGTATTACATAAATTAAACGGAATACCTTTAGCCGATTTGGTTAAATATGCGGACATCAATAGTACTTATAAAACATATGGCATAATAAAAGAGGTTAAACTAACTAAAACTAAAAGAAAAAAACAAGCAATGGCATTTATTACTATTACCGATGGTCAGGGTAATGAAATGAGATGCGTGCTATTTCCAGAAACTTATGAACAATACCATGAATATGTTAATGAAGATAATATAGTTTTCATCCAAGGACAATACCAAGAAGATGGTAATATGGTAATAACAGATGTTAAACTGGTTAAAGAAGCTTAAACCATGGTTATAAAGCCATATGAAAAGCAAAACACAGTGTGAACACAGCACTTTTTAGAAAATAAAAAAAGACGGGTTTTTAATCCCGTGAACTACTGATTATTACACTATTTCAGCTTCCTAATTCATCGATCGCCGCTTTCGTGTTGACAAGTCTTACGCAATCTCCAAAGGCTTAACATCCCGCAGTTCCTGCGGTAGGGCAATTTTATCCAGTTGCCAGCTGTTTTAGTCCAAAATTTTTTATATTAATAGCAGCGTTAACGTCTCTATCGTGATTTGATCCACATTCTGGACATGCCCACGCTCTATCATTAAGCGTCAAATCATTATTCACGTATCCACATTTAGAACATGTCTTTGTAGAAGGCTCAAACCTACCAATAGAAATAACACGTTTGCCGTTCCATTCTGCTTTGTAAGTTAAAATCGTCTTAAACTTATACCAACTTTGAAAGCTAACTGATTTAGCTAACTTGTGATTCTTAAGCATTCCTTTTATATTCAAATCCTCCAAGAAGATATAGCTACCTTGGCTTTCAGTAACTAGCTTCTTGGTGATTTTATGAATCCAATCCTCTTTGATGTTAGTTATTTTTTCGTATGCCTTAGCAAGTTTAACCCGCTATTTCTCATAGTTTTTAGATTGCTCGTAGGCTTTTTTACCTTTTCGATACTTGCGATCTAAACTTTTATGTAAACGCCTAAGTTTTTTGTCATACCTATTAGCATCTATCGGTAAACTAAACTTTTCGCCAGTAGACAAAATAATGGTATCTTTTATCCCCATGTCAATACCGATACCGTCATTCTCAACTTTTACAAACGATATACTACCTTGCGGTTGATACTCTATCAATAATGAAACATAGTATTTACCAGATTTAGTTTTAGAAATAGTAGCATTTTTAATCTTATATTCATGCGGTAAAGTTCTATGTATCCTAACTTTTATCAAGAACTTAGCAAGAAGACACCCACCTCTATAGGTGGGTGATGAATTGCCCTCCCCTAAACTACACAAAATCCTTTTCTAAACTCATAAGGCTTAACTAAACTTACTTTAACTGGCTTATTTAACTTTTCAAGCTTAATATAATTACCCTTATTCTGTACTCCTTTAACAACATACTTTTTACCATTATAGATAACAATATCTTTAGGCTGACAGAAATATTTTTGAGTGCGTATTCTCCTTTGTCCTTTAGATATCTTTTGTCCTCTATATTTGCGTAGATTTTCTGTATTGTAGTTTTTGTTTCGTGTTCTTCTGCCGCAAAACAGTTCTTGTCCCGTGGCAACTTTACCTGTTCTTATGTCTATATACTTTGCATCATAGAATTTTTCTAATGAACGATTGTTTCTTCTAATTTGTTCAAATATAATAGGTTTTGTTCTTGCTTGATTAATTCCACCAGCTATGCAAAATGCATCATTATAGTGCGTTTTTTCTAAACCTAAAGCTACTCTTTTAAACTTAGTTATATATCCATAAGTGTATTTGCAATTAAGTATATTAACTAATTTCCATCTAACTGTCGACATGAAAGTAGCTTCTTTAAGTGGTTTTAGAATAGGCTCTAATCCCCATAGCTTACCATTCTCTTGGTGGTTTTTAGGAGTATGACACTTAATGCATAGCGTAATTAAATTGCTTGGTCTATTTGTTCTATCTTGTTTCCAAAAACCTATATGATGAACTTCTAAGGGTAAATCTTCTCTGCCGCATAACTGGCACTTATAATTATCTCTATAGAGTATATACTCTCTTAGGTTATAAAAATCTTTTTGTTCACCTTGTTGATAGCCTATGCCTTCTACATCTGGATTTTTTAGCTTGTGTGTATCAAAGTTAGCCACTTCTATTACCACATCTGTTACAGGAAGTATTTTCTTTAAAAAGTTAATAAATCTAATATGACTGTCAAATTTATGCTGTATAGAAGGTGCTAACCAATCATTGTGTCTTTTCCTGTTATCGAACCTTGGCTTTCTGTATCTAAGTCTACTGCGTCTTTGCCTTCTATACATAGCTCTTTCCTTTAATCTTTCAGATATACCTTGAAGTAGTTTAACTTCACCACATATTAGTTCTTCCTTTTCAGTAATAGCAGAAAAACCAATATAACTGTAGCCACTATCTATTCCAAGTGTAATAGGCTGTGTATAGGTAGTGGTTTCATATAGGAGCTGAATAGTAAATGGTTTTCTTCTAATAACTTTAGCTTTCTTGTGTTTTAGTAGTATTCTAACTTTAGCATGATTTTTAGTAGGCATTAAAGGTTTACCTTCTTTAGATATTACAAATACCACATTAACCCTCCTTAAAGAGTAATAACTCACTACAAAGTAGTGGTAAGTCCACATCGCCAAGGTTATATGGGGTTTTGTATGGCAACAGCACTTCTCCTACCCTCAGAGATGTTTAACCACTGCCCTCAGAGCATAGGACTTGTGGAGCATCCTATGGTGACTATATATTCCCATATAACGTAGCCCGATAGGGTTAATGCCCCCTGGCTGAGGCTAATCAACTGAGCTTGTTAATCACAAGCTCCACCCTCTATAGGGTGGGGTAGTTGACGTACATATCATTAAAAAATGTTTCTAAAACTTCTTCATTCTCACTTATACGTTCTTGAAAAATAACGCTACAAAGCAAATCAATAGTAGTATCCCTATATTCTATAGCTTTCAACCCCCTTTCATATTATTGTCTCATTTATATTATATCATATTTCTCTTAATATGTCAAAATAATGTTATCAAAAAAAAGGAAAAGGGGTGAAAACCCCTTTAAATGGTGGAGCTGATGGGATTTGAACCCACAACCTTAGGATTTAGAGTCCTCCGCTCTCCCGTTGAGCTACAGCCCCATTGTTTATATTATATCATATTTTTCTAAACTATGTCAAGTATTTTTGCCACAATGTTTATTCGCTAAAAAATTATTTCTTTCATTTATATTATATCATATAAATATAGTAATGTCAAATTATTTTATAACATTCTTCCCTGATTTTATATTTAACTTGCTAACCCTATCATCTAATTGTTTCTATAACTAAGAAGTATATAGTGCTTGCCTTTCATTTATCTTATCCAAGCACTGTTTTACTTCTTTGTGCGTTTCGTTATCTACGAGTTTATTATCACCAGCATGTTTATCATTTGGTATTACTATCATAACTAATATAACTATTATTACTAACTATATAGTAGTCTATGGTATTAAAAGTATAAAATAAGAACTAAATAAATAGACATTTATCTATGATTTATGCCGTGCCTAAATATAAAATAGTAAATCTCCATCTTTATTATAAAATCCTTTCTACTAATAAGCATATTCATCATCGCTTCCACTAATAAGTAATGGATTTCCTTCAACTGCTATTATCATATCTTTTACTTTACTTGATGAAGCTTTATTATACTACATCAATGTGTTATCATTCCCCAAATCTTCTTTAGTGATAATAAAAGGATCAAATCCTAAAACATATCGTGATTGCTCTATAAAATACTCATCAACAAGTTGAACTAAAATCATATATTTCTATTTTTGTTGTGGTAGGTTATATATATCTATCTATTCAGGATATATGGGAAGAATATACATCATATATATCTCATTATCATAAACATAATAATCTATATATTCTTGAGTATATGTTTCCTATAAACTATATATTTTATCTTCTATATTTTTAATAATACCTTTTATTTTCTATGTAGAATAATAATCATTAGATAAATATGCTTCACCATTATTAGTCGATACTATTCCTATATAATATGTACCATCTATTTCTATAAATCTGCGAAAAAAGTTGTTATTGATAGATGCATAATCTTTATTATTTATATATTCATATAAATCACTACTGTATTTATACTCCATAGCAATAAGTTTAAGATCATTTAATGAATCTTCTAAATACTTTTGGAATCTTAAAACATTTTCTTCCTATATATTAGCATCTATAGCTCTAAAATTATCACGTATATTTGTTATCGCATATGTAATACTCCATACTATCTAAATCTAAGAAAAGATTAACACTATAATCATTATAACTGTTTTAGCCCTCACTATTAAGACCTCCCATCATCCTTTATATTAATCCTTCCATCCTTGTCAACCTCTATAAAATCTATCTATTTATCTAACATGCTAATCGTTTCTTGGCTATAATGTTCTGTTAAAAACTTATTAAACTTTTCAGCACCATAGTTTTGAATCTATTTTTTTATTCTCTTTCTCATATTATCTATTCTATCTTCAAATAACTAACACATTTCTGGATTATCTTTTACCTCGCTAACAAGTTCCTAAAAATCAAAAATAAGCTAAACATAATCTCGCATCATATCATCATTTATATCTTTTATATTTTGTTCATTTCCCTGTCGTTCTTTTTTAAGCATTTCATTAGTATCTTTAATGTCCTATATATTACTCCTTATATTAGCATCTAATATATCTATCTTTTCTTTATATTTAGTTTCCTTTGATACTATATCGCCAAGATAATCCTTAAAAGTAATATCCAAAGTCTCAAACTTATTCCTTATCATTTGGTCTAATCTAAATAGTTTATTATCTATCTATTCAATCGCTTCCTATAAATCCCTTAGTATCTATTCTATCTCTCTAATGTCTTCAAGTTTTTTTTGATAATCTTTTATATAGTTATTACTACTTTTCTATTGCGATAATATATAAATTATTAAAGTAAAAACAACAAAACCAATAATCTATATAAGCTATCCTACAACTCCAAGGTTTTCGGTAAGGCTTATTATGCTTTTTATATATCCTTCATAACTCCATATATTATCCATCTGGAAAACCTCCGTCTATTAGAAGATAATATCAAACTATCATTACCACCCCCCTGTCAAAATGAAAAAGGCGGGAAATCCCGCCCCTTAATCACAAGCCAGCGTCCTTATTCTTCTACTAACTCATTGATAAGCTTAAATCCCCTAAATGCTTGTTCTTGAAGCTTTCTTAAAAATAATGGATTATATTGTGCTATATTATCTTCATCAAACTCGTTTTTCAAAAAATCTTCTAAGAAATCAAAAATCTTCCTTGTATATTCACAATAGTTAGGTTCTGGCTTATCAAAATCCAATCCATAAGTGTTGTACGAATTCTATAAACATCCACTATGACACGCATAAAACCATTTACAATTTTTACAGTTATTAAGCGTTCTATATTGACTCTATAAAAACCGTTTAAAGTTTTCATTCTTATACACATCAGTTAAACTATTTATTGTATGTATGTTACCAAAAATCTAATCTTCTTTCCAGTCTCTACCGCAAGGTAGTATCTATCCATTTGGATCAATCTAAAACCATTTACCAGCACAGTTGATATTCTCACAAAAAGTAGTTTTAGTATCTAATAATCTGTGAAATAAATCATCTATCAAACTATTACCAATACTGTTATTTTTATCATAGAACCAATATAACAGAAACTCTTTTACACCCTTATACATTTCATCGCCACTAATAAAATAACTGTTATCATTCCCATCCTATTCAAAAATCAAATTCCACTGGCTATATATACCTAATTTTTTCTGGTATTCATATTCATCGATAAGATTATTTATACTGTCTCTAGTAATAACCATAATAGACCCGGAATCCATATCTGCTTGTTTTAGTTTATCAAATACTCTTAGAAGTTGTTCCGTATTTCTTCTTGTATTGCTATTATTCAACCCGTCAAAAGATAGTCCCGGTCTTATTCCCCATTTTCTAAAATGTTTGATCCATTCATCGTTAATCAATGTTCCATTTGTTTGTAAAACTATGCTTATATCACAATCAAAATCTTTTATCATTTGGTTCTATTGTTCATACCATTCTATACCTCTAAGTAACGGTTCGCCACCATGCCATGTCCACGTGCGTATCAAACCTTTACCAGTTTTTTGGAGCACTTCTTTTACCGTTTCTAGACTCATATCTTCTTTATGAACCCTATTTTTTAAGTCATAACAATACGGACACTATAGATTACATTTATGTGTCTACTTAACTATTAATGTTAAGAATCTTTTGTTCAATACCCTCATTCCCCCTTATTCTACTTATTTTATCTTTTAGATTATTTGCTATTCTATTTTCAGGAATCTCATTAATAACTTCTAAGATCTATATAATCTCACGCCTTCTTAAATCGCAATACTCAGGATTAGGTCTTTCTATTTGTTTAGATACAGAATACGTTTGCGAATTACATCCACCTTTACAATAATCATATATTGAACATTTTATATCCCTACAATACTGTTTTCTTTTAGCCATACTATTCTTAAAGTTAATATAATTCTACGAATTTTTATAAAGATCAGTTACATCCATAAAATCATAAACATTACCATAAATCATATCTGGATTATCATAATAATAATCACATACCTAAATGTCTCCGTTTGGATAAATCCCTAACCAATGCTATACACAGTTCCCACTATAACTACATAGCTACTTATTGCACCCGGATAATACGTTAAGATACTCTTCTACAATCCTTAAATCTATATCATCTTTATTCGTTAAATAATACTACTATAATTCCTTAAAAGTTTCTATATACTCATCAACGTCTGGTATACCAACTTCATTAGTTAAAGTATCGTGTAAATGATTCATCTATACACCCGAGAATAAGTCTAAACTTGCTAAATACTTATATTCTTCTAAAAGATTGTTATAGTTATATTTATTAATCATTAATATGATACCAGTTTTTGTATTATATTTATCATTATACTTTTTTATATTAGAAAGTATTTTTCCCTCATTACCTCTAGTTGTGTCGTTATAGATCCCATCAAATGAAAAAGACATATTTATATTATTCTCATGAAATAACTCTAATAAATCATCTCTTAAATAAAATCCATTACTTTGAACAGAATTCTAATGAACATTTTTATATTTTTCAAGTATCTCAAACTATTGTTTATACCAAGAAGTTGTCTATAATGTCTATTCTCCACCGTGAAAAGTTATTTGGACATCATACGAGCTCCTTGATAAAAAATCTATCTATTTTTCAAATGTCTCAATACTCATATATAAGTTATCTTTTTGATGAAAGAACTGTTTACTTTTTCTATCAAAACAATATATACACTCCATATTACACTATTCAGTAGGTTTTAATAAAACACTTAAACGCTAAGGTTTTATAGCAAAAGTTTGCCCAAACTCTTTGAAATCTTCTAAATACTCATTAACATCCTTTTTGAACTTCATCTTTACCAAACAACCCTTCAATAAAATAAGTATTTATAAAATCATCTATATTATTATACTCATTATACGTTAATAAATCTTGATAAACATGATCGGTATAATATAATACATTATCACTATCAAAGTACTCTTTCATATACTATATTTGCTATAAAGTATCCCGCTTAAGCACCTAATAATTCTGCTAGTTTGTTTCATTCATTTCCTTTTCTGTCATACCAGGCTTATCTGTGAAATATGTATCTCTATGCCTACTATTTCGCTCATATTGATTATTAAATATATGTATTAGATTTTTATTTGACATTGTATCCCCTCCTTATTACTATTGAGCTTACCTTTATAAAACTATTTACACCCGCAACTCATACCATTTCTTTTTACAAATAAACAATCTTTACAAGAATCTTGATATAAAGCGCCATCTAACTTCTTGTCTATATTCTCGATAAAATAGCCCTATACTTCTTCACGATTAGAAAAATTTCTTATATCAACCGGATACTCGCTAAACATAAAACAACGTATAACATTCATGTTAGGCTGAACATCTAATACTGGATCACAAAAATTATTTTCCTAATTGTTATCTCCTAAAATCTATAAATCTCTTAAAAACTTTTCTGGTATCATACAAGTAGGCATTCTATTACAATCAGGTGATGGTACTAACCCTTTCTCAACCTATAAATAAATAAAATCCTCCTAAGCTTGCATCTTTTCTTCAAAATACTCTTTCATATCAGCATTTTCAACTTTCTATGGTGTAGTAATCGTCCATCGTACCCTTTTTAACCCAAATTTTTCTACTATGTCAAAAAAATAACTAAAATCTTGATTACTTTTATATATATTGATACCAGCTGTTAAAATTATATTATATCTTTTTAATAAATCAAGGTTGCTCCTTAATCTAAAATCTTGAAAATCATTATGTGATAAATCATTTATATTTAATAATATAGAAACTCCCTTTATTCTAGACTAATTAGCAATCTATTTCTAAACCTGATCATTAAAAGTTCCATTACTAAAAATATGTATATGTTCTATATTATCATCAAACAACTATTCTTGTAATAACTGTACAAATCTTGGATGTAATGTTGGCTCGCCGCCTATTAATCTAACTTCATGTATATTTGACTTTCTTGAGAAATCTAATAACCATCTAAAATCCGTAATAGACATCTCTTGTTTATCTTGTTCAATAACTTTATGCTAAAAACAATACTCACACTTGAGATTACAATAATTGTTTAATAAAATGTTCATGTGTTACCTCCCTATTATTAGTTTTGATCTGAATGATCTGAATACTTACCATATCCAGTATTTGCATGATCTGAATACTTACCATATCCAGTATTTGCATGATTTGAATACTCACCATAGCCTGTATTTGTATGGTTACTATATTTACCATATCCAGTGTTAGTATGGTCACTATACTATTCATAGGAATAATTCGTATGATTATAATATCCAGCCTCATGATATTTAGTATACTAAGTATAACCAGTATTCTTATGATTACTATACTATTTATATCCCGTATTCGTATGGTTCCTATACTATTTATATCCCGTATCCTTATGATTACTATACTATGTATATCCCGTATTCGTATGGTTCCTATACTATAAATAACCTGTATTTGTATGATTAGAATACTAAGTAAATGGATCTGACGTTATATCATCCTATAACTATTTTACTGTGCCATTTAAGTTTATCCTTACCTTTGACTAAAATAAATGTGAAGTATCTACTAAATCATGCTAATATGCTACACCATTTATATTTACTCTTACCCTTGCATCACCATTATACTATTGCTATATCTGTATAATACGTATATTATTTGGATTGCCGGAATAATCTTTAATAACATTGTGGGCGTACTAAGGTATTTTAGACTAAAACTTATATAACTAAGACCAATCGGATTGTTCCGTCTAACTATTCCAATACCTTACTTTCCAATAGTAAATAGCTAAGTTATCAAACGTGCCAGCAGATATAGTAAAAGTAAGAGAAGTAACCTAAGAACTAAGGAAAATTTTACCTGCTGTAATCCATGTAGATGAACCTTCTTTCCTGAACTTGTATTCATACTATAATATATTTTGCCCAGATGGCTAGTTAAATGTAAAATTAGCTGCCTAATTTGGGTTTACATTTTTATTATTATCTGTTAAAATTGGCTATGCTATCTACAACTTTTATGCCTCCCTTCAAAAAACTTCATTTCTTATTAAACTTTTACCTCATTTATATTATATCATATTATTTATAATCATGTCAAATTTTTGCGCCAAAAAAAACTTAGCTAAAATAATGTATTATAGAACTATCCACATTTCACCGTTTGTTCCAGTATATGACTATGCTTGTTGTTTCAGTATTAATTTTCCGGCGGTAAAAGTACCATTAACTGTCAAATTACCAGTCATCGTATCGCCAGCTTTTTTAACAAATCTTCCATCAGCTTCAGTCTCTGTAAAGTATCTAGTATCATGTGTATGAGAATCATTAGCAACTGTCTATGCTATTGAAACGTTCTGTGAGCCGTCAAAAGAAGCACTTCCCGTAACATCCCCAGTAAGTTCAATAGTCCTTGCTGTAGCAAGCTTAGTAGCTGTAGCAGCATTACCTGTAATATTGCCAGGCAATGCTCCCGAAGAATTCCTTACTGGTATTGTGTTAGCTCCAGTGCTAGTGTTAGGACTGTACCCTGCTAGCTTAGCTGCGTTGTGTACTGTAGCAGCTATAGTAGCATTGTCACTCCCATCGAAGGTTGTGCTACCGCTAACGTCTCCTGTAAGACTAATAGTTCTGGATGTAGTCAACTTATTAGCTTTAGTTGCTGTAGTAGCTGTGGCTGCATTTCCCGTAATGTCGCCAGGTAGCTTACCATTAGCGTCCCTTACAGCAACAGCATTGGCTGTAGCCGACGTAGACGGGCTGTATCCTCCAACTTTGGCAGAATTGTTCACTGTGGTAGCTATAGTTTTGTTAGCGCTGCCATCGAATGTAGTGCTCCCAGTGACATCACCTGTAAGTGATATTGTTCTTGCTGTGGCAAGCTTAGTAGCTGTAGTAGCGCTAGAGGCTGTAGTTGCTGTAGCAGCATTTCCAGTGATGTCTCCCGCTAGCTTACCGTTGGCGTCACGTACTGGGATTGT
>MTKW01009921.1_pt2 | contig 30516 bp, 27 predicted proteins | sample 1042761 | NCBI WGS metagenome assembly MTKW01 (sample SAMN06205366, study PRJNA360243) | anaerobic digester metagenome | biome: Wastewater treatment plant; feature: Anaerobic digester sludge; material: sludge; isolation source: anaerobic digester fed with sludge from wastewater treatment plant ...
GTCAGCTCCCCCTTCTTGCCCAGGTAGCGTACCCGCAGGGCCTTCACCGCTTCCAGACTCTGCGCCAGGCCAATCTCCTGCAGCGCCTTTTCCTCCAGTCTTGCAATCCTGTCAAGCATCCCTCTGCCGCCCCCCTTCCAGTTCTAAAAAAAAGCTCTCGTCTTCGAGGGACGAAAGCTGCCTTCCGCGGTACCACCCACATTAGCCGTAAACGGCTCCGCTTCAGATCGATAACGGGATCATCCGCCGCAGGCCTAGTGGGCCTTTGGTGAGGCCGTTCAGCCGGGGGCTCCGGGGCGAATTTCAGCGGGCGGCGCCGGGCGGGGCTTGCAGTCGCGGCCCTGCCTCCCTGGGCGGCTCCCTTCCGGCCTACTTTTCCCCTTCATCGCAGTCATGAATAATTTAGGTGAATTATAGCACAGCGNNTGTCAATGTCAGCTGCCCCTGGGGGCACCGCCCGTCATGGTGCGCTGGCGGAGAGCCTCGTACATGATCAGGGCGGCGGCGACGGAGGCGTTCAGCGATTCAAGAGGCGAAGACTGGGGGATGGAGACGGCAAGATCCGCCGCTTCCGACAGTTCCGCCGAAAGACCTCTGCTTTCGCTGCCGATGAGAAGCACAATCTTTCCCCGGTAATCCGCATCCCAGTACAGGCGCCCGCCTTGCGGCCTGGCGGCAATAACGGTCATGCCTTTTTTTTGCAGGCCGCGCACCAGCTGAAGGAGATCTGTCACCGCAGCGGGCGGCAGGTGAAAAAGGGCGCCGGCAGTGGAGCGCAGCACTTTGGGGCTGTGGGGATCAACATTGCCCGGACCGTAGAACAGGGCATCAACGCCGGCAGCGGAGGCGGTCCGGATGATGGCCCCCATATTTCCGGGATCCCCGATCCGGTCCAGCACCAGAACCAGGTTCAGGGGGCGGGCGGCGATCTCGGCGGAATCGGGCCCGCGGTAGGGAATAATCGCCGCTATTTCCTGCGGAGTTTCCGTATCCGCCAGCCCGGCAAAAAGTGAAGGGGCAAGAAGATAGCGGCGTGATTCCGGCGGCAGGCCGGAAAGGATCCCTTTGCCGCCGCCTTCGATATAGCTGCGGGTAAAAAATACGACCTCGGGAATATGTCCTGCCGCCAGCGCCTCCTCCAGCAGGCGGGGTCCCTCAATGGCCAGCCTGCCGGCGCGGCGGCGGTACCTGGAGGCGGCGGACAGACGGCGGTACTCTTTTACAAAAGTATTATCACTGCTGCTGATCTCTGTTACCGGCAAATCAGATCCAGCCCATCNNTTGGTCTTGCCCTCCTTGTCCCGCAAAGCGATGACATTGATCCCAAAACGCGCTCTCAGGTTGAGTTCCTGCAGGGAACGCCCCACCATCTCCGCAGGCGCGGCCACCTCCACCACGCTGCTGTTGGAGGAGAGCTCGATCAGATCCACAATGTTGAAGGCGCTGAGACTGTGAGCCAGCTTCTGCCCCATATCCCGCTCCGGAAAAACCACCCGGTTCACTCCAATCTTGGAAAGCACCTTGCCGTGCAGCTCCGACTGCGCCTTGGCCACGATATAACGGGCCCCCATCTCCACCAGCAGGATACAGACCATGATGGATGATTGAATCTCCCGGCCAATTCCCACAACGACAACATCAAAATCCTTGATCCCCAGTGAGTTCAGGGCTGCGTCACCGGTGGCGTCCGCCTGAATGGCGCGGGATACCGACTTGCCAATCTGCTGCACCAGCGCAGCATCGATATCCACCACCGTCACATCATGCCCCAGCCCGTAAAGGGTGGCGGCTACACTCAGGCCAAAGTGGCCGGCGCCGATTACCAGGTACTGTTTGGACACGGACAACACCTCCAAATTCTTGTTTCTGTCTTCTCCCGGGGATCCCCGAAAAGGAATTTTAAAAGCCCCCCATATATCGATCCCCGGCCCCGGAAAGGGCGGGGAAGTTAAAAGCGCTAGCTGTGCTTCTTTGCCACCTGCACCAGCCTGTTAAAGCCGGCCTGATCATGAACGGCCATATCGGCAAGCATTTTCCGGTTAATCTCCACTTCGGCCTTCTTGAGGCCGCTGATGAAACGGCTGTAGGAGAGCCCGTTGGAACGGGCGGCGGCATTGATCCGGGTAATCCAGAGCTTGCGGAAATCCCTTTTCCGCTGCCTGCGATCCCGATAAGCATAGAACAGCGATTTCATGACCTGCTGATTTGCCGTCCGGAACAGTCTGCTCTTGCCTCCGTAATAGCCTTTTGCCAGTTTCATTATCTTCTTGCGCCTCTGGCGGGCGACAGGTCCTCGTTTGACACGGGGCATGATCAAAACCTCCCTTCTATATTAAGGCAAAAGCTTCTCCACCCGCTTGTAGTCGGAAGCACTGACAACAGTTGATTTGCGCAGCCTTCTCTTACGGCGGGCGTTTTTTTTCGTCAGGAGATGGCTCCCGTAGGCCCGAAAGCGCTTGATCTTGCCGCTCCCGGTCTTTTTGAAACGTTTTGCAGCCCCCCGGTGGGTTTTCATTTTAGGCATATTTTCCTGCCTCCTTCAACTATGATTTAGGGGACAGTATCATGGTCATGTTGCGACCTTCCAGTTTGGCGCTGCGCTCAACAACAGCACAATCCTCCAGGTCCTGAGCCAGCTGCCGGCAAAGACGGTGGGCAATATCCGGATGGGCCAGCTCCCGGCCCCTGAACATCACCGTCACCTTGACCTTGTCCCCACTTTCCAGGAAGCGGCGGCTGTTTTTCACTTTTACCGCGAAATCATGTTTTTCAATCTTGGGACGCAGCTTGACCTCTTTAAGCGTGATTATTTTCTGCTTTTTACGGGCATCACGCTCTTTTTTGCTCTGCTCATACTTGTACTTGCCAAAATCCATGAGCCTGCATACCGGCGGGCGCGCGTTGGGAGCCACATTCACCAGGTCCAGCCTTTTCTGACTTGCCGTTTCAAGAGCATCCTTGAGCGCCATCACTCCAAGCTGATTGCCCTCGGCATCGATCACGAGCACTTCCCGGGCTCTAATTTGCTCATTGACGAACAAATTTTTCGTAATCTTTTTCACCTCCTGCCATGGCATTCTCCTTAGATTAAAAATTAGAGCAGGTGTTGCCACCTGCTCACCAATCCCTATTCCGGTCCGGCTAACCCTGGCGACAGCCTGCCGAAAGGGCGCCCCAGGGTGAGAAGCAGTGGCTTCTTCTTGGCAATGAATATTGATTTTTCCTGATCGGAGCATATCAAAAATCGGGTCGGGGGTCAAATTATTTTTTCCCTTTAATATCCTCTTCCAGCTGAGCCATGAAATCAACCAGGGGCCGCGGGCCGAGATCGCCCGCCTCCCGGTGGCGCACGGCCACCTTTCCGTCCGCCGCCTCCCGTTCACCCACTATGAGCATGTAGGGTATCTTCTTCAGCTGGGCCTCCCTGATCTTGTAGCCCACCTTTTCGCTGCGGTCATCCACGTAAACCCGGTGGGATGCGCTGCGCAGGGCGGAGCTGACTTCTGCGGCGTAAGCATGCTGCCTGTCGGTGACAGGTATGATCGCGGCCTGCTGCGGAGCCAGCCAGGCGGGGAAAGCGCCGGCGTATTGCTCGATGAGCAGCGCCAGGAAGCGCTCGATGGCGCCGTAGATGACCCGGTGAATCACCACGGGGCGGTGCTTCTGTCCGTCTGCGCCGATATAGGTGAGATCAAATTTTTCGGGCATCTGGAAGTCGAGCTGGATGGTGCTGCACTGCCAGCTGCGCCCCAGGCAGTCCTCCAGGTGAAAGTCGATCTTGGGCCCATAAAAGGCTCCGTCGCCCGCGTTGATCCTGTAGGAAAGCCCTTTTTCCCGCAAAACCCGCTCCAGGATCGCCTCGGCCCTGTTCCACATCTCAACACCGCCCATGGCCCTGTCCGGCCTGGTGCTCAATTCGACGCGATATTTGAAACCGAAAACACGGTAAAAATAGTCGACCATATCGATAACTCCGGCCACTTCCGGCTCGATCTGTTCCGGCGTCATGAACAGATGTGCATCGTCCTGGGTAAAACTGCGTACACGCAGCAACCCGTGCAGTGTGCCGGAGAGCTCATGCCTGTGCACCAGGCCCAGCTCGGCGATGCGGCGCGGCAGATCACGGTAACTGTGCATGCGTGAGCGGTACACCAGCATGGCCCCGGGGCAGTTCATCGGCTTGACCGCGTAATCCTCCTCGTCGATCCTGGTAAAGTACATGTTTTCGCGGAAATGATCCCAGTGCCCGGACTGTTCCCACAGCCTCCTGTTCATGATCAGCGGCGTTCTGATCTCTTCATAACCGGCCCGCCGGTGTTCCTCGCGCCAGAAAGAGAGCAGCTCTTCGATGATTACCATGCCGTTATGATGAAAGAAGGGAAACCCGGGAGCCTCTTCATGGAGGCTGAAAAGATCAAGATCGCGGCCCAGTTTGCGGTGATCCCTTTTGGCCGCCTCGGCCAGCAGCTCCAGGTGCTGCGCCAGCAGTTCGGGGGTGGGAAAGCTGGTGCCGTAAATACGCTGCAGCATGGGGTTGCGCTCGTCACCCCGCCAGTACGCACCGGCCAGTCCCGTCAGCTTGACCGCTCCGATCCTGCCCGTGTCGGGCAGGTGGGGGCCGGCGCAGAGATCGATGAAATCCCCCTGTTCGTAAAGAGAGATCACTTCATCATCCGGCAGCTCGGCGATGAGCTCGCATTTGTAGGGTTCGCCTTTTCCCCGGAACAGGGCCAGCGCCTCCTCGCGGCTGACCTCGCGGCGTTTGAAAGGNNAACTCGAAGTCATAGTAAAAACCCTGATCTATGGCCGGGCCGATCCCCAGCCTGGCCCGGGGGTACAGTCTTTTCACCGCCTGGGCCAGCACATGGCTGCTGCTGTGGCGGTAGATCCGGGCACCTTTTTCCGAAGAAAAATCCAAAAAGGCAACCTCGCTGTCATGCCTGAGGGTGCTGTTGAGATCGCGTTCCTTTCCATTTACCTCCGCCGCAACAACGGCGCCGTCTCTGCAGGCCTCCAGTTCCCGGCAGATATCAAGCAGGCTGATTCCCGCAGGATAGGAGTGCTCTTCTCCCTTTTCCAGTTTAACCTTGATCTGCGGCATGGCTGCGTCCCCTTCCCTGCTGCAATAAGATAGCCTTATGATATGACTTGTCCCCGGCCCTGTCAAGATAAGGGGGACCTGGTTGAATTCCGGCGCCGGACGCCAAAATTCACTAAGTCAGAGAACGGTGGTTGCTGTCGCCGGTAACCAGCGGCGTTTTCTCACGGCGGCAATGGCTGCAGCCCTCGCAGTAGATCAACCTTTTACCGAAAATGCTGTGCAGGATCTCCGTCACCCTGGGATAGCGCTGCATGATGCTGCGGTGCAGCATGATCCGCCGCGGCGCGATCGAAACAAGCATGCTCACCAGGATATCCTCGTAATCGCTCTCCTCGTCGAAATCCTTGAGATCGAGTTCTTCCCAATCGCAGGGATCGATCTGCTTGAAACAGTAATCTGCAACGCGAACGCAGCCCTTCTGATCCACAAAAAGATGGATCAGATTTATTTTCGGCAGCTGCAGGTTCAAAAAGTATTTCAGCAGGCGGATAAACTCTCTGTGTTCCCTCTCGGCAAGATAGTTCTCCACGGCTTCATCCACCAGCCTGTGCAGCTCGCGCCGCCACTCCACCAGCCGGAAACAGTAAAACCCCTCGATGTTCATGTGATCGTGGGGTCCCTGCAGATATGCGGCAATTTTTTTTTCCATCAATCCCCGGTGCAGCTCCCGCCGGCGATTGAACTTCGTGCTTTTCAGGCTGCGAAGAGCGATATCCAGTATCTCTTCACGCTCTTTCCTGCCAAAATAGCAATAATGGAGGCGAAGCAGATCCCGGAACAGGCAAATCCACAGATCTTCGATAATGAATTGCGCCACCAGGGGGACAATCACTTCCAGAAGTGCCTGCCTGGAGCCGCTTCCGGCAGATTGCTCCGGCATAAAGGCAAGCATGGTGCCGGCGCTGCCGCAGTCTCTCCAGGAGCAGCGGCAGGGCAGGCTGTTCAAAAAAGCGCTCTTCCGCTCCAGCCTCTGCTGCAGCATGTCGGAAGAGCGCCTGATCACAATGGAGATAGTTTCCACCGGGCCTCCTCCTTCCTGCTCTATTATATGAGGAGCACCCGCCATCTACTACCCGGCAACCGACAACTATTTTTGCCTAGGCCCTCACCTGCAGCGCCAGGGGCAGCAGCTCCATCTCCACCGGGCCCTTGCCCGGCTGCTCGCCGTCCAGGTTCAAGAGCGCCTCTTCAGTCTGGACAGCCACCTTCCGGCCGCGCCTGCTGATGCAGTTGGGATGGGTCAGGTGGGTGCCCTTGTAAACCCTGGGCAAGTTGCACAGAAGGTTGATCTTGCCCAGGCTGTGCATGATCACGATATCAAAAAGTCCGTCATCCATCTGCGCATGGGGTGCGATGCACATGCCGCCCCCAAAATAGCGTCCGTTTGCCACCGCCACTATCGCTACCGGCCCCTCGAAGAGCAGTTCATCATCCAGGGTTATGGCCATCTCCTTGTTCCGGTAGAGCGCGAGACTGGCCACCGTTCCCCAGAGAAAGGAGACAAAGCCTCCCAAAGCCTTGCTGGTCCGGTTAACCCGGTTTACCGTATCGCCGTCCAGCCCCAGCCCCGCGATGTTGATAAAGTAGCGTGTTTTTCTGCCTCCACCGTAGCTCGCAAAGCTGAGCTTGCCTGCATCCACCGGCCGCGGTTCGCTTTTGATGAGATGTCTTACCGCCTCCGCCGGATCTTTGGGGATTTGCAGCGTTTTGATCAGATCGCTGCCTGTGCCCATGGAGACAAAAGCGAGCTGCGCCTCCCTGTGCAGCCCGCCCCCAGGTGCAAAGAAACCGTTCATCACCTCATTATGCGTCCCGTCGCCACCCACGGAAATGATCAATTCGCTGCCCTTTTCCAGCGCCTCCCCCGTCAACGCAGTGGCATGTTCAGGGGCCTCGGTCATGAAGCTCGCGAATTCTAGCCCTTCACCCTCCATCAGGGCGGCAATCTCCGGCCAGCGCCGGGCAGTAACTCCATTGGCCGACACCGGATTGACAATCACGGCGGTTTTCAACGCTTTCAATTCAACACCCCCATTTTATTCGCTCGCGCGGACATTGCATCAACCTTCCTGCCGCAGAACAGCCAGTGCCAGCAGCCCGGCCAGGTCCAGAACCCTGCCGCCTTCCGCCTGCAAATTTTCAAGGCAAAAGGGGCAGGAGGTAACCAGCGCCCCGGAGGAAGGCAGCTCCTCCAGGCGGCGCCGGGCCATCGCGGCGGAGCGCTCCGGAAAGGAGAGCTGAAACATGGCGCCGCCGCCGCAGCAGCGCGTCTCCCGCCCCGCATGACGCGGTTCTTTCAGCTCCAGTCCGGGAATGCTCCGCAGCAGTTCACGCGGTGCATCGCACTTTTCGGCCACCCGGGCCCAGATGCAGGGATCATGGTAGACAACGGTGCCCGGCTCCTTGATCCGCCCCGGTTCGAGCCGTCCCTGCTGCACCAGCTCCAGAAAGAACGAGGCTGCATCCACCACCGGCATTCCCAGCTCACTGCCCCATCCGGGATAGCGCACCGTGAAGGTATGCCAGCATTCGGGGCAGTCCGTCAGCAGCAGCGAGGCGCCGCTTTCCGCGGCGCGGGCCGCATTTTCCGCCGCCAGCTGCCGGGCCAGCTCCATATCGCCCCAGATCTGCGCGGGATAGCCGCAGCAGTACTGATCCAGCACCCTGTAGGAGACGCCGGCGGCGTCGAGAATTTGCAGGGTGAGCTGCTGCGACCGGGGATGATTCGCCTGGGCGGTGCAGTTGATAAAGTAGAGCACCTCGGGGCGATCCGCCCCCTGATGATCTTTGAAGCCGGCGGGGCGGGCGCCGTAGGGGCTGCCGTATTTTTTCAAATTGTTCAGATAGGGCGCCGCCGCGGGCAGGATCATCCCAGCGGGGCCGGCTTCCGTCCGAGCCAGAAGCAACTCCTCGGCCAGATCCAGATCGGGAAAGGGGCAGAGCAGCCGGCAGCCGCGACAGCCCAGGCAGGCCGAAAGCGCCTCCAGAAGATCACTCTCCCACTCCAGATGCCCCTCCAGCAGCAGGTGAGCCAGGCGGGCTTTGCCCGAAGGGGAAACAGCCTCGCGCCTGAATTCCTGATCAACGGGACACTCACAGCGGCACATATTGGGACAGAGCGCACAGTCAAGCAGGAGTTCCCGGTTCACTTCCGCCATTTCTCCACCTCCCCCAGGCCCAGCTTGCCCGGATTCATGATCCCCCCAGGGTCCAGGGCATCCTTGATCATGCGCAGCGCCTCCAGCGCCTGGCCATGCTCCCGGGCCATCCAGAGCCCCCGGTGCAGCCCCACACCATGATGGTGGCTGATGGCACCGCCCAGGGCCAGGCAGCTCTCCATGGCAGCGCCCCAGAGGCGCCTGTAGTACTCCGCCTTGTCACCCGAGGGAAATGCAACAAGCGTCAGGTACAGCGCCGTTCCCTCGGGGTAAACGTGGGAATAATGCCCCGTGGCCAGGGCAATCCCTTCCACTGTCAGCACCGCTTCCCGCATGGCATGATACAGCGGCGCTGCGTTTTTCCAGTTGGTGGAGACCTCTATGGTATCCACAAGCGCGCCCTGCCGGAAGAGCGTCGATGCCAGCCCTACGTCAAAGCGAATGTCCAGCCAGCGCTCCGCCGGCCCGGGACCGGCGGCGGTGCCGCCCTCCGCGCGGGCCAGCCCGGCGGCCACTTCATCCTCTGCAGCAATGATCGCAGCGTTGCCCTCGAAAAGCAGGATCAGGATAACCCCTCCCGCCGCCGTTTCACAATCCGGAAAATGATGCGCCGTCTCGATAGAATCGTAGATCCGCACCACCGCGGGCCGGGCGCCGGCATGGATCAGGCGGCGGACCGCCTCAAGGGCTCGCTCGATACTCTCGAAGGCATAAGAGCTCAGGATCCGCTTCTCCGGGCAGGGCCAGATTCGCAGTGTAATGGCCGTGATCACCCCCAGCGTGCCTTCGGAGCCCAGAAAGAGATGATCCACCCGCGGACCGGTGGAGGTGCGCGGCAGGTTGCGGCCGCGTATGATCTTGCCGTCAGGCAGTACCGCTTCAAGTGAAACGACCATATCCTCGATCTTGCCGTAGCGGGTGGAAAATGTACCTGCCGCGCGGCAGGCAGTCCACCCTCCCACTGTGGAGCAGCGCAGTGATTGGGGAAAATGCCCCCCGGTAAAGCCCTGCTTGTTCAGATACTCTTCATAACGCGAGCCGTTGAGGCCGGGCTCCACGGTAACCATGAGATTGTCCCGGTCCAGCTTCAATACCCTGTTCATTTTCTTCAAGTCCAGCGAGATGCCGCCCTGCAGCGGGACTGCTCCCCCCAGGGCCCCCGATCCTTCACCATAGGGGGTCACCGCTGCACCATAGGCACCGGCCAGCCGGAGCACCGCCGCCACCTCGGCAGCGCTGCGCGGCCAGACCACCAGATCGGGCAGTGCCGGGGCCTTTCCTTCCAGAAACCAAAGCGTACCCATGGGCCAGTAGTCCCGGCAATTGGCCAGGCGGTCCGTTTTTCCCGCAGATACGCCTTCTTCGCCAACAACAGCGCGCAGCTTCTCCGCCAGCTGCTCATAGCTGCCCCCGGGAATGCGCTCTTCCTGAATTGTTCTGCTGAAAAATTCCGGCAACTCGGATCCTCCTTTCAGGCTGTATTCCGGCGTTAATTCAAATCAATAGCATGTCCTCACTGTCCACAAACCGCCATTTCAACATACCCCATCATTATCCTTTTTTCTCCTTTCCTTTCGAAAAGAACAGGAGATACTCATGGACCTTGTTGACGCGGAACACGGCGGGATATCCCAGGGGCCGCAGTGAATTGTACTCATGGCGGCGATCCCAGATCATGATATCCTCGAGCTGAAAGCCCACCAGCTGCAGCGAGGCGCAAAGATCCATGTGCAGGGGGTAAAAGCGGTTCTTTTTGCGAATGTCCATCACCACGACTGCGCAGATCCGCCCCGGTTTCAGAACAGCATGCACCCGGCGGAAGACAGCGGACAAACTCTCAAGGAAGGATACATAATCACCGGGACGGCCCAGATCTGCGGCATCATCGCCGTAATCGCGCTGCTTGCGGCGATCCGCGGAGCGCTTCTCCCTGAGGATATCCCAGTACGGCGGTGATGTAAGCACAAAATCAATGGAGCCGGGCGCCACATAGCTCTCCAGGTTGAGAGCACTGTCATGGTAAAGGCGGGGAACCGGCCCGCTTTCTCCGGCAGGATCGGCTTCGCCGGAGCGGAGCCGCTGCCCGAAAAGCGACAGATAATCCTCGTAAATTTCAACACCGATCCCCTGCCGCCCCAGATTGTAAGCGGCCAGCAGCGTTGTTCCCGTCCCGGCAAAGGGATCGAGCACCACCTCGCCGGGCCCGGCGGTGAAGATCTCGATGCAGCGGGCGGCCAGCTGCAGAGGAAAGGAGGCCGGATGATTGAGCCGTGACTCCTCCACAGACCTGCGCAGATCACTCCAGACGCTGATGCTGTAGCGCGTCCAGGTCTTGCCGTCCAGTTCGTTGCAGCGCTTCCTGCCTCCGCCGATGGCGCTCCACCTCCATGGGATCTTATTCGCACAGGCGGCGCCATTACCCTGCCCCAGGGCGGCCTCTTTTCTATCGCTGAAAAATGCAGGGGTTCTTCAGGCACTGCACCCTTCAAAATGACAGCCTCACCGCTGCCGGTTCCTTCGGACTTCGCCTTCCATCAAATGAAGGGTATTGAACAGGGCTGTTCGATGCATCATATAACCGGACCACAAACAACGGGCAACAGGAGTGATCATCATATGAGCATCGCAAAAAAGCTGTTGCTGCTGGCCCTGGCCGGGTTGCTGACAGTGGCGGGCATATTCGGTATTGCCCTGCCCCTGCTGCCAACCATACCCCTGCTCCTGGCGGCATCATACTTGCTGAAAAAAGCCGGCCTGCCGGATACTGAAGGGGCCAAGGCATAACATCACTGTACAGCCGCTGCTTGTTGACTGCGTTTTAATTATGTCCCCGCCCCATAAGCACCTACAACTGCAGTTCCACTATATCCTGGTCCTCCAGCGGATAGTCCCTGGACACGGCCTGGCCGTCGAAACGGGAGGAGCCCCAGACCAGGGCGCTTTTCAGCTTTTTGGGGAAATCCTTGTGCACCATCTCCGCAAAATCGAGCACGGTGCCCCCCTTGCGCAAAATAAAGGGGCGTTCCTTGTCCGGTGACCGCCCCGAGGCCTTGCCGTAGATCCTGATTACTCCCAAGATTTCAAAGAGTTTGCGGCGCAGCTGATCCAGACCCGGGCCGCTGCATGAAACAGCCTCAAAGAGCAGATCGGGTCTCAGCTCGCGCAGCAGCTGCAGATTCTCTTCACCGCCCGGCAGGTCGATCTTGGTGGCCGCAAGCAAAAAAGGCAACGGGGCTATGATCTCCCCCTCCTCGGAAAGGTCGATCACCTCGCGCTCCTGGAGCAGCTGCAGCATCCCCTCGAGCTGGTCCAGGCAATCCGGCGAGGCCGCATCTATAACAATGAGAAGGGCATCGGCAGCCTTGAAGGTGCCGGTGAGACCCGGGGGAACGGCTTCGGGCGTTACCGGGGGGGTATCGACAAGCTGAACATAAGTATCTTCGTAGGGCATCATTCCCGATACCGGCAGGGCGGTGGCATAGGGGTAATCGGTCACCTTGACCCTGGCCCGGGTCAAGGCGCCCACCAGGGCAGATTTGCCGCTGTTCGGGTAGCCCGCCAGTACGATCTGCCCCGCCCCCTCACGGTCCACGGCAAAGGGATCGGCAGCCCTGGCCGCCTTTTTCTTCTTTCCCTCCTCCTTGAGGCGGGCCAGGCGCCGCTTGATATCGGCCTGCAGTTTTTCCGTCCCCTTGTGCTTGGGGATGAGCGCAAGCATCTCCTGCAGCGCCGCCTCTTTCTCCTCCACGGTCCGGGCATAGCGGAATTTATCCTCGGCGGCATGATACTGCGGGGTCAGATTAGCCGGCACAGCCAAACCTCCCTCCATGGTTTTTGACAAGGATTATAGAAAAGATTCTAAAGCTGTTGGCAACAGTATTGTCTGTTTGATACCCGCCTGCACCTTCGTCCAATTCAGAAATCTGTTTCAAGTGATGTTTCAAGANNCTGTTTGCTCCGCGTATACCTTCTGCAATTGTTTAACGGCCTTTCTAATCTGGCCATCTTTCTTGTAGGTTATTCCAAGAGCATAGCGAAACATCATCATTTGCTCATCCATTGATCTTTTTCTCATTGGCCCCTTTTCCAGGGTGGCTATGGCCAGTTCAGGTTTGCCCATTTCCAAAAACATCAGCCCCATCAATGTTATGACACGTACGTTCTCTTTAATATCAGAAGGCAGGCTTTGTAATACTTTTATTCCTTCCTCAAATTGGCCGGTCGACGCCAGCGCGGTAGAGTAGTTTATTTTGATAGAATGATCATTGGGCATTATCCTGTCATGTTTTTGGTAATATCCTATGGCTTCATCATACCTTTGAAGTTTAAAACCAAGGTTACCCATAATTGAATACAGGAATGTAAAATGGGGTTTATGCTCAAGAACAGTTTCGAACCTCTCCAGTGCTGTTTTATAATCATTTTTGACAAGTGCTTTCCTGCCTTCGAGAAAATTCCTGTTGGCAGGTTTACTGTTATTGTTTACGACTATTGCTATAGCTGCCAGCACTCCAAATAAACTTATGATTGGTTTGATAAACAGGAGAATTAGGGAGGCAAGCAATATCAGCCAAACAGAGATCGGAGTTCTCATTTCCTTTGGGACATCAATAAGGTTGCTTGCAGGGGCTGCAGCAGACTGTTTTGCTGCAGCGCCCCCCTTGCTGCCCTTACCAAGATAGTTCAGAGCGTAGAGGCCCGTTCCAGGAATGCCAACCGAGGTATATCCTCCCCTCGAACCAACCCCCACTCTCATTCCTTTTACACCTGTGCTTACACTCATTCCCCTTTTGGTCACCGTTAATCTGGTGTTCCCGAAGGACTTGCTTTTGCGAAATCGCAGGGCCATAAGCTACATCTCCTTGTTTTTAAAGCAAATCTTTTTACCCATGTTTATTAGTTCTTTGCCGTGGAGAAAAACTCCTCCCCTGTTCACTATAGATATGATCCATCGAACGCGCGCTCACACCTGAATAGATTTTTCAATATGCTCCATGGAGATTATGCGTTGTACATTTCCTTTTTACTCACCCTGCAAAATGATTAGGCAAACACCGTGTTTAGTACTTGCTTTTACCTCCCTTGTCAAATGGACCGGTAATACCTTGCTGTTGTACCAACACAAGAGCGTAAGTTACAGGGTGTAAATTTCTTGAGACACTCAACCAAGCAAGGGCAATTATGATGCACACTAATCAGATAACAATATGGCTCCCTGTCCTGACAGCGCAAGACCATATCTGCTGGAATACCAATGACCGGTTGCAAATATAACGATGATCCCCTGCGCCCATGCAAGGGATCATTTAAATCACTGGCCCTTAAGCTGACCCTGCCCTTTTTTCGCTGATATAAAAAAATACAAGGCCCGAAAAGCCTTGTATATCAGTGTTTTCTGGTGCGCCCGGCAGGTATCGAACCTGCGGCCTCCTGCGCGTCAAGCAGGCGCTCTCCCCCTGAGCTACAGGCGCATGGCAGCCAAAATGATCTTTTTGCTGTCCGTCGTCTCTATTATAAAGTGTCTATCCAAAAAAAACAAGGGGAGCCGACCGAAAACAAAGNNGCAACAAAGGCCGCAGCCTGTCGGCCCCCGGGGGGGTTAACTGCGCCGGCCTCAATTTATCCGCGGTGCGAAGCCCGACCAGGGTACAGGGATCAAGGGGGCGCTGTTTTCATCGGATCAGATAATTAGCTATGCAATGAACGCCCTTTTCTAAATGTTGCATTTCAAGACCTGACCCCATGGAGCAAGCCGGCTTTGACACTTTATAGAGTTTCCCTTTAAAAAACAAGGGGCCGGAAAACCGTCCCACCTGTTGAAGAAAAAGCCCGGCTTCATTAATTACATGAGCCGGGCCCCGGATTGCTTGAACTTCCTCTGTACTACCTGTTTTTGCTAGTACTTGCCGAACTCGCGTGTTGCGTCGCGCCACACCTTGACGCGCTCCGGATCGGCTTCATCCATCACTCCGCCGCAGGACATGATGTACCCACCGTCTTTGCCTGCGACCTCGATCAGATTCCTGGTGTAATCACGGATTTCTTCTTTCGTCCCCACATGCAATAGCACAATGGGCATATTGCCGGCGATGCACATGGTGTCCCCGATGACCTTTTTGGCGCGGGCCAGATCGGTCTGATCAAAAAGCCCCATGATCTTGCCCCTGGGGACATCTGTCAGGAACTCCAGGCGCTGGTTGTAAGAGCCCTCGAAGAAGGGGCAAGGCGTCAGGCCTGCTTCTATAAGGCCCAGGAACAGGCTCTTGAGACCGGGCCAGTAGAAGGTCTCGAACTGCTTGTTGGACATGAATCCGTCAGCGCCGCGGTGCAGCGGGACAAACACTCTTGGCGTGCCCGTCATCTGACACTGAGAAACAGCTCCGCCGATGGACCAGGGCAAAACCTTATCCAGCGCTGCAAGGAGTTTATCCGGCTGGCGGTACATGTCGAGCATGGAGCCGCGCATGCCACGCAGGAAATCGGAGATGATGTCAAAGGGCGCCAGGGCTACACCACCTGCCCACATGGGATATCCTTTCTCCGTCATCTCCTTCCGGAAGCCCGCCCCAACGGCGGCCCATTTAGCCGCTTCAACACCGGCCTTGTGCAGCGTTTCGAAGCCGGCCCAGATGGGTGGAGCCGAGAAGGCGGCGATGGCGCCCATGCCTGCATAGCCCAGCAGAAATGTCGTTATGGGTGGCAGCATGTTGAAGGCCCCCAGTGTCCCGTAGATGCGCGGCATGTACACACGTAGTGCAAAGCCGGTGGGGTCATCCAGCAGCGCGTCGTACTCTTCGGCCTTCATGTACTCTCCTTCAACGAACTGGAAAGAATGCTTTGCATCCACCTGCAGTCCCGGGATGAGCAGCTGTTTGAAATCCACGGCGGAAAATGCAAGTGCCGGGGCAAAAACTGCAAAATCCGGGGAAAAAGTGATGTCAGAATCCAGATCAACGGCGGTCTGAACATTTGCCGCATACCAGCGTTCGGCATCTTCAAAGGCCTCGGCAAAAGTCATGCCGACATGTTTTGCCGCATACAGGTGAGCCGTGGGGAAAAAGGGCACTCGATCGGGCACTCTGAGTGCAATAGCATCGTTGACGCGCGCCAGCTTTTCATCGAACAGGGCCTTGCCTTCCTTGCTCATGATTTCCCCTCCTCACCAATCCATTCATCGGCCAGCGTTACCGCCGCCATGGCGTCTTTTCCGTAGGCGTCTGCATTGACATATCGCGTGACTTCATCCGTGATCTGCCCGCCGCCGATCATGATCTTGGTCTTATCGCGCAGTCCGGCAGCTGCGATGGCATCCACAGCCTCCTTCATGGAGTCGTAGGCCAGTGTCAAGAAACCCGACAGACCAACTACCTGCGGCTGGAAAGACTCGATCTCCGCAATGAAGGTTTCTTTGGACACATCGACACCAAGGTCTTTGACCTCGAATCCATTCGCATCCAACATGAAGGTAACGATGTTCTTTCCAATGTCATGTATGTCACCTTTCACCGTGCCGATCAGCACCTTGCCCCGCTTCCTGGCCGCGGTCTCTGCTCCCGCCAACCTCGGTTTGACCAGATCGCCAATGCCGTTCATCATCTCACCGGCCATCACCAGTTCGGGCAGGAAGTACTCTCCCTTGGCGAAGCGCTCGCCCACGATATCCATCGCCTGTCGGGCAAGCTCCAGAATCTCGATGGGGCTTCGTCCTTCCTCCAGGTACTCCTGTGCAACCTTCATCGCCTCTCCCTCGCGCATTTCAGCCAGGGCTTCCACCAACTTATCCGTCGTAATCGCCTCCTTCAGATGTTTGTGGAAAAGACACGGTTCTGTCTAATATTATAGCCTATTACAAGATAACAAATAGATGGAAGGAAAGATTTACGTTTACCCCCTGTGCCAGAGGGCGATGAAGAAGCCGTCGAGGCCGTCAAGGTGGGGATAGAGGAAGAGGCCGCCCGTTGCGGCCTCTTCCGTAACCAGGCCCGGCGGCAGCAGGGGGCGCAGCGGCTGCGGCGTGAAATGGGGATGGGCGGCGCTGAAGGCCCGGGCCACGGCAGCGGTCTCCTCGGGTTCAAAAGTGCAGACGCTGTAGAGCAGCGCACCGCCCGGGCGGAGCAGCGCTGCGGCGGCGCCGAGCAGATTCTGCTGCAGCCGTGCCCCCCGCTCCAGGTCCGCGGGAGTGCGGCGCCATTTCAGTTCGGGCAGGCGGCGGATCACCCCCAGGCCGCTGCAGGGAGCGTCCACCAGGATGCGGTGCGGCGACTGCAGCCCCGCCCCACCGATGCGGGTGCCGTCGGCCCGAAGTGTTTTGATGCTGGTCAGCTTCAAGCGGCGGGCGGCCTGCTCCACCAGCCGGAGACGGTGCGCATGGAGATCCACTGCCGTGATCATGCCGCGATCATCCATGAGCTCGGCCAGGTGAGTTGTTTTGCCCCCGGGAGCGCTGCAGAGATCGATGATGCTCTCGCCGGGCTGCGGTTCGAGCAGCGGCGGCACCAGGATAGAGCTCTCGCCCTGCACTGTGAAGAGGCCCTCCTGGAAACTCTCCAGGGCGGCGACCGCACCCCCGGGTTCTGCCTGCAGGACCCCGGGCAGCCGGGGGCTGAATTCGGCGGACACCCCTTCGGCGGCAAGCCTCTTCTGCAGGGCCGCGGGAGAGGTGCGCAGCCTGTTGGGCCGCAGCGACGCAGGTGGGGGCCCATTGTTCGCCTTGCAGAGTGAGCGGGCCCCCTCCAGGCCAAAACGGCGCACCCAGCGCTCCACCATCCATTTCGGATGACTGGACTGCAAAACAAGATTTTCCACGGGGCTGCGGGCCCGATCGGGCCAGGGCAGATCGCCGCCGGCGGCGGCAAGGCGGCGGAGTACCGCATTGGCCAGGCCGGCAACACCGCGGTGGCCGTAGCGGCGGGCCAGTTTTACCGCTTCATCAACGGCGGCATGGACCGGAATCCGATCCAGGTAAAGGAGCTGGTACGCACCCAGGCGGAGCAGATTGCGCATCCAGACGGTGAGCCGCTCCAGGGGCTGTTTCAAAAAAAGGCCCAGGGACCAGTCCAGGGTGTTCAGGCGGCGGACAGTGCCCGCGGCCAGCTCCATGGCCAGGGCCCGCTCCTGCGGTGGAAGTTCACTCACCAGCGGCGGCAGAACCAGGTTCAAAAAGGCGCCGTCCCGCTCCACGCGGTAAAGCGCCCGCAGCGCCGCTTCGCGCCCTGTCAGTACCTTTCCGGGCAAATCCTATTCCCCCAACCGGGTTCCAACGCAGAGACGATAACCGCAGCAGAAATCTGCGGCGGCAATGCGCCTTTTCCCGGCAGGCTGCAGCTCCAGCAGCTCCATGAATGTGCCGCCGCCGCAAGCCACAACGAGCCTGCCCCCCTCCACACCTGCTATGCAGCCCGGAGGAAGGACGGCAGTCCGGGGCAGGGCGCAGGCTGCCGGATCCGCCGCAGGCACAGCCCGCCAGATCTTGAGCCGCTTCCCCCGGTAGGTGGTATAAGCGCCCGGGCGCGGATTCAAACCCCTGATCCGGTTGCAAAGCTTAACAGCATCCCCGGACCAGTCCAGCCTCGCTTCGTCCGGGGTCAGCGGGGGGGCATAGGTGGCCCGGGCAGCATCCTGGGGGCGGCGGGACTCCTTGCCGCCGGCGATCCGATCCACCGCCTGGAGCAGCAGCTGCGCCCCCGCTGCGGAAAGTCTTGCGCTGACCTCACCGGCCGTATCCGCCGGACCGATGGGATGCCGCTCCTGAAGGATAATATCGCCGGCATCGAGCTCCGGTGTGATCGCCATCACCGTAACGCCCGTCTCATCCGCCCCCTCCATCACCGCCCGCTCGATGGGCGCTGCGCCCCGGTAAGCCGGCAGCAGGGAGGCGTGAAGGTTGATGCAGCCCAGGGGCGGCAGCTCCAGTAGCTCCTCCGGCAGGATCAGTCCATAGGCCACCACCACAATGAGATCGGGTGCGGCGGCCTCGACCCTTTCCAGAAAGGAGCTGTCTTTGAGCCGGGCCGGCTGAAGAAGGGGAATCCCCTGTTTCAGCGCCCACTCCTTGACCGGTGACGGGCGCATCGCCCTGCCCCGGCCGCGCGGGCGGTCCGGCTGCGTGACCACGGCTTTCAGCCTGTGGCGGCTCCGGCAAAGCTGCTCCAGTGCGGGTATGGCAAAAATCGGGGTTCCCATGAAAAGCAGTTTTAGCCTTTTCACAGCTCTTCTTCCTTTTTTTCCTCATCGGGATCAACCAGCCTGACGGCCCGGTCAAGGAAAAGAACCCCGTCCAGGTGGTCGATCTCATGCTGCAGGATGCGGGCCAAAAATCCCTCCGCCTCCAGGCGCAGCTCTTTTCCATCGGGGCCAAGCGCCTCCACCAGCACCCGGGAGGCGCGGGGCACCTCGCCGTATACGCCCGGTATGCTCAGGCAGCCCTCCACGGCATTCTCCTCCCCCTCCCATTCCAGGCACCGCGGATTGATCATCTTCAGAAGCTGATCCTCGCCGGGATCGAGAACAATGAGCCGCCTGGCGATGCCTACCTGCGGCGCGGCCAGGCCTACACCGTTGTATTCATACATTGTTTCGGCCATATCATCGAGAAGGGCGATGATCGCATCGTTGACTTTTTGCACGGGCCGGGAGCGGCTGCGCAGCAGAGCATGGTTGCCGGTTATGATTCTTCGTATGGCCAAAGGGAACACCTCCCAGCCCATTATAGCACCATCTGCGGATTAAAATCCACCGTCAGCCGCACCGGCCAGGGCGGCCTGTGCAGGCGAAAACACTGCGCCGCTTTCTGCAGAAGGTGGGCGGAGGAAAGCAGTTTTTCCCCCTTCAGCATAATATGGACCCGGTAATCATTTTTTAGCCGGTACAGCGGCGCCTGGGCCGGCCCCAGAAGCTCCGCCTCTCCCCTGGATTCCTTCAGCAGGGTGCTCAGATGGCCCGCCGCCTCCCAGAGAAGGGCCTCATCGCGGCCGCTCAGCAGAAAGCGGACCAGATCGGTAAAAGGTGGGTACAGCAGGGCCCGGCGCAGCTCCAGCTCCTGTTGATAGAATGTTTGATAGTCATGTCCCGCCGCCGCCTTGATGGCGTAATGTTCTGGATGGTATGTCTGGATGATCACCCTGCCCCCGCCCCTGCCGCGGCCCGCCCGCCCCGAGACCTGGGTCAGCAGCTGAAATGTGCGTTCGGCAGCGCGGAAATCCGGCAAATTTAGAACGGTGTCTGCGGTGACGGCGCCGACAAGGGTAACGCGGGGGAAATCGAATCCCTTGGCGATCATCTGGGTGCCGATGAGGATGTCGGCTTTCCCCTCACGAAAGTGCCGGTACAGCCGGCCGTGGGCCCCCCGTTGCCGGGTGGTGTCGCTGTCCATACGCACCAGGGAGGCCTGCGGGTAGAGCTTCCGGATTTCGCTTTCCACACGCTGCGTTCCGGCCGAAAAATGGCGTATCTTGACCCCCTTGCATTCGGGGCAGCTTTGAGGAAGAGGCTCTTCATAGGAACAGTAATGGCAGACCATCCGCGCCCGGTCAAGATGCAGGGTCAGGGAAACGGCGCAGTGGGGGCAGCGGACCACGAAGCCGCACTCGCGGCAGAGGACAAAGCCGGCAAAGCCTCTCCTGTTCAAAAAGAGCAGCGCCTGCTCGCCGCGCTGCAGCACCTCGTCCAGGCCCGCGAGAAGAGGCCTGCTGAAGATGTGGCGATGCCCCTGGCGAAGCTCTTCGCGCATGTCCACTATGTCCACCGGCGGCAGATCCATGGGGGTTACCCGGGTGCTCATTTCAAGCAGGCGGGCGCCGCCCCTTTCCGCCTCGCGGTAGCTTTCCAGCGAAGGGGTGGCGCTGCCCAGAAGGAGAAGGGCGCCGTGGTAGCGCGCTCTCCACCAGGCCACCTCCCGGGCATGATAGCGCGGCGCTTCCTCCTGTTTGTAGCTGTTTTCATGCTCCTCGTCGATAACGATGATCCCGATTCTCTCCAACGGGGCAAAAACGGCGGAGCGGGCGCCCAGGACCACGGGCGCCGCCCCCAGGCGGATGCGCTGCCACTGCTCCGCCCTCTCCCCCGGGGTGAGACGGCTGTGCAGCAGCGCCACCTGCCCGGGAAAACGGGCGGCAAAAAGCTCGATCATCTGCGGCGTGAGGGAAATTTCAGGAAAGAGCACCAGCGCCCCCCGGCCCCGCTCCAGGCAGCGGGCAATCCCCTGCAGGTAGACCTCGGTCTTGCCGCTGGCCGTCACCCCGTGCAAAAGCATCTTTCCGGGCCGCTTTTTGTCAATGGCGGAGCAAATCGCTGCAAAGACGCGCTGCTGTTCCCTTTTCAGGGGATGGGGTCCCGCTGCCGGGCCGGCGGAGAGCGGCTGTTTCCACCTGATTTCCGGAGCCGCCGCAGCCCTCTCCTCGAGCAGGCCTTTGTTCAGCAGGGCCCGCACCGTATCGCTGCGCACGCCCAGGCGGGCCAGCTCCCGCCTGGCCAGCGGCCCTTTTTCATGCAGGAGCGAAAGCGCCTTCTGCTGTACCGGGGCGCGGGAGAGATCGGCTTCCGCCGCCGCGGCCGTGGAGGCCAGAACGCTGGGAACGGGCGGGCGTCCCTCCCTGAAGGGGGCCGGCAACAGGGCGTGCACGGCCTCGATCCGGCGGCAGTAAAAACGGTGGGACATCCAGTGGATCAGCGCCAGCTGCTCTTTCTGGAGCAGCGGAGCCCCCCCTTCCAGGCTGATAATCTCGCGCACCTCCTCCACTGCGGGATGGGGCAGAAGGCGTAGCAGATAACCCCGGTATTCCCGGCGGCCAAAGGGGACCCGCACCACCGCACCGGGCAGGGCCCTGTCCAGGAGATGCTCCGGAACCCGGTAGTCAAAGGGGCGGTCCACGGCATCGCTGATCAGATCAATGAGCACCCGGGCATACCTATACATCTTCTATTAACAAAGGGCGCTTATTTTGATAGAATGAGTGCGTCAGTAGTTGAAATAAATTGCGAAGGGCTGATATCAGTGTTTTCCCTCCTCATGCCGGCAAAAGAAATTTTCAAACAGAACCGCAACTGGCTTATCCTGGCCCTGTCCATTTTTCTCATTGGCGCCTTGCTCTCCTGTCCCGGCCTGTTTTTCGAGGAGGGCTCCCTGCCCGGCGCTGAATCACAGATGGGAGAGCTGCAGAAACTTGTTGAACTGATCATGGACAGCCCCCCCATCATCTCATCCATGATGATCTTTTTGAATAATATGATTACCGTGATCCAGATGCTCTTCCTGGGGGTCATCGCCGGCATCTCGCCGCTGGCCACCCTTTTTTTGAACGGCTATATCCTGGGCATTGCCGCTGCATCGTGCCGGAGCGCGGGTTTCCCGCTCACGGCCATGATCGTGCTGGGAATCCTGCCTCACGGCATCTTTGAACTCTCCGCCGTCTTTATCTGCGCCGCTCTGGGCTTGAAGCTGGGCTACCACTGCACCATCTCGCCCCTGCCGGATAAAACGCGCCTGCAGAGCTTCAAATATATCTGGAAAGAGATTGTCTCCATTATGCCCCTGGTGGTGCTGCTGCTGTTTTGCGCCGCCCTCATCGAGATCTTCATCACGCCCCGTCTCATGGGCGGCCTCATCTAGCCGGAACCCCTGCTTATCGGGACAGCAGGGGTCGGAGGCGGTCGAGAATGCAGTGGGCCAGGTTTTCCTTCGTCATGAGCGGCAGCTCCTCGGAACGTCCCTCCCTGTCGATAAGGCAAACCTGGTTTGTGGGGGCGGCGAAGCCGGCACCCGGAACTGTAAGATCGTTTACGGCGATGAGATCCAGGTTCTTTTGCTGCAGTTTTTTACGGGCGTTCTCCCCCACCCGTTCCGTCTCCATGGCAAAACCGAAAAGGATCCGGCCCCCCTTGCGGCGGCCCAGCTCCTGCAGTATGTCCGGATTGGGCTGCAGCTCCAGGGTGATCCCGTCGCCGGTTTTTTTCAGTTTCTGCTCCGCCTGAACAGCGGGGCGGTAGTCGGCCACCGCTGCGGCCTTCACCACGAGATTGCATTCATCAAAATGATCCATCACCGCATCATACATCTCCTGCGCAGTGGTCACCGGCACGAATTGGGCTCCGGCGGGGCTGTTCAGGGCGGTGGGCCCGCTGATGAGGACAACGTCCGCTCCCCTCTCCAGCAGGGCCCGGGCCATGGCGTAGCCCATCAGACCGGTGGAGCGGTTGCTGATGAAACGGACGGGATCCAGGGGTTCCCGCGTGGGTCCGGCGGTTACAAGGGCACGGAGTCCGCTGAAGTCTTTTTCCCTCAGCGCAGCCGCCACAAAGGCGGCAATCTGCTCCGGCTCGGGCATCCTCCCCTTGCCGGCTGTGCCGCAGGCCAGCTCCCCGGCTGCCGGCTCCATGATCCGGCAGCCCTGCTCCCGCAGCCGGTCCAGGTTGGCCTGAACGGCCGGGTGCCCGTACATCTGATCATTCATCGACGGCGCCAGGATTACCGGGCACCGTGCTGCCAGGTACAGGGCCGTTAAAAGGTTGTCCGCGATGCCCGCAGCCATCTTGCCCAGGGTATTGGCTGTGGCTGGGGCAATGATCAGCGCTGAAGCAGCGGTACCCAGCTCCACATGGGCCACTTTCCCGCCGTCCACAAGTTCGAGCTGATCCGTAAGCACCGGGCGGCCGGTCAGGGTCTGGAATGTGAGCGGTCCGATAAAATGGGCCGCCGCCGGGGTCATGATCACCTGAACATTTTTCCCGCCGCGCACAAAAATCCTGGCCAGCTCTACAGATTTGTAGGCGGCAATGCCTCCGCTAACCCCCAGTAGGTACATTTTCAAACAGCTCCCTTTACTTGCCGAGGCCGCGGCTGCTGCCCGGCGGCCGCTCGATCTCGATCTTTCCTGAACTGATCTCGCTAAGGGCCACGGTAACCTCCTTGCGGGAGTCGCACTCTATGGCCGGCCTGGCTCCATTGCGCAGCTGGCGCCCCCGCTTGGCTGCGGCAATGACCAGGGTGTACTTGCTGTCCACCTGCTGCAGCAGCTGATCTATGGAAGGATAGATCACTTTTCCTCACCTCCCCAGCCCGGCGGCTTTGCGCCGCGGCTGACCCTGCTTTTTTCCGCTTCCATGATCGCACAGATGGAGAGCGCCGTCTCCTCGACGCGATCATTTACCACCAGGTAATCATAATGCCGGTAGGCGGCAAGCTCGTGCTTCGCCGCCTCCAGGCGCTGCGCCATGTGCACCGCATCTTCGGTGGCGCGCCCGGCAATACGCTCGCAAAGGGCCTCCATCGAGGGAGGCGCCATAAATATGAGGACGGCACCGGCCATCCGGCGCCGGATCTGCAGGGCGCCCTGCACATCTATTTCCAGCAAAATATCCTTCCCCTGCGCCAGACTCTCCTGAACCCTTTGTTTCAGCGTTCCGTAGTGATGCCCGTACACGACAGCCCATTCCAGAAAAGCATCCCGGGAAATGAGCTCCTGAAACCGGTCCAGCGTGGTAAAGTCATAATCACACCCCGACCTCTCTCCGGGTCGGGGCCGGCGGGTGGTTAGAGATACCGATATTTGTAAAGAGGGCCGGTAAGCGAGAAGTCGTTCGCAAATAACCCCCTTGCCTACGCCCGAAGGGCCCGAAAGCACAAAAAGCTGCCCTGCGGCCATTGTTCAGCCTCCTGGATCAAAGTGATCGGCCGCCCTCTTCGTTGGGTTCGGCACTGGCTTGCAGGCGGTGCCGCACCGTCTCCGGCTGCACCGCTGAAAGAATGACGTGATTGCTGTCGACGACAATCACAGCCCGGGTGCGGCGCCCGTAGGTCGCATCGATCAGACTGCCCCTGTCCCTGGCCTCGTTGATCAGCCTTTTGATGGGCGCTGATTCGGGGCTGACGATGGCGACAATCCGCCCTGCCGAAACAATGTTCCCGAATCCAATGTTAATCAACCTTGTGGACACCTTGATATACCTCTTTTCTCCTTGTTCTTTACTCGATATTCTGAATCTGCTCCCGTATTTTCTCCAGTTCGGTTTTCATCTCCACCACCAGTGCGGCAATCCGGTAATCCTGTGATTTCGACCCCGCGGTGTTGATCTCCCGGAAGATCTCCTGGGCCAAAAAGTCGAGGCGGCGGCCTGCAGGTCCTTCACCGCGCAGGACACCGCCAAAGGCCTCGAGGTGGCTCTTCATCCTGACTATCTCTTCATGTATATCCGCTCGCTCCGCCAGAATGGTGCATTCCATCAAAATCCTGCCCCGGTCAAAATGCGCCCCCAGCATCTCCGCAAGCTTTTTTTCCAGATGCGTCTTCTGCTCCTCCAGCACCGCAGGAGCGAATCCGGCCAGCTCCTCCACCAGCGCGCCGATCTGTTCCAGCCGCCTTTCCAGATCCTTCGAAAGGTTTGCGCCCTCTTCGTTCCGGTGATTGACCAGGTTCTTTAGCGCCTCTTGTAGCGCCTTCTTCAGAACAGGCCATAGATCTTCCCCCGCGGAGACTGCGCCGGGCGCCTGCAGTACACCAGGTAACTGGAGCAGGTCGCCGACACTCATGTTCATGGCCACGGGAAGGCGAAGACGTTTTACCAGCGCATTGAGGGCCCGGGCGTAGACAGCGGCCAGCTCTTCGTTCACCACTGCAACATCCCCGCCGGGCGGCGAGCCGTTCAATGTGATGTTCACCTCAACCCGACCCCGCCGGATCTCCCTTTTAAGCAGGCTGCGGATGCGGTCCTCGAAAGCGTGAATTTCCCGGGGTATCCGCATAAAGAAATCCGCATAGCGGTGATTTACGGAGCGCAGTTCCACGGTGACGCTGTAGTTTTCCCCCGGGCAGTCCCCCCGGCCGTATCCGGTCATGCTTCTGATCAAAAGGCTGAGACCTCTCTTTCGCCTGCCNNAGGGGAAATCATTCCAGGAACCTATCTATGTTATCTTAACACCTGGGAAAGGTGAACTCAAGAGTATTTGGAGAGCAGGGATCTTTTTTTCCCGAGGAAGCCCCCTTTAACGAGGGAGAAAACAAGATCTGTCAGGGCCGGCAGAAAGGCGGCGGCAAGGGCAACGGCCCACTCCCCGACGGAAAGGGGCACGGTGCCGAAAATGACGGACAGCAGGGGATGATGAATAACCACAGCCATCAGAATACAGGAGGAAAGCACGGCTCCGTCGAGCAGGAGATTGCGGCGCCGCCGCCTGGAGAAGGGGGCCTCCTCGCTGCGGCAGTCATAAACGTAGACCAGCTGTGCCAGGATCAGTGTGGCAAAGGCTACGGTCCGGGCTTTCGCCGTCTCCATTCCCGAACTCAGGGCAAACCCGAAAAGCGCCAGGGTCACCGTTCCGATGGCAATGCCGCGCAGCAGCAGTTTAACCCATAGCCCGCGGCTGAAAAGCCCCTCACCGCGGCGCCGCGGCGGCAGCTCCATCAACCTGTCCTCCGGTGGATCTATGCCCAGCGCCAGGGCGGGAAGGCCGTCGGTGACCAGGTTGATCCACAGGATCTGGATGGGGCGCAGAGGCAGCGGCAGCCCGCTGAGAATGGCCAGAAACATGGTCAGCACCTCACCCGTGTTGCAGCCCAGCATGAAGCGGATGAACTTGCGTATATTGCCGTAAATGCTGCGCCCCTCCTCCACCGCCGCCACGATGGTGCTGAAATTGTCATCGGCCAGGACCAGCGAGGCCGCCTCCCGGGTCACATCCGTTCCTGTTTGCCCCATGGCAATGCCGATATCGGCCTCCTTCACCGCCGGGGCATCATTGATCCCGTCGCCGGTCATGGCCACCACCTCGCCGCGCTGCTTGAGAGCACGAACAATGCGCAGCTTGTGCAGGGGGCTGACCCGGGCAAAAACCTGCACCCGGTCGATGATCTGCCGCAGCCGGGTATCGTCCAGGGCATTGAGATCCTCGCCAAGCATCACCCTGCCGCCGGGGCGCAGGATCTCCAGGCGGCGGGCCACGGCCTCGGCGGTGGAGCGGTGATCCCCGGTGATCATCACCACCTTGATCCCGGCGCGGTGGCAAAGGCGGATGGCCGGCAGCGCCTCGGGGCGGGGCGGATCTTCAAGCCCGAAAAGGCCGGCCCAGATCAGATCCCTTTCCATCTCCCCGGCATCACCTGCAGAGGGATCCCCGAGCGCTGCGGCATCGCCGGACGGCGCCCTCTCCGGGGGCAGTTCCCGGAATGCCACCGCCAGCGGACGCAGCGCCAGGCCGGCCATGATCTCCAGCTGGGCCAGAAGCTCGCGCCTTCTCAAGGCGCTCAGGGGCACGATTCTGTCCTTTCCGGAACGATAGTAGCGGCATCGTTCAAGCACTATTTCCGGGGCCCCCTTGAGCAGCAACCGGCGGCGGTTGCCGCCCCGGATCACGCTCATCATTTTCCGCTCCGGTGAAAAGGGATATTCCCTTTCCCGAAGACGGGGATCTGGGCTGATTCCCGCTGCCAGGGCCGCTTCAAGAAGGGCGGCCTCGGTGGGATCGCCCTTGAATGAGCCGCCCTCACGATAGGCATTGTTGCACTCCGCAGCAATAAGAAGGGAAAACCGAAAATCGCCGCCGGAGCGAAGCGAGGCCTTTTCCCAGCCCTCGCCAACTTCCTTCCTGACCATGAACCTTCCGGCCTCGAATTTGAAAAGGCGCCCGCCGGTGAAAATGCGGTTTACGCTCATCTTGTTTTCCGTAAGCGTCCCTGTTTTGTCGGAGCAGATCACGGTGGCGGAGCCCAGCGTTTCCACCGCCGGCAGCCGGCGGACGATGGCCCGCCGGCGGATCATCCGCTGCACTCCCAGGGCCAGGGAAAGGGTGACAATGGCCGGCAGCCCTTCGGGAATGGCGGCAACGGCAAGGCTGACGCCGGCCATGAACATGGCGTAGGGCGGTTCACCGCGGATCACGCCGAGCAGGGTCATCCCCAGGCAGACCGCCAGACAAGCCCAGACCAGGGTTCTTCCCAGCCGGGCCAGGCGCGCCTGCAGGGGGGTGGCGCCGGGCTCCGCCTCCCTGATCATGTGCGCAATCCGCCCGATCTCCGTCTTCATCCCCGTGGCCACGGCAATGCCCCGGCCCCGCCCGGCCAGCACCCCGGTACCGCTGAAAGCCATGTTCCAGGCATCACCGGGGGAGGCGGGGGGATGAATCAGATCACCTGACCTTTTGAAAACGGCGGCCGATTCTCCCGTCAGGGGCGCCTCGTTTATCGTGAGCGAATGCGTGTCAAAGAGACGCAGGTCAGCGCAGACCCGGTCCCCCGCTTCCAGGAAGACCAGATCGCCGGGCACCACCCCGGCGGCGGGAATGATCTGCAGCTGACCCTCGCGCAGCACCCTGGCCCGCGGGGCGGTCAGCTTGTGCAGGGCTTCCAGGGAGCGCTCGGCGCGGTACTCCTGGACCAGGCCCAGAACGGCATTGAGCAGCACGATTACCAGGATGGTCAGGGCATCGGTAATCTCACCCAGCACTGCCGCCAGCAGGGTGGCCCCCAGCAGGATCAGCACCATGAAATCCTTGAACTGGTTCAAGAAAAGCAGCGGCAGCGAGATGGGAGCGGCGGCGGCCAGCAGGTTTTTACCCCAGCGTCGCCGCCGCAGCTCCGCCTCTTCCTCCGTCAGACCCCTCCCTTTATCTGTGCCCAGGCGGCTGAAAACCTCGCCTGCGCTCAAGGTAGTCCACCAGGAAGACACAGCAACCCCCCTCCGCCATTGAATTTCTCTTAATTGATATGCCTGCGGGGGCGCACTGATGACTTGTTCGGCAGCTTGTGGTAATCGGGATGAGGTGTATACTGTACATGAACAGATTCCGGGGGGGGAGGCGGACAGGTGAGCTACGATACCCTGACGATGACGGCGGTAACGGAAGAGCTGCAGGCGCTGGCAGGATCGCGGATCCAGCGCGTTCTCCAGCCCTCGCGTGAGGTGGTTATTCTCACCCTTTATCATGCCGGGGAGGAGCGCGGCCTGTTGCTGTCCTCCCATCCCCATCACGCCAGGGTCCATCTGACCCGGCGCCGTTACCGCCTGCCGGAGCAGCCGCCTCCCTTCTGCATGCTCCTGCGAAAACACCTGGTCGGAGCCCGGATCTCCGCCATTGACCAGCCCCCGCTGGAGCGAGTGCTCGCGCTGCATCTCGAGGCCCACGATGGGCTGCCGGCGGTAAGACTTGTCGCCGAGATCATGGGGCGGCGGAGCAACATCCTCCTGGTCAGCGAAGCGGGCACCATCCTGGGGGCAATCAAGACCGCCACCGCGGAGCAGAACCCGCGGCGCGCGGTGCTGCCGGGGCTCCCCTACCTGGAGGTGCCCCCGCAGCCCAAACTGGATCCACGGTCCGGAACGGAGGCGCTGTCCGCAGCCATGCTGCCGCACCTGGTAAAGGGCGTCAGCCCGGAGAAAGCACTGCTGAAATCTGTCCGGGCGGTAAGCCCCCTCACCGCCCGGGAGCTGGTTCACCGCAGCGGCTGGCTGGAGGAAGAACCCCGGGGTTCCATCGATAGGCTCGGCTCTGAAATGAGGAGGCTTTTCGGTGAGGAGGGCGAAAAAGAACCCTGCCTGTTCCTCGAATCGAACAGTTACGCCCCGTACAGGCTGACCCATCTTCGGGGCGGCAGTTGCGAACGATTTGAAAACATGAACGAACTGCTGGACCGCTTTTACGGAAAGCTGGAGGAAACCGAGGAGAGGCGCATCCTGCAGGGGAAACTTCGCTCCAGGGTAAACCGCCGCAAATCGAGGCTGGAGCGGAAACTGGAGACGCTGGAAGAGCAGCTGCAGCGGGCGGGCGAGGCGGACCGCTACCGGATCTACGGGGAGACGCTGCTCACGTACGGCGCCGCCGTCAGCAGGGGCACCGCGGAGACAATGCTGCCCGATCTCTACCGGCCTGAGGAAACAATTAGCATTCCTCTCGATCCCTCCCTTGACGCTGTCGGAAACGCCCGGAAATATTTCCGGATCTACCGGAAAGTGAGCGACAGCAGGAAGCATCTCCAGAAACAGATCCGCCTTTTGCAGCAGGAGCTCGCTTACTGCGGAGAGCTGCTCTACACCATCGAGGGGGGCAGCGGCGCCCTGCTCAGGGAGATCGGTGAAGAGCTGGTGGAGGCCGGATACATGAAAGCCGCCGTGAAGAAAGGCTCGCCTTCGCGCCGTAAAAAGAGAGACTCCGAAAAAACGCTGCCCCTTTCCTTTCCCGCCTCCTCTGGCCGCAGGATCCTGGTGGGCCGGAACAACAGGCAGAATGATGATCTTACCTTCAGAATAGCGGGCCGGCGGGATATCTGGCTCCATGCCCAGGGGCTGCCCGGCAGCCATGTGATCATCAGGGGCGGCGGCACCCCTCCCGCCGAATCAGATCTTCTGGAGGCGGCGCTGCTGGCGGCGCATTACAGCAAGGGGCGGGATCTCTCCGCCCTGGCCGTGGATTACACCGAGGTGCGCCACGTGAGGCGGGGCCCGGGCGGCAGGCCGGGATTTGTCCTGTACGAGCCATTCAAAACCATCATCGTGAACCCGCAGGACGAAAAATTGCATCAGCTCCTGGAGAGGCGCGATGCAGAATAACAGGTTGAACAGCTGCCAGGCACTCCGGCAACAATGATTGCCTGTCCTCGAGACTCATAAACAAAAATGAGTCGAAGTCGCCGTCCCCGACTCATGTTTCAGGAACGGAATATTTCGTCCACTTCGACGGCCAGCCCTTCAAAATGGTACGAAAGCAGGATTTCCCCCTCCTTGAAACCAGTATATTCGTCGATGCTGCAATCCTTGAAACCATACACCAGGATCGCCTGTTTTGCGGGATCAACGATCCAGAACTCCCTGACCCCGGAGAGCATGTATGTGTTCAGCTTGTCGACCATATCTCTGGTGCGGCTGCTTTTTGACGGGATCTCGATGCAGAGCGCCGGCGTCCCCATGTATCTCCCTTTTTCATTGACCGCCCCCTCCAGATCACAGGCGATGAGCAGATCGGGCTGCATCACATCGGGAGTCCTGTGATCCTTTTTGCGGAAGTGCACATCAAAGGGTGCGTAGAATACCTTGCATTTTTTATCCTGCAGGTAGGTGCGCAGATGAATATATAGATTCCCGGAAACATCCTGATGATAGGTGTCGGGCGGGTCCGGCAGGACAATCTCGCCGTTGATGTATTCCATGCGCAGCTCGCTTTTCTCGTAGATCCCCATGAATTCCTCGTAAGATACCTTTTTGCCGCCATGTAGGTACTCCCGCGCCTTCTCCTTCACCGCAAAATACCGTTCGATCTCCGTGATATAGGGGGTCAGC
>MTKW01001592.1_pt1 | contig 30513 bp, 26 predicted proteins | sample 1042761 | NCBI WGS metagenome assembly MTKW01 (sample SAMN06205366, study PRJNA360243) | anaerobic digester metagenome | biome: Wastewater treatment plant; feature: Anaerobic digester sludge; material: sludge; isolation source: anaerobic digester fed with sludge from wastewater treatment plant ...
CCACTTCATCGTCTGTTTCGGCGCGCATGGCTGTCACCCCCAGGGCGTTTCGTATCTGGCGGGAAGTGATGAGCATGGCCGCTGCAAGTATGAGCACAGCGCCGATGGCAGATCCGTAGCGGGCAAATGCAGCCAGTTGCTGGGCACGGCGCTCTGCCTCCGCAGCAGCGTCAGCCTGTTTTTGCGCCTCATCAGCCGCTTCGCTGACTGCCAGTGGCATGCTCTGGATCACCAGCCTGTCACCGCGCTCTTCAGAGTAGCCGGATGCTGCCTCCAGTGCCTGTCTTACCTTCTCCACCTCCGAAGCACCCAGCTTCTGGTCCACGATAGCTGCGACAGTGAGGCGCTTTATCGCTCCGGCGGCAGTACTACGTTCGGTCACCTCACGGGATAGCTCGTACTGGCGCGTCTCTTCGCGAGAAGTGTACGCACCGGCACCTGAACGCAGCTCCGTCCCGAACTGCCCTTCGATGTTGGCCGACACACCTCCGGCCAGCGCACCGGGGCGTCTGCTGCCCTCATAGCTCTCCTCCACGATATGAGCAGACCGCAGGCCGCCCTGCGTGCCCACCGGCTCAGAGTACACCTCCGACTGCACCTGTTCGGTGTCGAGGCTCAGCTCTGCCTGCACGCGCACCACGGCCCGATGCTGCCCGACGACCGCGTCGAGCATGGACTGCAACCGCTGGCGCAAGCCCTCCTCGAATTGCTGGCGCGCCTCAATCTGAACGGTGGTCAGACCGGCACTATCCCCTCCCTCGAGGCCTGAGTACAGTATATGTCCCCCGGCATCTACCACCGTCACCGCCTGTGGTTTGAGCCCCTCCACCGCCGCGGCCACGAGGTTCACCAGCCCCTGCACCTGCCCCTGAGACAGTGTTCGGCCAGGCTGCAATGTCAGCACCACTGAAGCGGAGGCCTCCGTGTCGTCGCTATATAGAGATTTTCTGGGCAGCACCAGATGCACTCGGGAGGCCATCACCTCATCAAGTGAATTGATGGAGCGGCTCAATTCGCCCTGCAAAGCGCGCTGGAGGTTTATCTGGTTGGAAAACTCCGTGCCGGGCAGTGAACTGCGGTCGAAAATTTCGAAGCCGATGCCGCTATTTCCGGGCAGCCCATGATTGGCCAGCTTCAGGCGCAGCTCATATACCTGCTGCTTGCGCACCATGATGGCGGTGCCTTGCCGATCCAACCGATGGGGTATCTTCTCTGCCTGCAGCTGCTCGACGATAGCTGCCGCAGTCTCCGGACACAGGCCACCGTACAGCAGCGCCCACTCCGGCTGGCCCCACTGGCGAGCGACCCAGATCATACACAGGACTGTCGTTGCCGTCAGCGCTATGAGCGTGCGCCGCTGCCGCGTGCTGAACCGACCCCAGATTTCTTGCAACTGCTCCTTCATCCCGGTCTGCTCTCAGATGGCTCGATGGCCATGTCATGTATCCATTTGCACTCCTCGTGGCTGCAAGTACTGTGCCTGTCTCGGTGCGTTTTGCATAGCATGTGCCACGATTTGTTACTGCTGCTTCGCACATCAGACGTGGGGAGGCTCCACATGGAGTGGGGGTGGCGCCTGACTGTATGGCTCGTAGTGGTGAGGCGAGGATGCGAGATGTCATGCGAGAGTGGACATTGCAGGGGCGTCCGGGTGATAGCTCAGCAGGGCGGCGTCAGGTATGCGCAGAGGTGACAGAGTGGATGGCACAGCCTACACAGCGGCGACATGCATGCACCCGCTTGCTCGAGGCACAGTGACATCCTGCACACGCACGGTGCGGAGGCAGAAATTGACCGGGCGTTCGCGCAAGAGCGCCTCAGGCCATCGGCTCCCCGGCATGGCCAAGTAGAGCGTGGCACAGCCGCATGGGCAGGGATGAGACACACTTCATCGTCTACATAGTCTCTCGCCTGCGCGACCGGCTGTCTACACCTGCATCTGGCTCAGTTGGCGATATGCACCGATGGCTTTTTCGGTGATCTTGATGGTCAGTTGCAGCGCCAGGTCCGCCTTTTCCAGGGCCAGCACCGCATCATGGGGGTTTTCCGCCCGTCCGGTGGCCAGCAGTTCCGCCTGCCGATCCGCTTCCACATGGAGCGAATTGACTTGCCCCAGGGCACGAGTCAGCACATCTGCGAAGCTGCTTGAAGCTGACGCGCCATCACTTTTCGTCACATCGGGGGCGATATCCGGTGCCGATGCCGTGCGCGCTCCAGGCAACGCATGACCGCGCTCCGGGAACTGAATTGTCTGAAGATATCTGCCGCCATCGCCGATAAGATTTACTGGCATAGTCTCTGCTCCTGTCGGCCGTGTTTCAGTCTGATCTTGTCTAGCTATAGGCTATGTTTGCGTTGGTTCGAGTGGATAACTCTGTGGAAGAAGTGGACAAGAAGCCTATACATAGTTGCCCGCTATATCCACACAGCTCTAGGACATCATATCCACTGCATCCCGGCTCATCTCCCGCGCCACACGCAGCGCCCGTGAATTCGCCTCATACGCCCGGCTGGCGGCCACCAGGTCCACCATCTCAGTTGCAAGCTCCACGTTCGGCATCTGTACATACCCCTCTGCATCGGCGTCCGGATGTGAGGGGTCATGCACCATCTTCGGCGGTCCCGGCTGTGGTACGATGCCCGCCACCTGCACTCCACCCTCGGCCTCATCTGCTGCGGCCATCAGAACCCTGAGCCGCTGGTAGGGGCCGCTCTCAGGCGTGCGCGTTGTCTCAGCGTTGGCGATGTTTTCCGCGATTACGTCCAGGCGCAGACGCTGAGCAGTCAGGCCGCTGCCGCTTATGTCCATGGCGCGGAACATACTCATTCGCGACTACCTCCATTTATGGCGCGCCCCAGCATCTTCAGCCGCTTGCTCATCAGCCGAGACAGCACCCTGTACTGTGTAGAAGACCTGGCCATGCCCAGGATCTCGGTCTCCAGATTGACGGTGTTACCATCGCGGCGCAGGCTGCCCAGTGCTACCTGCTCAGTGGGTCGGACGCTCTCGATCAGACCGCCCCTTCGCACGGTTGCAGTGGAGGCCTGCTCGGCACGTAACGCCACATGCAAGCTGTCCTCGAAGCTCACCTGTTTGGCCTGATAGCCGGGTGTCTCGAGGTTGGCCACGTTGTCGGCGATGGCAAGCTGGCGCGCATACACCCCGTCGAGGCCCTTGTGCAGCGCAGCAGCGGTGATATCTGTCAGCATTTCACGCGATTGCACCGAATCTCACCTGTTCATGCCGTATATGCTCTCTATGCTATCCGTAGCTGTTCGTAGCTAACTGAGGCTAACTGTGGCCAACTGCACGATGCGCGATTAGGGCGTGTGGCAATCTCGCCGGATAAGCTGCAATCGGTGTGCCAGAACATGCGCGGGACAGGGAAATAGGTCTGTACGGAGGGGGAAAGGTGGCGCGAAAAGGTGGCATGAAAAAGCGTGGTGCCCGGCGGAGATGACCACCGGGCACCACAATCGCGCGCTTATATGACGTCAACGGTCAGTCGCCGCTAGCGCTGGCCTGCTATACACGGATCAGGCTCAGTACGTTTTGCGGCAGTGAGTTGGCCTGGGCCAGGAACGCAGTGGCCGACTGGACCAGAATCTGACCGGTAGTGAACTCAGCCATCTCGCGGCCAAAGTCGGTATCGCGGATGGAGCTTTCCGATGCGGCCAGGTTTTCCCGGGCGACGGCCAGTGACCGCGTCTGGGCCTCCAGTTCGTTGACCTGGAAGGCACCCAGATCACCGCGCAGGGTGGATACCTGGCTGATAGCTTCATCAATTACGGCCAAAGCAGCACTTGCGCCATCCACAGTGCTGATGTTGATGGCAGCCAGGCTGCTATACGTGGTGCTGGCTCCGTTACCCAGTGCGGAAGCCCGGCAGTCTCTTATCTCCATGCTGGCAGTCTGTCCTGCATCTATGCCAATCTGGAAAGACAGTTGGCCCCGTTCGGCATACACAGCGTCGTCGAGCTGGCCGACAGAGTTACCCGCTTCGCTTATCTGTATGGTGCCATAGGTGGCGTTTTTCAGAGTCAGGCCGCCCCCGCCGTCGAAGGCGATCCAATCACCACCATCAGTGAAGCGAACATTTGCTGCCATATCCACGCCGTTATCCGCAGCGAACTTGACGTCAGCAGCACCGTCTGCCATGCCGGTGAAGTCTATACCATCACCACCGGCGACATCCCACTCTATGGATAGATGCGCAGAAGAGCCGTAGTCGAGGCTGCGGATGGTGAACTCGTTGTTGTTGGCGGCATCGAGCTCCGCGTGAACGCTGAGCGTCGAGTTAGTGTTGATGGCAGTGATCACATCATCCCAGGTGGCATCAGCATCAAAAGTGCCGACCGAGATACCGTTGATGATGAGTGTGGATGTCTCGCCGGCCTCCCATTCGCTGGAGTTTATCGCGTTGATTGAGGCTGACAGCTTCTGGCCTGCATCCGTGATAGCGGTACCAGCCGCGTTGAACTGCGAGGCTATGGACGCACGTTCGGCGGCAGCAGTGATGTCTATGTCCACATAGCCGGGGGCTTCGTTGCCCAGAGACAGGGAAGCGGAGGCAACTGCACCGTGGTTTATGATGGTGCTGCGGGTGCCTGCCGAACCGTCCAGCAACTTTCGTGAGCCGTACATGGTGTTTCCGGCGATCTGGTTGATCGTGTTGATCGCCGAGTTGACCTGCTGCTGTAGCGCGGCGCGTGAGTCGTCGTTGTTGTTGGAGTCAGATGCGGCATTTACGGCCAGATCGCGCATCTGGCGCAGCAAAGCGTTGACTTCGTTCAGCGCCCCTTCAGCGGTCTTGATGAGGTTCACGCCCTGCTCGGAGTTTTGCTGGGCCACATCCAGACCGGAGACCTGATAGCGTAGCAGCTCGGACAGCACCAGGCCCGAGGGGTCGTCAGCGCCGCGGTTGATCCGCAGACCGCTGGACAGCCGCTCGATGCTCTTGCCGATGCGGGCGGTGTTCATCTCCAATTGTCGCTGAGCGTTGATGGCAGATATGTTCTGGTTGATCTTGGTAAGCGACATTTCCTATTCCTCCTTGAATTGAGCACTGATGGCGGCTTCCGTACCGCCGATGGTCTACGACATGTGCAAATTGTGCCGATAAAACGGACCGTCGCCGACTACATGGATACACCTCCTGCGCCCCTTGGGGCCGCCTCCACTCTGATTTGGCTTCGCTTTAGCCCCGATTCAGGCCGAATTTGTGCTGATTTGAGCCGCATTTGCCGTGATTTGCGCCTGCTTACAAATAAGTGCGCAGCTTTTCGCTGTATTTGGCACACTAACTGCAGTAAGCAAAGCGGCGCGTCGTGTGATACCTGTCGTGACAAAAGGCGGTCATACCAGGACATACGATGCACGCCTCTCCCACCCAGGAGCGGGCCCGGGGTCACCTCGAAAAGAGCCTCGGGCCCTCGCTTTGTTCCTGCTATATGCTTATCGGTTGAGCGGCGGATTTCTGAAGGCCGATAGGTTGCAGAATTGTGAAGAAACAGCAACCCTCTCGCAGAACGCCTCTAACGCAGTGCTACATGCCAGAACTGCCATCCCCATCCAGCAAGACAAAAGTACGTGAGTCCACGTCGCACGGTTGGGCTGTCTCCATCTGGTAGCTTATCGGCATCCACTCCGACCGGGAGCCCCGGCTGTGCGAGACAACAGTGGCGGAGACAGCAGAGGTCGCGTCGTCCCGGAGGTCCCGAGAAGGCAGCGCTGCCCATAGCAAGCTGCAAACTAAAGCTACACGAGGGAGAAGTGGCGGATACAGCAAAGGGAAGGCAGCGCTGTAGGAGCAGATCGTAGCACGTGAGGGACGAGAGCGATGGCAGCACTTACAGAGGTTCGTTTTAGCCCCGAGTTAGGCCGAATTTGTGCTGCTTTGAGCCGCATTTGCCCTGATTTTCATTTGATAGCGAAAGCGACAAAGGGCAGACCCATACCATGAGCCTGCCCTCAGTAGACAGCCGAGCCTCAGACATGATGCGCTATGCGCGGCCAACATAGGCGAACAGTTCACGCCCAGGACCGTTGCTACCTGAGGCTATACATCTGCCTTCACAGCAGAGCGCGAGAGATGCGGCTTCCCCGCGTCAGATTGTGTGTTGATGTCGCTGCGTTATGTGGGTGCGGTTTTACAGCCTATACGCGGATCAGGCTCAGCACGTTTTGCGGTAGAGCGTTGGCCTGTGCGAGGAAAGCAGTTGCGGACTGGACCAGTATCTGGTTGGTGGTGAACTGCGCCATCTCGCGACCGAAGTCGGTGTCACGGATAGAGCTCTCTGAAGCGGCGAGGTTCTCGCGAGCTACGGCCAGTGATCGGGTCTGTGCCTCCAGTTCGTTGACCTGGAAGGCACCCAGATCACCGCGCAGGATGGATATTTCGCTGATGGCCTGATCTATCACCGCCAGAGCCGAATTCGCCCCATCTACTGTGCTGATGCTAACATCAGCCAGGCTGCCGAAATTGGTGCTGACTCCTGTCCCCAGAGCGGTTGCCCGGCAATCGCGGATCTGCATGGCGGCGATCTGATTCGCCTGGATGCCGATCTGAAACGAAAGCTGGCCCTCTTCTACGTACAGTGCATCATCGAGCATCTGCACACTGTTGGCAGCAGCCGCGATATAGATGCTGCCATAAGTGGCGTTTTGCAGCCGCAAACCGCTTCCAGCATCGAAGTCTATCCATGCCCCGCCGTCAGTGAAGCGCACTCTGGCTGCCATGTCCGCACCGCTATCTGCAGCGAACTTGACATCCACAGCGCTATCCACCATGCCAGTGAAATCTATGGCATCGCCGGTGCTCCACTCTACAGATAGATGCGCAGCAGAGCCATAGCCGAGGCTGCGGATGGTAAACTCGTTGTTGTTAGCGGCATCCAGCTCCGCATGGACGTCCAGGCTGCCGTTGGTGTTGACATCAGTGATCACGTCATCCCAGGTGGCGTTTTCATCGTAGGTACCGACTGAGATGCCGTTGATGATCAGCGCAACCGATTCACCGGCTCCCCATTCGGCTGCACTGATGGCGTTGATGGCGGCTGAAAGCTTCTGGTTTGCACCCGTGATATCGGTACCGGCCGCGGCGAACTGGGATGCGACAGTGGCACGTTCAGCAGCCTGAGTGATGTCTATGTCTACATAGCCGGGTGCTTCGTTGCCCAGAGACAGGGAAGCAGAGGCAACTGCACCGTGGTTGATGATGGTGGTGCGGGTTCCCGCCGAGCCATCGAGCAGCTTGCGTGAACCGTACATCGTGTTACTGGCGATCTGGTTGATGGAGTTGATGGCAGAGGCAACCTGCTGCTGGAGTGCCGCCCGCGAGTCGTCGTTGTTGTTGGAGTCAGATGCAGCACTGACGGCCAGATCGCGCATCTGACGCAGCAATGCGTTGACCTCGTTTAGCGCGCCCTCAGCAGTCTTGATTACGTTGACGCCTTGCTCAGAGTTTTGCTGAGCCACATCCAGGCCTGAGACCTGGTAGCGTAGCAGCTCTGACAGCACCAGACCGGAGGGGTCGTCGCCACCCCGGTTGATGCGCAGGCCGCTGGACAGCCGCTCGATGCTCTTGCTGATGCGAGCAGTGTTGACTTCGAGCTGACGCTGTGCGTTGATAGCAGATATGTTCTGGTTGATCTTGGTAAGCGACAATTTGTCTTCCTCCTTGAAAGACTGTGCTTATCAGCCGGCGCGTCCATGCACCGACCACCATGTCATCTGCCTCTCCACTCAGGCACTCCCAGGATGCCCAGGTATGGCGTTTACTTTTTACACCTCCGTGATGTGAAATTGAGAGCACCGTAACATATGCTATATCGGCGAACACAGCAGCGGCTTTAGCCTGCGAGGTGCAGAGAACCTGTGGATTGTAGAGAATAGGAACTGTATACGATAAGAGAGACATACGACAACAGAGGCGTACGGCAGTAGAGACATGCCACAGTAGGCACACGACTGCAGGAGCAAGACTGTAGTATACGATTATAGGTGTACGGAGATTGCGTCGGAGGCGAACAGCTATAGCGGCTGTCATACTGATGCTCTGCAGACGTATGATTTGCAGAGTCCACCCTGTATACACATGTTCTATTGCTTGTGGCAGAACACTATATATACACGATAGGCATGGCACACGGCCAAACGGTTTTCAGGCCGCATCAGCCAGCATAGCCTGCAAGTGCAAACCCGCCTTGGCATAGGTACGGGTGACCTGCTCCACGGGCATCTCCAGCACCCCGGCTATCTCCTGTGGGCTGAGCTGCTCGTAATGCGAAAGCGTGACCACCAATCGCGGTTGTGGCGGCAGCTTCGAAATCGCCACGGCCAGACGCTGAGTGTCCCCTGAGCCGTCGAGCCCCAGAAAACTGCGTGGCCAGGCGGTGAAGTACGCGGCGACCTCTGACAGCCACTGCTCGAGCTGCTCTTCAGTCACCTGCAGCCGCGCAGCCATCTGCTTCACACCGATGGCATCCTCGAGGCTACTGTCGGCGCTCTGGTACGCCCCACACAGCCGCTGAGCAGCCTCCCGCAAGCGTTTGCGTAGCCACGGCTGACTGCTCAGCCAGGACACCATGCTGCTCCAGATAGCGCTCTTGGCCTGCTGTTCGAAGCGCTCCCCGGGTGCCACCCTGTGAGCAGTGTCTACGAGGGCCATGATCGCTTTGCCCACCAACATGCCCCGATCTATCTCGGGAGGCAGACAGCTCTCGAGACGACTGACGGCTGCCCTGACCAGATGGGCATAACACTCGATCAGCTCCTCATACCCGACAGCGGCAAGTTCGGTGGCCATATGAGCACCTCCATGTATTCTGCATGCAGAAAGCTGGAACACAGTACGTCTGGCGAGCTCCCTTTCGATTCCTGTACTTCTCTGCGCCCTATCATCTGTGCAACCAACGATACTACCTCGACGGGCAGTTGCTTGGCCCTGGAAGTGAGTATCTCGGCCTCGCCTGTGATATCTCGCGTCTGCCGGTTGTGCACGCGAGCCTCGAGTAGCCTACGACAGGTAGCCGACAGACACGCACAGGCTGAAACAATTCTGCTCCGCATAAAACGGCCAGCGGTAGACCTCTCTCGCCCCCGCACCCTGATGGCAGACAGGAGGGAAAGCAGCATATGACGGCTAGGGTTGCGATAGCACTTATACGCGCATGGGCTGCTATCCACTCCAGCGCTGACCTCCACTCGCTTGCCTACAGTACCAGCAGTACGAAAACATGACGGCCAAAGCTGACTACGCCAACTGCGCGGACAAGCCGGATGCAAGCGGAGGCTCGGTGTTAGTGGCAGGCTCAGTCTGCACAGCGTTCACGCGGACCATGCCCGCAGCCTCCACCTCGATGTCCGGACTCACCTCGGCCTGGGATAGCACCGGCACAGTGGGTAGATAGCGCCCCAGCAGTGATCGCAGATGGCGCCGCACGCCCGGTGAGGTCAGTATCACCGGATCATGGCCATGCGCTAGCGCTGCCTCTACTGCAGAGTTTGCGCTGCCCAGTAGCTGCTGCAGCACCGCTGGCTCCAGAGCGCACATCGAGCCCTGCAGCGTCTTGACTACACTATCGGCCACAAGTGCCTCCACCTGTGGCGCGACCACCACCGCTCGCATACGACCATCGGGGCTGCGGTACTGTTCGCTGATGATGCGAGCCAGTGACAGACGAACGATTTCTCCGACCTCATCGAGGTCCTCGGTCACGCTCATACCGTCGCCGATGGCCTCGAGTATGGTAGCCATATCGCGGATGGGGACACGCTCACGCAGGAGGCCGCGTAAAACGTGCTGCACTTGCCCGATCGTGGCGACTTCAGGAATGAGTTCGGTGACCACGGCAGGCTCGGTGCGTCGCACGCGCTCGATGAGGCCCTGGATGTCCTGACGATTGAGCAGGTCAGCGGCATGTGCTCTGGCCAGCTCTGACAGATGAGTCGCGATGACCGCAGAAGGCTCGACTACGGTGTAGCCACGCGCCTCGGCCACCATGCGATTCTCGGGACTTATCCAGCGGGCGGGCAGGCTGAAGACCGGCTCACTGACCTCCTCACCGCCGATCGGCTCCACAGTAGGGTCTGCAGCCATCGCCAACAGCAGCCGCGGATGCACCTGCCCCCGGCCGATCTGCGCACCCTTCAGCTTTATGACATAGTCATCCGGCGGCAGCACCATGTCATCACGTATGCGCACCGAGGGCAGCACTATCCCGAGCTCCTGCCCCAGTTGCCTGCGCACCGCAGCGATGCGCTCCAGCAGATCTCCAGATGGCGCGATTTCAGTGCCGGAAGCCGCCTCCGAAGCCGCCTCCGAAGCCGCTCCGCTGACCAGACTGACAAGATTGTAGCCCAGCTCCAGACGCAGCCGATCCACCTCCAGCACCTGCTCGAGGTCGTCTTCGGGTTCAGGCTCAGACAGATCATGCTCATCTGCCTCCGCCTGCTCGGCCCCCTGACGCTGATGCAGCATCCACGATATGGCTCCGACCACCAGACCCGCCAGCAGGAAACTGAACTTAGGCAGCCCCGGCACCAGGCCGAAAAGCAGCAGCATCACGCCTACTATCATCATCGCACGCGGCTGGGCGACCATCTGTCCGATGAGCTCTTGCCCCAGATGCGCCTGTGAGGCAGCACGGGTGACCACTATGCCAGTGGCGGTAGACACCAGCAGAGCGGGGATCTGCGTGACCAGCCCATCGCCGACGGTGAGGCGGGCGTAGCGCTCGAGAGCCTCCGCCAGTTGCATATCGCGCTGCACCACGCCGATGATGAGTCCGCCGATGATGTTCACGATGACGATGATGATAGCTGCGATAGCGTCGCCTCGCACGAACTTGCTGGCACCGTCCATAGCGCCGTAAAAGTCTGCCTCTCGCTCTATATCGCGGCGACGGGTACGGGCCTGCTCCTCGCTGATGAGCCCACCGTTGAGGTCGGCATCTATGCTCATCTGCTTGCCTGGCATCTCGTCGAGAGTGAAGCGGGCAGCCACTTCGGCCACACGCTGGGAGCCGTTGGTGATGACGATGAACTGGATGATGATGAGGATGAGAAACAGGATCATGCCCACAACCAGGTTGCCGCCGACAACCAGACCGCCGAAAGCGTCTATCACCTTGCCTGCCTCGGCATGGAGCAAGATCAGGCGCGTCGAAGAGATGTTCAGCGCCAGCCGAAACAGCGTGCCCAGTAGCAGCAGCGGGGGGAAGATGGAGAAATCCAGCGGCTTTTCGACATACATCGCCACCAGCAGGATGCACAGCGAGAGGGCGATGTTGACGGTGATCATCATGTCGAGCAGGAACTGCGGGAGCGGTATGAGCATCATCGCGACCAGCGTCAGGACGCCGGCGGCAACCATCAGATCACTCTGCTCGAAGGATTTGCGCAACAGCTCCACGGGATGACCGCTCCGCGACTGGTATGGGCCTGCACAGTTCAGACTGCAAGTAGCGTGCCGCCGGATACGGGCAAAAGTGGAGCCTGGAAGTCTTCAGTCAGCGCACGCGCCAGTGCACTTCATGCGGAAGACGGCTACAGCATACACGGCGAGGATGGGAAAAACAGTCGGGCGGCAGCATGAAAGCCGCTTGGCATATGTCGCTCTCACCTGTGTGTCGCCGCACATCTATAGCTACTCGATGGCAGAACAAATGAGAACTACACCACGACTAGCTGCGCAGACGCTCTACGTCTTCGGGAGAGACGGATGCTGCAAGACGATTTGCACGGGCGATCTCCTCATGCACTTCCCGGCGATGTATACTGACCTGGGGCGGGGCGTTGAAACCCAGACGCACCATGTTGCCCTTGACCTCCACCACCGTGACGACGATATCGCCGCCGATGACTATCTGTTCATCCTGACGTCTGGTTAGCACTAGCATGGTGCATCCCTCCGTGGACTGCAGCCGCCATGAGGAACGGTGGAGGCCTTCTCCCCTATCTCATCCTGAGTCGTCTCGAAATCTGTCACGCGGGCTGGCCCTGCAGGCACTCGACCGGCACCGGCACACGCACCAGCTCCATCCCACCGGTCAGTATCACCTGACAGCCCAGGCGCTGAGCGGTGTTCAGCAGCACCGGTGCCAGCAGATTTGCCGTAACCTGCCGGTCCTGGACTGTGAGGATCACCAGTACGCAAAGCTGTTCTGGCCTCTGTATCTGCATAAGCTGCAGATGATGCGGCTCCAGTTCGACACGATGGTGTGGCATCAGCAGCCCTGCATGACCGACCCAGAAAGCCAGCTCGGGAAGCTGTGCGCACTGCAGCCATGCCACCGGAGCGGGCTGTGGCACCACTCCGCCGCTGTCGCCACTGACCAGCACAAAATGCAGGTCTCTGCCGAACGGCATGATCCCCTCCGGAAAGTGTATCAGCGTATCGCTGCATATCTCTATCTCTCCGAAGCGTGGCGTCCGTATTTTCATGGCGTCTTCCATAGCCAGCCATCTCCCTATAGATATCCGACACTGCACCCACGTCAAACATACCGCCTACAAGTCATCTTCCCACCGACCGGGCAGCACGATACCTGCGCTGCCGATTGTCGCTCCCGCCAAAGCCATGCTGCGCCCTACCTGCGCAGGCTCACATGCGATCGAACAGTGTGGGCATCTGGGCCATCTGTGCGGTAGCCGTCAGCGCCGCCTGGTAGGCCAGTTTGCTTTTCTCGACCTCCAGCAGAGCGCGCACGATGTCTACATCTTCCACTTCGGCAAGAACAGTGCGGGTCTGAACCTCCAGGTTGCGCGCCACGTCTAGGCTCTGCTCCAGCCGCAAGCCCACCGCGCCCGCTACGCCCTGCATCGCGATGGCATGGCGCAGCAGAGTGTCGAGCTTCTCCATGTTCTGCGCGATACCGTCTTCATGGCCGCTCCGCACATCACGCGCCAGGTCACTCATCACCTGGAAGACATCGGCATCCACCTCAGAAACCGCGCGATTGCCGCCGGCATCTGCGAAGTTGAACAGACGCTCACCGGTGATGGTGATATCGGCACTGCGGCCCGGTGCGACCGAGATGCGCATCGGTATATCGTTTCCGGTGTACTGTACCGGCTGATCCGGGTCTGCGGTCTGCACCAGCGGAGCATGACGGTTGTCGGTGCCGCCCAGCAGGTACGTACCTGCGAACTCGAAGTTGCCGAGGCTGACCAGGCGGCTCAGCGCAGACTCTATCTCCTGAGCACATGCTAGCCGACCGGTTTCACCCAGCCCGGGCTGAGTGGCCTTCATCGCAGCGTTATAGGCGGTGCGCAGCGGTGTAGACAGCTCTCCGAGAGCATCGTCGAGGGCGCGGTTGTGCTGCAGAGCCCGCTCCAGGACGCGCTGCTGACCCAGATTTGCCTCCAGTACACCGTGAGCGCGCAGTGCCTGACTGGCCGCGATAGGGTCATCCGAGGGGGCATGGATCTGCCTGCCGCTGGTGATCTGGCGAGTGAGGATGCTCAATTTCCCCTCAGCATCGCGGATGTTTTGATGCAGCAAATCCATATAGCTTGCAGTTGCAATTCGCATGAGCTGCCTCCATCGGTCACATGAGGGGCAGTAGGTGGCCAGGTACACCGCAACCTGACGCCTACACCCCTCTCTTTTTCTCATATCGCACCGGTGATACTTCATGTCTGACCTGTACGACAGTTGCCTCTATATCGCTTCCGGCATGAGTACCATCTAGCGCCCTATCGCGAACAGGGCGTCCATCATCGCCTGGCTGACCGATAGCAGGCGTGCTGCGGCGTTGTAGACTTGCTGGTAACGGATGAGATCTACTGCCTCTTCGTCGAGGTTCACCCCCGAAAGCGCCTGATAGTTGGCTCGCAGGCTCTCAACTACCGCCTCTCGAGCCGACACCAGTGCGGCGGCAGCCCGCCCATCACTGCCCATCTGTCCTATCAGATCGGCGAAATACTCGGTGGAGTTGAACAGTCCGCCATCGAACATCTTCACATCCCGCAGTTGCGCGATCGCTGAGGCGTTGGCGCCATCACCCACCGCGCCGGGCGCAGTAGCAGCGGCGATTAGCGCGGGATCGGCGGCGATCGCAGGATTCACGCGCAGACTGCCAGCCGGGCTGTTCGTACTATAGGCGAAAAACGGCAGACCTGCCGCGCCCTGCAGGTCGAAACCGACTTCATGAGCAGAGTTCAACTGATCTGCCAGAGTTTGTGCGAAGAGGTTCAGCCGCTCTATGTACTCGACTATCTGGCCATCTCGGGCGTCCATCAGGCCCATCAGCGTGCCGCCGAGACCCTCCGGGTCGGCCACATCGCCCAGTAGCACGCGATGCATCCCCGGGTTGGCCGGATCGGGCTGCAGCCGCAATTCGATTACCTCGCCCACCTGCACCATGCGTCGCCCACCGATGAGTACATCCACCTGATTGTTCGGCTGCTCAATATAGTACGCACCTGTGAGCTCTGACAGTCGCGACATGGCCGTATCGCGCAGACTCTTCAGATCGTTTATCACCGGATCTACGGTGGCTTCACCGATCTTGCGGTTCAAGTCAGCGATCTGATGGGCCAGACCGTTGGCTTCACGCACATGATCGAACAGATGCTCATCGGCCACCGTGCGCAGGTCGTGGAGCTGCTGATAGCGACCGGCGATTATGTCGGCGACCAGCTCAGCCCGGGCCACAGTCTCCTGGCGTGCCGCGAGGTTTGTCGGATCTGCACCTATCTGCTCGAAACTGCTGAAGAACGCTGCGAGGTTGTTCACCAGGCCAGTACCGCCGAGCTCGCTGAAGATTGCCTCGACCTGGCCCAGCATGTCTCGAGTGGCTCGCTCGCGTCCCAGCAGTGCCAGTTGTCGATCGCTTTGGGCAGCCGCGAAGCTGTGCTGTAGCCGCTTTACGGCAGTCATCCGGGCACCGTAGCCCGCGCCAAGTTGTGCAGTGCCCAGCGGCGGGCCGGGGATGGGCTCCATAACCGGTACCTGGCGGACATAGCCTTCAGTGTGCGCGTTGGCGACGTTGTGAGCGATGATCTGCATGGCCGCCTGCTGGGTCAGCAGCGTGTTTTTGGCCACCTCAGTGATGCCGAAAGGCATGATCTCACCTGCCTCGTGGATTGTGATTTGCCGGGCGATTTCGCACGGCTCTTGTTTTGTCGAACTGCATTTGAGCTCACCCTCTCATGCCGAAGACTTACAGCTTACGCTTCACCTGCTACAGCTCTTACCTGGCCAAACGACATGAGCAGATACCGCCTGCTTTCGGCCAGCTGCACCCGACTGCTGACGCTCATCAGGCGAAGCCTGCATGATGCCCTCGCTTCCGGCCACATCCCTTCAGCGTGCCAGCAGAAGAGCCCACGAATCTAGGCCGAACGGTTGATACTCAGACCACCGAAGCGATCCGCCACCTGGCCGCGCTGGTCGTACACCGGGCTGCATAGCTCCGGATGCAGAAGCTGTAGCATGGTGTCCGTGCATGCCAGTGCATCGGCTATCAGGTCATAGTTGACCCGCGCTGCAGCTTGCACCTGAAGCTGCAAATCAGCCAGCTCAGCCAGCGCCTCATCGTCCATCAGTTGTTCGAGCAGTGACGGCTCCACATCGGCCTGCAGGCTGCGACAGTGGACATGCAGGCGATCGCTGGTGTCAGCGAGAGCCTGGTGATCGTGGCTGATGATCGCCTCACGCTGTGCGGCAACGAGTTCCGCCAGATGCTGCCACTGACGGTGCTGTTCGACGACGAAATCCGCCGAGGATGGCTGTGAACCGGTATGCTCGGAAGATGTCATGGCTATCACTCGCCTTCTGTTTGTAGCTGCGCGTCGGCACTGCCAATCTGCTCACTCAGTTGACGATACAGCAGATCGCCGATACCGAAAGCGCCACGGTGTGCCAGGTGCTGAGCCAACTCCGTATCATGCTGAGCACGGAAGACCTTCTCGCCGCGGCTAGTCTCGATGAAGCCCTCAACATCGCCGCTTTCACGCATGATTTGCAGGAGTTGGGCGGTGAAAAACGCCTCGAACTGGCGGCACACTTCGCGGAGCCGCTCATCACCGGCAGCTCTATCAGCGTCACTGGTGCGCTGAGCGGCCTGCCCGATGCGGTCACTGGTGCGAACGGTCGCCTGCTCCGCGCGCCAGATGCCTACTCCGGTGCCATCGCTGCTCGGGATGCGGTGGACGCCGGCCTTGCTGGTGTGCGGGAGATCCATCGAGCGACCATGGACTGACTGGCTTGTGCCGGACAGTGGCAGGGCGCCTGCAGTGGGAGATCGCTTCGTACCCGACAGCGCCCCCTCTGATGGCGTAGCGATTCTGGCAGCATCGTGAGCATGTGACGCAGCGTGACCCCCTGCCCGGCTTGCGGCAGACAGCGTTGCGGCGAAATCCTTGCTCGGACGGGCGGCGTGTGATGGCGATACATCAAAACGTGTGCTCTGCAGCTTCTCGATACGCATGAGAGGCCTCCCTCTACTGTCTACTGTATGATCAGTTCCGCCTGCAGCGCGCCGGCCTGCTTAAGCGCCTGGATGATGGCGATCAAGTCGCGAGGACCTACGCCGAGGACGTTCAGTGCCTCAACCAGATCGCTGAGTGTGGCCTCTCCACCGATCGTCATCAGTTGCGTCTCCTGTTCGTCCACGCGGACACTGTCCTCAGGCACGACTACGGTATGCCCACCACCGCTGACATGCGGAGCGTGTGATGGCAGACGGTGTAGGCCATGTGAAGCTCCACCCGAAACGACTGCCGGAGACGCCTCGTCCATGATTTCGACCCATGATGCAGTGGTCATGACCACTTCTGCGTTATCATCACTCAATATCATGGTGTCGTCAGTCGGCGGAGAGATGACTCCGATATCTGCAGAAGAATTGATAGTGCCACTAGCAGCCTCGTAGCTGTTGGCGTCATCGTCCGCCCGGTCGGCTGTCCACCAGAAATCGCTGTCATGATCTGAAGCGGCGCGGTCGGTAGTGGTAGCGACAAGGGTATCGTCGGGCACGGCTAAAACCGGCGTGGTGATGCTCGTGGCGGCATCATGATAGACAAGAGGCGGCGGCTGAGAGACGCTGTAGCGGCGCATAATCTGCACCGTGAGTGCCCCGTGAGCTATCGCGACCGGCAGTATGCGTACATCTGAGCCGATGACCACCGTGCCGGTGCGTTCGTTCAGAACCACCCGCGCAGGCATGTCCGGCTGCACCGGCAGAGCCTCGATGTGGCGGATGAGAGTGGTCAGGTTGGGCATGTCGGGCGGGATGGCCACCTGTATCATGGCAGAGTTGACCGCATGAGCGCAGATGTGGCCCAGTCCGGAGTTGATGCTGTCGGCCAGGCGACCGGCAGTGGTGAAGTCCGGCTGGTGGAGCTGCAGAGAAAGCCGCCCGGCTGAGAGCGCAGCAGAGGCAGGCGCCGGCAGGACTACCGAGGCACCGTTGGGCATGCGCCCTACGGCAGTGTGATTGCGCGTGACCGATGCGCCCCTGCCGCCTGCTTGATAGCCTCCGACCGATACCGGCCCCTGCGCGATAGCATAGATCTGCCCGTCGGCGCCCCGCAACGGCGTCAGCAGCAGTGTGCCGCCCTGCAGACTGGCCGCATCACCCAGCGAAGAGACTGTGACATCCATGCGCGCACCGGCAGCCGCGCCCGAGGGCAGGTCGCCAGTCACCATCACCGCGGCGACGTTGTCCACGTCCAGTTGTGAGGCCTCGATGCTGATGCCGAACTGCTCCAGCATGTTCGCCAGCGATTGCACCGTGAAGAGCGCCTTCTTGCCATCACCAGTGCCTTGCAGGCCGACTACGAGGCCATACCCGAGCAGCTTGTGTGCTCCACCATCCGCGATTGACGCCACGTCCTTCACGCGAAGCTGCAGCGCATCGGCGGTGGCACAACTGAGCAGTAGAGAGATGAGCAGAATCGTGGCGATATACCTCATCGCGCATCCCTTCAAGTATGCAGAATTGGGCATGGACTACGAAACAGCGTCTATGTCCGATCAGATGCGTCTGTTGCTGTGCACATGTATGCGGCTGGCTGCACCGTGCTCACGAGCGTGTCTTTGACCTAACCCACCTCCTCTCCTTTGCGTGAGTGCAGGAGAGGGGGCAAACGGCGTGCGGCCACTGACAGCGGCACGGTTAGAAGAGCAGGTTCAGCAAGCGCTGGATGAAGCCCACACTATGGCCCGGTTTGCGTGGATCAGAGCCGGTATAGAGTATCTCGACATCTGCCACCTGGTATGACATGACTGTGTTGTCGCGGCCGATGTCTCGCGGGCGCACCTGGCCGCGGATGGTGATTTCCTGCAGGTCACGGTTGACCTGCATAAAGCGACGACCCTCGATGCGCAGGTTGCCGCTTGCCAGCACCTCGGTGACGGTCACCGTGAGCCGGGTTGTGATGCTGCCGCTTCGGGTGGCAGTGCTGCCGTTGCTGTAGCTGCTGGAGCCGCCATAGCCCAGCAGCGGGATGAAATCGAGCCAGCCACTGCCCTCCTCTGCACCCACTTTTGCCTGCTTGTTGTGAGTACCTCCGACGGTCTGATTGGCCGATGCGTTCTCGGCAATCAGTACGTGCAGTACGTCGCCGACGCGTGCGGCCTTCCGATCGGCAAACATATCGGTGAAGAAACTGGAGGGGCTGTAGAGGCTATCTGCGCAGACAGATGAGGCTGTCAGCAGAAGCAACAGTAGGGCCTGCAGGACGAGTACACGTCTCATATCATATGCTCCTGTGGCCGCCGCCGAAGCGATGGCCAGGATGGTGCTGTCCGAGTGCCAGCAACTGAGCGATGCGAAAAGTGATGCGTGTAGGGCATACCTGTCTCCCCTGCAGCGTTCAAGTCGCGCATCCCGTAGGTCGAGCCAAGCGCCCCCTGGGAGACCCAGTGTGTCGACTCAGGTGCGATACAGCCGTTCACAGGATGTGCACAATACAGACCCCAGCAGGGAGACGGTGTGCCGGTGGTGCCTCGATAGCGTCGACTGCGGCATTTTCGTAGCCTTCGCCAGGCGGCAACAGCACGCAGGCGGGAACTCCTATCCGGTGTCCGAATGCCAGACGTGTCACAGGCGAACCTCCACCTGACGAGGGCCGGTGAGCAGGCCGGAAATACGCTGCCGAGAGCCCGCTACCTGTACTATCACCGGCATATCCAGGGCTGCATCGGTCATGAGCCGACCGGTGGTCTGGATGACTATGGCGCCTCTGACTACCACCACCTGCACCTGCTCACCACGCCGCAAGAGCGGAGCCTGTGCAGGCAGTAAGGAAGCGGGGAGCGGGCTGCATGAGCCACGCTGCGTGTGTGTTCCGTCCGAACTTGCCTGAGCGGGTGCTGTCGTGTGCGGGGCGCTATGCGCCTGCTCAAGTAGAGGCGAGATGCCCGGACGATGCACCTGTACCGCGGACGCACCAGTCATCTCGACAGTCTGGGGGTCTACCCCCACGCGCCCGATCCGCATACGCACATAGCCTGCGCTGATGGAGCGGCTGCGTCCGGGCAGCGGGCTAGGGCCGACGTCCACTGCCAACAGTCTGTCAGTCAGATCATCTGATGCAGTGATATCGGCCAGTTGGGCGAGAGTGATGGCCCCCTCCCCCACCTCTGCACGCTCATGCAGCGTGACAGTAGCGGCGGGTTGGTCAGCATGTGCTGCCGGAAGCATGAAGAGCAAGCCGACAGCGGCTGATAGTACTGCACAGGCGGCAAACCGCAACCGCCGGTGAGGTAGTGCCGTCGCACGTGTGCATCCCACGGATAGCTCGCCACACAATAGGCGATGCACACGAGGACGCAAACCGGAGGCCCATACCGCACAGAGGAGCGTAGTGGCCGACTGTATCGCCAAAGCAGTACGAGTCAGCGCTCTATGGGTCGGCTGCATGGCAGCGGTGTGACGGGGGCAAATCATGCACTATCTCCTGACGTTGTTAGCCATCTGTAGCATGTCATCGGCGATCTTGATGGCATGACTGTTCGCCTCATAAGCGCGCTGGGCGGTGATCATGTTCACCATCTCCTCGACCACCTCCACGTTCGACAGCTCCAGGACTCCCTGCGCGACCTGACCGAGGCCGCCGGTGCCCGGTGTGCCTGACTGAGCGTCACCGGAGGCGGCGGTGGCGGCGTAGAGCGACTGGCCGAGGTTGAGCAGACCACCGGGGTTGGCGAACCGCGCCAGAGCGATCTGGCCGATCTCCTGCGGTTCGATCTCTTCTGCGACGATGACCGCCACAGTGCCGTCGCCGCCTATAGATATCGCTTCAGTGTCTGCCGGGACGGTTATCGGTGGTTCGAGCGGGTAGCCGCTAGAGGTGACCAGATTGCCTGCGCTGTCGAGCTTGAACGCCCCTGCGCGAGTGTATGCGACTTCACCGTTAGGGCGCAGCACCTGGAAAAAACCGTCACCCTCGATGCACAGATCAAGAGGGTTGCCGGTATGCTGAAAGGTACCCTGGGCGAACAGTTTCGTGGTGGCAGCGGTGCGCACACCGAGGCCTACCTGGATGCCAGTAGGCACCTCTACCCCGCTGGCGGCAGGCGATCCGGGCAGCTTCAGTGCCTGATACATCAGGTCCTGGAAGTCCACACGCTGGCGTTTGAAGCCAGTAGTGTTGACGTTCGCGAGGTTGTTCGCGATGGTATCTACGTTCAGTTGCTGGGCGGTCATGCCGCTGGCCGCCGAATAGAGTGCTCGCATCATCTGTGAGGTGTCTCCTTCCGTGAGACGAAGATTCGTAAGAGCGGGCTATGTGATGAGATAGGCTCGCAAGTCAGGAGGCAAGTGCCCAGTGGGCGTGCGTGCCATGGTGTACGATGCTCATGTGGACGATGACACCTCTACCCCACCGCCTCCCGCAGCAGGCTGCCGATGGTCTCATCCTGTGTCTGCAGAGCCCTGACATTTGCTTCGTACAGCCGCATACCGGCCATCATGCGCTGCAGTTCGGTCACAGCCTGGACGTTTGAGCCCTCAACTGCGCCCTGGACGATTTCGTAGCCGGTAGCCACTCGAGGCGCGGCGCCGACTATCAGCCCGTCTCCGAGCTTGGTCAGGCCCACCGGAGTGTCGAACTCCACGATGCGAAGGCTGTCTACCAGTCGGTCACCATCGTAGACTGCGCCCTGTGAGTCCACGCGCATCTGGCCGGTCGTAATCCGGAGCTGCCCACGTGTGCCCAACAGTGGATAGCCGCTGGGGTTGACCACTACACCGTCGGCATCGAGGCTGAAGCGGCCGTCACGCGTGTAGGCCTCCCCCTGCGGGCTGCGGACACAGAAGAAGCCGCTACCGGAGACAGCTAAATCGAAATCAGAGGACGTCTGTATGATAGGACCCGGTGTCAGATCGAGGCTGCCGAGCGATATCCCTAGCCCGCCGGCCAGTGCACCCTGGGGCGGCTCCCCACCGCGCTCAGTTGCAGTGGTCGGCGGCAGAGCGAGGTCGGCGGGGAAGCTCTGCTGCGCTATGCTGCTGCGGCGATAGCCGGTGGTGGATACGTTCGCGAGGTTGGCTGCGTAAACGTCCTGGCGCTGCATCTGGACGCTGATTCCGGCGGCGGCGGCATATAGACCTCTGACCATTTGAAAGCTCCCTGTCTGGGCATCATCACCACCGCAAATCCATGCGATGCGGGGCGGTGACGGTGACGGTGTCACTTTAGAAAGCCTCTCCCAGTGGACTGCCAGGGTCCGTAGCAGTATATCGGCGCGAAAGTGGATACGATTTAGCAAATCCTGTGAAATACAGTATGGGCCTTGCGGCTATCGGCGGAAGTCACGGCAATGCGGGCGCAAGTGGCTGAGAGTGTAGCGGCGTGTGGCATGAGCGAAAGTAACGTCTGCGTGACGATGCGTATCACAACCAACCGGCCGCGCATAGTCGCCTAAGTCGGGTACGGCTCGTCACCTCTCAGCTCTGGCTGACTGTCTCATGCAGCTTTTCGCTGGCCTGCGGGGGGAATATCGAGCTGCATACGATACTTGGTGACCGTGCGTCGCGCCAGGTCGAAGCCACGCCCGGCCAGTTCGTGCTGCAGCATCCGATCAGACAGCGGTGCGGACTTGTCTTCAGAGTTGACCAGCCGCCGGATCATGCTTTTGGCAGGCAGCGCATCATCGAAGAAGATGTCTATCGGTTCCAGTTGGCCGTCCGGAAGCAGCACATACTTGTCTTTCGTGGCGCGGCACACTGTAGCTTCATGGAAGCCGAGGGCGATTGCGATCTGTTTTTTGCTCAGCGGCTGCAAGTGTGCTGGGCCATGCATCAGAAAATCGTCCTGATGCTGCACTATCGCCTGCATGACCTTGTGCATGGTGCGATAGCGACGGGTGAGGTTGTCTATGAACTGGCGAGCCTGACGCACCAGTGCCCGGGCATCCTTCAGTTGCTCATCACGAGTGCGGACACACTCAGCCCGCAACTGCTCATCGAGCCGCAAGTATGCCGAGTTCAGGCGCATCGCCAGCCGCTCAGACTGCGGTATGGAGATCTTGATGCAGTCATCTTCGTCCATGGAGAGCACCACATCCGGGTATAGATACTGCACATCGTGGTCGGCGCTCCACGAGGGCATATAGCCTCGGGCCGGGTAGGGGCTGAGCTGGTCGCGGATGAACCCCAGCGCCGCCTGCAGTTGCGCGATGGAGAGCCGGGTGAGACTGCGAAGCTGCTGGATGGATATGCCGTCGGTCATGAAGTCGAGGTTGTCTATGACCGCCTCGGTGCCGTACGGCACTTCAGCCGGGTCACATGCGGCCAGTTGCAGACGCAGGCACTCAGGCAGGTTGCGAGCACCCATGCCGCATGGCGGCATGCTCTGGAGCACCTGAAGCGTGATCTCCACCAGCTTCGGTTCCACGCTCAACTGCATGGCGGCCTCTTCGACGCTGATGGTCAGGTAGCCGTCATCGTCGAGTGCTTCGATGAGCAGCTCGGCCACAGCGTAGTCGGCATCACGGTTTTGCGCCCGGAACTGCTGCTTGAGCTCCTGCTTCAGGCAGTAGCCGTCAGCCAGATTTGCCCACGGATCCATACCCTCTGAGGGCTGATAGGCCTGCCCGGAGCCGACGCCGCGAGATGCGGGTAGGTAGTCCAGCGGAGGCAGAGTCTCATCGCGTAGCTCCAGGGCCGGATTTTCCTCCAGCTCTTGCAGTACGCGCTCTTCCAGCTCCAGAGCTGACAGCTCCAGAAGCGCGCTCTGGGCGATGACTTGCGGCAAGACGGCGGTTGAGGCGGTAGGGGCAATCAGCGTTTCAGTTCGTAGCATCTGCCTTCAGGCACTCCCTCGCTTCACATACGCTATCGTGAGCCGGCGTGTCCGTACGACAAGGGCTGACACCCCACACATCTGCCCCATCTGTGAGGTGCTGCGAACATGCTGCGTGTAGTCAGTAGGCCAGACACTAGAGGTGACACTAAGAATCATCGGTCTGTTGCCACAAGAGCTTTAGGAAATAGTTGGCAAACAGTGTGTCAACTCAAGACAGTGCGATGTACAGCCGATATAAAAGCACAATCAGGGCGTTTTTACGTACCTTTGCCACTGCACATCAGGCCATAGCGTGTTGGCCATATACGAGAACCTGGCGGCGGGCTGCTCTATGAGATCCGCGGCTGGTAAGCGATGTCGGGGCGGTTGGGCTGCTGCTGATCGTGGGAGGTCGCACACAGGGAGAGAAGGCCATGTCGGCTAAGATTTTGACAGTTGATGATGCCATCTATATGCGCACCATGCTCAAAAAAATCCTCGAGGCCGAAGGTTTCAACACCTGTGAAGCGGGTGATGGAGAGGCCGGTCTGGCTGCATATGAGGCAGAAAAGCCCGACCTCGTGCTGATGGATATCACCATGCCCGGCATGGATGGTATCACCGCCACACGCACCATCGTGGAGAAATATCCGGAGGCAAAGGTCGTCATCTGTTCGGCATTGGGCCAGCAGCAAATGGTGCTCGAAGCAGTCAAGGCCGGAGCCAGCGAGTATGTGGTCAAGCCGTTCGAGCCCGCACAGGTGATAGAGGTAGTCAAACGGCTTTTGGCGCAGGCCGCATGATAGCAGCACACGTACTGTTTTACGGTAATACTGTTATACTGTCTAACTGTTTTACTTCCTAACATCTTCTCCCTCTCATGGGTCTCTTGCAGTCGCTGCCGTCTCGCGAGCGACTGCAGCCATATCTCATGTGTCGGGGAAAACTTGTGCCCGCAATCAGCGAGTATGGCACTCAAATTGCTGCCTGCAGGTGACAGTGCAACGCTGGGCTGCAGCGGGTCAAACCGGCGCTGCAAGAAGGTCGCATCGATGACTGTGTACATGTGAGCGTGAGTGCATCGGCTCAACACGTCGCACAGGAGGTTTGCGTCGTGGAAGTGAAGTTCATAGACCCTTTTATCCGTGCCGGCTTCACCGTGCTGTCGCAGGTAGTCAGTGCTTCGCCGGAGCGCGGGCAACTGAGCTTGCGTAGTGGCAACACCTTCACTTCTCAAGAGCTTACCGCAGTGCTGGGCGTAAACGGCATGGCCGAGGGTGTTGCACTGTACGGGATGTCAGATGTCACCGCATCCAAAATTGCAGCCCAAATGCTGGGCCAGGCTGTAGATGAGATAGACGAACTGGCCTCCAGTGCGCTCGGTGAACTCGCCAACATGATCACCGGCAACGCCACCACCTATCTGGAGGCGGCCGGCTACCGGTGTGACATCACTCCGCCGTCTCTGATTAGAGGCACCGGCGTGCAAATCACCACCATCTGCCCCGCTCTGGTGGTCCCGGTGGCCACCCAGTTCGGGAAGGTGGAGATCAACGTAGCACTCATAGCGACTATCGGCAGGCAGTAGTGTATCGCCGGTATAGCCGCAACCTGACAGCGCAATCTGAAGGCTCAATCGGTGACCACTGTGGCTGAAGAATCGATCAGCAACCGCAGAAATATACGCAAGGCGGCGGTGATCATCGCCTCGCTGGGCACTGACCTTGCCGCCCAGGTGTGTACCCGTCTAAACGAATCGCTGGTGCGGGCCATCGCCGATGAAGTGGCGCACCTGGACAGCATCAGCACCAGCGAGTATCGCCAAATCCTCGAAGAGTTTTCCGCCTCCGCCCTGCACAGCGAGCGTCTTGGCGGGCTGAAGATGGCTCAGGAGCTGCTTGATAGCACCCTGGGCAGCGGCCACAGCCAGGACCTACTCCTGCGGCAGGGTGACGGCCTGGACCGCCTGCGCCAGTTGGCTGACATGGACCCTCAGGTGATCGCACGCCGCCTCGATGCCGAGATGCCACAGACTGCTGCGGTACTCATCAGCCAGCTTTCGGCTGCCAAGGCGGCCGCTGTGCTACAGCATACTCCGGAAGAGCGACGGGCCGAGATCATGGCTCGTGCTGCGACTATCTACAGTCTTGCGCCCGGCACACTACAGGCGCTGGCCGACGGCCTGGAGGAGATGTTTGTGCCTACAAACGGGCATAAGCAGGCCGGTGGCGACACCTCCTTCAGCTTCCTGATGGACATCATCATCAATCTGGACCGCACCACCCAGGAGGCTATGCTTGAGGACCTGGGACAGCGCGCACCGGACCTGGCAGCAAAAATTGAGCAGGGACTGTTCACTTTCGAGGACCTGCTACGGCTACCGGACAGAGCCCTGCAGACCGTGCTAAGATCGGTGGACACCAAAGTATTGGCGCTGGCGCTGAAGGGTCTCGAAGATGAAGACAGGGCGCGGGTGACAGAGAACCTGTCCGAGAGAGCTAACCAGGCACTGGCAGAGGAGATGGAGGTGCTTGGGCCGGTGCGAGTCACCGAAGTTGAGGAGGCGCGCGCCAAACTCGCAGCGACTGCCCGAGAGCTGGAGGAGCAAGGCGAAATCAGCATCGACTACGGTGAGGTTAGCTACATCGAATAGAGGTCCGTTTTCGATCTTCACCGGCAAGAGCAACTATCGGAAGACTGGCCCAACACAGCAGGTAGGCAACTGAGATGAGCGACCAACCGCTGGTAACTCAGCAAGAACTCGACATTCTGGCCGCTTCGATGGAAATCGCGCAGCGGCAGGCCCGCGAGGGCCGTGCTGCAGAGGTAGCACTGTATGATTTTCGTGAAGCCGCTAAGCTGTCACCCGACCAGACTCATGAGCTGACGGATCGTTGCACTGTGCTGAGCAAAGTGTTGTCGCGAACCATGAGCGCATACCTCAATACTACTCTGCAGGTTGCTTTTGAGGGCCTCGATCACCCCAGCTTTGACCAGTACCTGCGCGGCCTGCCGCCTAACCCGCTTTTGGTCGTCTTCCAGTTGGATCCGACGACCGCACCCGCGGTCTGGCAGATAGACTTACCGGTGGCGCTTTCTATGCTTACCAGCATGTTGGGAGGCGGCGAGCAGGCTCCTCCCCCCCACTCTCCGGACTTAACCGCTATCGAGCAGGCGCTCCTCGGACGCCTTTTCAACGAGATCCTGCAGACCTGGGCCCTGACATGGCCGGCGATGTCAAATCTCCAGCCGGTGATCAACAGGATCACGAGCACAGTGGCTAACCTGGACATCAGCGCTTACGGGCAGGATATCGTACATGCAACCTTCCGCTTCAGCAACGGCAAGGTGTCTGGCCCGGGCCACCTGGCACTGCCGCATGTATCGCTTCAGCGCTTGCTCAAAAGTACCGACACTCAAAGAGGTACAACTGAGCTACCGACTTCAGACGCGTGGGGTAGCGTTGTCTCACAGCGCGCAAAGCAATCGGCGGTCAGACTGGTGGCAGAGGTCGCCAAGGTGCGTCTGCCTTTACGCAAGCTCAGCGCAATTCAACCTGGTGATGTCATCCAGCTTCCTCCGGGGGTAGGACATGCGATCACAGTCACAGTAGCGGGAGCCCCGAAATTCCTGGCACAAGCCGGAGAATTACGTGGCCATCTGGCTGCCAGGATCATCGAAGCAATCCACTCAGACACATGATTGCTGCCAGGCTACTTGCTCCTTTGCGGTAAGCCGCAACACGCACTGCATCACTTCCCCCTCGCATCCGCGCCAATTCCATGCACCCACCAACCTTCCCCCCCACGTCTGGTTGCATTCTGCTGCTTTCGCCTCTAGCCACCCTTACTTGCTCGGACTACTGTTATACCGTTATACTTCTTTCCTGCTTTCCCGTTTATCTGTTTTACTGTATTTATCAGTAATTGGGCTCGAGAAACAAACCACAGAGGACTACGATCAGACGAGGATTATTGCCGCATACACCAGAACTGCACCGTACGACCGCAAGACCGTCTTCCTGATTTACTGTTTTGCCGTATTACAGTGCATCAGGAGTTTTTCCTGTATGAGCAGCTAAAACTGGCATCCTATGGCACTGTGATATGACCACACGCTTCTTGCTGAACTGCTCTGCTGTTCTCTGCTAATACAGTATGCGGTTGAGGTTGTACGCTTTGAGAGGCAAATGCCGGGTCGTTGCGATCACATCAGAACTACAAGTCAATCTATATGGCAAACGCAGTATACTTACTGTATTACTGCATTACGGTATAACTGTATTACTCTATAACTGTTTCCCTGTTACATAGCAATATAGGATACTATCATTCGCTCCCTGCTATGCCGTGTAACTGCAATATTGTTTTCCCGCTATACGGTAATACTGTTTTACTTTATAACAGTCATACAGCTTTACTGTGTTCACTCTTTACTTCTCTACAGTAATACGGTACGCTTAGATAGAAGAAGCACACGATAATCGTTTCTGTTATCTGTTGCAAACTCCAAACACATGATCTGGAGCGGTGATGGCACGAATTATCTGTGTATCCAATCAAAAAGGCGGGGTGGGGAAGACCACTACTGCCATAAACGTCGGTGCTGCTCTGGCTGAAGGCGGCGCGTCAGTCCTGCTAGTAGATCTGGACGCCCGCGCCGATTTGTCCGGTTATCTGGGCATCGTACCGGCAACCGGTACTTCTGGAGTGTACGAGGCACTCTTCGATGGTGAAACAGGCCTCAGAGATGTCATAGTCACTGCGCCATGGTATGGGCTACAGGTGGCACCTGCGACGATCGATCTGGCGGCGGCTGAGATGCTACTGGTGCAGAGCCCGCCCACCGAGCGACATCAAGTCGTTGCCCAGGCCATCGCGCCGGTAGCTGCCGAATACGATTACGTAATCCTGGACAGCCCACCGGGGCTGCAACTGCTAGCTGTTTCCGCTCTGGCGGCCAGCCATGAAGTTCTCGTGCCGCAACAGTGTTCCTTCCTGGCCCTTCACGGTCTGCGGCAACTGTCACAGAGCATCGAACGGATTCAGCAGGAGCTAAATGTCGACCTGCGAATTTCCGGGATTGTCATGACCATGCAGGACCGGCGCACGGTCCATCATCGGCAGGTTATCGAGATGGTCAAAGAAGGCTTCCCCGGCCTGGTGATGGAGTCAGTTATTCCCGCGACCATCCGGCTGCAGGAGGCGGCTGCGGCGGGCGAACCGATACTCATATACGAGCCCGAGGGGCCCGCTGCACAGGCGTACCGGCAACTGGCAAAGGAGTTGATTGACCGTGGCTAGAAAGCCCAAGCTTCCCGGCGCTGCAGACTTCTTCAGGGCTGATGATGGTTCCGGGCAGGCAGATCCGGGCGACCAACCACAGTCCAAACGCAAGACGCCTGTCAAAAGCCGGGGTAGGGAAGAGGGCGGTGCCGATTTGTCCGGCAAATCGCGGCCTTCGTCCCAGACGGCAGTGCCTGCACCTGCCTCCATTGATGCCCCTGTAGCCGCACGTTTCAAAGTCAAGCCATCCATGATGCAAATGCCGCCCCCTGCGCGCACCCTGCCACAGCCTCCCACCGAGAAGATCACTTTCTACGTGCCATCACATATGCTCCAGCAGCTAGAGTTGTGCCGCGTGCAATTGTTGACCGAGCATGGACTGAAAGTCAGTCGTTCGCAGATTGTGCAGGCTGCACTGGCACTGACTGCCCACGATCCGGCACTGATAGCCGAGACGTTGGAGCAGTTGGCCCAGCTTTGGGACGCGCAATCCTCGGAGTGAGCGGCTTCGGCCCTGATACTGCGGTGACTGGGGCATGCCCGGTGAAATACGATTCGCATCTGAGAGCTGCTGCTGCGTACCGTATGACTCCTATCACCCTCTCGGTTTGCGCTGCTCACCCTCAAGATAGCTGTCTTCGCTAAAATCCACCCTGCTCTTGACCCTGCATCACCTCTGGTTTTATTCTCCTCAGCCCGATAGCCTTGCGCCTTGAAGCATTTTTGTGCCAGAGCACACTATACGCTCTCAGGTAGGCGAATACTGGCTTCTAACACAGGCAATAGAGTGTTGCGACACAAATATCGCCCGTACCTTATGACAATCTCACCTGAATACCGGTGTCTGGCACAAAACATATCGTGTTTTGACACAAGTATTACAGTGTTGTGACGCAAAAATTCATGAAACTGGCAAATAAATAGAGTTGTTTGACACAAGAACAAGGACAGGAGCGGGCATGCCGAAGAAGCACATCCTAACACAGAGTGCGCAATGGCCATACTCTCGTGACCTGCAGGTGCAGTATGAGCACTAAAAGTGGCGGAAGGAACCGCAAAAATTGGCCTTTCAGAGCTGAGAATTCACTTTTCAGGCCGATCTGGCAAATCATGGCGCAGCCAATAACGTGTTTTGGCACAAGATTCGGGCAAACAATAGCGAGTGCTCATACAAGAAATAGCGAGAGCTGACACCAGCAGCGTACCCGTGTATAGCGTGAAATGACACAAGCAACACGTGTTTCAGCACAAATCGAATCGCGGGAGCCCCGATAACTCTCGGCCTCCCGGCTCCATAGAATCTTGTATTGAATCAGAATCTGTAAGAGAACAACAACACCTCCTCATCTTGATAGAGGTGATATATGTCATGAAGCATATCAACGCCAACTGCAAACGCTTATGTTGTTGTGCTTTTTTTGATCTTCTGACGACTGAACGGTTCACGGCAAGAGTCGCCTGGCCAAATCCATGATGCTCAAACCAGGTTCATCCTATCGGCGCCAAATGACCTGTCAGTCTTGAAGGAATCGGAGTGGGGAAGGCTAATACTGGGATGTCGTAGCAACAGCAAAGCTTGTGTCAGTACACTATAGCCGAGATCCGATAGACACGGACTTCATGCAAAATGGTACATAGGTTGCTGCAGACAACTTACTGCACCGGACAAAACTCATACATACCAGTTTTGAGACGATACGATGCCGCAGTGTAGCAGGGCGGATCAGCAAGCATGGAAGGGAAGTTGCTGAATGCCGGATGAAGGGCAACCTGAGGAACTCGAATTCGAACTTGAGAAAGATAGAAGCGACCAGCGTCATCTAGCTGTCCGCATCGGTCGGGATGAGATGAACCTGGCTGAATTTCCTTTCACCGTGCTTTCTCACCGGGTGCCAGGGGGAGTAAACACCATCAAGTTTACTGACTTGATTACCGGCAAGGATGGCAAGACTGTCGCGCGAGAATGGACGATAACCGGCTCGGAGG
>MTKW01029371.1_pt2 | contig 30466 bp, 40 predicted proteins | sample 1042761 | NCBI WGS metagenome assembly MTKW01 (sample SAMN06205366, study PRJNA360243) | anaerobic digester metagenome | biome: Wastewater treatment plant; feature: Anaerobic digester sludge; material: sludge; isolation source: anaerobic digester fed with sludge from wastewater treatment plant ...
CGGAAATCATAGGAGAGGAGTGAGGGAGATGAGTATCGTAACGGTGTACGCGATGGAAAAGCTGGCGGAGGTGAAGGTCGAGTCGCGGGGTGACGGGCAGGGCATGGTCGTGCTGGAGTACGGGGAGAGCGGAACCCGGACCTGGAACTGCTACCAGATGGCCCTGTCGTTGCCGGAGATGCAACGGCTAGAGGACGCGCTGCGCGAGTACCGGGAGCAGGCGGAGGCGCAGGCGGTAGTGGATGAGATGAGCCTCCAGTTCGCCGACCTGCTGGAGCCGTCTGGGGTGAGCGCGTAATGGCCTCCGCTATCCTGGGCAAGGCCAACGCCACGGGCGGGCACCCGTGGCGCAGGCAGAGAGACAACCGACTGACGCCGCAGAGTGTAGCACGGCCTGCCGAGGCGGTCAAGCCCACCAAGGCGAGCCTGATCCTCCAGCGCGACCTGATAGAGGCCAGCATTGACCTCGCGATGGTCCGGCTCAAGCGCATAGGCGCGGAGGACCTGGAGCACGACCACAAGGGCTATGCGCTGGAGGTGGAGATGCTCCGGGCGCACGTGCTAGAGCAGTCGCGCAAGGCGGCGCGGATTAGCAGGCAGTTGCGGGAGGTGGAGTAAGTGCCCGACGAGGACGGCTACTACTCGACGCCCCCGCAGGACGACGACCCCACCGCTGAGCCGGACAACCCGGCCTCGCGCAAGCCGGAGGGTAAGTAAGTGACATGTCCAAGGAGAGCAGGCAGGACAAGGCGCTCAGGCTTATCCGGGAAGACCGGCTGCGCTTTGCCCTGCTGCTCCCCGACGAGGCGGTGCTTCGGGTCCGGGGGGACACCGGCGACTACGACACCTGGCTGCACCGGGGGCAGTGGAATTGCACCTGTATTGCACCGAAGCGCAACTGCTCGCATATCGAAGCGGCAAAGAAGCTCTGGCGAGTGGTGGAACCCGGCGTGACGATCCTGTGGGAGGAAGTAGACAACCGACTGAAGGGAGACGGTGAAGATGGCGACTGAGACGTTAGAGAGACCGAAGATGGAGAGGCCCCTGCCGGACAACGGGGGACCGCCGACGCGACTGCGGGGGGTGAACGCACCGGGGCGCAAGGTGGTGTTCGGCAAGCCGCAGGCGCAGGTGGGGCACCGGATCGTGCTGTATGGCCCCGGCGGGGTAGGGAAGACCAGCCTCGCAGACCTAGCCCCCGGCCCGGTGGTGAGCTTCGACTTGGACGACTCGCTGGGTGTCTTGCAGCCACAACACACTCAGCGGGTAGCCGGCGTGGAGGACTGGCAGCAGCTCCGCGACACGCTCAAGGCCGACGGGTGGGAAGGCGTAGGTACGCTGGTCATTGACAGCATCACGCGGGCGGAGGAGTTGGCCGTGGCCTGGACCTTGCGCCACACCCCGAAGGACGACAAGGGCACACTGGCGCGAAGCGTGGAGGACTATGGCTACGGGAAGGGCTTTTCGCATGTTTTCGACTCCTTCCTGCCCCTGCTGGCTGACCTGGACGTACACGTCAAGGCCGGGCGCAACGTGATACTCATCGCCCACGAGTGCGTTACGCGGGTTCCCAACCCTGAGGGCGAGGACTGGATCCGGTATGAGCCGCGCTTGCAGGACCCCAACAGCGGCAAGGGCAGTATCCGCCTGCGACTTAAGGAGTGGGCGGACCACCTGTTCTACTTGGGCTACGACGTGGCGGTTGACCGCGAGGGCAAGGGGCGCGGTTCCGGCACCCGGACGCTGTACCCGGTGGAGCGGCCCTACTTCATGGCGAAGAGCCGGACCCTGCGGGACCCCCTGGTGATCGTCGAGGGCGACACAACCCTCTGGGACACGCTGTTCGCCGCAACCAACGAAGGGAGTGAGTAGCTATGCCTATGCCTGAACACGAGGGGCGTTACCGCGCCGAGGTTCTCTCGGCGGGAGTCGGGGAGACCAAGAGCGGGTTGGCGCAGGTGGTGATTCGCTTCGCCCTCACCGAGGAACTGGACGAAGGCCAGTGGGTAGACGTGCGGCCCTACGACTGGCAGATCACCGCCTACGAGTGCCTGGAGAATAAGGACGGCGCGTTGAACGAGTTCAAGATTCAGCGCCTCCGCGACGCCTTTAGTTGGCAGACGGATGATCCGTTCTGGCTGGAGGACAACGACCTCCCGCCCTGCCAGGTGGCCTTGCGCTGGGAGTCATACCAGGGCAAGGACAGCCTGCGCGTGGGCTTCATTGACGCCTACGACTACAGCGGCAACGGCGCGGGCGAAGTGCCGCATTCCGACGACGACATGCGGCGGCGGATTCGCGCTCGGCTGGGTAGCAAGTTCCGGGCGACCGCCCCGGCCCCGCCCCGGCCTGCCGCTCCGCGCCCTGCCGCACCCCCGCCTCGGGCCGCTGCGCCCCCGGTGCCTGACGACGACGAGGCGACGGTGTGGGCGGAGTTTAGCAAGGAGTGCAGCGAGCGGGGCGTCCCCGAAGACGTAGTGCGCACGCTGTGGAACGACGCGCTCACGGCGGTAGCAGGGGAGGCCCTGGACGCCCTGGACGGGGCGCAGTGCGTTGACCTGCGGATCGCCCTGGGGGAGGCCCTGAGCAAGGTGTAGAGGCAGCGCCAGGGGGCGGGCCGGGGCACCTCGCGGCACTCGGCCCGCCCTGCGCTAAGGAGGACCCTATGCGACAAGCCAAGCCCACCGGCTACTGGGTCTGCACGCGCTGCAAGTGCCGGGTGCCATGGGGCAGCAAGTGCGGGCGGTGCGGTAAGCGAGAGGAGACACGCTAATGCCAGAATGGAAACGACACCTCGCCGCCCTCCTGAGCGGCCCCTACGACGGGTGGGGCGGGATCGCCCGGCTCGCCCGCGACCTGGGACTTCGGCAGGCGTATACGGTGAGCACGTGGGCCGACGGCAAGCACCGGCCCAAGGCGTACAACCGGGCGAAGCTGGAGCGGCTGGCGGCGAAGTGCGCTTGACAGGCGCGGCGGGATCGTGTACTATGTCCACGTCTCGGGAAAGACAGCAACTAGGACGAGCTTTCATGCTTAGTAGGCCAAACCTACAACCCACGCGACGTTACCTTTGCCCGGTGGCTGAAGGCTCGTCCTGTCTGTCTTTCCCGAGACTGACCAGCGGCTTTTGCCACCGGGCTTTTCTTTGCGGCCCCCGTAGGAGGTTCCCCCGTGGCTAGATTCCGCAGCATAGACTCCGATGTTTGGCGACACCCCGACTTCCGCCGGGCTGGTCACGTAGGCCGGGAAGTGTACCTGTACCTGATCTCCTCTGGCGCGGATGATGAAGGGCGATTCATAGCCGACCCTGAGCTAATCCTTGAGGCCGTCTTCCCCCAACGCGACGCGGTGCAGATTGGCGAGGTGGAGGAGGCCCTGCGCTATCTGGCCGAGGTAGGACTGATACTGCTGTACGCGGTGGGGCGCGTCGGCTATGGCTTCCTCACTGGCTGGTATGAACACCAGCGCATAGATAAGCGCTACCGGGAAGAGTCTTCACTGCCCGCCCCACCAGCGAACATCTGCTCGTGGGACCAGGTTGACTTGATCCGCGTGGAGTACACCAACAGCCTGCCTCCGGAGAAGGACGCGAAGGGCAAACCCAAGCCCCGCAAACCTGAGTATGTGTCCTATCGGCAGGCCCTACGATGGCATGCTCAGAAAGGCCGCGATGACCCCGCGAGAATCCCCAGCAGCATCCCGACAGACTCTCGCGGGAATCTCGCGGGAATCTCCGGGGAATCCCTCGGGAATCCCGCGCTGGAAAGGATAGGACAGGACAGGACAGGACAGGACAGGAAGGGAGGGGAAGGGGTCCCCCCCGCGCCCGAGGTGGAGAATGGTCGGCGGGAACGGATCACCTTCCAAGGTTCCGACGCTCACCTCTACGGTCCCGAGTCCGGCGTCTGGCAACTCTTCGTAAATGAACTTTCCCCCAGCATCCCAGAATCCGGCAACGGGTTCTGCAACCTCCGGGAGTGGGGTTTGCGGCTGGCCCGCGCCGACGCCGACGAAGCGTACCCCCTGCACGGGGAAGACTTGCGCGAGGCCCTGCGGAAGAACCGGCCTTCGTCAAGTACCAGCCCACGGGATCACGTGGCCTTCCTGGAGAAGCAGTATCACGCGCAGAAGAACGCCGTGGAACGGGACCCTACCCCCGAGGACCCCGCCGAAGCCTCCGCCCGGATTTACCGCGAGACGCCCTGGGCCTTCAAGACCCCGGAAGCTATAGCGGTACAGGTCGGTCAGTGGGAACAACTCCTCTTCGACACCTTCGGCAAGCCGGAGAATGCCGAGGTCGAGCGGCAGTACCACGCGGCCTGGCGCGAGTATCAGGCCACGGGTGACGCCGAGGCCTTCCCCTTGCCGCCGGAGGGTCTGGGGGTGCCCACATGACCGCCACCGCCGAGCGCGTGTACCGGGGCGGGCGGTTTGGCAACGACCAGCAGGACGCGGCGGTAGCCGCCGCCCAGCCGCCACATGACAACGAAGCGGAGCAGGTCGTACTGGGGGCGATGCTGTTTGACGTGAAGGACGCCCTCTCCGCCCTGCGCGGGCTCACCGAAGAGGACTTCCACAACCCGGTACACCGGCGCATCTTCCGGGCGGCCCGCACCGCCTACGAGGAACACCGGGTAGTAGACCTGCTGACCGTAACCGACGCCCTGCGGGCCAGCGGCAACCTAGTCCCGCGCATGGTCGAGTACCTGGACTCGATTAGCTGGGACTGGGGGCGGGCTTACCAGCCGTCGGTACACCTCAAGCGGCTGCGCGAGCGCAGTGTAGCCCGGAAGCTGCTCTACACCGCCGACGCGCTGGTCCAGCAGGCGACGGAGTACAAGCAGCCCGGCCCGGAGTTGGTAGACGCGGCGCTCGCCAAGCTGCTGGAGATACGGCGGGAGAGTACGGCAGCGCGAGGCGCGGTCCCGGCGGAGCAGCACCTGGGGGACTTCGCGGAGTGGCTATACCAGCTCCAGGACAGCGAGGTCAGTGTAGACGGGTTCCGCTGGGGCCTGCCGACGCTGGACCGCGCCCTGGGGGGACACGCCGAAGATGACCTGGTCCTGCTCAAGGCGGCTACGGGCATGGGCAAGAGCACCCTTCTGCGGCAGGGTGTCCTGGAGACGGCGCGGTACTACCGGCGCACGGGGCGGCCCGAGGCGGTAGCGGTGTACCTGCTGGAGGGCGGTATCCGGCGCTGGTATCAGAGCGCGGTGGCCTACCTCGGCAACGTTGAGAAGAAGTTCCTGCGGCGGGGCGGAAAGCGGCAGGCCGGGTATGAGGCAGTCAAGCAGGACATCTCGCTAGCCATAGAAGAGCTATACGAACTGGGCAAGGCGCACCTGCTGGTCTCGCGGGACTGCCGCACCGTTACGGATATCGTGAACGACGTGCGGGAGAAGCTGGCCGGGGGAACGCGGTTCGGGGCGGTCTGTATAGACTACCTGCAACTGCTGGGTTCGGCAGGAAACAGCCTGCGGGAGAAGACGGTGGCCTCCATGAACGCGCTGATGGATTTGCGGTCGGAGGTAGACTTCCCCCTAGTCCTGGCCTCACAGGTGACGGTGCAGGAAAGCGGACAGGTGCGGGCGCGGGAAGCGGAGGACGTGGAGTTTGGGGCGTCAAGCATAATCTGGCTGGACCGGGGTGTGGGGATCAAGAACCCCGACGAGAAGCGCAAGGCACTTACGGGCAAGCTAATCACGACGAAGGTTCGCGATGATGCCCTGCCCTCGGACGTGGAGGTGACCTTCCGCAAGGAGCTACTGGACCGTGCGCGGATCGGCGAGTTGGCGGAGGGCAGGACAGACGGTCCCAGGCAGGACTACTAACTATGGCTAAGACAAGCTGCTTTTGGTGGTGCGACAAGTGCAAGACGCTCAAGGCCGAGGGGCCGCGGTGTGTCCGGTGCGGGAGGTTGTGTTGTCCGCTGACGCCGCCGGAGGCGCGGCGGGAGGTATTGCAGGCGGCGTGTGGGGCGGCGGTAGCGGAGGCCTTGCTAGAATCGGTAGACAGCGCCGCAGACGCGGCAGAAGGGAGCGGGAGAAGGAGGTGCCCGATGCATAGGTGCCCTGTGTGCAACACGGTAACGGAGTCCTGGGGCTGGGCGGGAGGGCCGGGGCGGATCGGTGTGTTGAAGGTCTGCCCTCGCTGTGGCTGGCGGGGCTGGGTAGAGACGCAGATCGGACAGGAGGTGCCGGAGTGGTCAAAGATATGGCGCGGTTTCCCGATGGCGTCAAGCCTTGCCCCACCTGCAAGGGCCGGGGCACCGTCTGCTCCCACTGCGGCGGCACCGGCGTCGAGCCGTCGCCCCACCGGGATCGGGGCCGGATGACGACGAACTACCCCTGCACGGTCTGCAAGGGCAGCGGAGAGGAGCAAGCATGAGCACAACCTACTGCCGAGAGGACTGCCGGACCTGCGAGTGGGTAGCGACTACCCTGGAGGGCGTGAGGCCGTATTGGTTCTGTGACGCGGAGGGCGTCTTTGGGGATAGTGAGGCACTGCGCTACTGTCCCGCCTGCGGCACCCGCCTCCTCCCCGACGGCGAGACGGAGGAGATGGTCAGCAAGCGGGTGGCGCTGGCGGCGTATGATGGACAAGGAGGAGTGATGGCCGAGGAGATGTTGCCGCGGCACCATCTGCGACCACGGAGAGGACTATGACCACACCAGCAAGCCGCACCGCACATAGCAAGGCAACAGAGCGCCGGATACAGAAGACCCTCTGGCCGGGTACCCAACGCCCCTGGAAGGATCGCTGGGACCTGGCCGGTGAGGGTCGGGGCGGCAAGTTCTTCGGCGAGGTCAAGGAGTCACGTAAGCTGGGATTCCAGGATGGCTGCAAGTTGCTGCGTAAGGCAGCAGAGCAACTCAAGCGTGCGACTATTGACGAGGAGACCGCCGGGCTGTTCGTCGTGGTGCACGTGGTAGGCTGTGAGACGGACTGGGCGTGGCTGGTAGAGGGCAGTGACTTCCGCGGGCCGTATACGCTGGAAGAGTTTCGCGACAGATGGTTGCAGGAGCCGGAGCAATAGCATGAGCGCGAAGACCGACATCCTGTCGAAGCTCAGCCCGGAGACCTGGACTGAAGCGATGCCCTATATCGAAGAGGCCGCCAATCGCATCGTGTCCTGGTGGGGCGTTTGCAGCTATCCGCCGAATGAACGCGAGGACCTCGTACAGGCCTGCCGCGTCGCTGGTTGGCAAGCCTGGTATCGGCATGGCGTCTGCGATCGCGCCCTGCTGTACAAGTTCATGAAGTGGGCTATCAATGTCGAGCGGCGCCGCACAATGCGGCGTATGTGCGTGCCCGAAAGCGCATTATGCCTATTGTCAGAAGAGCAGCCCGCATCGGATGACACGGAAGCGGAGGCCTTGGCGAGAATAGGGGTGCAGGAACTAACCCGTCGGGTGCTATCCTTGCCCCGGAAGGAACGCCTATGCCTTATAGGTAGCGCGGTCGGTATGGACAGGCATGAGATTGCCCAGCTGACTGGGCTCATGGGCAAGTGGTCGGTAAGAAATCATTTGTGGAGGATTAGGCGCAAGCTATGCTCCTAACGGAACTGCTGCAACTGTCAGAACCAGGAACAGTGCCCGGTCTATGCTACGTGTGCGGGCAAGAGACGGAAACGGGCTGGAAGGAGGCTCCCTCGGCTGTATTCACTGCGTGGGCTGCGGTGTATGCAGGGGAAGTGATGTGCGAACGATGTCGGCCATTAGTCAAGCGCGGGGAGTTTCGGCATCGCTCATGGGTAGCTACATCAGAGGGGGTGCGATTCACGGCATCAGGGGACCGCAGTTTCCTCTGGGAAGCACTCCTGCATCCGCCGTCGCCGCCTTTCGCGATCTACTTGACGCGGGCCGGGCAGAAGCAGGGAGCCTTGGGACTCATTCACTATGTCTCAGACTCGTGTCGACAGTTCTGGGTAGGTACGGACTGGGTAGACCGCCCTGTGTTATTGGAGGAGTCCTGGGTAAGAGACCAGGGGCATCTGGTAGCGAGGTTGCGTGAGCGCAAGGTACCCAAGGGCGTACTAGTTGACGGCGGTTTCTCGCCTGCACACTACAAGCATGCGATGGAAGAGGGTTGGTTAGAAGACTTGGAACTCGCCCGTAGCCTGGCGGGCGACCCCAGATGGGAGGTGATTGTCTATGCCTATGCAGATGGACCATGAGACATTGCTGGTAGAGGTGTTGGCTCATATCTATCGCCGCATACCGTGGGCGAAGATTCGGACAGGGAAGAATGCCTGGGATATCTGGAACCATCGGGTTCGTGCTGCTTCGACACGCTGTAATCTGAACGAGTTCGTGAGCCGGCTAAGCAACTACTTCGGCCTACAGCACTTGCCTCCGGAGGTACTCCCCTTGCTAGAGGCCTTGCAGCCAGTAGAGCAAGAGGCCCTGAACCGCCTATACCGCGAGCATATTCCGTTTGCGATGAAGGCGGTAGTGCGAGCGAAGGAGATGAAAGGAGACCAGAATGGTACGCAAGCTGAGGGGAATAGTGAACGCGGTTACGCCGATCTGTCACTTTGGCGATGAGAAGACGGGCAGTACGCCTATCCTGCGGAGTCTGACGATATGGGACCCGGAGCAGCAGCAGCATGTGCGCATGCCCTTCATCTCGGGCAATGCGGTGCGAGGTATTCTGCGCCGACTCTGCATGCGAGACTTCCTAGAGCGTATCGGATATGCCGATGACGCGGTGAAACTGCACCATGCGCTCTTCACGGGAGGTCTGCTGGAATCTACCGCCGATGCTAGCGGAGGCAAGCTGGACCTGGAATTGCGGCGCTTGATCCGTGACGCCTTGCCGCCACTGGCTCTCTTTGGTACAGCAATAGGCAATCAGATTGTCGACAGTTGCCTGAAGGTAGGACACCTGATGCCCTTGTGCCGGGAATATGCCTCCAATCTACTAGACGTAGACGACCCGCGCAAGCATGAGAGCATCCGCACCTTTACGGAGCAATGCTTTGCCACGCGGCGCGATGACCTTCGGGCGGAGCGAGAAGATGACGAGCAAGCCCGGCAGATGAAGATAGAGTTTGAGGTCTTCACGGCGGGGACGGGCTTTCGGCATTCATTCACGCTAGTTTATGCGAATGAAGTGGAGGCCGGATGTCTCGCATACACCCTGGGCCTATGGGAGGCGCAGCCGTTCATCGGGGGCAAGTCATCTTCGGGCTATGGGGAGATAGCTTGGACATACCATCCGGAGCTTTCAGCGCAGCCCTACGAGGACTGGCTGGAGGATGAGGCCAATAAAGAGCGGGCGGCAGGCACCTTGGAGATGATCCGGATGATAGTAGAGGGACGCAAGCCGGGCAGCCTGGAGGTGTAGCATGGTAGAGAGCTTTGAATTGGCCATCCGAGTAGGGACGCCGGTCTGCCTCAACCATCCGTGGCTCCACCTCGATGGGATACTTGGCCACCTGATAGATCAGAGGCGACTAGGACGGGACTACTATCTGCTACCGACGAAGACACCGGCGGGGCGGGGCACAGTGCGGGGGGATCGGTATGAGCATGTCCTATGCTGGCGTCAGGAGATTCCTTTCGCCAGCATCTCCTTCTTTGACCCTGAGAACCTAAGCTCTATCAAGTACTTCAAGCGATTCGCAGAGGATGGCTATCGGGGGACGGAACGCCGTATCAACTTGTCGTCGGGGTTTCTTCGGAACTGGATGCTGACGGCGGTATACCAAGCGACACACACAGTGCGCTTCTATGGGCGCGGACACTTGGAGCTCGTGGAAGAGCTGCTCGAGGACTTGACAGGTTTGGGCAATGATACCCGCGTAGGTTGGGGGGAGGTGGTGCAATGGAGACTAACCCCACTAGCTGAGGACCGATCTCTGGTCTGGGAAGGGAAGGCGCAGCGTCCCCTACCGATACGGTATCTGCGGCAGTGGTCGGATAGTGTCGCTTTGGCTTGGCGACCGCCCTATTGGGCAGCGCGTAACATCGAGTTGTGTGCGCCGCCCGGAGCGGAGGTAGAGTGGAAATGATGGACTCTTGGCGAGACACCTTCCGGATATGGGCGGAGAGCGCTGAGTTTGCGGGACATCTGGAGGACGCTCAGAGAGACATCAGAAGAGCCTTGCGGGATGCAAGTCGGCCCCTGATTGCCTATAGTGGCGGCAAGGATTCGACGGCGATGATGCACTTAGTGCTGACCGAGAGGCCGGACTGCGAGGTGCTGCACTGGGACTACGGCCCGTACTACATTCCCCGTCCAATTCATCGCGAGATCATGCAGATCGCTGAGAGTATCGGGGCGAGGGTACGTCTAGAGACATCACCATTGTACCTGCGGCTGAAGCGGCAGGCTATCAATGTCATGGGGCGCGAGCTGATTCAGAAGCTGTTGCCGCAGTTGGTCGAGGAGGGCTTTGACTTGGAGTTTGTGGGACTACGAGAGGAGGAATCGCTAAAGCGCCGGCGCCGCATACGTCGCGGAGAGATGCTGTGTCCCGGTCTGCTGGAGTGTTGGCCGTTGCGGCGATGGCGCTGGCTAGACGTATGGGCCTATCTGGTAAGTCGCGAGGTACCATACCTGAGTCTCTATGATGCTCGGGCGGCCTTAGTGGGCTACGAGCAGGCGAGATTCACGACGCTGTTTGACCCCGAGTTTGCAGACCTGGGCGCCGATAGTGTGGACAATGTTCTGCATTGGCGCTGGAGACACGAGGGGTAGATTAGACAGCCTATCGGGAGAGAGGGAAGCGGATTTATTGCCAGCAGCCGAGACGCAGCACCTGACCGCAGAGGAGGCGCGAGTGCTGGCGGCGATACGGGAGGCGCGAAAGATGCGCCGGGCTGAAGTGCTCTTTACGATTCGGCGGGGCCGTGTGGTACAATGCGAGATGAAGCGCATAGAGGAGTGGGATAAGCAGGACGCAGACAACTAGCGCGCCTCTGCCCGCTATAGGGGAACCTGGCGGGCATGCGGACTAAGCACACGTCGGGCTACTCATGACAGAGGCCGGATTGCCGAAGGGCAGTCCGGCTTTCGCTTTTGGCGTGACCTCTTCGGCAACCGCCGAGGAGGGACACCATGCCAGAAGACACGTTTTGGACGGACAAGCGCCTGCGCTGTGCCTTGGCAAACTACCGCATCATTGCCGAGGTCTGTCGGGAGGGCTACGACACGTGCCTGGCGGGAGGTGACGATGACGAATACGCTATGCGCTTCCTCGGTAAGCTGGGGACCCCGAAGCAGAAGGTACCGCGAGGCATGCAAGCGCAGACGGGCGGAAGACCCCCGGCCATATTCGGGTTGGCCGAGTGCAAGGCCGACGTGGATCGAGCGCTATTGGCGCTGCCGCGCAAGTACGCCTGCTTGCTGCTTGCCTTCTACGCAGATGGCTGGACGTTGCGGGAGATAGCGCGACAGGCCCATAAGCCGGAGCCGGTGATTCGCCAGTGGCGCTGCCGGGCTTTTGGTCGTGCCCTAAGATTCTTGGGCGGGTAGTGTCACACTGAGCCCGTTTTTGGTGAACGTAAGTGAGTAGGGGGGAACGTTTTGCGCACGCCTCCATGCGTCGCCGCTTGCGGGTTAGGTCACCTGCCATAGAGCGCTTGCGTGGTGCGTGGAATGTTCCCCCGCCAGACGACATTGACGGAAGTGGTTTGACCACGGGACTTACTGGATTGGTCATCCTGACGGCCTAAGCCTGTTGCTGATGCGGCCCTCGTCGCACGCCAAGACGACAATACAGGAGTAGAGTCCCGAAGCTGCATGCCCGGTGCCTATGATAGGCTTGATAGGGTTCGCCCCGCCGGGCACCAATACACCCCCCCGGCGCTACCCTCCCGGCGTCGGCAACCCCGCCGGTCCCGGTGCCCTCCCTCGCCGGGACCGGCACACTCTTTCGTACTCATGGACACATCCAAAGGCACCATCCGCAAGGTGGCGGTAGCGGACCTCACGCCGCACCCGGAGAACTACCGACGGCACCCGGAAGATCAACTGCAACGGTTAGTGGCCTCGCTTCAACGCAACGGGCAACGCAAGGCCGTGGTGGTGCAGAAGAGTACAAACCGGATCATCGCGGGGCATGGGGTGGTCGAGGCGGCGCGATTGTTGGGTTGGAGCGAGGTGGTAGCCGATGTTTGGGATTGCAGCGACGAGCAGGCCCTGGCCTACCTCGTGGATGATAACGAGCTGTCGCGATGGGCGGAAGACGACTCGGAGGCGCTGAACGATCTGCTGGCTTCGCTCTCTACTACGGACTACCCGGCGCTTTCCTATGACGAGGATGACATAGGAGGTCTTCTCGGGTCCTTGGGCGACCAGGAGTTCACGGGGGACGAGCCGGATCACGAGACAGCGGAAAGCCTCAAGTACCGCTGGCTGTTCTCGGTCATTCTGAGCGAGGAGGAGAAGAAGGCTTTGGACGCGGCCTGTCGGGAAAAGGCAGAGCCAGGGGAGACACTTCAGGCGACGGCGCGGAGACTTTTGATGCTCAGTATTTCCTCGCGGGATGCTTGACTCAGAGATACCTACAGTGTATAATGAGCGTATCTTAGGAAAGGGAGGATACGCTCATGACGGCGATCTACGAACCGAAAGGGATGGCGCGGGAATATTCTGAGTTGGCCTGCAACCTCTACGCTGGCTGCACCCACGGCTGCATCTATTGCTATGCTCCGTCGTGTCTGCAAAGGAAGCGGACGGAGTTTCACGCGACGGCCAAGCCTCGCAACGGAATCATCGAGGCGTTGGAGAAGGATCTGAAGCGCGGCAGATACGAGGGGCAGGGCCGGGTCTTGTTCTGCTTCACGAGCGACCCGTATCAGCCCGCAGAAGATCAGTACCGAATAGCGTCTCGGGCGTTGTACCTGATGCACCGCGAGCAAGTAGCATTTCAGGTATTGACCAAGGGCGGCACAAGGGCCTGCCGGGACTTCGGCTACTACGAGCGGGGGATGGGCGTCTTCGGCACAACCCTCGCCTACATGGACGACGCGCAGCGTAGGGAGTGGGAGCCGAATGCAGCGCCAGTCGAAAACCGCATCGAGGCGTTAGCCGAAGCCCACCGGCAAAACATCCGCACCTGGGTCAGCATTGAGCCGGTCATTGACCCGGCGCAGGCGCTGGAACTCATTTCGGCGCTGGACTACTGCGTAGACGAGTGGCGCGTCGGCAAGCTCAATCACCACGCCCACGCGAGAACGGTGGACTGGGCCGCCTTCGCCATCCAGGTTCAGGACCTTCTCGTGGACAGCGGCAAAGACTTTCTCATCAAGGACGCCCTCGCCGCGTTTCTACCGGCTGACCGCAAGCACCTGATTCGCCGCAACACCCGGAACGAACTGCCCCGGCCTAATCGACAGGAGGCAGCAACTACGCTCTTCTAGCATGCGCAACCCGCGACAGTGGGGTAGCACCGATAATTCGGCGTATGACCTCAAACTCAACCTGAGGCGGGCCTACATGGAAAAGGTCGAAGCTGACATATGCTTCGACCTTTTTTGTGGACACGGCACCTTCGCCAGTCAGCTCTATCGCCAGCGGTTTGCTACGCTGGTCTGCGTGGATCGTAAGCGCGACGCCCTGGCCGACGTTCCGGTGGGGGAGACGATCCACGCTTACCAAGGCAACAACGAGACGCTGGTCATGCCCTTGGTGCGCGAGTGGGGGTTTCCGGACTTTACAGACCTGGACGCTTATGGTTCGCCGGATACGGTGCTGACCCGGCTGCTGCGCAAGTCTGGCGGCAAGGACCGCTTCGCCGTCGTTGCCACTGATGGAACTTTCCTGCGGAGGCAAATGGCGAACACGGTTCCGGCTTGTTGGGGCGCGGGCTACAAAGACTTGCGCTGGGCGCCGCAGTCGGTGGGCCTCAAGGACTGGCCGGTGTTGATCTATCGGAACTTGGAGCACTGGCTTCTGGCGACTGGACACCGGGTAGCCGAGTTTGACTGCTATCGCCCCCAGGACCATCAGGTCTTTTACTGGGGAGCGCTGATCGAGCGATAACCACCATGCCCGCAGGACGCCCCACCAAGCTGACGCCGGAGGTGCAGAAGGGCAGGGCGGCGGTGACGGATCATGCAGGAAACCCAGCGGGCAAAGACGGCCTACGCGGAGTACCTGGCGATGGGGCCGGGGCGGAGTCTGGAGAAGCTCCTGGCGGAGTATCAAGAGCGTAAGCGAACCGGGAAGGGAGCGTCAGTACCCACGACCCGGTATGCGACTCTGGCCGACTGGTCAAGGAAGCACGGCTGGCAAGCCCGTGTCGCCGCCTTCGAGGGGAAGCAAAATGAGGCCCTGGTCGCCCGCAGCATGGATGACATCGAGAAGGCCCGGCAGGAGAACCTCAAGCTGACGCAAGCGGGCAAGATGCTCGTGGCGAAGTCTATGAAGGAGGGGACCTTCCGGGCCGACAGCCACCAGGCGCTCACCGAACTGGTCAAGCTGGAGATGGCGCTGATGGGAGCGACGCTCGCGGAGAAGCTAGAACACTCCGGCCCCGGCGGCGGGCCGCTGGAAGTGGCGGTCGGAACGGTAAGCATGGATGAACTGATGGCCGATGATGAAGGGCGCGCTCTCCTCTCCAGAATTGCAACTCGGCTTTGCCCTCGAAACGGCGACGCCGCTCACGCTGGGGACGAAGCTGACTAAGGGCCGCATCTCGCGCCCGCCGCACCTGGCTTATCTTGAAGACGTGCTGCTGGACATGGTAGCGGGCAAGCACCGGCGCGTAGTCGTTACGATGCCCCCGCGTCACGGCAAAAGTTCCCTATGCAGCCACTGGTTCCCGACTTGGCTGCTAGGGCACTTCCCGGACGAGCGGATCATTCTCGCTTCTTACGAGGCGAGCTTTGCCGCGTCTTGGGGGCGGCGGGTGCGGGACTCGCTTGACGAGGCGAAGGCGGCAGGGTTCTTTCGGCACGGGGTACGGCGCGACGTGTCCTCAGTAAGCGAATGGCAGGTGGAGGGGCACGCAGGGGGCATGTTCACAGCGGGCGTCGGGGGAGGCGTCACGGGCAAGGGCGGCAACGTCATCCTTGACGACCCGGTGAAGAACGCCGAGGAAGCCGCCTCCTTCGTGTACCGGGAGAAGGCGTGGGAGTGGTGGAACTCCACCATGTACACCCGCCTGGAGCCGGGGGCGTGGGCGCTGGTCATCCAGACCCGGTGGCACGGCGATGATCTGACTGGGCGGCTATTGGCTGGTAGCAGCGAACCGTGGCTGGTCGTCAACTTCCCCGCGATAGCCGAAGAAGAGGATGTGCTGGGTCGGCAAGTGGGCGAAGCGTTGTGGCCGGAACGTTATCCGGTAGCGGCGCTGGAGACCATCCGGCAGCAACTTGGGTCGTACTGGTGGAGCGCCCTTTACCAGCAGCGGCCTTCGGCGCGGGATGGGGGTTTGTTCAAGCGCCACTGGTTTGAGGTAGTCGAAGCGGCCCCGGCGCAGGTGCGGGGCCGGGTGCGCTTTTGGGACATGGCGGCAACGGAGGGCGGGGGTGACTGGACTAGCGGCCTACGCATGAGCGCGACTGCTGATGGCCTCTTCTATGTGGAGGACGTGCAGCACTTGCGGGGCAGTCCCCGGCAGGTGGAGCAGACCATCACGCAGACGGCGGCAGTAGACGGCAAGCAGGTGCGGATACGCGGTGAGCAGGAACCGGGGGCTTCCGGCAAGGCGCTCGCGGAATACTACGTGCGGCTGCTGGTCGGGTACGACGTGCGCTTTGCCCCGGCGACAGGGCCAAAGGAAGTACGGGCGGCGCCGGTAGCCGCGCAAGCGGAAGCGGGTAACGTCAAGCTGGTCCGGGGGCCGTGGAACGCGGCCTTTCTCGACGAAGTATGTGAGTTTCCGCACGGGGCGCACGACGACCAGGTGGATGCCCTGAGCGGGGCGTTTGCCAGTTTGCAGCAGTCAACGATTCAGGCCGGGGCTACATGGGTAGTCCCTCGGAGATGACATGCCGAAAGCTAAGCCCACAACCGACGCCCCGGCGCAGACGGCGATGATCTACTCCGGCAAGCAGCTATCCACGCCTACGCCGCCCTTCCAGGCTTCGATGTGGCGGCAGGGCGCGGCGCACACCGACCTGCCCAAGTATACAGAAATGTTAGAGCAGGACTACGCGGCGGGGCAGGCCTTGCGCTTCGCGTCGAACCTAGTCATTAGCTTACTGGGGGACTACGAGCACGACGACGGGGCGGTGCAGGAGTTTGTCCGGCAGGCCTTGCGCAATATGCGGGGGCACTGGAGCGCGACGCTGCACTGGCTACTCAAGGCGCGGGTTTACGGCTTCGCACTGGCCGAGAAGGTCTGGGGAGCGGCCAGAGTGGAGGGGCGACAGTCCTGGGTATATGACGCACTGCTGCCGATTCTGCCGGAGAGCGTCATGGTCAAGGGCATTGTCATCGAACAGGCGCTGGCGCAGCCGGTGGAGATTGTGCAATGGCGACAGTATGGCGAATACAACGCAATCCACATTCCCGGCGAAAAGGTCGTGCACTGGGCCATTGACGACAAGGGCGACGGCTACGGGACGCCCCTGGGGAAGGCGATGCTCCCCCTCTATGAGGCGAAGAAAAGCACGACCGGGGCGTGGCAAGTGGCGGCGAAGTACCGGGGGTATCCACAGATTTACGAGGTCGTGCCGGGGATGCGGCTGCAAGATGAGCAGGGGCAGGAAGTGAACTATCAGGACGTGGCCGCGAAGACGTGGGCGGAGGTGCAGAGCGGCGGGGTCATCCTGCGGCCCGCGCCTTCCGGCGAGTGGGGCGACAAGGGCTTGCCCCGCGTGGAGGTCTTGCAGGGCGCGGCCTTTGGTGACGAGTTCTCGGCGCATATCGGCTGGGTGGATCGGGCCTATGACCTGGCCCTGGGTATCCCGGCGCTAGTGCAGAACGAGTCGCAGTTCGGGACGCGGGCGCAGTCGGTAGTGCATACCGATGTGGCGAAGCTGGGGGCGATGCCCTTAGCGGAGGAGTTCGTCGAGTCCTGCCTGATGTGCGACATCGTGCGCCCGTTGTTGGACGTGAACTTCGGCGAGCAGGACGACTACGGGCGCTTCCCGGTGGAAATGCCCTTTGACGAGGCGCGGTTTGCGGAGATGCTGACGGCGCTGAATACCGCGGGCGTCATGCAGATGATGGTGCCTTGGCGAACATACGAGCACCTGCAGAAGCTGGTGCCGGATATGCTGCCGCTGCTGGACGAGGCCGAGTTTGCTGACGTGCAGGAGGAGGGGGAGCCGGAGCCGCCGGTCGTGGTCGCGCCGCCGGTGGGCGAAGAGGCGGTCCCCGTGCCCAAGGAGACGGCGGAGTGAGGCCCGCTTGTTGGGACTGGTTTGAGGAGCACCTAGGCGAGCGCGGGCCGATGGTGCTGGTACGCAAGCCGCAGGACTGGCGGGAGTGTTCGCTGGAGGGGATTGTACTTGCTCAACCTGAGCGGACTGCCTAACCTGTGGCAGGAACCGCGCAGGTACACCGCCGCCGTCACCTCCCGGCGCGTGTGGCGCGTAGAGCGGTGGTGGTGGCGGGAAGCCCACCTGGAGCTACGGCGCGTCTTAGAGGCCGCCAGAGAGGGCTACGTGCGGTCTCCTGCGTGGAGTGAGATAGCGGACCTCGCGGGGCAGGCGATTATTCGCCTGGGGGCCTGGGGCGCTAAGCAGGAGTGCGCGATAGCGAAGCGGCGGGGGCGGGCGGCGACCCCGCGCCTGCGCACTGTGCAGATGGCGGAGGAGCCGGTGCCGGGGCAGGTCTCATGGGAACGCTGGCCGGGGGAGACATGGGAGCAGTATAAGGCCCGGGTCTTTACGCCGCTACATGATTCCATGTTCGGGGTGCCGACAGCGTTCTGCGAACGATATGTCGCCAAGCACCTGCCGCTGATCCGCGGGGCGGAAGAGGAGACACGGCGGCGGGTGCAGCAGATTGTAGACCAGGCACAGCGGGAGTGGCTTACCGACAAGGAGTACCAAGCTAAGCTACAGGCGGCGGGGAACTGGCCGTTGGCGCGGGTGCGGACGCAGATACGCACTGAGACGAGTAACCTGTACAACGCCGGGCGCTATGCCTACATGGAGAGCGACGAGGCGGTGGTGGGCTACGAGTATGTGGTGACGCTGGACGGTCGCACCACCGACCTGTGCAAGGCGCTAGCAGGCAAGCGGGTGCGGGCGGGGGAGTTGAAGGCCGTGCCCCCGTTGCACTTCAACTGCCGGACAGTGCTCGCCCCGGTGTTTGACTTTGACCGGGGCTTTGCCTGGGATAGGGATGTGCCAGCGCCGGGCGAGGGGTTGTACCAAGGGGCGAGTTACAAGGGGTTTGGGCAACCTGCGCTGGTGGAGGAGTTCAGGGGGGCGAAGGGGGTGGGGGCGCTCAGGCCTGTTCGAGTACCTCTGACTGCATCAGAGGTACAGACCTGGGCGCGGGAGAAAGTGCCAGAGGTGGATTGGCAGGTAGATGCGCTAGATCCTGGCATATCGCGAGAAGTAGTCCAGGCACTTATTGAACTCAAGTCGAAAGCGCCGCGACTCACTGAACAGCTTGGTCGTGTCACTACGTCCGGAGATTTAGGTGAGTATTGGGCGGAAGCAGATGACATGATCATTGGAGAGGGCCGGCACCGTCGCCATGGAGTATCCATAGCGTTGAACCGCGATCTCACCGTCGATGAGCTGAAGGAGGCTATGCGGGAGGCGGTAGAACAGGGCTGGCACGCACCGGGCACTGACAGTATTGGTGCCTTGCTTACCCATGAGTTAGGGCATGGGATGGAGCGTGAACCGGCGCTCATGGCGTGGGCGAAGCGTGAACATACCGCCGCGCTCCGAGAATGGGTTCCGATGGCGGAACGGGCCGGGAAGAAATGGAATCACTACCTCTCAGAGTATGCGCTGGAAGCTCCGGGTGAGACATTGGCGGAAGCGATCACTATGTACTATCACACGCCGCGCCAAGCGTGGCCCGCTCCGGTCAAGCGGTTCGCTAAGATATGGGAGGCCTTACCGTGACAGGTCCTGCCCCTATCTGCCTAAAGTGCAAGCACTATGGTCCGCCGACTAAGGCGGGGTTGTGTTGTGCCGCCTTTCGCCGGGGGATTCCAGACGCAATTCTCATGGGCAAAGCAGATCACCACGATCCCTACCCCGGCGACCACGGCCTCCGCTTTGCGCCGAAAGTAAATCCGCGCTCGTCGCCATAGGTGCTACAATGCCCCTATGCGAATCCGCTTTGAGCGCGACCCTCAGGGCAAGCGGGGCTGGGTAGTCTGGCAGGAACGGCAGGCGCGGCGGCGCGGGCCACCAGCGCATAGCAAAGTACGCCTGCTGGAGGGTACATACCTCGGCAGGCCGCCACCAGGGGCGTACAACTAAGCAGCGTTTCGAGGACAGGCCTCGCCTTCACCGGCGGGGCTTTCTGCTTTCCGGGGGTAGGAGATGATGATATGAGCGACGCAGCGCTGTACCTAACTGACCTCCGCGCACAAGAACACGCAGTTACCTATGAGGCCCATCCCGAAGGGGGCTTTCGCGTCAAAGGCCTGCCGGTGCTCAAGCCGGGCGTATACCACGGGATCACGTTCGATGCCGGGCACCTGGAAGAGATCGCTGCGAACTTCCGGGTGAACAAGGAGGAACTGGGATACGAACCGCCCTTGCGGCCTTTCCACCCCCGACAGGGGGAGCGGGTAGATGTGCGCAAAGACCTGCTGGGTGTGCTGGAGGATTGCTACCTAGAGGGCCAGGTACTGAAGACGGACGCACGCGTATGGGATGAGGAGACAGTGCGAGCGATGCAGGAGGGCAGGTTCCCCTATCTGTCGGGGGAGTTCCGGATCAACACGGCCCAGCGCGATGGAAAGACGACGCTACGCGGACTCGCTTTCGTGGATGCACCAGAATGCAAGGGTTTGCCGTGGAAGTTGGTAATGAACGCAGAGGAATTCCCGGAAGAGTGGCAGGCGGATGAGCCTGCCCCAGCTACTGTGTTACCGGCGGCGACGACCGCCGTACCCGTACCCCGAGGAGGTGATTCCATGACTCTAACTGAGCGGGTGAAGGCCCTCTTCGGCAAGGGTGAGGTGACGCGTGAAGCGGTACTGGCCGCCCTGGAGGAGCCGCAGGAAGACCCGGAACTGGCTATGTTGCGTGAGCGAGCGGAGAAAGCGGAAGCGGAACTGGCGGCGATTGCGGAGCGTGAAGCGGCAGAAGCAGAAGAGCAGCGCCGGGCCCAACTGGCGCAGCAGGAAGCGGAAGACCGGGCCGCCGTCGAAGCCCTGCTTGCTGAGCGGCATATTGTGCCTGCCCAGCAGGAAACGTGCCTGGCTATACTGACTGCCTTGCGCGGCCAGGAGACGGTCGTGCAGCTGTCCGAGGCCAGCGAGGAGAGCATTCCCGTCCGGGAGGCCTTCTTGGCAATGCTCCGCGAGGGTGCTGCGGTCAGCGAGAAGTACTTCGCCCAGCTATCAACGGCCACTCCGAGCACGGACGAGGACGCGACGCTGGTAAGTCGCATGTTGGCATCGCAGGGCTTCAAGGCCTAACCCTAGAAGACGAGTGAGGTGACAACTTATGTTCCGATACAGCAAGAACTACAAATCTCGCGAGGACAATCCTTTCGTCGGTCCGCTGACGAAGAGGGACATTGTGCTCGCGGCTGGCGCTAAGTGGCCTATCGGGGAAGGTGATGACTACGCTATCCCCCTGGGCGTGCCGGTAGCGCCGGTGAGTACGACCGGGAAGTACAAGCCCATTCGCCGGTCGCAGTTGGCGACGGCGTTGGCTTCTAGCGACACATACATCTACTTGGATTCCGCACGGGGTTTCGCCACCGGTGATGTAGTGGCGCTTTTCACTGGAGCCGCGAGCACCACGAACATCGCTCTGGCGACGATCACGGCTGTGGACTATGCGCTCAACCGGTTGACGGTGGCGGCGCTGCCAGCGGCCATTACGAACGCGGTTACTGACTCCTACTGCGAAGTAAACGAGAACGGCTATCTGCTGGCCCCCTCTGATGCTTGTTTCTTGGGCGAGAACGTGGAGACGGGCAACACGGCGGACGGGCAGACCTGGGATGCTCCGGCTGTGGGGATTATCCAGGGTCAAGTAGACGTCAATCGGTTGGACACCAACTGCTATGACGCGCTGTTGGAGAGTCAGATCAGCGGCATGGACTACATTCCGAAGACGGCGGGAGTCTAACCCGAAAAGGAAGTGAGGTGACAAGCTATGAGTTTGCCGAGTGAACTGAGGCCTGAGGTGATTCAGGGCGTATGGACGAAATTCGGTGAGGCATCGCCGTTTCTGATGCGCACTTTCTTCGACGTCCAGCCTAATGTGACGCAGGGGCCGACGATCAAGTACGACATATATGAGTACAATCGCGGGATGGCGCCGCTTACGGCGCGATTCGCTCCGGCGCCGCGGGGCACGATGCCGATACGCCAGCGGGTAACCTTCGACGGCTACACCATCAAGGAGGCCCTGGAGCCTGAACTGTCGGCGATGCTGGACGGCACGGCGCCGGGAAGTCTCTCGGAGTCGAATCGGTCCTATGTGGTGGCGGCGGCACTGCGCCAACTGCGGCTGCGTTTTGACCAGCGCACCGAGTGGATCGCTGCGCAGTGGCTGACGGGGGGCGCTTTGCTCTCCAGTGCTGGTGTAGCGGAAGTGGAGCCGTCGGGCACCATCTACCTGGACTACGGAAGCGTGCCGAATGACGGCCCGCTATCAGTATCGGCGGGGNNAGGCGGGGTTCTCCGCGAGCCATGTTGACGCGGGGGTTTCCGCCTCGTGGAAGACAGCGGGCACCGATATCTTCGCGGACCTGGAGGCGGCGGCGGCTGTGATTCTGCGAGACAGCGGGGTTGTGGCGCGGACCGTGCTGATGAATAGCACAACCTATCGCAACACGTTCTTGCAGAACACTGCTTTCAAGCAGTCCGAGTATGCGAAGGCCCAGTTGTTCCAGCAGGGGTACGTGTCGGACTTCTGGGGCTGGGAGATTCTGCGGTACGACGGTGAGTGGTATCCGGCGTGGGAGACCACTGCCGAAACGAAGGCTGCGGGCAGCGTGAATACGACCGCCCACAAGCTGATTCCCGACGATGTCGCCATCATCCTGAGCCGCGATAATGCGGCATCCGGGCGTAAGATCATCGAGTGCTCCCCTTCGGATGCAGACGCAGACCCCGGGTTGCGGGGACTATATTCCTGGGCGGATAAGGTCCCGGAGCACCCGCACAATACGGTGTACGGGCTGGAGTGGACGGGGGCACCGGTGATTATGAATCCGGACAGCATGTATATCTACACGAACATCGCTCATACCTCCTAGCGGGGTACTGCCGGGGTAACTGAGTAGCAGTAATGGCCCACCTGAACGCAGGTGGGCTTTTCGGTTAGCGGAGGGGCTGCCCCACCTCCCCCGGCGCGGCGCAAGCCGTGAGGGGTGGCCCCTTCGCTGCATACTTCCGGGGGCTACGTTTACATGAGTAACCTGGCTATCTGCGTTATGGCCTACGACGAGGCCGAGTGTCTGGAGCGGTGCCTCGAGTCGGTCAAGGACTGGGGTGAACTGCACGTCAGCATAGACCGGGCGACGACCGATGACAGCGAGGCGGTGGCGCGGCGCTATACCGGCAACGTGTACAGCCACCTGGGGCTTCCGGCGGTGGCACCGGAGCAGGACCACCCCGAGGCGGCGAAGGCGGTCAACTCCTACGCGCGGATGCGGAATGAGTTCCTGAACCAGGTGGCGGAGCGTAGCAGGGCGGAGTGGTTTGTTTGGCTGGACGCCGACGAGGTGCTGCTGGAGGGTGGGGAAGTCCTGCTCAATGCCCTGCCGCAGATTCCGGCGGAGGCCGAGGCCATAGTCGTGCGCATGAACCTATACCAAGGGAACCGGCTCGAGTCGGTCATGCGCAATAGCAAGGTGATCCGGCGGCATATCCGGTTCACCCGGCGGCGACACGAGCACATCGTTTTCAACGGGAAGCAGGTCATGTGTGACCCCTGCGTTCTGGGCCATTTCCCCACGCAGCCGAAGGAAGCGCGGGCGGCTCACGACCAGAGAAAGCTGCAATTGGAGGCGTTCCTGGCGGACTGGGCAGAGTTTCAGGACGGACGCAGTGCTTTCTATACGGCGAACTGGTGGCACACCGTAGGGCACGAGGAGGAGGCACTGTGTTGGTGTGAGCGAGCCTTGCACCTGCCCCCGACAAAGTGCGAGGGGTTGCAGCGGAGTCACGTGGCGCGGTATGCGGGGCGACTGTGTATAGAGCTGGGGCGCTGGAATGAAGCACGGCAGTTCCTGTTTGAGGCCATGCGGGCGGACTGGCAGGATGCAGAATCAGTGTATTACTTGGGGCACATAGCGGCAGCGCACCGGCAATTTGAAGAGGCACGGCACTGGTTCGCGGTGGCATTGACTTACCCGGAGATGCCTGAGTCAGTCATGCAACAGGACATACATGCAACGCGGGCACTGCCCTACTATGGGCTGGCTTGCGTGGCGCGGGCGGAGGGCAACCGCGCAGAGGCATATCACTACCTGGACTTGTGCGAACGTGCCTTTGGCGGGGTGGAGCATCCGCAGGTACGAGAATTGCGCGACAAGTTGGACCGGGAATGAGCGAGCATGGCTTACTGCACTGAAGAGGATCTGCGGACACTGGTAGATGGCTGCGACTACCTGCTGCGGGGGACGGAGGTAGATTTCTCGCGCCAGATCGCCTTAGCCGAAACATGGATAAACGCCTACTTAGAGGCGGCGGGGGTCGAGGTGCCTTTGGGGGTGGCGCCGGGGTTCATCTCCCTGGCGACGGCCAACTATGCGGCCTTCCTGGTAACTAATCGCCCAGACAGCGCGGGTAGCTTTGCGGACTACGCGGCGGGGTTCAAGGCGGAGGCGGAGAAGCTGCTGCAAGACTACCTGAACGGCAAGGCAGACATTCCCGGCGATAATGTCATGCCGCGGGAGGACGGGCCGGTGCCGATGGCGGTGAACCCCGGTGCAGGTTAGTCTGCAGGTGGACAATGCGCAGGTGCGGCGAGCATTGGATCGGGCGGCGCGGGCGACGGGGAACCTCGGGGGGCTTATGCGCACCCTGGCCAATCAGCAGTACCGTTCGACGGTCCGGAACTTCCAGGAGGAGAGTTTCGACGGCCAGCCGTGGCCGCGTCTGGCACCAAGCACGGCGCAGCGGTTTATCACGGGTACGCCGGGCAAGCGGGCCAGTCGCAAGCGCAAGGATGGGAGGGGCATGACCAGGGAGCGGGGGCGGCGGCGGGGCTATGAGAATATGCTGCGTCCGACCGGACGCCACATATTCGAGTCGATCCACCAGTCCCATACCGAGGACGAGGCGCGGGTCTTCAGTACTAATCCCTGGGCCTTCGTGCATAACTTCGGGGCCCCGATGCAGCATTTCCAGATGCCCCGGCGCACCTTCATGGGTATCTCGCAGCAGGACCGACGCGACATTGTGGCGCGATGCAGAGAGTACCTGGAGAAGGCGGTGATCCCCTAGATGGCCTTCCACGACATAACCGACCGGATCGTCGCCATACTGGAGGCGGAGCGGACGCGGCTGGTGTCAGGACTGCGCGACAGCACGATAGCGATAGAGTCACAGTATCCGGTTGAGCACTTCGCTAACCAGGTGCTCTTCGTCTGGCGAGAAGCAAGCGGCGAGCTGGAGTATGGGAATATCACGGGCGCAGGGACAGGCAGCAGCGCCGGTGGGGAGATCATGGGGCTGGGGCAGTGGGTGGTGAGTGCCCACGTGCGTTATACGGGCAACGAGAGTGTCGCCGCGGACCAGTTGAGCAAGCTGGCCTGGAATATCATCACGGTGCTCGCCGGGTATACGAAGGACGCGAGCAACACCTATCTGAGCCTGATGGTCGGCAATACCATGCCCGACTACTCACTGGGCACGACCGGGGGCACGGGCTGGTATATCGGGGAACGTTTCCCGCTGCGGGTGCGATGGGACTTGACGCTATAGGAGGCCCTTATGCCGCGGTACATCTACAATCATCTGCGGCCCGGTCATGGCTATATGCCGGGTGACGAAGTGAGCAAGGAGTTTGCCGAGGGGCATATCGCGCTGGTTCGCGAGGTGCCCGAGACTGAAGCTGCCGCACCGGCGAAGGCGGCTCACATTCCGGCCCGCGAAGAGGCCGCTGAGGAGAGTGAGTAAGCATGGCAAGTTACGTGGGCTTGGACGATTTCGTGGAGTACCGGGTGGGGACGGCTGCGACCGTGGCCTTCGGGAATGCTTCGGGGGAGATCACTGATGATGGGGCCTTCAAGCATGAGGAGGGGGCGGCTGGCCAGGACGACATCATCTGGGATATGCACCAGCCGAAGGCCAGCGTCAAGTCGGTATACAAGGGCGAGTCGCTGATAGCGAATGCGCAACGGAGTAGCTACAACGGAATGCCCCCGGTGATTAGTCTCGCGGGCGGGGTCGTGGGCGGTACCAACCTGGCTCGCAGCATCGCCACGGGCTATGTCAATGAGATGGAGATTGCCTGCGGCGGCGTGGGCGAAGCGGTCATGGTCAACTATGACATCATCGGCCTGAAGGCTACGCCGGTCACCTATACCTCCGGGCAGGTGGCGGCTGTGATACCGACGGCGCCCTTCACCTGGCAAGATGCAGCAGTGACTATCGGGACTCAGGCTCTATCCTGCCAGGACTTCTCGGTCAAGCTCGAAAACGGCTTGCGGCATAGCTCGTCGCTGGACGTGAAGACAGCGGGAAGCGAACGCATACCGGAAGAGATAGTGATCGGCAGCGAGAAGGTCTCAGCATCGTTCACGGTGCGGGGATTGCCCGCGGGAATCAACTTCACCGATGACGTTCCTACCCTACCGATCACCGCCAGCATTGTAATCGGCAATGGGTATACAACGAAGACGCTTACCCTGCGCGACCTGTACATCAAGCCGTGGGGAATCGAGATTCTGAAGGGCGACGAGATTCACGATTTCAAGCTGGAGTGCGAGTCTCGGTATAACCCGCTGCGGAGCGCGGCCACGGCCGCTCTGAGCATAGCTTAGAAAGGACTCGAAAAGTATGAAGCCAGGGCAGTTGACGAAGGTAATAGTGGAGGACGTGACGTTTCTGGTGCGGTTCACTTGGGGGGACCTGAAGGCACTACAGCGCGATTTCACGGCTATGGATACGGCCGATATCAAGGCGCTGGACCGGATTCTCGAAGACAGGGTGCTGCCGTCAGTGGTGAAGGTGGAAGGATTGGTGGATAGCCACGAGGTGCCGGTGGAGGAGCTGAGCATGGCCGTGCTGGATGAGTACCCGCCGGATTTGACCCTGGGGCTGATTATGGGACTCATGGACGTGGGCAAGCGCCTGGAGGCTGCCTCGCGCCCCCCGGCTTAGATTTCCGGCAGAAGGCGCGGGCAGCAGTGAGAGGCTTGCCCCTGCGCCGGGTGCCGGAGGAGATTGTGGACTTCATGTTGCTCCGGAAGTTGCCGGGCTATACGCTGCGCGAACTAGAGGCGGAGAAGGCGGAAACAGTGGTACGGTGGCTGATCTACATGGAGGAGGAAGCGCAGGAAGAAGCGCGGCGAAGTAGGTAAGCGACCATGGCCGACCCGAAGTTAGAGATCATAATCGCGGCGAAGGACAGAGCCTCGCGGGTGGTGCGGCAGGTCAAGGGTGAAGTGCTGAGTGCGTCGCGCAGCATGACTTCGGCTTTGCAGGGCGGCGGGGCGCTGATGAAGGGCGGGCTATTCGGTATGCTAGCGGGAGGGTTGGACTCGCTGGTCGCCGGGGCTTCTGCGTTAGCGCCGGAGGTAGCCCTGCCTTTGCAGTTGGTGGGCGGCGCGGCCAAGGGCGTGTTGCTGGTCTTCCGGCAGGTGGCGGCGACGGTGAGCGGGATCGTAGTCGGGGCGCTCAAGGCAGCGGTGACGGTGATAGAGACGCTGACCAAGGCGGCATGGGAGTTGGGGAACCGGGCACTGCGGGCGGTGGTGAGCAGCCTGCGCCAGATCATGATTGCGGCGGCGGCAGCAGGGGCAGCTATCGGGTATGTGGTCAAGACGACCTCTGATGCAGCGGCCTCTATGGAGCAGGCGACGATAGCCTACGGCTCCCTGCTCAAGTCGGTGGCGGCGGGGCGCAGTGCGGTCGCTCAGTTACAGCAGTTCGCTAAGGAGACGCCGTTCGAGTTCCAGAACCTACTCACGCTCGGACGGCAGGTCATGGCCTACGGCTTTGCCTGGGGCGAGGTATTGCCGGTCCTGCGGCTGGTCGGTGACGCGACGGCGGCGCTGGGCGGTGGCCCGGAAATGATGGAGCGAATGCTTCGGGCCATCGGCCAGATTCGGGGCAAGGGCAAGGTCATGATGCAGGAGATGTACCAGCTTGCGGAAGCTGGTATCCCCGTCTTCGAGATATTCGCGCAGGAGTTGGGGCTAACGCAGCAGCAGGTCGCGAACATCGGGGAGACAGGGATCAGCGCGGCGATGGCCCTGCCTGCCCTCTTCCGGGGCATACAGAAGCGGTACGGCGGTCTCATGGCGGCGCAGATGGGGACGGTCGCGGGGCAGGTAAGCAACTTGGAGGACATCATCTTCCAGTTGAAGGCGACGGTGGGGGAGGCCTTCCTGCCGATAATCAAGCAATACCTCCCGCTGTTGACGAACTGGGTCACGACGCTCGGACCGAGACTCAAGACCTTCGTGGTGCAGGTAGTGGGGTTCCTCCAGGCGTTCGGGAAGAGTGATCTGTGGAAGAGCATCGTGACGCAGTTCCAGCTTCTCTTCGGCAACGTCATGGGCAAGCTGGGTGGCGCGGCAGGAGCTTGGGGCACATTTGGCGCGGTCGTAAACTGGGTAGCCGGAGTGCTCAACCGGGTGCTGACGTGGATAAACGGCCTGTTCGCTTCGGGTCAGGTAAGTGGGTTTATCACTTGGGCGCAGCAGACCTATCAGGGGATCGTGCAGTGGCTAGGCAATGCATGGGCTTGGCTACAAGGGTGGTGGGCATATCTGCAAAATGCAGTTCCCCAGTGGATGGGTTTCCTTGGCTACTGGGCGGGCTACCTCTATGGCGTCTTTGTCACCTACTGGCCGTTGGTCAGCAAGTTCCTGGGCGACTTCTGGAATCTGCTCAAGCAGACAGTCGGTTGGATATGGACCAACCTGCCGGGGATTATCGAGGTCGTTACAAAGGTAGCCGCAGGGGTCGGCAAAGCATTCATCTTCATTTCCGCGATGGTGGAGACGGCCTACCTGAATATCAAGTTGGGTTTCGGTGTCCTGCGTAGCGTGCTGCTGGCGGTGCTGGCTGAGGTGCTGTTTATCGCTCAGAAGATCATTGCGGCTTTCGCGCTGATCACGGAGACAATGGCGAAACTGCCTGGCATGGGTAAGCTCAGACCGCTTGCTGATAATCTTAGAGAGGGCGCGGAGACGCTCAAGGCCCTGCGTGACCAAGCAAAAGCCGGAATGGTTGAAGGAGCTAAGGATTCGTGGGAAGCAGGGCTGGCTTTAGCGTCTGGGCAGACTCGGACTGACAAGTATTTCAAGGCTTTTGACCAGATGGATGCCTTGCAGTCCTGGGGGGCGCAGAAGGCAGGGGAACTGCGAACCTATCAACAGACTCCTCGCCAGATGCAAGCGATCACAATCAACATCAATGCGCCAGTGTATGGAGTGGAGGATCTCGAGGCGGCTATCAACAAGGGCATCGCCGACGCTATGCGGGCCTCGCGCTACCAGGGCGTCGCGCCCGCCGGGGCTTAGCCCCAGAAAGGACCGGGGGACAGTTGAACAGTTACTACAGCTATGTAAGACCGGAGATTGTCGAGCGAGTGCCGGTGACGGCGGCGAGGGTGTTGGATATCGGTTGCGGAGCCGGGGCACTGGGCGCCGCGCTCAAGCAGCGGCAGGAGTGCGAGGTCTGGGGTATTGAAAGCGACCCCGGCGCGGCGGAAGCGGCGCAAGCGCACCTTGACCGGGTACTACCGTTCGACGTGGAACGGATGGTAGAGAGGATTGGCGTCCTGCCTACCGACGACGGGGCGCGCGCCGATTTCGACTGCATCATCATGGGGGACGTGCTGGAGCACCTGCGCGAACCGGCGCAGGTGCTGGCCTGGGCGCGTATGCTGCTGGCCGAAGATGGAGTGCTGCTGGTCTCTATACCCAACGCTCGGCACTGGACGGTTGTGGCGGGCTTGATCGAGGGTGGCTGGACATATGAAGCAGCGGGGCTGCTGGACCGTACCCACCTGCGATTCTTCACGCGGCGAGAGGCGCGGTGCCTGCTGGACGCGCAGGGCTTCGCAGTGAGCGAGGAAACGGCGGTGCGCGGGGAGGGCTTTGCGGAGTGGGAGGATGCAGGCAAGCCGGGCGAGGTGCGCGGCGGGCGCTGGCAGGTGAACAACCTCTCGGAGGAAGACGCGCTGGAGTTCTATGCTTACCAGTGGCTCTTCACCTGCCACCGGCGGCCTGTGCCCGAGTGCGGTCTGACCAGCATTGTGATTCCGGTCTACAATGGGCGGGCAGACACCTACGCCTGTCTTGCTAGTATCGGCAAGCATACCCCGGAGGAGCATGAGGTCATCGTTGTAGACAACGGCTCCACGGACGGTACGGCGGCTTGGCTGGCGACGCAGGACGTGACGGTCATCCGCAACGAGGAGAACCGAGGCTTCCCGGCGGCCTGCAACCAGGGCATCGCGGCGGCGCGGGGCCAGCAGGTCGTGGTGCTGAACAATGACACGGTGGTGACGCCGGGCTGGTTGCGGCGCATGCTGGAGTGCCTATACCATGATCCGCAGGTGGGGGCGGTGGGGCCGCGCAGTAACTTCGTGTCCGGGGCGCAGCGGCTGGCGCAGCATTACTCCAGTATCCAGCAGCTTGACGGCTGGGCTTGGGGCTGGAGTGAGCGACATCGCGGCGAATACCTCCCGACGGCGCGACTGGTCGGATTCTGTCTCCTGCTGCGTGGGGAGATGCTGAAGCAGATCGGCGGCTTCGATGAGCAGTTCGGTATCGGCAACTGCGAGGATGACGATCTTTGTCGGCGGGCGGAGGCGGCGGGCTGGAAGCTCCTGGTAGCTAACGACAGCTTCGTGCACCACGCGGGGCACAAGACATTCGAGCGAGAGGGGATCGCCCTCGGGCCGTTGCTCCAGGAGAACGCGCAGAAGCTGGCGGTGAAGTGGGCAGGGTAGTGCTTCATAGCAGCAGATTTTTTCGCGGGGCCGTTCCTCCACGGTACAATGGAACCACGGAGGGCTTATGATGAAGCGAGGCAAGCGGGTCGCAGCATACATGGTGATCGCGGCGGGGGCGATGGCGGCGGCGCAAACCGCAATGGGAGAGGCAGGCCAGGCCGAGGTCAAGCAGGTCAACGTCTACATCGGCGGCGAGAAGATTGACGAGCGGGTGCGCGGGGAGGTGTTGGAGTCGCTGAGGGGGACGGCGCGGCAGTAGG